>Ga0228698_1000075_pt1 | contig 93898 bp, 85 predicted proteins | sample McNCre117_Aug_MG_FD_178015 | JGI IMG/M metagenome (GOLD analysis project Ga0228698, IMG submission 178015) | Freshwater microbial communities from McNutts Creek, Athens, Georgia, United States - 1-17_Aug_MG | ecosystem: Environmental > Aquatic > Freshwater > Creek | place: USA: Georgia...
AGCGGGCCACGGGCCGCGACAGCCGCGCCGTCAGCAGCAGCGCCACGGCCGCCAGCGCGCCCGCGTAGAGCAGCTTCAACCGCACCTCGGGCGTGCCCAGCACCGAGCCGGGGTAGGGCCCCAGCGTCGTCAGCACCAACAGCAGGCTGAGGGCGGCCCCTCCGAGCAGCGCCGGGCCGAGTTGGCGCGGCACCGCGGCGCGGGGCGCCGGGCCGGCCTGGGTGGCCAGCAGGCGGATCAGGTCATCGGTCTTCATTCGCGCTCACTCCACATTCACTCCGCTTTCACTCCGCTGTCACTGCGCATCCACTGCGCCAGCTTCTTCAGGCCGCGGTGCACCTGCACCTTGACTGCCGAGACCGACGCCCCGGTGCGCGCCGCCGCCTCGGCCACCGACAGCCCCTCGACCTTGGTGAGGAGGATCGCGTCGCGCTGCGCACTCGGCAGCGTCTCCAGCAGCAGGCCCAGGTCCCGCCGCGCGGGGGCGGCGTCGTCGTCCTGGCCGGGCAGCGCCTCGTCGTCGAGCTCGTCCAGCGGCGTGTGCAGCGCCGCGTGGCGGCCGCGCCGGCGCCAGAGGTCCACCAGCTTGTGCCGGGCGATGGCAAACACCCAGCTCTTGACCGGCAGGGCCGGGTCCCAGGTGCCGCGCTGCAGGTGCAGCGCCAGCAGCGTCTCCTGGACCAGGTCCTCCAGCTCGTCGGGCCAGGACTGCATGCGCCGGCGCAGGAAGCGGCGCAGCCGCTGCGCGATCAGCGCCAGGGCGTCCCGGTAGGCGGCCTCATCGCCCGCCTGGGCCCGCAGCCACAGGGGCGCGAGCTGAAGTTCGAAGTCGTCGGTGTGCACGTTGACGGGGGAGTCGCTCGAGCGGTGCATCGGGTTACAGCCCTCCGAACAAAAAGACGCCGCGCGCGGCGCGTTCGGCGGATTCGAGCACGGCCCGCGGCGCGCGTGACCGGTTCGCCAAATCTTTTTTTGGCCGGTGCTGTAACCCGCAGTGCCGCCGCGGCGACCTCACCAACGGGCCCCCTGCTCTTTGACCTCTTCCCTCCCTTCCCCCCCCTCACAAGGAATCCCCATGTCGACCCTCCAACGCAGCCAAGCCGCCGCCGCCCTCGCCCTCGCACTGGGCAGCGCCCTCACGCTGGCCCACCAGCCGGTCCGCGCGCAGGACATGGACAAGGAGAAGTGCTTCGGCGTCTCGATGAAGGGCGCCAACGACTGCGCCGCCGGCGCCGGCACCACCTGCGCCGGCACGGCCGCCCGCGACCACCAGGGCAACGCCTGGAAGTTTGTGCCCAAGGGCAGCTGCACCTCGATGGACGCACCCACCTCCCCCACCGGCAAGGGCCAGCTGATGGCCTTCAAGGAAGCCATGATGAAGAAGGCGATGTGAGGCCGCGATGAGCCCGCGCCCCACCGCTCCACTCCGTTCGCCCGGCCCGGCCCCGGTCGGCATCGGCCTGAAGGCGCCGCACCTCGCCGAGGTGTTCGCTGACGGCCCGAGCGACGGACCCGATTCGGGACCGGGGCCGGGGCCGGCCGGGGCGCTGGCCTTCTTCGAGGTGCACGCCGAAAACCACCTCGCGGCCGGCGGGCCGCGGCGGCGCGTGCTGGAGCGCCTGCGCGGGCGCTGGGACCTGTCGGTGCACGGCGTGGGCCTGTCCATCGGCGGGCCCGGCCCGCTGGACGCGGCCCACCTGCAGCGCCTGGCCGAGCTGCTGCGCTGGGCCCAGCCGCGCTGGTTCTCCGAGCACCTCGCCTGGTCCAGCCACGGCGGCGCCTTCCTCAACGACCTGCTGCCCCTGCCCTACCACGCCGGCACGCTGCGGCGAGTGGCCGAGCACATCGACCAGGTGCAGGAGCGCCTGGGCCGCCGGATGCTGCTGGAGAACCCCAGCCGCTACGTCGAATTCAGCGCCTCGACGATGGACGAGGCCACCTTCCTCACCCTGCTGCAGCGGCGCACCGGCTGCGGCCTGCTGGTGGACGTCAACAACGCCCACGTCAGCGCCGTCAACAGCGGCGGCGATGCCTGGGACCTGCTCGGCGCCCTGCCGGGGGATGTCCTGGCCGCCGTCGGTGAGATCCACCTCGCCGGCCACCACGCGGAGGTGGACAGCCTGGGCGCGCCGCTGCTGATCGACAGCCACTCCGCGCCCGTGGCCGACCCGGTCTGGGCGCTGTACCGGCGCTTCGCCGCGCGGCTGCCGCAGCCGGTGCCGACGCTCATCGAGCGCGACCAGCAGATCCCGCCGCTGGCCACGCTGGTCGCCGAGGCCCGCCGCGCCGGCCGCCTGATGGCCGCAGCCCAGGCCGACCGGCAGGCGGACACCCCTCAGCCGATGGACTGCGCCGCATGACCGCCCTGGACCTGCTCCGCCCGCCGACCCGGCTCCGCACGGCCGCCGAAGGCTCTGCAGCAGCCCCGCCCGCGGACGACTTCGCCGCGCCCTGGGCCGAGCGCCTGCTGCAGCCGGGCGCCGACGCCCCCAGCGGCCTGCGCTGCGGGACCGCGGCCGACCCCGCCCAGCGCTTCGCGGTGCACCGCAACAACGTGCTCGCCGGCCTGAGCGACGCGCTGGGCGAGACCTTTCCGGTGCTGCGCGAGGTCGTCGGCGCGGACTGCTTTCACGCCCTGGCGCTGGCCTTCATCCCCGAGCACCCGCCGCGTCAGCCGGTGCTGGCCGAATGGGGCGCCGAGTTCGGCCCCTGGTTGGACGGCTTCGTGCCCCATCGGCCCGAGCTGGCCGCCCTGCCCTGGCTGAGCGATCTCGCCCGGCTGGAGTGGCTGCGCCAGCGCTGCAGCGACGCCGCCGACGCGCCCGCACTGCCGTTGGCTGCCCTGGCCCAGCGCCTGGCCGACCCCGACGCCCTGCTCGACTGGCGGCCCGGCTGGCACCCGGCCGCCGCGGTGTGGCGCTCGCGCTGGGCCGGCCTGTCGCTCTGGTCGGCCCACCAGCGGGCAGACCCCGACGAGCCCGTCTCGCTCGCCAGCCTGGACCTCCACCGCCCCGAGGCCGCGCTGCTGACGCGGGTCGGTGACGTCGTGCGGCTCTGGCCGCTGTCCGCCGCGGCCGCCGCGTTCTGTGCCGCGCTGGCCGACGGCGCCCCCTTGGGCGAAGCCCATCGGCTCAGCCTCGCCGAACCCGATGCCGACGCCTTCGACCTCATCGGCCTGCTCACCCTGCTGTTGGGCCAGGGGGTGCTGGTCGCCGCCGACTGACCCCAGCCGGCCCGCCGCCTTCCTGCCCCTGTTCCCGCTCCCCCTCCCCCTCCCGCTTCCGCTTCCGTCCCTGGAGGTTCCCCGATGCTCGACCACCCCGCCCCGCACCCGCTGCCCACGGCCCCCCACCGGACGGCCTCCGAGCCGCCGCAGCCCTCGACCGCTGCGCTCGCCCGCCTGGCCGGCGCCTGGCGGCACACCCGGGAGGCGCTGCAACAGCGCATCCCCCTCGACGCCATCGCCGCCCTGGCCCGCTTCGCCCTGGCCGCCACCTTCTGGCGCTCCGGCCAGACCAAGGTGGAGGGGCTGGCCATCGACTTCATCGAAGGCCACTTCACCCTCGGCTGGCCGCGGCTGTCCGAAAACGCCGTCGCCCTGTTCCGCGACGAGTACCAGCTCCCGCTGCTCCCGCCCGAACTCGCCGCCACCCTCGCCGCCACCGGCGAACACCTGCTCCCGCTGCTGCTGCTGGCCGGCCTGGGCACCCGCTTCGCCGCCCTGGGCCTGCTGGGCATGACGGCGGTGATCCAGCTCTTCGTCTACCCCGGCGCCTACCCCACCCACGGCGTCTGGGCCGCCGCGTTGCTCCTGCTCATCGCCCGCGGCCCCGGCCGCTGCTCCCTCGACGCCGTGCTCGGCTGGGAACGCCCGCCGCGCTGACCTCGCCCTATCCCCCATCGCAAAACGCCGGCCCGTGCATTCCTGCACGGCCGGCGTTTGCGTTTCTGCATGGACAGGAGTTTAGAGCGGGGATAAGCTGGAACGAGTAATTTGGAGATCGCCATCAAGCGTGGCGCACCCAGAAGACAATAAGAGGCGCAGATGAAAATCAACAAGATAACATCTCACGAAATCATAAAATAACCATAGCCAAACCATCTCACCAACCCGCAAACCTCACACATGGAAAACGACTCATGCAAGGATACATCTATATTCTCTCAAATCCCGCATTTCCAGGCCTACTAAAGATCGGATATACAAATCAAACACCGGAAGAGCGATCCCGCCAGCTCAACTCCACTGGAACTCCTGCCTCGTTTCAGATATGCGCATATTTTCTTGTTGCAGATGCCCCAGCGGCAGAGTGACATATCCACACAAAGCTAAATCATCTGCGATATGCGGCGAATCGGGAATTCTTCTCTATCTCACTCGGGGAAGCATACAAGGTTTTGCTTCCAGTTTTAGAAAATTTCTCGGAAGAGCCATCGAATATAAGCCCCACCCACAATCTAGACGATCTATCCGTTCTACTGCTTCAAATACTCGCCACTAGTGACAGAAGTGGAGGCTTATCTACTTTTCAAATAGCAAAAGAAGTCGCCAATTCAGATTTACTGGTTGAAGCAGCCTTGGCTGGTCTACATGAGAAGAAATTGGTTGCCTACCGTCGCACTTCAAACACATACAGTGGAGCGTCTTGGTGGATAACTCCAAAAGGAGTGAAGCTCCTAAATGATCACAAACTTTTGGACAGCGAATGGACCAAAGAAAACTAAATCGCAAACAATCCCAACAACCCATTCAAACCAGATAGATATACAATACACTCACCCCAAATATCCTCGCCCCAATATGAAAACCACAAGAACTTTAAGTATCGCGACACTGCTATTCTCATTCGCAGCTAGCAGCTCGGATATTAATGCACAGCCAAGGCCATCCATCGGGCTTAAGCTGGCGTCTATCGATGCGGGTCAATTGCCAAAAGAAGATAGCCCACAGGTAAAGCGCGCAGCTTTAGCCCTGCGTGCTGCGTCGTCCCGTTGCGCCGGGACTTCTGATGAACTAGCAGATGCAGCTGTCGTCATCACACAGGAAGTCCAGCGTTTCGGCAATCCATCGACATCCGTGGAAATACTGGAAGGATTGGACGCAATACTGGTTGATTTTAAATCACCAGTAAATTGCACTTTGGTGCTCTCCTCTTATGCCAGCCACAGGCGGACGGGATACACCCATTCCCGCGCCGTTGTTATGCAGCGAGAATTAATGAAAATATTAGTCGAATCTGGCAAGCGCCAGTAGGGGGCATCTCGTCTTCTGGGGTAAAACACCTGCAGCCACTGGCCGCTCACCGCGCCAATTCCGCCCGCATCGCATCAATCACCGCCTTGTAATCCGGCTTGCCGAAAATCGCGCTGCCGGCCACGAAGGTGTCGGCGCCGGCGTCGGCGATGCGGCGGATGTTGTCGGCTTTGACGCCGCCGTCGATCTCCAGGCGGATGTCGCGGCCCGAGGCATCGATCAGCTTGCGGACCTGTTCGGCCTTGCGCAGCGTGTGCTCGATGAAGCTCTGGCCGCCGAAGCCGGGGTTCACGCTCATCAGCAGGATCACGTCGAGCTGGTCGATGGTCCACTCCAGCACGTCCAGCGGCATCGCCGGGTTGAACACCAGGCCGGCCTGGCAGCCCACGCCGCGGATCAGCTGCAGCGTGCGGTCCACGTGGGTGGACGCATCGGGGTGGAAGGTGATGATGTCCGCGCCCGCCTTGGCGAACTCCAGCGCCAGCGCGTCGACCGGCTGCACCATCAGGTGCACGTCAATCGGGGCGGGGGTGCCGTCGGGCTTGACGGCGTGCTTCTTCAGCGCCTGGCAGACCATCGGGCCGAAGGTCAGGTTGGGCACGTAGTGGTTGTCCATCACGTCGAAGTGGATCCAGTCGGCGCCGGCGGCCAGCACGTTGCGCACCTCCTCGCCCAGGCGGGCAAAGTCGGCCGAGAGAATGCTGGGGGCGATGCGGTAGGTGGGCGTGGACATGGCGCGACGAGGGGGTGACGGAGGGGGGAACGGAAGGGGACTGAGGGGCCGGCGTGAACAGCCGACGAGGGGCCGAAATTGTAGGCAGCCCCGGCCGACGGCGCGGCGTGGGCCAATCCCAGGGCGGCAGCGGGTCTTCACACCCGTGACATCGGCTCACAGGCGGCGCGAACTATGATCATTTTCATGAGTTCCCATCGTTTTCGCGTGCAGGTGCAGCCGCAGTTCCTGCCCGAGCAGTCCGACGTCCACCAGGGCGTGTATGCCTTCGCGTACACCGTGACGGTGGTCAACGAGGGCGACACGCCCGCCCAGCTGGTCGCCCGCCGCTGGCTGATCACCGACGCCGCCGGCCAGCGCGAGGAGGTGCGCGGCCTGGGGGTGATCGGCAAGCAGCCGCTGCTCCAGCCGGGGGAGCGCTTCGAGTATTCGAGCTGGACCCGCCTGGCGACGCCGCATGGCCGCATGGAAGGCAGCTTCTACTGCATCTCCGAGGACGCGCACTGGTTCGAGGCCCCGATCGCCGCCTTCGAACTCGGTCTGGCGCACGCGCTGCATTGACGGCAGCGAGCGACGCGCCGCCGCCGCAGGGCTGGCGCGCCTGGGTGCAGCGGCTGCGCGCACCGGTTGATGCGCTGGCGCTGCGCCTGCGACGGCGCTGGAAGCGCCGCGGCGCCTGGGAGCTGACGGCGCTGCTCAACGCGGCGGACCCGCAGGCCAGCGCCCCGCTGCGGCGGCTGTGGGTGATCCGCCTCGTCGAGTGGCTGCGCAGCACGCCGGCGCTGGCGAACGGGACCGGGACCGGGACAGGGGCCGGTACAGGAAACGGGACCGGGACCGGGAACGGCAGCGAGGCCGGCGCCGGCACGCCCTGGCCGGTGCGGCGGCTGCGCCACCTGCTCAATGTGCTGGAGCGCCACCCCGAGCACGCGGCGGCGGTGCGCGGGGTGCTGCTGTCGGTGCTGCGCGAGTCGGACCTGTCGGCGCTGCTGGCGGACTTCGGCTTCGCGCCGCGGGCGGCCTTCACCAGCGAGCTGGCCGAGCGGCTGCGCCTGGCGCTGCTGCCCGGCACGCCGGACACGGACGACCTGGGCCAGCTCTTCCAGCTGGTCTTCAAGGGCCGCGACGACGCCACCTGGCTGGCGGCCATCGACGCGACGACGCTGGCGCGGCTGGCCGCGCTGCTGCACGATGAGGCGCTGGCCCGCGCCTGGCGCCAGGCCCTGACCGACGCGATCCAGCTGCTGGCCAGCCAGGTGCGGGCGGTGGGCCTGTCGGCCACGCTGCGCCAGCGCATGGAGCCGGCGGCGCTCATCGAGCGGCCCTTCCACCGCCTGGCGCAGGCGGCGATGCACCTGGCGCAGACCCCCGATCCGGCCGAACAGGCCGAACTGGCCAATCCGGCCGGCCTCGCCACGTCGGCGCTGCCCCAGCGCATCGCCGAGCTGCGCCAGCTGCTGCGGGCCTGCCGCGCCGCGGCCGCGACGGTGCACACGCACCTGGAGGCCTACGGCATTTCGGTGGACCTGGTGTTCCAGGTCGAGCAGCTGCGCGAGCGCACCGAGCGCATCGAGGCGCTGCTCGATCAGCTGCAGTCGCCCGAGCCGCTGGGCGAGCTGCACGCGCTGCTGCTGCGCCTGGCCGCGGGCGTGCAGACCCGCCGCGGCCTGCGCCCGCTGTTCGCGCACCACTACTCGATGCTGGCGCGCAAGGTGGCCGAGCGCAGCGCCGAGACGGGCGAGCACTACATCACCCGCAGCCGCGCCGAGTGGTTCGACATGCTGCGGCGCGCCTGCGGCGGCGGGCTGGTGATCGCGGGCACGACCTTCGCGAAGTTCGCCCTCGGCGCGATCGCCTTCTCGGCCTTCTGGGGCGGCTTCTGGGCCGGCATGGCCTACGCCGCCAGCTTCGTGGCGATCCAGCTGCTGCACTGGACGGTGGCGACCAAGCAGCCGGCGATGACCGCCCCGGCGATGGCCGCGCGCCTGCCCGCCGATCCGTCCGCCGGGGCCGACGACGGTGCGGCCAATGCTGCGCCGGACGACGCCGCGATCGAGGGCTTCGTCGACGAGGTGGTGCACCTGCTGCGCTCGCAGTTCGCCGGCATCCTGGGCAACCTGGCGGTGGTGCTGCCGGTGGTGCTGGCGGTGCAGCTCGCCGCCTGGGGCCTGAGCGGTGCGCCGCTGCTGGGCGCCGAGGAGGCGCGCCACGTGCTGCACAAGCTGACGCTGCTGGGGCCGACCGCGGCCTACGCGGCCTTCACCGGCGTGCTGCTGTTCGCCGCCAGCCTGATCGCCGGCTGGGTGGAGAACTGGTTCGTCTTCCACCGGCTGGACAGCGCGATCGCTTGGAACCCCGGCATCGTGCGCCTGCTGGGCGCGCCGCGGGCGCAGCGCTGGTCGGCCTGGTGGCGCGCCAACATCTCCGGGCTGGCCGCCAACGTCTCGCTGGGCCTGCTGCTCGGGCTGGTGCCGGCGCTGGCCGGCTTCTTCGGCCTGCCGCTGGACGTGCGGCACGTGACGCTGTCGACCGGGCAGATCGCCGCGGCGCTGGGCAGCCTGGGCGTGGGCCTGCTGCGCGAGCCGATCTTCTGGAGCTGCGTGGCGGCGATTCCCTTCATCGGGGCGCTGAATCTGGCGGTGAGCTTCTGGCTGGCGTTTCGCGTCGCGCTGCGCTCACGCGGGCTGCGGCTGCGCGAGCGCGACCGCATCGGCGCGGCCCTGCGCGATCGGCTGCGGCGCGACCCGCGCAGCTTCTTTCTCCCCCCGCGGGCCTGACGCGGGCGGTTGCGGCGATGATCGGGAGCCGTCCAGAGCGCGTCCCGATTGCCGCCGCCCGATGTTCCCGCCCATCCGTTTCTCCTCTGCCCGACTCGCCCCGTTTCTGCGCGCCGCCCTCGGCCTGAGCGCCGCTGCCGCGCTGGCCGCCGTGGTCGGCTGCAGCAGCCAGCCGAAAGTCCCGACGCCCATCCCCGAGCCTGCACCGCCGGGGGTCGTGCCGCCGCAGCCGCTGCCCAGCGTCGAGGCGCTGCGCCTGACCGGCCGCGGGCGCTGGGTGCGTGGCGACTGGGCCGACCTGCCCGGCTGGGGCGCAGACCCGATCGAACCCGCCTGGTCGGCGCTGCTGCGCAGCTGCGAGCGCCAGCTGCGGGTGCTGATCGGCGGGAACGGTGCGGCGCCGATCGGCAGCCCGGCCGCCTCGCAGACCTTCCCGCCCCTGCAGGTCGCGGCCACCTGGGGGCCGACCTGCCGCGCCGCGATCGCGCTCGGCGGCGGGGCCGACGCGCGGCAGATCCGCTCCTTCCTGCAAAACCGGCTGCTGCCCTGGCGGGTCGAGACCCCGCAGGGCCACGCGGACGGGCTGCTGACCGGCTACTTCGAGCCGCTGCTGGAGGCCAGCCGCCAGCGCAGCGAGCGCTTCCACGTGCCGCTGTACGCCGTGCCGGCCGACCTGGCCACGCGCCGGCCCTGGTACACCCGCGCGCAGATCGACGGCTCGCCCGCGGTGCAGGCGCTGCTGGCCGGGCGCGAGATCGCCTGGGTCGCCGACCCGATGGACGCGCTGCTGCTGCACATCCAGGGCTCGGGTCGGCTGACGCTCACCGAGCCCAACGGGCTGCGCCGCACCGTGCGCGTGGCCTACGCCGCGCACAACGACCAGCCCTACCAGTCGGTGGGGCGCTGGCTGGTCGAGCAGGGCGCCTTCACGCTGGAGCAGGCCAACTGGCCGGCGATCCGCGCCTGGGCCCGCGCCAACCCGCAGCGCGTGCGCGAGATGCTGGCGGTCAACCCGCGCTACGTCTTCTTCCGCGAGGAGGCCCTGCCCGACCCGACGCTGGGCGCCCTCGGCGCGCAGGGCGTGCCGCTGACGCCGGGCCACTCGATCGCGGTGGACCGCGAGAGCATCCCCTACGGCACGCCCGTCTGGTTGGCCAGCACCGAGCCGCAGCCCTGGCAGCCCATCGCCCCGCCGGCGCGGCCGATGCAGCGCCTGGTGCTGGCGCAGGACACCGGCAGCGCGATCACCGGCGCCGTGCGGGCCGACCTGTTCTGGGGCTGGGGCGAGGGCATCGAGGACCGCGCCGGGCGCACCAAGCAGCCGCTGCGGCTGTGGGTGCTGTGGCCACGCTGAACCCGGCACGGCCAGAGCGCCGCCGGCCCGCGCTGGCGGCGGCGCTGGCGCTGGGATTTGGATTGGGGCTGGCCGCGCTGCTCAGCCTGAGCGGCTGCGGCTCGAAGCCAGCCGCCAAGGCCGCGCCCGACCCCACCGGCCGCAGCGACGTGGCCGACCTCGCGCTGCGCGACCTGCTGATCCCGGTGGACGGCGTGCGGCCGGACCAGCTGCGCAACAGCTTCCGCTCGGCGCGCTCGCGCGGCGCGCACGAGGCCATCGACATCCTGGCGCCGCGCGGCACGCCGGTCCGGGCGGTGGAGGACGGGCGCATCGTCAAGCTGAGCAGCAACCGCGCCGGCGGCATCACGATCTACCAGGCCGACGCCAGCGAGCGCTACCTCTACTACTACGCCCACCTGGACCGCTACGCGCCCGACCTGGCCGAGGGCCAGCGGGTGCGCCGCGGCGAGGTGATTGGCCTGGTGGGCAGCACCGGCAACGCCTCAGCGGACGCGCCGCACCTGCACTTCGCGATCCACCGCATCGACCCCAGCGGCAAGCGCTGGCCGGGCACGGCGATCAACCCCTTCGCCGTCTGGCGGGGCGCGGCGGAGGCCTCGCTGGGCGACGTGCGCTGAACCTGAGGCGGTTCAGGCCGTTCAGGCCGTTCAGGCCGTCGCGCTGCGGTCGCGCCCTTCGCCCTTGGCCTGGTAGAGCGCCCGGTCGGAGCGCTCGATGGCGGCGTCCAGATCGGCCGGGCCGCGGCAGGCGGTGAGGCCGGCGGAAAAGTGCAGCGTCAGGCCCTCGACCAGCTCGTCAAAGGGCCTGCGCCGCAGCTGCTCGCGCAGGCGCTCGACGCAGAGCTGCGCCTGCTCCAGCGTGGTGTCGGGCAGCAGCAGCAGGAACTCCTCGCCGCCCCAGCGACCCAACACGTCCACCCCGCGCAGCGCGGCGTGGGCCCGCTCGGCGAAGCCGCGCAGCACGCCATCGCCGACGCGGTGGCCATGGCGGTCGTTGATCGCCTTGAAGTGGTCGAGGTCGATCATCACCAGCGCCACCGGCTCGCCGACGCGGGCCTGGCGGGCGGTGGCGGCGTGCAGCGCGTCGAGCATTGCGCGGCGGTTGGGCAGCCCGGTCAGCTCGTCGCGCGTGGCCAGCAGCTGGATGCGCGCCAGCGCCTCGGCCAGGTCCTCGCGCTGGCGCATCAGGCGCAGGCGCAGCCGCGCCAGGCGCGCGACCAGCACCGCCATCGCCGACGAGGTGATCAGTGCGATCAGGAAGAGCATCCCCTCCTCGGCCGGCTGGGCCTGCACCGCACCGGTGAGCAGGCGCGCGCCCATCACCCCGCCCAGCGCCAGCACGCCGAACAGCGCCGTGCCCCAGCCCTGCCGAGGCGTGAGCTTGGAGGCGCCGAACAGCAGCACCAGCATGCCCACCGCGATCACGCCGCCGCGCAGCGGGCCGGCGAAACCATAGACGCCCGCGGCCGCGACCAGCCCGAACAGCGTCTGCGCCAGCGTCAGCGAGGGGTCGCCCGGCAGGCGCAGGCTCCAGCCGCTGCGCACCGCCAGAAAGAAGGCCAGGGCGCCGCCCAGGTAGACCGCCATCCAGCCCAGCGAGGCCCGCGGCATCACGCCCAGGCCCACCGCCGCGGCCTGGCAGAGGGCGAACAGGGCGTAGACCCCGAGCGCCAGCAGGCAGTGGGCGGCGCGGGTGCGCTGCGGGCCGGTCGGCCCCAACAGCCGCTCGCCCAAGGTGTCTGTGAGGCTTTGCACGATCGGCCCCAGTGTACGGACGCGATACGTCTGGACACAACTTCCGCGAAACCCAGCCCCCGCGAATGGGTCGTGATCGCCTTGTTGCCCACGCCGGGCCGGCCGATTTTTCGCCGGGGCGTCGGCCGTAGCTCACACCCGCCGCGTCAACCGCGCGCCCCGCCGCGCCCGCCCGGAGGCACGAGGTGGCCCAGCGGCCAGACCGCGCCGGCCTTGACCTCGCCCAGCGAGAAGCTGGTGTGCATGTCCTTCACGTTGGGCAGAGCGAAGAGCGTCTCCATCGCCCAGCGCGAGTAGGCGTCCAGGTCGGTGGCGACCACGTGCAGCTCGAAGGTGCCCGAGCCGCTGATGTAGTGGCAGGCCACCACCTCGGGCATCGCGCGGATCGCGTCTTCCAGCGCCTGGGTCTCGCCACGGTTGTTGCGCTCGGCCTCGACGCGCACGAAGGCCAGCACGCCCAGGCCGATCTTGCGGCGGTTGATCTCGGCCCGGTAGCCGGTGATGTAGCCCTGCTCCTCCAGCCAGCGCACGCGCCGCCAGGTGGGCGCGGCCGACAGGCCGATGCGCTGCGCCAGCTCGGCGTTGGACAGCCGGGCGTCGCGCTGCAGCTCACCAAGGATGGCGAGGTCGTAGCGGTCCAGCTCGGCGCCGTGCGGCTCGCCGGGGTCGGCCGGCTGGGCGTCGAGCCCCCTCGTTTTCCCTGATACCCCAATTTTTGGCAATCTTGTTTCGCTACTCATATTTTTTCCTTCATTTGATTGCCCAAAGTATCGCCAATCGGGCAAAGAAGGAAAACACCTCTCGGCACGTGCTGCCTACACTGCCAGCCATTGGAACCCCGGACCGCCGCCATGAACGCCCCCCTCCCCGATGCCGTGCGCCGTGCGCTGGAAGCCGTCACCCTCGACGACAAGTACGCCCTGGCCAGCGGCCGCGCCTTCATGAGCGGGGTGCAGGCCCTCGTGCGCCTGCCGATGCTGCAGCGCCAGCGCGATGCGCGGGTCGGGCTGAACACCGCCGGCTTCGTCAGCGGCTACCGCGGCAGCCCGCTGGGCGGCTACGACCAGGCGCTGTGGCAGGCCAAGCAGCACCTGGCGAACCACCACGTCGTCTTCCAGCCGGGGGTGAACGAGGAGCTGGCGGCCACCGCGGTGTGGGGCACGCAGCAGATCGAGTTCGACCCCACGAACAAGAAGTACGACGGCGTCTTCGGCATCTGGTACGGCAAGGGCCCGGGCGTGGACCGCTGCTCGGACGTGTTCAAGCACGCCAACATGGCCGGCACCGCGCCGCACGGCGGCGTGATCGCGGTGGCCGGTGACGACCACGTGGCCAAGAGCAGCACCGCGGCGCACCAGAGCGACCACATCTTCAAGGCCTGCGGCTTGCCGGTGTTCTTCCCCAGCAGCGTGCAGGAGATCCTGGACCTGGGCCTGCACGCCTTCGCGATGAGCCGCTTCGCGGGGGTGTGGACCGGCATGAAGACCATTCAGGAGGTGGTGGAGTCCGCCGCCAGCGTGGAGGTGGACCCGGAGCGCGTGCAGATCCTGCTGCCCGAGGACTTCGAGATGCCCCCCGGCGGCGTGCACATCCGCTGGCCGGACGCCGCGCTGCCGCAGGAGGCCCGGCTGATGGACTACAAGTGGTACGCCGCGCTGGCCTACGTGCGCGCCAACCGGCTCAACCGCACCGTGATCGGCGGGCCGAACGACCGCTTCGGCATCATCGCCAGCGGCAAGGCCTACAACGACACCCGCCAGGCGCTGGTGGACCTGGGCCTGGACGACGCCACCTGCCGGGCCCTCGGCATCCGCGTGCACAAGGTCGGCGTGGTCTGGCCGCTGGAGGCCACGATCACCCGCGAGTTCGCGCAGGGGCTCAGCGAGATCCTGGTGGTGGAGGAAAAGCGCCAGGTCATCGAGTACCAGCTGAAGGAAGAGCTGTACAACTGGCGGCCGGACGTGCGGCCCAACGTGCTGGGCAAGTTCGACGAGCCGGACGGCGATTCGAACCTGGAAGGGCCCTTCGGTGGCCACGGCGGCGAGTGGAGCCAGCCCAACCCCAGCGCCAACACCCTGCTGCGCGCCACCGCCGACCTGTCGCCCGCGCTGATCGCCCAGGCGCTGGCCCGGCGGCTGAAGAAGCTGGGCGTGCCGCCGGACGTGGCCGCGCGCATGGACCAGGGCCTCGCGGTGCTGGCCGGGCGCGACCTGAAGGGCGGCGGCAGCTGGAGCACCACCAGCGGCGAGTTGGAGCGCAAGCCCTGGTTCTGCAGCGGCTGCCCGCACAACACCAGCACGCGCGTGCCCGAGGGCTCGCTGGCGATGGCCGGCATCGGCTGCCACTTCATGAGCGTGTGGATGGGCCGCAGCACGGTGGGCTTCACCCAGATGGGCGGCGAAGGCGTGCCCTGGGTCGGCCAGGCGCCGTTCACCAAGCGCCCGCATCTATTCGCCAACCTGGGCGACGGCACCTACTACCACTCCGGAGCGCTGGCGGTGCGCCAGAGCATCGCCGCCGGGGTGTCCATCACCTACAAGATCCTCTACAACGACGCGGTAGCGATGACCGGCGGCCAGCCGGTGGACGGCGTGCTCACCGTGCCGCAGATGACCCGCGAGCTGGAGGCCGAGGGCGCGAAGCAGATCGTCATCGTCACCGACGATCCGGCCAAGTACGGCGTGCCGGTGGGGTTGGCGCCCGGCGTCACGGTGCGGCACCGCGACGAGCTGGACGCCGTGCAGCGCGAGCTGCGCGAGGTGCCGGGCTGCACCATCCTGATCTACGACCAGACCTGCGCCACCGAGAAGCGGCGGCGCCGCAAGCGCGGCAAGATGGTCGACCCGGCGGTGCGCACCGTCATCAACGAGGCGGTCTGCGAGGGCTGCGGCGACTGCAGCGTGCAGAGCAACTGCCTGAGCGTCGAGCCGGTGGAGACCGAGTTCGGCCGCAAGCGCCGCATCAACCAGAGCACCTGCAACAAGGACTTCTCCTGCGTGAAGGGCTTCTGCCCGAGCTTCGTCACCGTCGAGGGCGGGCAGCTGCGCAAGCCCAAGAAGGAGAAGAAGCCCGACCCCTTCAGCCTGCCCGCGCTGCCCGAGCCGGTGCTGCCGGTGGCGCGAATGGAGAAGGGGCGGCCCTGGGGCATCGTGGTGGCCGGCGTCGGCGGCACCGGGGTGATCACCATCGGCCAGCTGCTGGGCATGGCCGCGCACCTGGAGGGCAAGGGCGTGGTGACGCAGGACAGCGCCGGCCTGGCCCAGAAGGGCGGCGCCACCTGGAGCCATGTGCAGATCGCCCACCGGCCCGACGCCATCCACAGCACGAAGGTGGACACCGCCAAGGCCGACCTGGTGATCGCCTGCGACGCCCTCGTCGCCGCCGGGGCCAGCACGCTGCAGGTCACCCACCCGGGGCGCACCTTCATCGCGCTGAACTCGCACCGCACGCCCACCGCCGCCTTCGTCGGCAACCCCGACTGGCAGTTCCCGGGCGAGCGCTGCGAATCCGCGCTGCTGCAGGCGGTGGGCGCCGAGAAGCTCGGCAGCTTCGACGCCGAGCAGGTCGCGCTGCAGCTGCTGGGCGACTCGATCTACACCAACCCGCTGATGCTGGGCTACGCTTGGCAGCGCGGCCAGATCCCGCTGAGCCGCGCCGCGCTGCTGCGTGCCATCGAGCTCAACGGCGTGCAGGTGGAGGCCAACCGCGCCGCCTTCGAATGGGGCCGCCGCTGCGCCCACGACCTGGCCGGCGTGCAGGCGCTGTTCCAGGCGCAGCAGGTGATCCAGATCGTCAAGCGGCCCTCGCTGGACGAGCTGCTGAACCGCCGCATCGAGGCGCTGACCGCCTACCAGGACGCCGCCTACGCCGCGCAGTACGCCGACGTCGTGCGGCGGGTGCGCGAGGCCGAGCAGCGCGTGCTGGCCGCCTCATCTGGCGCCGCGCCATCGCAGCTCAAGCTCAGTGAAGCGGTGGCGCGCTATCTCTTCAAGCTGATGGCCTACAAGGATGAGTACGAGGTGGCGCGGCTGCACAGCGACCCGGCCTTCCAGGCGCGGCTGGCCGAGATGTTCGAGGGCGATTTCACCATCGTCCACCACCTGGCGCCGCCGAAATTCGCCGCCACGGATGGCGACGGCCACCTCGTCAAGCGCCGCTACGGCCCCTGGCTGCGGCGCGCCCTGCCCTGGCTGGCCAAGCTCAAGGGGCTGCGTGGCACCGCCTTCGATCCCTTCGGCGGCACGGCCGAGCGGCGCACCGAACGCGCGCTGATCGCCGAGTACCGCGCCACCCTCGACGAGCTGCTCGCCGGCCTGAGCGCCGAGCGGCTGGCCCAGGCGGTGGAGATCGCCCGCCTGCCGGAGGAGATCCGCGGCTACGGGCACGTCAAGGAGCGCCACCTGGCCGCGGTGCGCCCGCGCTGGGACGCCCTGATGGCGGCCTGGCGGGCGGGCGGGGTCAAGTGAACATCTGGCTGCCGCCGCCGCCGGTGATCGCGTCCGAGCGCATGCGGTCGTACTCGGCCTTGGGCACCGGGCGGGCCGCCGGGTTGCCCAGGTCGTTGAGGTGGATGCGGTAGGTCTCACGCGCGGTCCAGGCCGAGATCGCCGCGACGATGCAGATGACCAGCGTGATGCCACCGACGATCAGCGGGATGCCCACGGCCCCCGGCGGCGCCACGGCCACGAACAGGGCCGGCAGCATCGCCGTCACCGCGGTGCCCAGGTTCTGCGAGATCGCCATGCCGGAGACGCGGGTGCGCGTCGGGAACATCTCGGGGTAGAAGCTCGGGAAGACGGCGTTGTAGCCCTGGTAGACCGCGCCCCACATCAGCAGCGACAGCGCGATGGCCATCGGCACGTTGTGGATGCTGATCGCGTAGAGGTAGCCGAAGGACAGCAGCCCAGCGCCCAGCGAGCCGAAGATGATGGGCTTGCGGCGGCCGATCTTGTCCGACAGGTTGCCCACGAAGGGGATGACGATCACCGCGACGATGTTGCCCATCACCGGGATCCAGAGGTAGACGTCCTTCTCGAAGCCGATGCCGTAGCCCGGCTGCACCGCGTAGGCCGCGCCGAAGACGGTGGTGACCACCGGGATGACGTTCATCAGCGAGCAGCAGATCACGCGCAGCATGTCGCGCCAGCTGCTGGTGATGGCCTCGACGATCGGCGCCTTGGGCACCTCGCCGTGCTGGCCTTCCTCGGCGAAGGCGGGCGTCTCGTCCACCTCGCGGCGGATGATCCAGCCGGCGACGATGACCAGGAAGCTCAGCAGGAAGGGGATGCGCCAGCCCCAGGCGTTGAAGTCTTCCTTGTTCATGTAGTGCGCCAGCGGCAGGAACACCGCGGCGGCCAGGATCTGGCCAGCCTGCACGCCCTGCAGCGTGAAGCTGGAGTAGAAGCCACGGCGACCGAAGGGCGCGTGCTCCAGGATCATCGAGCTGGCGCCGGAGATTTCACCGGCCACCGCGAAGCCCTGGATCAGGCGCAGCAGCACCAGCAGCGCCGGCGCGAGCAGGCCGACCTGGTCGTAGGTGGGCAGCAGGCCGACCGCGACGGTCGAGAAGCCCATCAGGAACATGCAGACGATCAGCACCATCTTGCGCCCGTGCGTGTCGCCCCAGTGGCCGAGGAAGAACGCGCCGATCGGCCGCGCCACGTAGCCCACGCCGTAGGTGGCCAGCGAGGCGACGATGGCCACCGTCGGGTCGCCCTTGGGGAAGAAGATCTGCGGGAAGATCAGCGAGGCCGCGGTGGCGTAGATGAAGAAGTCGTAGTATTCCAGCGCCGAGCCGATCCAGCCGCTGGCGGTGGCCTTGTTGGCCTGGTGCTTGCCGCGCGGCTCGTGTTCGTGGGGACTTGCCATGGGGGGGTTCCGAGGGGTGCAGGGGGTCGGCACGGGGGAGCCGACGGGGAGACGGGCCCGGGGCCCGGGGCCCGGGACGCAGGGCGTCCTGCGGTCCGGCGTGGCCGCCCGAGCTGCAGAAACTGTAACCAGTGCCCTCGGTTTGATCGAGGACAATCCGGCCCCCAGCGTTCGATCATCGATCCCACGCGATCGATCACCGATCGGAATGCGGGTTTCCACCAGGACCCTGCGATGACCGACTCCCCCGCCATCGACCGCTCGCTGCTCATCGAAGGCCTCGGCAAAGGCCTGCGTGTGATCGAGTCGTTCAGCGACGAGCACCCGCGCATGACGGCCACCGAGGTCGGCGCCCGCGCCGGCCTGACGCGCACCGCCGCGCGCCGCTACCTGGTCAGCCTGGTGCACTACGGCTACGCCGCCACCGACGGCAAGCTGTACTGGCTGCTGCCCTCCGTGCTGCGCCTGGGCCAGGGCTACCTGGACTCGGCGCTGCTGCCGCGCCTGGCGCAGCCGCTGCTGCAGCAGGTGTCGCTGCAGACGGGGGAGACCGCCAACTTCAGCGTGCTGCACGGCCACGAGATCGTCTACCTGGCGCGCAGCAATTCGCCACGCATCCTGTCGATCGGCTTCCAGGTCGGCGCGCGCATGCCCGCGCACGTCGTCTCACCCGGCTGCGTGATCCTGTCGACCTGGACGCCCGAGGCCTTCGAGGCCTGGATGGCCGCGCACCAATTCGGCAAGTTCACGCCCCACACAGTGACCGAGCCGGAGCACTTCCGTGCCGACGTGGCGCGCGCTCGCGAGCTGGGCCACTGGGTGGTGCAGCAGTACATCAACCCGGGGCTGGGCGGCCTGGCGGTGCCGGTGCTGGACCGCAAGGGCCTGTGCGTCGGCGCACTGAGCACCACCTTCCAGGTCCAGGCCTACCCCCGCGAGGGCTACCTCACCGCCTTGCTGCCCTCCCTGCTGGAGGCGGCCCAGGCGATCCGCATGGTCACCTGAGCCCCGGCCCGCGGCGCTTGCCGCTCAAGACTCGATGCGGAAGCGGTAGCGGTAGTCGCGCAGACGACCCTCGACGCGCACGCCCTGGATCAGCACCTCGTACTCGACGTCCGCAACGAGGCCCGGCGCGCGGAACTGCAGGCTGTTGGGCAGGCCCCAGACCTGGTGGTCGTGGCTGACCTGGGTCACCGGCAGCGTGCCGCCATCGGCGCGGCGCAGCGTGATGCTGGCGTTGCTGTAGTCCACCGCGAGGTTGGCGGCACGGTCGTTCAGATCGACGATCGCCGAGAACGACAGCATCGCGTCGGGGTGGAAGTACTTGGCCGGATAGCGGCCTTCCGGGTAGGCCCAGTGGTCGGCACGGGCCACACCGCGGTTGGGCTCAGCGGCGCGGGCACCGGCACCCGCACCAGGATCGACCACCGTCAGCGCCGCTCCGTCGTACAGCAGCCCATCGACCAGCGCGTTCACGCGGCCGAAGGCGACGCGCTTCAGGAAGGGATCGAGCAGCCAGCGCCGGTGGCCGACGCTGCCGGCCACACGGTTGTTCACGTCGGTCAGAAAGCCGATCACCACGTCTTCGCTCGGCCGCAGCGCACTGCCGGGGGTGCCGACCCACAGGTGGATGTTGCTCGACGCCGCCCCCCGTGCGCTGGCCGCGGAGCTGCAGCGCCAGTCGCCGCTGGGCCGGTGAGAGAGCTGGCCGTTGGCGGCGAAGACCAGCGCCGCGCTCATCGCCGCCTCTTCCTGGCTGCCGTCCCAGACCACCTCGCCCAGGTTGTGCAGGCGGCGGATGTCGTTGACCGCCGCGAGCACCCGGTTGCGCTCGGCGCTGCTGAGGCGGCCACTGCGGCAGGTGGGCACATCCGGCGCCACCGCGTACAGGCCGGCGGCGTTGGCCTCGGTGGGCAAAGGCAGGGGCTCCCAGGCGATCGAGCGCCGGCCAGCGGCCTCAGCCCCGCCAGAGGCTGCGGCCAGGCCGATCAGCCACAGCACGATCAACCCGCTCAGACCGTCGCGGCAGCGCTCAAGCCAGCCCCCGCCTGTGAACCACCCTCTGCGTCTTGTCCCGTCCATTGCGCCTGCACCCCGCCGCCGTGTCCCCCGAGCGCGATCGCGGGGGGTTCGAAGAGGCATTGTGGGAACGCGGTTGCGGGGTGTGCCCCACGCGAACAGGGGGGGAGCAGGGGGCCGCGGCGGTCGCGCGGTGCTCCGTCACGGCCACGTTTCACAGGCCTTCGCCAGCCCCTCACAGGGCTTTACGGGCGCTCACCCGCCGTTACGCAGACGCCCGCGCGAAACGGCGTGCCAAGGCCCTCAGCGCAGGAAAAACAGCGTGACCATCACCAGCCCGGTGACGATCACGATCGCCCGCACCGCAGCGGCGGGCAGGCGCCGCGCCAGGCGGGCGCCGACGAAGCCGCCGGCCGTCGCCCAGGCCGCCATCCACAGCGCCTGCGGCCAGTGCACCGCGCCGGCCCAGGCGAAGGCCACCACGCTGAGCACGGACAGCAGCAGCGAATTGAGGTTCTTCAGCGCGTTGGCGGTGTGGATGCGCGCCTCGCCCACCAGCGTGTACAGCGCCATCAGCAGGATGCCCAGGCCACCGTTGAAGTAGCCCCCGTAGACGGCCACCACGAACAGCCCCAGCGGGCGCGGCCAGCCCGGTCGAGCCCCACCCGGCGCCGCATTGCCACGGCGGCGCAGCGCGGCGAGCAGATGCGGGCCCAGGGCGAACACCGCGGTGGCAAACAGCAGCAGCCAGGGCACGACCGCGGAAAACACCTTGGCGGGCGTGACCAGCAGCAGCAGCGCCCCCGCCACGCCACCCAGCGCGCAGATCAGCCCCTCCTGGAGCAGCAGCGGGCGCGGCAGCGCAGCCAGCTCGGAGCGGAAGCCCAGCGTGCTGCCCAGGTAACCGGGGCTGACCGCCACCGCGCTGGTCGCGTTGGCGGCAATCGGCGGCACGCCGCTGAACACCAGGGCCGGGAAGGTGAGGAAGCTGCCGCCCCCCGCGATGGCGTTCAGCGCACCCGCCCCCAGCGCGGCCAGCGCCAGAAGCAACCAGGTGGAGGGGTCGAGGATCATGGACGAGCGGAGGCGAACCGGGGCCACGATCGTCGCACAGCGCCGAGGGGCTGCGGCGTTGACGCGCCCCGGGAGGGCAACCTGCGGTTACAGGAGCGAACGGGCAGGCAGGAACCGGGTGGGCCCGTTGCACTCGAACCACTGTGTGACTCCGGTCACGGTCGCCTCCGACCGAGCCGCCTAAAGTGCACATACCGCGCGCGCCCGTTTGCTCCACGCGAGTGCCGCGCGCCCCACCTGCAATCACCCGATCGCCCCCTTCGACATGGCACACCTCACGATGCGTTCCGCTGCTCTGATTCCCCTGGCTCTCGCCGCCCTGGCGGCCACCACCACCGCGCAGGCGCAATCCTCCGGCTGGCAGTGGCTGCCCGGACTGACCGACCCGAACTACAAGGCCGAAGCCAGCATTGCGCTGACCGGCAACCGCATCCTTCCGGACGTCGGACGCAACACCAATGCCTGGGGCCTGGACCTCAACATGAACTGCGCCCTGCTCCAGTCGCCGGACAACCGCATCCGCACGCACGTCAACTTCTCGCGCTCGAACAAGGACGGCGTGCAGGGCACGAACTGGGAACTCTCGCCGCGCTACACGATGCCGGTGCGTGAGGCGCCGGGCCTGTCGCTGGGTGTAGGCCCGAGCCTGGGCCTGTTCAGCGTCAAGAGCGCCGCCAGCGACCACACCTACACCGGCCTGGGCCTGGCCACCGGCCTGAACTACCGCGCCGGCCCGCTCTACACCGGCATCGACGTGCGCTACCACCGCACCACCTCGCACGACGGCGTCAGCCTGGATCCGGTGACCTGGGGCGCCAAGGTCGGCCTCAACTTCTGAGTCATCCCCAGGGCTGGGGCCGTCGGTCCCCGGCCCGTCAGCGCGCTGGCAGGGGCTCGCGCATGCGCTCGGGTGGCCCCTCGCGACAGAGGCTGCGCTTCTCGAACCAGTAGACAACGTTGCCGACGATCACCACCGAGCCGGAGATCACCGCCGACACCGAGGCCACCGCGCCCAGCGCCACCAGCGCTGCGGCGCAGCCCTCGTTGGCGCAGCGCCCGAACGTGCCGATCTGCTGCACGTCGAGCACCAGCTGGCGGGCGGTGATCTGGCAGTCGGCGTCGTAGACCTGCACGGTGCGCGGCACGAAGACGCAGCCGCCAAGCAGCCCGAGCGCGAGGATCAGTGCCCCCCGTTGTCGCCCCACCGGTCTGGCAAGGCGCAGGAGCAGGTCACGAAGCGGTGTCATGCCCGCAGTCTGCCACGGGCCATGGGCGCCACGGTGTGCCGCAGGCAAAGCACCGCAGGTGCACGTGCACGGCGTCAGCGGTTCAGGCGGTTCAGTTCAGGCAGCAGCCCGTGCCAGCCGAGTGCGGGCCCGACGCCGCCAGCGCCAGCGCACCCAGAGCGCGCGCAGCAGCAGACAGCACCCGGCGATCACCAGGCCAGCGAACACGATGTCGCTGAGGAAGTGCCCGCCCTGCAGGATCCGCCCGGCGCCGATCAGCCCACCGGCCAGAATGCCCAGCGCCGTCCAGCGCCGCCGCGTCGCCACCGAGCCCAGGAGGCCGCAGGCCATCAGCGTGAAGCCGGTGGCGGCGTGGCCGCTGACGAAGGAGCAGTTGTGCTGGCAGAGCGTCGTGACGCGGCCCACCGGCTGGTAGGCCTGTTCGCCGCCGAAGACCTGCAGGCTGATCGGCCGCGGCCGGCCAACAAACTCCTTCAGCCCGGCGTTGACCACGCCCGCCAGTCCGACCAGCAGCACGATCGCCAGCACCCGCAGGCGCGCACGCCAGCGCTGCACCGGCCCGTTGGGCACGCCGCGGCGCCAGCGCCAGAGCAGGATCAGGCAGACGACGAAGGCGATGCGGCCGATCCAGGGCACCGTGAGGTACATGACCTGCACCGGCGCCAGCTCCCCCCAGGGGAAGAGCGGCTCGGCACCCGGCCGGTAGAACCGCGCCGTGGTCGCCAGGTCAAGCTCGGGCCAGGTGCGGAACACCACGACCATCGCCAGCGTCAGCAGCAGCCAGACCAGCGCCGGCCGGGCGTGGCGCAAGGCGGCGTGCAGGGGGGCGCGCAGGGAACTCACCGCGCCGACTCGGAGGCCGCCGCCGAGGCCGAAGCAGCGGGCTCGGCCGCGGCCGCCAGCGCGGCGGGCTGCGCCGCCGTGCTGCTGTCGAGCCGCTGCGCGCGCCAGAGCGTGAAGGTCGTGTGCTCGCCGCGGATCTGCGGGCGCTCGACGCGAGCGACCGGCTCCAGCGGGCCGAGCCGGTCGCGCAGGGGCTGCGGGAGGCCCTCGGCATCGGCGCCCGCCGCCAGGATCAGCACCGGTGCGCGCGCCGCGGCGCTGCCGGGCTCGGCCCAGCGCGTCACCAGCTCGTAGTGGTGCTGCGCCCAGCGCGCCGTCGGCTCGCGCCAGGCCAGCCAGTTCACCTGGTGCAGGTCCCGCCAGGCGTAGGCGGCCTGCACCAGCACCGTGCGGTCGAGCGCGATCACCTGCGCGCCCGGGTAGGCCGCCAGGTGCGCCTGGATCTGCGGCTGCAGCGGGCGGAAGGCCACGTCCCAGCCGCGCATGCGGCTCCAGAGGTCGGCCTTCACCGTGTCGATGCGGCCCACCGAAGCGACCACCGCGACGCTGGCGAGGACGAACTGCAGCGCCAGCACGACCTGCGCGGCGCGCGACAGGACCGGACGAACCCACCCCGAACGCTGGCCCCACCACAGCGCCAGCGCCAGCGCGAGGCCCACCACCGCGGGCGCCGTCCAGTTGATCTGCGCCTTGGACGCCGCGGCCTGCGCCAGGCCCACCGCCAGCAGCGGCAGCGCCAGCGACAGCGCCATCGCACGCTGGCGGCCCCAGGCGGAGGCGCTCAGCGCCGCGGCGGTGGGGGACGCTCCGGCCGGCACGGCGCGGCCCCAGCGCAGCAGGACCACGCACATCGGCCCGAACATCAGGATCTGGCCGCCGACGAACTCGGCAAAGCCGCGCCAGCCCGCGGCCGCGGCCTGGGGCGCGTGCTCGGCCTGCTGCACCGTGATGTCCAGCGTGTGGCGCACCGTGGGCCAGCCGTGCGAGGCGTTCCAGAGGATGTGCGGCAGGCAAAGCGCCAGCGCAACGCCAGCGGCCAGGCCCAGCGTGAACCCGCGCTCGCGCCGCGTGGCCAGCCCCGGCGCCGCGGGCCAGCAGGCCCAGAGCGCCAGCGTCGGCGCCAGCGCGAGGAAGGTGTACTTGGACAGCACGCCCAGCCCGAGCACGAGGCCCAGCCACGCCGCGTCGCTGCGCCGGCCACTGTGCACCAGCCGCCAGCCCAGCGCGGCGGCCAGCGCCCAGGTCAGCATCAGCGGACCGTCGGTGGTGGCGGCCATGCCCAGCAGGCTCATCATCGGGCTGGTGACGACGATCAGCGCCGCCGCCAGCGCCATGCGCCGGGCCAGCGCGGCCTCGGCCTCGGTGGCGTCACCGAGCACTTCGCTGCCACGCGCCTGCACACAGGCGGTCAGCGCCATCGCGTAGGCCAGCCGGCCGGTGACCGCAGCGGCCAGCGGGTGGGTGGCCATCACCAGCCACTTCACGCCGATCAGGCCGTCGCCGCCCAGCGCGGTGGACAGCGCGATCAGCGCCGCCACCACCGGCGGCTTGGAGTAGTAGCCCCACTGCAGGTCGCGCGACCAGTGCCAGTACTGCGCCTCGTCGACGTGCAGGCCGATGGTCGGGTCGGTGCAGACCCAGCCGAGCAGCGCCAGGCGGGCCAGCCAGAACAGCGCGGCCAGGCCGAGCAGCTGCAGCGTCACGCGGCGGGCGTGGGCCGCGGCGTCGAAGGGCAGCGACGGGACAGCGGAACTCATGGCGTCGTCTCGGAGGGGGCGGAGGTCGGCGCGGTCACGCCCCGCCAGCGCAGCAGCACGAGGCCGCGCTGCTCGTTGAGCAGCTGCCAGGCGCTGCGGCCGGCGGCGTCGGCCTCGGCGGGCGTCAGGCTGCGCCCGGCGGCGCTCGCCTCGGCCTGCAGGCGCTCACGCACCAGGCGTTCGATGCGATCGCGCCGCGCCAGGGCCAGCTCGCCCGGTTGCGGCGCACGGCGGGGCACGGGGCGCTCAAGGTAAAGCGCAAAGCTGGGCTGGTCCAGGCCCCACTGCACCACGCCCCGCAGAGGCTGACCGGGCTGCACGGCGGGAAGACCGTCGGACGCCAGGATCGGCCGGGCCACCGCGGCGTTCGCCTTGACGGCGCCTTGCAGCCGCTCACCCCACCAGGGCAGCACGCCCAGCACCTGCGGCAGCACGACGGCCAGCAGCGCGGCGGCCAGGGTGGGTGCCCGCCAACCCGCGGCCCCGCGCTGCCAACGGGCCAGCGCCGCCACCGCGAGCAGGCCGGCCGAGGCCAGCGCCGCGGGGAGGATCAGCGGGCTGAGGCCGGCGCCGTCGGGCATCAGCATCGTGCGGTAGTAGGCGTCGGCGATGCCCGCGGCGCGCTGCTGCACCGCCACGGCAGCCACCACGCCCAGCCAGGGCCAAAGCCCGGCCAGGACGATCAGGCCCGTCACCGCGTGCGGACGCGCCGGGCCATCGCTGCGGCGGTCGCCGTCGCCCAGCCAGCGGGCCAGCACCCGGCCAGCCAGCAGCGCGATCGGGCTGATGCCGTAGAGCACGTAGTGCGGCAGCTTGGTGCCCGAAAAGCTGAAGAAGACGAGCACGAAGCCGGCCCAGCCGAGCAGGAAGCGGCCGAGCCGGTCCTGCCGCCAGGTGCCCACGGCGCGGCGCAGCAGCGCCAGCGCCAGCGGCGTCCAGGGCAGCAGCAGCAGCGGCAGCACGCCGACGTAATAGAACAGGCTGCCGCTGTGGCCCTCCAGCGTGCCGCCGTAGCGCTGCAGGTTGTGCTTGAAGATGAAGCCGTCGATGAATTCGCGGCCGTAGGTCAGGTAGGCGTAGCCGTACCAGGGCAGGCCCAGGCCGAGCAGGATCGCCCAGGCCGGGGCGTCGCCCAGCAGCGCGCGCAGGCGCGGCCCGATCTCGCGCCAGGGCCCGGTCAGCAGCCACAGGCCCACCGCCGCACCCGGAATCAGCACCGCCACCGGCCCCTTGGTCAGCAGGCCGAAGGCGATCCACAGCGCGGCGCGGCGCAGCGGCACGCGGCCCGCCGGGGCGCCGTCGGCCTCGACGTGGCGCCAGAGATCCAGCGTGGCCAGCGTGAGCCAGAGGTTGAGCAGCGCATCGGCGGTGGCCGCCCGGCCGATCAGCACCACGCCCAGCGCGCTGGCCAGCAGGCCGGCAGCGGCCATGCCGGCGCTGCGGCCCCAGCGCGGCGCGGCAAACAGCAGCAGCGCCAGCGCCCAGCCCCAGCTCGCGAGCGCTGAGGGCAGACGCAGCGCCGCCTCGTGCAGCCCGAAGGCGGCCACGCTCAGCGACTGCATCCAGTAGCTGAACATCGGCTTGTCCCAACGCGGCTCGCCGTTGAGCGTGGTGTGGCCCCAGTCGCCGCTGGCGAGCATCTCGCGGGTGGCTTCGGAGAAGGCGCCCTCGTCGACGTCGAACAGCGGCGCGCCGCCCAGGCCGGCCAGCGCGATCAGCAGCAGGACCAGCGCCCAGCCGATCAGCCAGCGCCGGTCCGTGCCGAACGGGCGCATCGGGGCCGCGGCCTCAGCCATGCGTGGCCGCAGCGGCGGGGATCTGGGCGGGGGCGGGAGCGGGGGCGTCGCTCGACCAGCTGTTGGGCGCCTCCTGCGCCGGCTGGGTGGTGCCCGGGCGCAGCACGTAGGGCCGCGCGTGCTCGCCGCCGTAGTAGATGCGGATCAGCAGCTCGGAGAGCACGCCGGTGGTCAGGAACTGCAGCCCGCCCATCAGCGAGAAGAAGCCCAGCGACAGCAGCGGGCGCCCACCGACCGACTCGCCCAGCAGCTTGAGCACGCCCAGGTAGCCCAGCAGCGCCAGGCCGAAGGCGCTGACGCCCAGGCCGATGACGCCGAAGAAGTGGCCCGGGCGCGCCGCGAAGCGCAGGAAGAAGGTCACCGCCAGCAGGTCGACGATCACGCGCAGCGTGCGCGAGATGCCGTACTTCGACTCGCCCGCCTCGCGCGCGTGGTGGCGCACCGGCTCCTCGGCCATGCGCGAGGGCGAGGTGACGGTGGCCATCCAGGCCGGGATGAAGCGGTGCATTTCGCCGTACAGCCGCACCTCGCGCAGCACGTCGGCGCGGAAGGCCTTGAGGCTGCAGCCCAGGTCGCGGAAGGGCAGGCCGGTGATGCGGCGGATCAGCCGGTTCGCCAGCTGGGAGGGCACCTTGCGCAGCAGCAGGCCGTCCTGGCGCTTCATGCGCCAGCCGGCGACGATGTCCAGGTCCTCGCGCAGGAGGCGGTTGACCAGCAGCGGGATGTCGCGCGGGTCGTTCTGCAGGTCGCCGTCCATCGTGACGATCACGTCGCCGCGGGCGGCGTCGATGCCGGCCTGCATCGCCGCGGTCTGGCGGAAGTTGCGCGCCAACGGCAGCACGCGGATGTGGCCACCCAGCTCCGCGGCGCGGCGGCGCAGCGCGGGAACAGTGCCATCGCGGCTGCCATCGTCGACCACGATCAGCTCCCAGGGGTGCGGGTAGTCGGCCAGCGCGCCCTGCACCGCATCGACCAGGCGGTTGGCGTTGTCGACCTCGTTGTACATCGGCACCACCACCGACAGCCGGTGAGGCGGCACCGGCGTGTTCGCTGCGGTCGTGTCCGGGGTGTCGTTTGCGGTGGGGGTCATCGTTCGTTCGCCATGGCCGTCGGGCCGTTGTTGTTCGTGAAGCCCGCGGGGGGCCGCGGCTGAAAATCGTGCGGCGGGCGCTATCCGCCGGGTTCGAGGGGTGCGGACGCCCCCGACCGGCGCTGCACGAAGCGCCAGGCCAGCGCCAGCAGCGCCGCCCCGGTCGCGACGACCAGGCTCAGCGCGTGCGCGGACACCGCGGCCTGCAGCACCAGCGCGGCGGAGGCGGCCGCGCCCTCGCCCACCGGCGTGGCCGAGCGCACGCCCAACCACACCGCGGCCTCGTAGGTGCCCACGCCGCCGGGGGCCTGCACCGGCAGCACGCCGGCCCATTCGCCCGCGACGCTGCCCAGCAGCGCGGCGTTGCCGCTCAGCGCCGCGGCCAGGCCCATCCAGCCGGCGAGCGTCGCCAGCTTGATCACCCAGTTCACGACGCAGTAGGCCCAGGCGCGCCAGCCGCCGCGGCCGCTGGCCAGGGCCTCCGTGACCTTGGCGGTGACGCGCAGCAGCCCCGAGACGAGGCCCGGGCCCGGCGCCGCGCAGGCGCGGGCGATGCGCGCGCCCCAGCGCCGCTGGCCCAGCGTCACCGCCACGGCGCCCAGCACCGCCAGCACCGCGCCGAGCAGCAGCCCGGCCACCGGGGCGATCTGCGCCTGCAGCGCCAGCCACACCGCGACCGACAGGATGGCCAGCACCAGCGCGTCCTGCAGGCGCAGCCAGAGCAGGCTGGTCAGCGAGGTCTTGAGCGGCACGTCCCAGCGCTGCTTGAGCCAGATCGCGTAGCCGGCCTCGCCGCTGCGCATCGGCAGCCAGATCACCGCCGCGTTGTGCAGCACGAAGAGCATCAGGCAGTCGCCGTAGGTCGCGCCGGTGCGGTCGCGCCATTCGGCCTGCAGGCGGGCGGCGCGCAGCAGGTAGCTCGCGCCCAGGCCCAGCACGGCGGGCACGATCCAGGGCGAGGCCCAGGCCTCGCCGATGCGGCGCCACTGCTCGGCGCTCGTGTGCGTGGCCAGCAGCCAGCCCATGCCGACCAGCAGCGCGATCAGGCCCAGCGTCAGCGCGACGGTGACGACGCGCTTCATGCCGCGGCCCCGCCGGGTTGTCCCCGGAACAGCAGCCACCAGCGGCGCAGGCCAGCCGCAACGCCCAACGCGCCCAGCGCCCACTGCAGCGGCAGCGCCAGCGGGTAGCCGGTGGCGGTGAAGACCATCGCCACGCCGGTGGCCAGCTGCACGCCGCCCAGCACGGTCTGCCCGCGCCGGCCACCCAGCCAGTCGGCAAAGCCCCCGCGCCCGGCCAGCGACCAGGAGATCCAACCCGCCAACAGGCCGATGCCCGCGCCCACCAGCACGTCCGACGGCCAATGCGCCCCGGCGGCGATGCGCGACAGCCAGACCCAGACGGCGAAGGCAGCGACCGCCCCCCGCAGCCCGAGGCGCGGCGAGGCAAACAGCGCCAGCGCCAGGCAGACGCCGGCGGTGATCGAATGGCCCGAGGGCATCGAATGGAAAAGCAGCGGCTGACCGACCACGACGATCTGATCCGGCGCCAGCACGCCCGCCGGCCGAGGGGTGTCGAACAGCGCCTTCAGGCCGTGCGTCAGCACGCCGCCCACCGGCAGGCTCCAGACCAGCGCGGCCAGCGTGTGGCGCGTACGCGGCGCCTGGCCGGTGCACAGCGCCAGCGCGATGACCACCGCGCTCAGGCCCAGGCCGACCACGCTGCCCAGCGACCAGGCCAGCGGCGCGGCCGCACCCAGCGGGCCGTTCAGGGCACGGAAGACCGCGGTGTCGTGTCCAGCAAACCGCACCCAGGCGCCCAGCGCGATCAGCGTCAGGGCGACGGCCGCCATCCCGACCACCCACGGCGCATACGCGGCCGGCGGCGCCAGGACTTCGGGGGCGGAAGGGGTCAATCGGCCCCGAACGTCAGGCATCGGCGTGACACATGGTGGAGGGCGGCACAAACGTGTCATTTTAGTCACAACCCGGGGCAACCCTCATAATGGAACGCTCCCCTGCGAACAGCGCCCTTGGCGCGCCCTTCCTGGCATGGCACACATCCTCGTCACCGGCGCGGCCGGCTTCATCGGCGCCCACACCGCGGCGGCCCTCCACCGCGCCGGCCACCAGGTGGTCGGCTGCGACAGTTTCAACAGCTACTACCCGGTGGCGCTCAAGCACGCCCGCGTGGCAGCGCTGCTCACGCCGCTGGGCATCGAGGTGCGCCACCTGGACCTCAGCGACGCCGCGGCCACCGACGCCTGGTTCGCCGAACAGCGCTTCGACGTGGTGCTGCACCTGGCCGCCCAGGCCGGCGTGCGCTACTCGATCCAGGCGCCGCTGGACTACGTGCAGTCCAACCTGGTGGGCTTCGGCTCGGTGCTGGAGGCCGCGCGCCGCCACGGCGTGCAGCACCTGCTCTACGCCAGCTCGTCAAGCGTCTACGGCTCGCGCGGCGAGGCCGACGTGGACAGCGGCTTCCACGAGGACGACCGCACCGACCGCCCCGCCTCCTTCTACGCCGCCACCAAGAAGGCCAACGAGGCGATGGCCTACGCCACCGCGTCGGTGCACCGCCTGCCGGTGACCGGCCTGCGCTTCTTCACCGTCTACGGCCCCTGGGGCCGGCCGGACATGGCCTACTGGACCTTCTCGGAGAAGATCCGCCGCGGCGAGCCGCTGCAGCTCTTCGGCGAGGGCCTGCTGCTGCGCGACTTCACCTACGTGGACGATGTGGCCGATGCGCTGCTGCGCCTGATCGCGCGCGGGCCGCAGGCGCCGGCGCCCGGCGAGGCCCCGGCCGAGGTCTTCAACGTCGGCCACCACCAGCCGGTGCGGGTGCTGGAGTTCGTGCGCACGCTGGAAGCGGCGCTGGGCGAGACCGCCCAGTTGGAGTTCGCGCCGATGCAGCCCGGCGACGTGCCCAACACCTGCGCGGACTCGTCGCGCCTGGTCGCGGCCATCGGCCCCGAGCCCTGGCACTGCACCCCGCTGGCCACCGGCCTGGGGAACTTCGCGCGCTGGTGGAAGGACTGGGCGGCGCGCGGCGCGGCCTGATCCACCGACGATCCGGCCGCCGCCGTTCAGGCCCCCATCATTCAGACCCCCGCCGCTCAGGCCGCCAGCGCGGCCTCCAGCGCGTCGATGAACAGCGCGGCCACGTCGCAGCCGGTCTGGTCGGTGATTTCCTGGAAGCAGGTCGGGCTGGTGACGTTGATCTCGGTGAGGCACTGGCCGATCACGTCCAGCCCCACCAGCAGCAGGCCGCGCGCGGCCAGGGTGGGGCCCAGCGCCTCGGCGATGGCCCGGTCGCTGTCCGACAGCGGCTGCGCCACGCCCTTGCCGCCCGCGGCCAGGTTGCCGCGGATCTCGCTGCCCTGCGGGATGCGCGCCAGGCAGTAGGGCACCGGCACGCCGCCGATCAGCAGCACGCGCTTGTCGCCGCGCGCGATCTCGGGCAGGTAGCGCTGCACCATCACCGTGGTGGCGCCGCCCTGGTTGAGCGTCTCGATGATCGAGCCCAGGTTCAGCCCGTCCGACCCGACGCGGAAGATGCCCATGCCGCCCATGCCGTCCAGCGGCTTGAGGATGATGTCGCCCTGCTCGGCGTGGAAGGCGCGGATGGCCTCGGCCGAGCGCGTCACCAGCGTGGGCGCGATGAACTGCGGAAACTCCAGGATGGCCAGCTTCTCCGGGTGCTCGCGCAGCGCCTGCGGGCGGTTGAAGACCCGCGCGCCCTCGCGCTCGGCCTGCTGCAGCAGGTGGGTGGCGTAGATGAACTCGGCGTCGAAGGGCGGGTCCTTGCGCATCAGCACCGCGTCCAGGTCGGCCAGCGCGCGCTCCTGGGTGGCCACCACCTCGTACCAGGGCGCCTCGTCGTGGCCGCTGACACCGGTGAGCACCAGGGTGCGCGCGTTGCGCGCCACCACGCGGCCGCCGCGCTGCCAGACGAGATCGCGCGGCTCGCAGACGTGCAGGCGGTGGCCGCGCCGGGCGGCCTCGCGCATCATCGCGAAGCTGCTGTCCTTGTAGGTCTTGAAGGTCTCGATGGGGTCGGCGACGAAGAGCAGGTCCATGGCGGGGATCGGTGCAAGGAAGGTGCAGAGGATCCGGCCAGTGTTGCACAGCGCCGGAGCGCGCGCCGGCCGAAGGCCGCAACCCGGGCCGTGGCAAACGGTCAGGCCGTCAGGCCGGCGCCGTGTCGGTGAAGGGCGGGCCGAGCTTGAAGGTGCCGCTGCAGCGCACCGCGGGCACGCCGTCGGCGCTCACCAGGCCCTGGATGAAGACCAGCGAGCGCGTCACGCGCAGCACCTCGGCCTCGCCCTCGACCCAGGCGCCCAGCGGCACCGGCGCGAGGTAGTCCACCTGCAGGCCGATGGTCGGCAGGAAGCGCAGGCCCACGGCCTCGCTCTTGCGGTGCGCCGACAGCGGCAGCAGCATGTCGCAGAACGTGGCCAGCATGCCGCCGTGGCAGTGGCCCATGATGTTGCAGTGCCGCGCCTCGACGCGGAAGCCGAACTGCACCCGAGCGCCCTCGCGGCGCAGGTACAGCGGCCCATTGGCGGCGATGAAGCCGCCGTTCAGCCCGCCCAGCCGGTGAAAGCCCGGTGGCACGGCGACGGGTTCGGTGCCCGGGTCGGCGTCGGGGTCAGGGTCGGTCGGGTGCATGGCGGTCCTTGTCGGTTCGGTTTCAGTCAGCGCGCCCGCGCCTGCTGGACCACCGCCGCCAGCGCCCCAGCAACGACGCCCCAGAAGGCCGAGCCGATGCCCAGCAGCGCCACGCCGCTGAGCGTGACCAGGAAGGTGATCAGCGCCGGCTCGCGCCACTTGGGCGATTCCAGCGCGGTGGCCAGCCCGCCGCCGATCGAGCCCAGCAGCGCCAGCCCGGCCACCGCCAGCACCAGCGCCTTCGGGAAGGCGGCGATCAGCCCCACCACCGCGCCGCCGGCCAGGCCCATCACCAGATAGATCAGGCCGGCCACCACGCTGGCGGTGTAGCGCCGCGCCGGGTCCTCGTGGGCCTCGCGGCCCATGCAGATCGCCGCGGTGATGGCCGCCAGGTTGTAGGCGTAGCCGCCAAAGGGCGCCAGCACGAGGTTGAGCAGCCCGGTGGCGGTGATCACCGGCGAGACGGGGATGGCGTAGCCCGCGGCGCGCTGGGCGGCGACGCCGGGCAGGTTCTGCGAGGCCATCGTCACCACGAACAGCGGCAGCGCCACGCCCACGGCGCCGCGCAGGCTGAACACCGGCGTCGTCCACACCGGCTGCGCCCAGCGCCACTCGATGGCGCCCAGGTGCAGCTGCCCCTGCCCCGCCGCCACCGCCAGCCCGACCAACAGCAGCACCGGCACCGCGTAGCGCGGCCAGAAGCGCCGCCCCAGCAGGTAGGCCGCCAGCATGCCGCCGACCAGTACGAAGTCCGTGCGCAGCGCGCCGAAGGCGTCGAGCGCGAAGCGCGCCAGCACGCCGGCCAGCAGCGCCGCGGCCAGCGGCTGGGGGATGCGGTCCATCACCCGCTCGAAGGCCCGCGTGACGCCCGCCAGCGTGATCAGCCCCGCGCAGAGCACGAAGGCGCCGATGCCCTCGGCCAGGCTCACCCCGGCGCCCGCGGTGACCAGCAGGGCCGCGCCCGGCGTGGACCAGGCCGTCAGCACCGGCTGGCGGTACCACAGGCTCAGGCCGGCGCTGCTCAGGCCCATGCCGATGCCCAGCGCCCAGAGCCAGCTGGTCAGCTCACCGGCCGAGGCGCCCAGCGCCTGCGCAGCCTGGAAGATGATGACCACCGAGCTGGTGTAGCCCACCAGCACCGCGACGAAGCCGGCCACCGCCGACGAGAGCGCCAGGTCGCGCCCGAAGCGCTGCAGCGAAGCCCGCATGCCGAGTCGGCCGGCCGCTCAGAAGGTGTAGCCGTCTTCGGCCTTCACGTCGGCCAGGCGCTCCAGCAGGCGCGCCAGCGGCGTGAGCACCGAGTAGCGCATCGCCACGTGGTGGGCGTAGCGCCAGACCAGCGGCAGGTCCTTGAGGTAGCCGTCCTTGCCGTCGCGGTGCGACAGGCGCGCGAAGATGCCCAGCACCTTGAGGTGGCGCTGCAGGCCCATCCACTCGAAGTCGCGCCAGAAGCTGCCGAAGTCGTCCGCCACCGGCACACCGGCTTTGCGGGCGCGCTCCCAGTAGCGCACCGCCCAGTCGATCTGGATGGCCTCGTCCCACTCGATGTAGGCGTCGCGCAGCAGCGAGACCAGGTCGTAGCTGGCCGGGCCGACCACCGCGTCCTGGAAGTCGAGCAGGCCCGGGCCACGGCCGTCGGCCGTTCCATCCGGGCCGGTGAGCGGCAGCATCAGGTTGCGGCTGTGGAAGTCGCGGTGCACCAGCACCCCCGGCTGCGCCAGGCAGGCCCCCAGGATCTGCTCGAAGCAGCGCTCCAGCTGCTGCTGCTCGCGCTCGCTGAGCGTGGCGCCGCAGTGGCGGGCGACGTACCACTCGGGGAAGAGGGTGAGCTCGCGCTGCATCAGCGCGCGGTCGTAGGCGGGCAGCGCGGGCGAGACGGCCGCGGCGTCGATGCGCTGCAGGCGGACCAGCGCGTCGATCGCGTCGCGGTACAGCGCGTCGGCGCGCTTCAGGCCGGCCCCGGCGGACAGGTCCTGCGCCTGCAGCTCGGCCAGGTAGGTGCGCTCACCCAGGTCGCTCAGCAGCATGAAGCCCTGCGCCTCCTCCCAGGCCAGCACCTCGGGCGCCGCCAGGCCCGCGCCGCCGAGCAGGCCGGCCACCTGCACGAAGGGGCGGCAGTCCTCGTGGCTGGGCGGCGCGTCCATCACGATGCGGCTCGGCGCTCCCGATGCTTGGGCGTCCAGCCTGGGATCCACTCGGAAATAGCGGCGGAAGCTCGCGTCCGCACTGGCCGGACGCAGCGTGGCGGGGTCGAGCCCCTGGGCCGCGGCGACCTCGGACAGCCAGCGGTCGAAGGCGGCGTGGCGGGCGGCGTCGGCCCAGGTGATGGGGGTCGCGGCGGGAAGAGACACAGGATCGGGCACGGGAGGCAAGGGCCGCAGGCCGCATGAAATAATCGTTCGATTCTAACGAGCCACCTGTGGGCCTCGGCGGCCCGTGGGCTGCTGCGGCACGCGGCGGCATCCGTTTCCAGCCCCCACGATCGCGCCTTGCCTGCCCTGCCCCCGCCCTTCGCCCGTGACCCCCGCCGCGTCGCTGACCGGCCGCTGCGCCTACACCCGTTGGCCCAGGCGGTCTGGCTGCTGAGCGCCGGCCTGCTCGGCAGCACGTTGGCCTGGGCGCAGGCGCCCGCCGCGTCCGACGACGCCACCACGCCCGCCCCGGCGGCGACGCCAGCTGCCATGCCCACGGCCGCCACCGGGCCCGCCACCGGATTGCGCAGCCGTCCGCAGGTGCGCCGTGCCACCGCGGGCAGCTGCCATTCGCCCAGCTGGCAGCGTCCGGCCGACGGCCTGAGCCTGACGCCGCTCAGCGCCGCCGAGTTCGGCCTGCTGAGTTTCGAAGCGGACCGGCTCGACACCGAGGTGGGCCGCGCCCTGCATGCCCGCGGCCAGGTGCGGCTGCAGCGCGGCGTGCTGGCGCTGCAGGCCGACGAGGTGGATTACGCCCTGCGCGAGGACCGCCTGCAGGCCCGCGGCGACGTGCAGATGCTGCGCGGCGAGGACCGCTTCTCCGGCACGGAGGTGGACCTCGACACGGTGCGCCAGACCGGCCAGATTCTGCAGCCGCGCTACCACTTCGCGATGACCGACGCCGGGGGGCGTGCCGCGCGCATCGCCTTTCTCGGCCAGAACCGGGTGTCGGTGGACCGCGCCACCTACAGCGGCTGCAAGGTGGGCGACGACGAGACGCCGCCCTGGGTGTTGAGCGCCGACCGCATCCGCCTGGACTTCGACGCCAACGAGGGCATCGCCGAGGGCGCGGTGCTGCGCTTCTACGACGTGCCGCTGTTCGCGGTCCCGGTGATGAGCTTCCCGGTGAGCGACGAGCGCAAATCCGGCTGGCTGCCGCCGTCGATCGATCTTTCCAGCAACAACGGCCTGATGGTGGCCGCGCCGTATTACTGGAACATCGCGCCGGAGATCGACGCCACGATCACGCCCACCGTCTCGCTCAAGCGCGGCGCCGGCATGGACCTCGAGACGCGCTACCTGCAGCCCTCGTTCAAGGGTCAGCTGGAGCTGACCTGGTTGTCGAACGACCGCACCGTGGACCGCGAACGCTGGGCCGCGCGCTGGAACCAACGCGGCGAACTGAGCAGCGACGTCGACTACCGGGTGAATGTGCTGCGCGTGTCCGACGAGAACTACTGGAACGACGGTCTGCGCGGCGCCACCAACCTGACGCCCCGGCTGCTGGGCTCGGACGCCAACGTGATCCAGCGCCGGCAGGTGAACACCGACTGGCTCGGCCCGATGGACCAATGGCTCTACGCCGCCAAACAGTCCTGGCAGGTCCTGCGCAGCGCCGATCAGGACAGCGACAGCAGCGCGAAGATCACTGCGCCCTACCAGCGCAGCGCCCAACTGGGCGCCCGCTGGGCCGGCCTGGACAACCGCGTCGAGTGGAGCGTGCAGACGGAGGTCAACCGCTTCGAGAACATCGACACCACGCAGCCGCGCGGCACACGCACGCACGTCCTGGGCTCGATGGCCTGGCCGCTGGGCAGCGGCGGCTGGCAGCTCACGCCACGGCTGAGGCTGAACGCCGCGGCCTACGACATGGATTCGCCGATGAGCGATGGGCGGACCACCGCCTCGCGCACGATTCCGACCTTCAGCCTCGACAGCGGCTGGACGCTGGACCGCCCGCTCACGCTGTTCGGCCGTGCGCTGACGCAGACCCTGGAGCCGCGCCTGCAGTTCGTCGACACGCCCTGGCGCGACCAGAGCACGCTGCCGAACTTCGACTCCGCAGCGCTGGACTTCAACACCACCACGGTGTTCAACGAGTCCTCGTTCTCCGGCATCGACCGGGTGTCGGACACCCGGGCCGTCAATGGCGGCGTCACCACCCGCTTCATCGACGCCGAGTCAGGCGTCGAACTGGCCCGGCTCGGCGTCGCGCAGCGCTACCTGCTGCGCGATCAGCGCGTCACCGCCGACGGCACGACGCTAACGCAGCGCAACTCGGACCTGCTGCTGCTGGGCTCGACCAACGCCATCCCGCGCTGGAGCCTGGGCACGACGCTGCAATACAGCCCCGACAGCAAGCTCGTCACGCGCTCCACCGGCGCGGTGACCTACTCGCCGGGCCCCTTCCGCACCCTGCACAGCAGCTACTCCTATCAGCGCGGTTCCAGCGAACAGTACGCCGTGGGCTGGCAGTGGCCGCTGTCGGGCGCCGCAGCCACGAACGCCACGCCCGCGAGCCAGGCCGTGCAGGCCGGCGAGTCGCTGCGCAGCGGCGCCGCTGGGGGCGCAGGCAGCTGCGAGGGCACGCTCTACACCGTCGGGCGCATCGACTACAGCCAGCTCGAGCGGCGCATCAGCACCGCCCTGCTGGGCCTGGAGTACGACGCCGGCTGCTGGATCGGCCGCGCCGTGCTGGAGCGCAAATCGACCAGCGCCTCCTCCGCCACCACCCGCCTGATGCTGCAGCTCGAACTGGTCGGCCTGTCCCGCCTCGCCCTGGGCAGCAACCCGCTGACGGCGTTGAGGGACAATATTCCCGGTTACAAGCTGCTGCGCGAGCAGCCCACGTCGGCGGGCAGCAGCAGCGCGTCTTCCAGCGCCGCGGGCAGCCTGCCGTGACCCTTCCTCGTGCCAGACCCTTCATGACCGACCTGCTGCACCGTGCTTCGATGCGCCACCACCGTGCCGAGGCCCCCGCCCGGGCCTGCGCCCTGGCGCTGTGGATCGCCCTGTCGTCGCTCGCCCCCTGCGCGCTGGCGCAGCAACCGGCCGCGGCGGCGCGCCCCGCTGCGCCGCCGCCCTCCGCCCAGCCGAGCACCACGCCGCTGGCTTCGACCCCGGATCAGGCACGCCGCAGCGGTGACTTCATCGTCGCCGTCGTCAACCGCGAGCTGGTCACCAACGGCGAGGTGCAGCAGCGCGCCGCCCAGGCCGAGCGCGATGCCGCACGCGCTGGCGCCGCCCTGCCGCCGCGCGAGGAGCTGCTGCGCAGCGCGCTGGACGTCCTGATCGACGACCGGGCCCAGCTCAGCCACGCGCGCGACAGCATCGGCCGCATCGAGGACACCGAGATTGACCGCGCAGTGAACTCGGTGGCCGCGCAGAACCAGCTGAGCGTGCCGCAACTGCGCGATCGCCTGCGCGCCGAAGGCCTGGACTACCAGCGCTTTCGCGACGGGCTGCGCGACCAGATGCTGCTGGAGCGCGTACGCGATCGCGACGTGCAGGGGCGCATCCGCATCAGCGACGCCGACATCGAAAACTGGTTGGCCGAACAGCGCGCCAAGGCTGGGCTGTCCACCGAGCTGAACATCGCCCAGATCCTGATCGCGCTGCCGGACAACGCCAGCGCCGCCGAAGTCGCCGAGCGCCGGCTGCGCGCAGTGCAGCTGCTGCAGCGCCTGAAGGCCGGCGAGGACTTCGCCGCACTGGTGCGCGAGGCCTCGGCGGGCGGCAAGGACAAGGGCGGCGAGCTCGGCCTGCGCCGCGCCGACAAGCTGCCCGACCTCTTCGTCGACGCGGTGATGCCGCTGCGCCCGGGCGAAGTCGCGCCACAGGTGCTGCGCTCCGGCGCGGGCTTTCATGTGCTCAAGCTGGTCGAACGCAAGGAAGCGAACCTGTCGGTGATCCAGCACCACGCCCGCCACATCCTGCTGCGCCTGAGCCCGCGCCTGACCCAGGACGCCGCCGTCAAGCGGCTGGCGGAATACAAGCGCCAGGTCGACGCCCGGCGCGCCCGCTTCGAAGACCTGGCCCGCCAGCACTCGGAAGACGGCAGCGCCGCCGCCGGGGGCGATCTGGGCTGGGCCGGTCCCGGCCAGTTCGTCCCCGAATTCGAGCAGGCGCTGCTGGCCCTGCCCGCCGGCGCGGTGTCCGACCCGGTGGTGTCGCGCTTTGGCGTGCACCTGATCCAGCTGATCGAGCGCCGCAGCGTCGATCTGAACGTGCGCGAGCAGCGCGAAGCCGCCCGCACCTCCTTGCGCGAAGCCAAGTACGACGAGGCCTACACCGAGTGGGCACGCGAGATCCGCGCCCGCGCCTACGTCGAGCTGCGCGACGCTCCCGGCCCCTGACGCCGCGCGGCGCGGCCCCGCGCCCGCTCCGACCCCGTTTCGAGACCCATTCCCACGTGAAAGCCCATCAGCCGCGCAAGCGCTTCGGCCAGCACTTCCTGACCGACAGCACGATCCTGGACCAGATCGTGCGCAGCATCGACCCCCGACCGACCGACGCGCTGGTCGAGATCGGCCCCGGCCTGGGCGCCATGACCAACCCGATCGTCGAGCGCAGCGGCCGGCTCACGGTCATCGAGCTCGACCGCGACCTGGCCGCCCGACTGCGCCGCCGCGCCGAGCTTCGCGTGGTCGAGGCCGATGTGCTCACGGTGGACTTCACCGCCCTGTCGGCCGAGATCGGCCAGCGCCTGCGCGTGGTCGGCAACCTGCCCTACAACATCTCTAGCCCGATCCTGTTCCACCTGCTGCAGCACGTCGACGTGGTGGAGGACCAGCACTTCATGCTGCAAAAGGAGGTCGTGCGTCGCATGGCCGCCGACCCCTGCAGCAAGGACTACGGCCGCCTGTCGGTGATGCTGCAGTGGCGCTACGACATCGAAGACCTGCTCGACGTGCCGCCGGAGTGCTTCGACCCGCCGCCGAAGGTGGATTCGGCCGTGGTGCGCATGACGCCGCTGGCGCAGCCACCGGCACTTGACGCCAAGCTTCTGGAAGAGCTGGTCGCCGTGGCCTTCTCTCAGCGGCGCAAGCTGCTGCGCCACAGCCTGGGCCGCTGGCTGGAGGCGCGCACCCATGCACCGGCCTTCGACCTGCAACGCCGCGCCGAAGAGGTGCCGGTGGCCGACTACGTGGCGCTCGCCCAGGGGCTGACTCCCTGAGCGCCTGCGCCGTGCCCATGAAAAAAGCCCGCGCAATGCGCGGGCTTCGGTGCCAACCAGCCGCGGGTGCAGCCGGTGTGCAAGGTGGGGTCGAAATCGATCCGATTCGATCGGCGTCGATCAGGCCGCGGTGGCCAGTGCCGCGGTGTCGAAGGCGCTGCTCATCACCGGCATGTGCGGCGCAAACGACGGCGCAGCGTTCTTGCTCGGCTTCGGCGGCGGCTTCACAGGCTGCGGCTCGACTTGGGCTCCATCCGCCCGCTCTCCATGCCCTTGTTCCTGGGAGCGGGCTACTGAAAAGAATAGAAGCATCTGAAGGGTATCTTGCGTTCCCCCCAGAAGTCCGCGGCGTCCCGGAAGACGTCCAGCAGCTGCTCACGCACCTCGCGGTCGAAGCGCGCGTTGTCGGGCAGCTGCTCCAACACGACGATGAAGCCCTGCTGCGCGCCGGACTTGTTGACCATGTCCGTCAAGCAATCGTAGAGGGCATCCATGTTCTTCCCGAAGTGGGAAGGGAACAAGAAGGCCTGCGCAATCGCCTCCAGCACATCCTGCTTGGACTGTGCCGACGACAGATTGGCGTACAGGAAGTGGTAACCCAACTCCTGGGCCGACGACATCAGCTCGTCCACGCGGAAGGCGCGGATCGCTTGCACGATGTTCGGTCGCACGTTCTGCAAAATCATGGTGGTCCCTAGTGGGTCTCTTTCGATCCTCTTCGATCTCACTGCACGATGCGGCGAAAGCTCGTGTAGTGGTCTTGCGTGTAGTAACAGACTTCCGGAGCGGTGGGCAAGTTCCCGCCGCAGATGATGCGCCTTGCGCCCCGGTCGCGAGATCCAGGTGTCGGGACGGTATATTCCAGGTAATAACCACGGGGCTCACGGGGCAGACGACGCTCCCGATTCCCGAACACCGAGCCGTCCTTTCTCGGATAGGGGAAGGGTCCGCCGGACAGGATGAGTCGGTGCGTGTGCCGAGCCTCGTCGGGCAGCGCGGACAGCACCACGCTGTCGCTGCCAGCCTCGCTCTCCCTTGCTGCGCGGGCCTGAGCCGGAGGCGCCGCCGTGAACAGCGTCACCGCTGCGACGAACGCACCGAAGGCCACCACTCCGAGCCGGGTCAAAGAACGCTTCATTTCGCCCGACCGCTGCACAGACGCCACGGGTTTTCCTGTATGCCGAAGGCGGAATGGTACCGAAATGCCCCCCGGATCTCAAGGCTTCGGCCGCATTTCTGGCGCAGCACAGGGGGATGCGCCCGCATGTGAGCGGGCGCACACTGTCTGTAATTTCGCGTTGGAGGCTGATTTTTCAGCCTTGTCGGCCTCGCCGCCGCTCAGAAGAACAGGGCCTCGACCGACAATCCCGCCCCGCCGACTTGCCGGGCAGATGCGGGTGACCGCACCGCCCTCCCGGGCGAGCGGCCACTGACTTTCACTCGCTGCGCCGCTGCGCGTTGGCGTCAGCCACCGTCAACGCGGTCATGTTGACCACACGACGCACGGTGGCCGACGGGGTCAGCACGTGCACCGGTTTGGCCGCACCCAGCAGGATCGGGCCGATCGCGATGCCCCCGCCCGCGGCCGTCTTCAGCAGGTTGTAGCTGATGTTGGCCGCGTCGATGTTGGGCAGCACCAGCAGGTTCGCCTCGCCCTGCAGGCCGCAGCGCGGCATCAGCTCGGCCCGGTACGCCGGGTCCAGCGCGGCGTCGCCGTGCATCTCGCCGTCCACCTCCAGCCACGGCGCCTGCTGCTGCAGCAGCGCCAGCGCCTCGCGCATCTTCACCGCCGAGGGCTGATTGCTCGATCCGAAGTTCGAGTGCGACAGCAGCGCCACCTTCGGCTTGATGCCGAAGCGCAGCATCTCCTCGGCCGCCAGGATGGTGATCTCGCAGAGCTGCTCGGCGCTCGGGTCGTAGTTGACGTGCGTGTCCACCAGGAAGACCTGGCGACCGGGCAGCACCAGCCCATTCATGCAGGCGTAGGTGCTCACGCCCGGGCGCCGCCCGATCACCTGGTCGATGTACTGCAGGTGGTAGGCCGTGGAGCTCCAGGTGCCGCAGATCATGCCGTCCACGTGGCCGTGCTCCAGCAGCATCGAGGCCACCAGCGTCATGCGCCGGCGCATTTCGATCTTGGCGAGCTGCTCGGTGACGCCCTTGCGCTCCATCTTCTGGTGGTACAGCGGCCAGAACTCGCGGTAGCGCGGGTCGTCCTCGATGCTGATGACGTCGATGTCGCGGCCCACCTGCATGCGCAGGCCCAGTTTTTCGATGCGCTGCTCGATGATGTGGCGCCGCCCCAGCAGCACCGGCTGCGCCAGGCCTTCGTCGACCACGACCTGCACCGCACGCAGCACGCGGCGGTCTTCACCTTCGGCGTAGGCGATGCGCCGGGCCTTGGCCTTCTTGGCCACCGCGTAGATCGACTTCATCATCGAGCCGGAGGCGTAGACGAAGGCGCGCAGCTTCTCGCGGTAGGCGTCCATGTCGGTCACCGGGCGCGTGGCCACGCCCGAGCGCACCGCCGCTTCGGCCACGGCCGGGGCGATCTGGATCATCAGGCGCGGATCGAAGGGCTTGGGGATCAGGTACTCGGGCCCGAAGCTGAGCGTGGCCCCGGCGTAGGCGGCCGCCACCACGTCGTTCTGCTCGGCCTGGGCGAGCTCGGCGATGGCGTGCACCGCGGCGATCTCCATCTCATCGGTGATCGTCGTGGCCCCGCAGTCCAGGGCGCCCCGGAAGATGTACGGGAAGCACAGGACGTTGTTGACCTGGTTGGGGTAGTCGGTGCGGCCGGTGGCCATGATGGCGTCGTCGCGCACCGCCTTGACTTCCTCGGGCAGGATTTCCGGGGTGGGGTTGGCCAGCGCGAAGATGATCGGCGTGGCCGCCATCGTGGCGACCATGTCGGCCTTGAGCACGCCGCCGGCCGACAGGCCCAGGAAGACGTCGGCCCCGGCGATGGCTTCGCGCAGGCTGCGGTGTTCGGTCTTCTGGGCGAACTCGGCCTTGTCCGGGTCCATGAGTTCGACGCGGCCTTCGTAGACGACGCCGGCCAGGTCGGTGACGAAGATGTTGTGGCGCGGCACGCCCAGCTTGACCAGCAGCTGCAGGCAGGCCAGCGCGGCCGCCCCGGCCCCGGAAGTGACGAGCTTGACCTCGTCGATCTTCTTGCCCACGACCTTGAGCGCGTTCATCAGCGCCGCGCCCACCACGATGGCGGTGCCGTGCTGGTCGTCGTGGAAGACGGGGATCTTCATGCGCTCGCGCAGCTTGCGCTCGACGTAGAAGCAGTCCGGTGCCTTGATGTCTTCGAGGTTGACGCCGCCGAAGGTGGGCTCCAGCGCGGCGATGATGTCCACGAGCCGGTCGAGGTCGTTCTCGGCAATTTCCAGGTCGAAGACGTCGATGCCGGCGAACTTCTTGAACAGCACGCCCTTGCCTTCCATCACCGGCTTGGACGCCAACGGGCCGATGTTGCCCAGCCCCAGCACGGCCGTGCCGTTGGTGACCACGGCCACCAGGTTGCCCCGGCTGGTGTAGCGAAAGGCGTTGGCGGGGTCGTCGACGATCTCTTCGCAGGCCGCCGCCACGCCCGGCGAGTACGCCAGAGCCAGGTCGCGCTGGTTCACCAGCTGCTTGGTCGCCGCGATGGCGATCTTGCCTGGCGTCGGAAACTCGTGGTACTCGAGGGCGGCTCGGCGCAGTTCGGCGCGCTTTTCCTGTTCGGTCGTCATGGCAGCGGAGGGGGCGGAGGAGGCAGAGGGGGCGTGATATCGGCAGCGCGGGACGGCTCGGAAGCTGTCACACGGTGTCGCTTCGGGGACGCGGATTCTAGGAACGCACAGCCGCCGCGTGCCACCGTGAATTCACCCGATGCCGCATGGGCCCATGCCGGTCTGACATGACCGCCGCCGCCTGCACCGCTGCAGTGCACACGCACCGCAAAGGGCTGCGCGTTTACGCGTACGCGCCACCCCCCAAACCACCGCGCATACTGCGCGCGCATGAGCGACCCGGCCCTTTTTGTCCCCCCGCCTCACCCGAATGGCCCGGCGCAACCTCACCCGCCCGGTGGAACGGGCCGCGCGCGGCGGGCGCTGCTGTGGTCGGCCCTGGTCGCGCTGCTGCTGGCGGTTCAGGTGGCGCTGCTCTGGCTGACCTGGCGGCTCGAACAGGTCCACGCGCAGGAGACCACCGACGCCGCCGCCGCCAGCGCCGTGGCGGACGTGCGCCAGCGCCTGACCGACCAGGTGCAATCGCTGCAGCAGCTGCTCTGGCTGCAGCCGGGCAGCCCCGCCTGGTCGGCCGGCGCGCTGCCGCTGCTGCGCCAGTACCGCGAGCTGCTGCGCGTCGAGCTGCGCGACGAGGCCTTTGCGCTGCGCGCCTCGATCGTCTCGCCCAACCACCCTGGGCAGTTCGCCACCATTCCGCGCGAGGCGATGAGCATCGACGCGCAGACCGCCTGCGCCAACGCCCAGCGCTACTCGGCCCCCAGCTTCTCTCGCACCTACTTCGTACCGACCACCGGCGGGCTGGGCCTGGAGGTGGTGGACCTGTGCCTGCCCGCACCGATCGACGGCCAGCCGCAGGGCGCGATGGTGGCGACGATCGCGCTGCGCGACCTGCTGGAGCAGGCCGTTTCGCCCGCCACCCAGCGCGACCATGAGGTGCTGCTGGTCGAGGCCGACGGCACCCGGCTGGCCCGTGCCGGGGTGCGCCGCGGCGCCGGGGTGTACACCGCCGAGCGGCTGATCGACCTGGCCGGGCTGCTGCTGCCGCTGCGGCTGGACAGCGTCTCGCCCGCGCCGAACTGGATCCCCAAGGGATCGGCGGCGTTGGTGCTGGGGCTGGGCGCCGCGCTGGCGGTGGTGGTCACGCTGCTGGGCTACGACGTGCGGCGGCGCTCACTGGCCGAGCAGGACCTGGCCGACGCGCTGGCGGTGCGCAAGGCGATGGAGGACTCGCTGGTCACCGGCTTGCGCGCGCGCGACCTGCAGGGGCGCATCTCGCACGTCAATGCCGCGTTCTGCCGCATGGTGGGCTTCAGCGAGGAGGAGCTCCTGACCGCGCGCACGCCGCCGTACTGGCCGCCCGAGATGGCCGACGAGTACGCGCGCCGTCAGGCCGACCGCATGGCCGGCGCCAGCGCCCCACCGCGCGAGGGCCACGAGACGGTGTTCATGCGCCGCGACGGCGAGCGCTTTCCGGTGCTGATCTTCGAGGCGCCGCTGGTCGACGGCCGCGGCCAGCACACCGGCTGGATGAGCTCGGTGCTGGACCTGGGCCCGCAGCGCCGCGCCGAGGAGCTCTCGCGCCAGCAGCAGGAGAAGCTGCAGGCCGCCGCGCGCCTGGCGACGATGGGCGAGATGGCCACGCTGCTCAGCCACGAGCTGAACCAGCCGCTGGCGGCCATCGCCAGCTACGCCACCGGCTCGCTGAACCTGCTGCCCGAGCAGGACGAGGACGCGCCGGCCGACCTCGCCACCCAGCGCCTGCTGCGCCAGGCCACGCTGCGCATCGCCGAGCAGGCCGAGCGCGCCGGGCGCGTCATCCGCAGCGTGCACCAGTTCGTGCGCCGGCGCGAGCGCCTGCGCGAGGCGGTGCGTGCCGACGACCTGATCGAGGCCGTGCTGCCGCTGATCCGCCTGGCCTCGCGGCGCAGCCACAGCCGCGTCGAGATCCACCTCGCCCACCCGGTGCCGCGCGTCAGCTGCGACCGCACGATGGTCGAGCAGGTGCTGCTGAACCTGGCGCGCAACGGCATCCAGGCGATGGAGGACGAGCGCATCGCGCCGGCCGAGCGGCTGCTGGAGCTCCACGTCCAGCCTGTGGGCGAGCGCTGGATCGAGTGGCGCGTGGTCGACCACGGCCTGGGCATCGCCACCGACATGGGCGAACGCCTGTTCACGCCCTTCTTCAGCACCAAGCCGGACGGCATGGGCATGGGCCTGGCGATGTGCCGCACGGTGATCGAACAGCACGGCGGCGCCTTGGACTTCAGCAGCGAGGCCTGGCGGGAGGGCGACGCAGCCGCAGCGCACGGCACCACCTTCCGCTTCACACTGCCCGCCGCCGCGGCGCCCGCACCCCGCCCGCAGGCCCAACCACCTGCCGACTGAGGACCCGCACCGGCCCGCGCGCCGCGGGCCTACGCATCGTCCCCACTGCCCGAGCGGGGCCGGCCGCCGCACAATCGCCCCGTCCCTGCAGCCCAACGCCGTTCCCGGAGCCCGCACCATGAGTTCACGCGTCACCGCCACCCCTGGCACCGTCCACATCGTGGACGACGAGGAGGTGCTGCGCGACGCCCTGGCCTGGCTGCTGCGCTCGCGCCGCCTGCTGCCCGAGACCCACCCCTCGGCCGACGCCTTCTGGGCCGAGCTCGAGGACGGCCGGCTGAAGCTCGACGGCCCCAGCTGCCTGCTGCTGGACATGCGCATGCCGGGCATGAACGGCATGGCGCTGTTCGAGCGCCTGCTCGAGCGCGGCTGCATCGGCCGGCTGCAGGTGATCTTCCTGACCGGCCACGCCGACGTCGCCACCGCGGTGGCCGCGGTCAAGCGCGGCGCCTTCGATTTCGTCGAGAAGCCCTTCTCCGACAACGCCCTGGTCGACCGCGTCATCGAGGCCCTGGCGCTCAGCGCCGAGGCGCACACCGCCGCCCACGGCCGCGCCGAGACGCAGCGCCTGCTCGCCGAGTTGACCGAGCGCGAGCTGGAGGTGATGCGCCTGGTGCTGCAGGGCCGCGCCAACAAGCAGATCGCCGACGAGCTGGACATCAGCGTGCGCACCGTCGAGGTCCACCGCGCCCGGGTCTTCGACAAGATGGGCGTGCGCTCGGCCGTCGAGCTGGCCAACCTGCTGCGCGAACACGGCATGGGCTGAGCGCCGCGCTCCGGCAGCGTGCGCGCCGGACCCGATAATCCGCCCACGATGGCGCTGGGTGAATTTGAACTGATCGACCGCTTCTTTCGCCGCCCTGCGCGGCGCAGCCCGCTGGGCATCGGGGACGACTGTGCGCTGCTGGCGCCCACGCCCGGGATGCAGCTGGCGGTGTCGAGCGACTTGCTGGTCGAGGGGCGGCACTTCCTGTCCACGGTGCGGCCCGAGCGGCTGGGCCACAAGGCGCTGGCGGTCAACCTCTCCGACCTGGCCGCCTGCGGCGCCCAGCCGCTGGCCTACACGCTGGCGCTGTCGATGCCGCGGGTGGACGAGGCCTTCCTGGCCGGCTTTGCCACCGGGCTGCACGCGCTGGCCGACGCCCACGGCATCGAGCTGGTGGGCGGCGACACCACCGCGGGGCCGCTGACCATCTGCATCACCGTCTTCGGCGAGGTGCCGCCCGGCGCGGCGCTGCTGCGCGACGGCGCCCGCCCCGGCGACGACCTCTGGGTCAGCCACCCCCCGGCGAGCAAGGGGGTCGGCGGTGGCATCGGCGACGCCCGCCTGGCGCTGGAGGCCTTCCGCGGCACGCTCAGCCTGCCCGGCGAGGCCTTCGAGGCGGTGCGCGTCGCGATGGAGCAGCCGCAGCCGCGCGTGACCCTGGGCCTGGCGCTGCGCGGTGTGGCCAGCGCGGCGATCGACCTGTCCGACGGCCTGCTCGGCGATCTGCGCCACATCCTGCGGCGCTCCGGCGCGGCGCTGGCCAAGCGCGATGGGGGCACCGCCGGCCGCGGCGACCACGCGCTGGGCGTGACGATCGACAGCGCCGCCCTGCCCCGCAGCGCCGTGCTGGCGGCGCAGACCCCCGACTGGCAGCACACCTGCCTGCTCACCGGCGGCGACGACTACGAGCTGCTCTTCACCGCTCCGCCCTCGGCGCGCGGCCTGGTGGAGCGCGCCGCGGCGCACAGCGCGGTGGGCGTGGCACGCATCGGCCGCATCGAGACCGAACCCGGCCTGCGCCTGCGCGACGCCGACGGCCAGCCGCTGGCCTTCGCTGGCCAGGCCTTCGACCACTTCCTCACATGACGGCTCAGCGATCCTCGAACAACGACCCCGACGTGGTGGACGTCGAGCCCCGCGCCGTCCCCGCCGCAGAGCCGGCAGCGGGCGGTCCGCGCCGCATCGACGCCGTCTTCATGGCCGAGCACCCGGCGCACTGGATCGCACTCGGCTTCGGCAGCGGCCTGAGCCCGAAGGCGCCGGGCACCGTCGGCACGCTCTGGGGCTGGGTCACCTTCTGGCTGCTCGACCCCGCCGTGCAGCGGCTCGGCGGCCCGGGGGGCTGGGGGCTCGTGCTGCTGCTGGGCTTCGTGGTCGGCTGGTGGGCCTGCACCACCGCGGCGCGGCATGCGCGCATCGCCGACCCCGGCGCCATCGTCTGGGACGAGGTGCTGGCGATCTGGGCCATCCTTTGGCTGCTCGGCCCGGTGGGCTTCTGGGGGCAGGCCGGCGCCTTCGCGCTGTTCCGCTACTTCGACGCCGCCAAGCCTGGCCCGGTGCGCTGGGCCGACCAGCGCTTCAAGGGCGGCGGCTGGCGCGGCGGCTTCGGCATCCTCTTCGACGACGTCGTCGCCGCCTTCTGCACCCTGTTCACGATCGCGCTGGGCGTCGCCCTGTGGCGCGCCGTGGCCTGAGTCGTCTGAGCCCGGCCCACGACGCGGAGCCCGCCATGCCACACCTGCACACCGCCGACCTCGTCATCGAGCTGGCCGACCGCCTGCGCGACGCGGGCTGGACGCTCGCCACCGCCGAGAGCTGCACCGGCGGCCTGATCGCCGCGGCCTGCACCGAGCTGGCGGGGTCGAGCGACTGGTTCGAGCGCGGCTTCGTGACCTACAGCAACGCCGCCAAGACCGAGCTGCTGGGCGTCGATGCGGCATTGATCGAGGCCCACGGCGCCGTCAGCGAGCCGGTGGCCCGGGCGATGGCCGCGGGCGCGGCCGAGCGTGCCCGCACCGCGGCGGCCCTGTCGGTCACCGGCATCGCCGGGCCGACGGGCGGCAGCGCCGCCAAGCCGGTGGGCACGGTGTGGTTCGGCTGGCGGCGCCCGGACGGGCGCGTCGACGCGGAGGTCCGCCACTTCGACGGCGACCGCGCCGCGGTGCGCCGCGCCGCCGCGCATCACGCGCTGGCGGGCCTGCTGCAGCGGCTCAGCGCCGCCTCAATCTGAACCTGAGCCTGGGCCGCGTCAGCCGACGAAGCGCCAGTTCAGCGTCTCGCCCGCGCCCAGCGGCTTGAGCTGCGCATCGCCAAAGGCCAGCGCCTCGGGCAGCGTCCAGGCCTCGCGCTTGAGCGTGATCGTGCCGGTGTTGCGCGCCAGGCCGTAGAAGTCGGCGCCGAAGAAGGACGCGAAGCCCTCCAGCTTCTCCAACGCGCCGGCCTGCTCGAAGGCCTGGGCGTACAGCTCCATCGCGTGCAGCGCGGTGTAGCAGCCGGCGCAGGCGGCGGCGTGCTCCTTCAGGTGCGCCGGGTGCGGGGCGCTGTCGGTGCCGAGGAAGAACTTCGGCGAGCCCGAGGTGGCCGCGGCCACCAGCGCCTCGCGGTGCAGCTCGCGCTTGAGCACCGGCAGGCAGTAGTAGTGCGGGCGCAGGCCGCCGGTGAAGATGGCGTTGCGGTTGTAGAGCAGGTGGTGTGCGGTGATCGTCGCGCCGATGCGCGCGTCGGCCGCCGCCACGTACTCAGCCGCCTCCTTCGTCGTGATGTGCTCGAAAACGATTTTCAGGCCCGGGAAATCGCGCCGCAGCGGGATCAGCACCTGGTCGATGAAGACGGCCTCGCGGTCGAACACGTCCACCGCCGGGTCGGTCACCTCGCCGTGCACCAGCAGCAGCAGGCCCTCGCGCTGCATGGCCTCCAGCGTCGCGGCGCACTTGCGGATGTCGGTGACGCCCGCATCGCTGTTGGTGGTGGCGCCAGCCGGGTAGAGCTTGAAGGCCACCACGCCCGCCGCCTTGGCCCGCGCCACTTCCTCGGGCGGGGTGTTGTCGGTCAGGTAGAGCACCATCAGCGGCTGGAAGTCCACGCCCACCGGCACGCTGGCCTGGATGCGCGCGCGGTACTCGAGCGCCTGCGCCGCGGTGGTCACCGGGGGGCGCAGGTTGGGCATGATGATCGCGCGGCCGAACTGGCGCGCGGTGTGCGGCACGACGGCGGCCATCGCGGCGCCATCGCGCACGTGCAGGTGCCAGTCGTCGGGGCGGGTGAGGGTGAGGGCATCGGACATGCCCGGATTGTCCCATCGAAGCCCGATGCGGACGGCGTTTGGCCAGCGGCCGCCGGTGGATCCGGCTCTGCCGGTCCACCGGCGGCGCCCCCTTGAGGGGGAGCGGCGTGAGCCGCAACGGGAGTGGGGGATCAGTGCTGCAGGATCTTCGAGAGGAAGTCCTTGGCGCGCGGCGTGCGGGCGTCCGGGTTGCCGAAGAACTCGGCCTTGCTGCAGTCCTCGACGATCTTGCCGGCGTCCATGAAGATCACGCGGTGGCTGACCTTCTTGGCGAAGCCCATCTCGTGGGTGACGCACATCATCGTCATGCCCTCGTTGGCGAGCTGCACCATCACGTCGAGCACCTCGCCGACCATCTCGGGGTCCAGCGCCGAGGTGGGCTCGTCAAAGAGCATCACGATCGGGTCCATCGACAGCGCCCGGGCGATGGCCACGCGCTGCTGCTGGCCGCCGGAGAGCTGGCCGGGGAACTTGTCCTTGTGCGCCATCAGGCCGACGCGGTCGAGCATCTTCAGGCCGCGCGCCTTCGCGTCGTCCTTGCTGCGGCCCAGCACCTTGATCTGCGCGAGCGTGAGGTTCTCGGTCACGCTCAGGTGCGGGAAGAGCTCGAAGTGCTGGAACACCATGCCGACGTGGCTGCGCAGCTTGGGCAGGTTGGTCTTGGGGTCGGCGATGCTGGTGCCGTTGACGACGATGTCGCCCTTCTGGAAGGGCTCCAGCGCGTTGACGGTCTTGATCAGCGTGGACTTGCCGGAGCCCGACGGGCCGCAGACCACCACCACCTCACCCTTGTGGATCTGGGTGCTGCAGTCGGTCAGCACCTGGAAGCTGCCGTACCACTTGGAAACGTTCTTGATTTCAATCATGTCGGAATCCTCGGCCGCTCAACGGATGATTTGAATCTTGGACTGCAGACGCTTGACCAGCATCGACAGGCTGAAACAGATGGCGAAGTACAGGACGGCGGCGACCAGGTAGGTCTCGACCGGGCGGTTGAAGTTCTTGCCCGCCACCTCGAAGCCCTTGAGCAGGTCGTAGGCGCCGATGGCGTAGACGAGCGAGGTGTCCTGGAACAGGATGATGGTCTGCGTCAGCAGCACCGGCAGCATGTTGCGGAAGGCCTGCGGCAGCACGATCAGCTGCATCGTCTGCGCGTAGGTCATGCCCACGGCGTAGCCGGCGTGCACCTGCCCGCGCGGCACGCTCTGGATGCCCGCGCGCATGATCTCGGAGTAGTAGGCCGCCTCGAACAGCGTGAAGGTGACCAGCGCCGAGAGCTCCGCGCCCAGCGGCCGCCCGGTCATCAGCGGGATGAGCAGGAAGAACCACAGGATCACCATGACCAGCGGGATGCTGCGCATGGTGTTGACGTAGACCGCCGCGGGCAGCTCCAACCACTTGCGCCCCGACAGGCGCATCAGCGCCAGCAGGGTGCCCAGCACGATGCCGCCGATCATCGCCACCAGCGTCAGCTCGATCGAGAAGACGAAGCCCTTGGCGACGTAGTTGGAGACGACCTGCGCGTTGAGGAATCCGAAGTCGAGGTCCAGACTCATTTGCTCGCTCCGATCAGGCCAGGCACGCGCAGGCGGGCCTCGATGAACACCGCCACGCGGTTGACCAGCAGCGCCGAGATGAAGTACAGGCCGGTGACGGCCAGGTAGATCTCGAAGTTGCGCGAGGTTTCCTCGGTGGACTGCATCGCGAACATCGTCAGCTCGGCGACGCTGACCGCGAAGGCCACCGCCGAGTTCTTGATGATGCCCATCGACTCACTGGTCAGCGGCGGGATGACGATGCGCAGCGCCATCGGCAGCAGCACGTAGCGGTAGGTCTGCGGCAGCGTCAGCCCGAGTGCCAGGCCGGCGTAGCGCTGGCCCTTGGGCAGGCTCTGGATGCCCGCGCGCACCTGCTCGGACACCCGCGCGGAGGTGAAGAAGCCCAGCGCGAAGACCACCAGCACGAAGCCGGGCAGCGCCTTCAGCGGCGGGATCAGCGCCGGAATGACGTGGTACCAGAGGAAGATCTGCACCAGCAGGGGGAGGTTGCGGAACAGCTCCGTCCAGGCGTGCCCGAACAGCGCCAGGCGCCGGTCCGGAACGGTGCGCAGGATACCGATCAGCGCGCCGACGACCAGCGCCAGCAGCAGCGCCAGCGCCGACACCGACAGCGTCCAGCCCCAGGCGCTGAGCATCCAGTCCAGGTAGGTGATGTCGCCGCCGCGGCCGAAGCAGCCGGCGACGATCTCATTCTCGGTCGTACTCTTGCAGAAGACCTGCCAGTCCCAACTCGAAGTGGCCACGCTCACTCCTCGTGTTCTTGTGTCGAGAAATTCAATCCGGCCAGGGGGTGGCCGGTACTGCCGGAAAAGGGAAGGCGCGGGGATCGCTCCGCCGCGCCTTCACCCTGAGCAATCCCCGGGCCGCAGGCCATGGGGCTTACCCATGCCTCACTTCTTGTTGTAGTCCTCGGCGGGCTTGTCGTTCGGGTTGGCCCAGGCGGCCTTGGTGGCGTCCGACAGCGGCAGGCCGATCTTGGTGTTGGTCGGCGGGATCGGCTGCATGAACCACTTGTCGTAGAGCTTGGCGAGCTCGCCGCTCTTGACCATGCCCTGGATGCTGGTGTCCACGGCCTTCTTGAAGGCGGCGTCGTCCTTGCGCAGCATGCAGGCGATCGGCTCGACGGACAGCACCTCGCCGACGATTCGGTAGTCGGCCGGGGCCTTGGACGAGGAGATGTTCTTGGCCAGGATGGACGCGTCCATCACGAAGGCGTCGGCGCGGCCGGTTTCCAGCAGCAGGAAGCTGTCGGCGTGGTCCTTGCCGAAGACTTCCTTGAAGTCCACGCCGGTGGCCTTCTCGTGCTTGCGCAGCAGCTGCACCGAGGTGGTGCCGGTGGTGGTGGCGACGTTGCGGCCGTTGAGCTGGCTGATCGAGGTGATGCCCGAGTTCGCCTTGGTGGCGATGCGCACTTCCTCGACGTAGGTGGTCATCGCGAAGGCAACGTCCTTCTGGCGGGCGGCGTTGTTGGTGGTCGAGCCGCACTCCAGATCGACGGTGCCGTTCTGCACCAGCGGCAGGCGATTCTGCGACGTGACCGGCTGGTACTTGATCTCCAGCTTGGCCATGCCGAGCTGCTTTTGCAGGTCGGCGATCACGCGCTCAGCCATCTCGGTGTGGAAGCCCACGTACTTGCCGTTGCCCAGCGTGTACGACAGGCCGGACGACTCACGCACACCCAGCGAGATGGAGCCGGAGTCCTTGATCTTCTTCAGCGTATCGGCCTGCGCCGCCCCAAACGCCATCAGCGCCGCCAGGACCAGGAGAGATTTCTTCATGCACGCTCCGAGCTACAAAAGGGTGAAAGACAGGGTGAAAGAAAAAGAAACAACACGGCGGATTCTAGGCATGGCACCACACAAGTGCCTCCCCCGTACAGACCCCATCAAGCTTTTATCAATCTGGTGTCAGGCTCGCAGTGCATGCAGGATCAGTGCCCGAGGATGCGCGACAGGAAGTCGCGCGTGCGCGGGTGCTGCGGCCGGTCGAAGAACTCGGCCGGCGGCGCGGTCTCGACGATCTGCCCCTCGTCCATCAGGATCACCCGGTCGGCCACCGCGCGGGCGAAGCCCATCTCGTGCGTCACGCAGAGCATCGTGATGCCCTGGCCGGCCAGCTCGATCATCACGTCGAGCACCTCCTGGATCATCTCCGGGTCCAGCGCGGAGGTGGGCTCGTCGAAGAGCATCACCCGCGGGCGCAGGCACAGCGCCCGCGCGATCGCCACGCGCTGCTGCTGCCCGCCCGAGAGCTGCAGCGGGTACTTGTGCGCCTGGTCGGCGATGCGCACGCGCTCGAGCTGCTGCAGCGCGCGGGCCTCGGCCTCGGCGCGGGACTCGCGCGCAGCAAAGATCGGCGCCAGCGTCAGGTTCTCCAGCACCGTCAGGTGCGGGAAGAGGTTGAACTGCTGGAACACCATGCCCACCTGGCGGCGCACCCGCTCCAGCGCACGCACGTCGTCGCCCAGCGTCTCGCCGGCCACCGTCAGGCGCCCGCCCTGGTAGGGCTCCAGGCCGTTGACGCAGCGGATCAGCGTGGACTTGCCCGAGCCCGAAGGCCCGCAGACCACGATGCGCTCGCCCGCGGCGACGTCGAGCGTGATGTCGCGCAGCACGTGGAACTGCGCGCCGTACCATTTGTTGACGCGGTCGAAGCGGATCAGGGGCTCGGTCATCGGCGGAGTGTCCAGGGGTCGATGCCCGCGCTCAGCGCGCGCGGCTGCGCGCCAGGCGCGCCTCGACCCAGAGGCTGTAGCGCGACATCGTGAAGCAGCCGGCGAAGTAGATCGCGGCGATGAAGAGGTAGCCCTCCAGCATGAAGGGCCGCCAGTCGGCGTCGGAGTTCAGCGCCAGGCCCAGCGCGCCGGTCAGCTCGTAGAGCGAGACGATGGTCACCAGCGAGGTGTCCTTGAACACGCCGATGAAGCTGTTCATGATGCCCGGCACCACCAGCGCCAGCGCCTGCGGCAGCACCACGCGGCGCTGGATCACCCACCAGCCCAGGCCCAGCGACTGCGCCGCCTCCACCTGACCGCGGGGGATGGCCTGCAGGCCGCCGCGCACCGTCTCGGCCAGGTAGGCCGCGGCGAACAGCGCGATGCCCGCCAGCACGCGCAGCAGCACGTCCGGCGTCTGCCCCACCGGCAGGAAGAGCGGGAAGAGGAAGCTCGCCATGAACAGCAGCGAGATCAGCGGCACGCCGCGCAGCAGCTCGATGTAGAGCACGCACAGCGTGCGGATCGCGGGCAGCTCGGAGCGCCGCCCCAGCGCCAGCGCCACCGCCAGCGGAAAGGCCAGCGCGATGCCCAGCGTGGCCAGCAGCAGCGTCAGCGGCAGGCCACCCCAGAGGTCGGTGGCAACGCCGCTCAGCCCGGCGACGCCGCCACGCAGCAGCGCGAAGACCAGCGCCAGGCCGGCGATCCACAGCGGCAGCAGCCAGGGCCGCCAGCAGCGGCGCAGCCCGCTCGCCCCGATCAGCGCCAGCAGCAGCGCGGTGGCCGCCTCGGCGCGCCACTGTTCGGCCAGCGGGTAGCGGCCGAACAGCACCAGCCGGCCCTTTTCGGCCAGCACGCCCCAGCAGGCGCCCTGCCCGCGCGCGGCCTGGCAGGCCGGCAGGTCGGCGCCGAAGACGGCGTTCAGCAGCCCCCACCGCAGCAGGCCCCAGCCCAGCCAGATCAGCAGGCCCAGCGCCAGCAGCGTGGAGGCGCTGCTGAGCGCGCTGCCGAAGAGCTCGCGCCGCGCCCAGACCCAGGCGCCCCGCCCCCCCTGCGGAACCGGGGGCGCGGGCCGGGCGGCGATCGGTGCCTGAGCGATGGCCATGGCTCAGAACCTGTGAATGAACCGGCCGTGACCGAGGGACGCGTCCACGGGTGTCCGATCGAGGCGCAAAGCACAGCCATAGCTCGGGCTATGGCGAGCATTTGCAACGACGAGCGGGCGCCTGTGGGCGTGGACAGCGGGCATGGAGGGTTCGTTCACAGGTTCTCAGCGCTCCCGGATCGCCACGCGGCGGTTGTAGGCGTTCATCGCCGCCGCGGTGAACAGCGACAGCCCGAGGTAGACGGCCATGATCATCGCGATGCACTCGACCGCGCGGCCGGTCTGGTTCAGCGAGGTGTTGGCGATCGACACCACGTCGGGGTAGCCGATGGCCACCGCCAGCGAGGAGTTCTTGGTCAGGTTCAAGTACTGGCTGGTCAGCGGCGGCACGATCACCCGCAGCGCCTGCGGCAGGACGACGCGGCGCAGCGTCACCCCGCGCGGCAGCCCCAGGCTGGCGGCGGCCTCGACCTGCCCAGCGGGCACCGCGGCGATGCCCGCACGCACCACCTCGGCGATGAAGGCCGCGGTGTACAGCGTCAGGCCCAGCAGCAGCGCCAGGAACTCCGGCGTCAGCGAGGCCCCGCCCTGGATGGACAGGCCGTCCACCACCGGCCAGCTCCAGCCCGTGGGCCAGCCCCCGTCCGGGGGCCAGATCGGCCAGGGCAGCGACAGGCCGTTCTTGCTGATGAGCAGCCCGTCGCCCAGGCGCAGCGCGGCATCGGCCGCGGGCAGCCACTCGGTGAGCAACAGGTACCAGGTCAGCAGCTGCAGCAGCAGCGGGATGTTGCGGAAGGCCTCGACGTAGACCTGGCAGGCCCCGCGCAGCAGCGCGTTGCGCGCGAAGCGGCCGATGCCCAGCAGCGCGCCCAGCAGCGTCGCCAGCACGATGCCCGCCAGCGCGACGCGCAGGGTGTTGAGCCCGCCCACCGCGAAGGCGCGCAGGTAGGGATCCATCGACTCGTAGCGGATCAGCGCCTCGCCGATGTCGAACCCCGCCGGGTCCAGCAGGAAGCCAAAGCCGCTCTGGATGCCGCGCGCGCGCAGGTTGGCCAGCGTGTTGTGCAGCAGCAGCGCCACCAGCAGGCCGAGCGCGGCCACGGCCAGGCCCTGGTAGACCCAGCCGCGCAGCCGGCGGCTGCGCCAGGACCAGCGCGCAGTCAACTGCGCCTCAGCGCACCGGCGGCGCGTAGACGATGCCGCCGTGGTTCCAGAGGTTGTTCAGGCCGCGCGGCAGCGCCACCGGCGACTTCGGGCCGACGTTGCGCTCGAAGACCTCGCCGTAGTTGCCCACCGCCTTGACCGCGTTGCCCAGCCAGTCGCGCTCCAGGCCCAGCAGCTTGCCGGTGTCTTCCGAGGTGCCCAGCAGGCGCATCACCACCGGGTCCTTGCTCTCGGCCTTGAGCTTGTCCACGCTGGCCTGGGTGATGCCGTACTCCTCGGCTTCGACGAGGCCGTAGATCACCCAGCGGGCGATCGCGGCCCACTCGTCGTCACCGCGGCGAACCAGCGGGCCCAGCGGCTCCTTGGAGATCAGCTCGGGCAGGATGACGTGGTCGGCCGGGCTCTTGGATTCCTTGTTGCGCACCGAGGCCAGGCCCGAGGCGTCCGTCGTGTAGGCGGCGCAGCGGCCGGAGAAGTAGGCGGCGTTGGCGGCCTCGAACTTCTCGAACACCACCGGCTTGACGTTCAGGCCGTTGGCGCGGGAGAAATCGGTCAGGTTCTTCTCGGTGGTGGTGCCGGACTGCACGCAGACCGTGGCGCCCTTGAGCTGCTTGGCGCTCTTGACCTTGCTCTTGGCCGGGACCATGAAGCCCTGGCCGTCGTAGTAGGTCACGCCGACGAAGCTCAGGCCCAGCGAGGCGTCGCGGGTGAGCGTGAAGGTGGTGTTGCGCGAGAGGATGTCCACCTCGCCGGACTGCAGCGCGGTGAAGCGCTGCTGCGAGGTCAGCGGCACGAACTTGACCTTGGCCGGGTCACCCAGCGTCGCCGCGGCGATGGCGCGGCAGACGTCCACGTCCAGGCCGGTCCAGTTGCCGGTGGAGTCCGCGGCGGAGAAGCCGGCCACGCCGGAAGAGACACCGCAGACCACCTGGCCGCGGGCCTTGATCGCGTCCAGCGTCTTGCCCGCGTGCGCGGCGGGGGCGAGCAGGGCCAGCGACGCGGCGCCGAGCAGGGACAGGAGGGAGAACTTCATCGGAAAACCTTTCGCGCAACACGGACCGCCCAGGGGCGGGAACGGCATCGGAGGGGCCGGTGGATCAGAGGACATCAGGGGCCATCCGGGGAACGGCGGACCTGGGGCGGCGGCCGTCGCCGTGACGGACCGCACAGGGCAGCCAGCATAGCCGGCCGCCGCGCGGCGTGCAGGCGCCCCTCGGGAAGGCGTCTCAGGAACGCGACGAACCGCCGTCCATCGCCACCACTGGGGCAGAGGTGGGGGCCGCCGCGGGGCCGCGCTGCCCGCTCAGGTAGGCCCAGAGCGCCTGCGCCGCCGGTTTGGTGGCATGGCGGCCGTTCTCGGGACGCTCGCGGTACAGGCGCACCTCGATGGTCACCTCGAACACCGGCGCGCCGTTCTGGCGCGGGCCGGCGGGCAGCAGGCGGCGCGCGCGCAGCTCGTTCTTGACCGAGGTGGCGGGCAGGAAGGCCACGCCGTGCCCCTCCAGCGCCATCGCCTTCAGGCCCTCGGCCATGTCGGTCTCGTAGATCGGGTCGAGGTACAGCGCCTCACCCGCCTGCTTGAGCATCAGGTCGACCAGGCGGCCCAGGTAGGCGCCCGAAGCGTAGCCCAGGTAGGGCACCGGCTCGTGCAGGCGCCCGGGCAGGCGAAACAGCGGCGCGCCGTCGCCATCCGCCTTGGCGTAGGGCGCCAGCGTCTCGTGGCCGAGGCTGAGCATCTCGTAGCGCTCGGGGTTGAGCTGCAGCGGCTGCGAGGGGTGGTGGTAGGCCAGCAGCAGGTCGCAGCTGCCCTCGGTGAGCTGCATCACCGCGTCGTGCACGTTCAGGCCGACCAGCCGGCTCTTGACCGCACCGAAGCGCTGGCGCAGCTCCATGATCCAGTGCGGGAAGAAGGTGAACGCGAGCGAGTGCGGCACCGCGAACTCGATCATGTCCTGCCCGGAGGTCTGGTGCCCGCGCATCAGGTTGCGCGCCGCCTGCAGGCTGCCCAGCACCTCCAGCGCCTGGGGCAGCAGGGTCTGCCCGGCGGGGGTGAGCCGGGTCGGGTACGACGAACGGTCGACCAGGTCGACACCGGCCCAGGCCTCCAGCGCCTGGATCCGGCGCGAGAAAGCCGGTTGCGTCACATGCCGCAGCTGGGCCGAGCGCGAAAAGCTGCGCGTCTCGGCCAGGCTGACGAAATCTTCGAGCCACTTGGTCTCCACCCGGGCAGTGTAGCCAGACGCCCCGGCCCCCGCGCAGAGGGCTCACCCTCGCTCGCGGGTCAGCCCGCCGATGCGGCCCCGTCCAGCTGGGCTGCCCCGTTCACCTGGGCCGCCTGGGCCGGCTGGCTCTGCTGCAGCCGCCACATGCGCGCGTACACGCCCTCCAGCGCCAGCAGCTCGGCGTGCGTGCCGCGCTCGGCGACCCGGCCGTGCTGCAGCACGACGATCTGGTGCGCATCGACGATGGTCGACAGCCGGTGCGCGATCACCAGCGCCGTCTTGCCCTCGGCCGCGCTCTTGAGCTCGGCCTGGATGGCGCGCTCGTTGGCCGAGTCCAGCGCCGAGGTGGCCTCATCGAAGATCAGGATCGGCGGGTTCTTCAGCAGCGTGCGGGCGATCGCCACGCGCTGCTTCTCGCCACCCGACAGCTTCAGCCCGCGCTCGCCGACCACGGTGTCGTAGCCCAGCGGCTGCGCGACGATGAAGTCGTGGATGTGCGCGGCGCGCGCCGCGGCTTCGACCTCTTCGCGCGTGGCGCCGGGGCGGCCGTAGGCGATGTTGTAGCCGATGCTGTCGTTGAACAGCACGGTGTCCTGCGGCACGATGCCAATCGCCCGGCGCAGGCTGTCCTGCGTCACCTGGCGCAGGTCCTGCCCGTCGATGCGGATGCAGCCCCCGCCCGTGCCGTCCACATCGTAGAAGCGGTACAGCAGCCGCGCCAGCGTGCTCTTGCCCGAGCCGGAGGGGCCGACCACCGCCACGGTCTTGCCGCCGGGGATCTCGAAGCCCACGTCGAAGAGGATCTGGCGGCCCTTCTTCGGGTCGTAGGCGAAGTCCACGTGCTCGAAGCGCACCGCCGCGCCGCTGACCTGCAGCGGCTGGGCGCCGGGCGCGTCGGCCACCTCGCGCTCGCGCCCGAGCAGGCCGAACATCTTGTCCAGATCGGTCAGGCTCTGCTTGACCTCGCGGTAGAGCACGCCGAGGAAGTTCAGCGGGATGTACAGCTGGATCATCAGCGCGTTGACCATCACGAAGTCGCCCAGCGACATGCGCTGCGCCAGCACGCCGTCGGTGGCGCGCCAGAGCATGGCCACCAGGCTGGCGGCGATGATGGCCTGCTGACCCGCGTTGAGCAGCGACAGCGTGCCCTGCGACTTGATCTGCGCGCGGCGGTAGGCGTCCAGGCCCTCGTCGTAGCGGCGCGCCTCGAAGTCCTCGTTGTTGAAGTACTTGACCGTCTCGTAGTTCAGCAGCGCGTCCACCGCCCGGGTGTGGGCCTTGGAATCCAGCTCGTTCATCTCCCGGCGGTACTGCGTGCGCCACTCGGTCAGCGCGATCGTGAAGGTCGCGTAGGCCACCAGCGCGGCCACGGTGATCGCGACGAACCAGAGGTCGAACTTGCCGCCCAGCAGCGCCAGCACCAGCACCAGCTCGACCAGCGTGGGCACGATCGTGAACAGCGAGTAGCTCACCAGCGACTGCAGCGCGCGGGTGCCGCGCTCGATGTCGCGCGTCATGCCGCCGGTCTGGCGCTCCAGGTGGAAGCGCAGGCTTAAAGCGTGCAGGTGGCGGAAGGTGCTCAGCGCGATCTCGCGCGCCGCGCCGTGCGTGGCCTTGGCGAAGACCAGCTCGCGCAGCTCGGTAAACAGCGTGGTCGAGAAGCGCAGGCCCGCGTAGCCCAGAAGCAGCCCCAGCGGCACCACCAGCAGCGCGCGCGGGTCGGTCAACGGGATGGCCAGCGCGTCCACCAGCGTCTTGAGCAGCAGCGGCACGCCGACGTTGGCCATCTTGGCCGCCACCAGGCAGATCAGCGCCAGCAGCATGCGGCCGCGGTAGGGTAGGAAGTACGGCGCCAGACGCTGCAGGGTCTGCCAGTCGCTGCGCGGCTGGCCGCGGGCATCGGCGGAGGGCGGGAGGTCAAGCGTGGCGGCGCGGCGCATCGTGAAACAATCGGCTGAGTGATGACGAAAGGACCCCGATGACCTCCCCCGCTTCCTCCTCGCCCAGCGCCGGCAGCCCGGACCCTCTGCCGGTGGGCAGTGGCAACCTGGACTGGCAGCGCGAGCTGGTGCTGCGGGTGATGCCGATGCCGGCCGATTCGAATGCGAACGGCGACATCTTCGGCGGCTGGATCATGGCGCAGGTGGACATCGCCGGCGCAGTGCCGGTCATGCGCATCGCCCGCGGCCGCATCGCAACGGTCGCGGTCAACGAGTTCATTTTCAAGCAACCGGTCTCGGTCGGTGACCTGCTCAGCTTCTACGCCACGGTCACGCGGGTGGGCAAGACCTCGGTGACGGTGCACGTCGAGGTCTTCGCCGAGCGCAACCCGGCCGATCCGCAGATCGTCAAGGTCACCGAGGCCAACCTGACCTACGTCGCGATCGACCGCGACGGCCGACCGCGCCAGATCCCCACCGCACTCAGCGTCTGAGCAGGGCAGCAGCCCGGGCTCAGGTCAGGTCGCCCAGCCCGCTGTAGCCGCTGAGCGGGTCGAGCGAGCCCAGGCCGCTGCCGGCGAAGCTGCTGGGCAGCGCAGCGCGGCTGAGGTGCGACTGCGACAGGTCCAGGTCGATGTGGTCGGCCAGCTCCAAGGCCCAGCGGCGGTACAGCGCGGCGTTGGGGTGAAAGCCGTCGGCGGCCAGCCACTCGCGCGGGTCGTCGCGCGAGGGGTCGAAGGGCAGCACGAAGCGGGTGCGCCGATGCGACTGGCGCACGTGGCGGCGCAGCGCGGCATCCAGCCGCCCGGCGCTGGCGCCCAGCACCCAGCGCAGCGGCTGCGGGAACACCGACATCAGGTCCATGCGCGGGGGCGCGCAGTGCACCGTGTGGCGCACTTTGGCGCGGTGGCGGGCGTGCCCGCGCAGGGCATCCAGGTCGCGCAGCCAGTCGGCCGGCGCGGTGCCCTTGATCACGTCGTTCACCCCGAGCACCGTCACCAGCAGGTCGGCCGGGAACAGCTTGGTGGCCGCCATCGCGGTGAGCGCCTGGTGCGCCGTCAGCCCGGTGGCCGCCACCAGCTGCCAGGACACCGCGACCGGACCGCGCCCGGCACGCTGCGAAGTAACGCTCAGGTTGTCCGCCACGGCGCGCGCCAACTGAGGGGCCAGCGCCTCGTCCTGCGTGCTCACGCCCACGCCCACAGCGGAGGAATCGCCCACGATCAGCAGGCGCAGGCGAATCGGCCCCTCCCCCGCCACGCCGTGGCGCAGCCCGTCCGGTTCCGGCAGGCGCGGCGTGCGCCGCCGCAGCAGCACCCCCTGGGCCTTGAGCAGCGGGGCCAGGCACTTGCGCGCCAGCGCCAGCGTGATCGGTCGAGGCTGAGGCGCTTCGCGGGGAGGACGGTTCGAGGGCAAAGCCATGACGGGACGCGGGGAGCGCGGAGCGCTCAGGCAAGGGGAAGGTTCGGCCTCGTCAGCCGAAACGGGAGAAGTCGGGCGGCCGCTTTTCGAAGAAGGCCTGCATCGCCTCGCGGGCCTCGTCGCTGCGCAGACGGGCGCTGAACACCTCGCCCTCGGCGGCGATGACCTCGCTCAGGCGGGCGCGGTCGGCGCGGCGCATCAGGCGCTTGCTCTCGCGCACCGCGGCGGGCGCCAGTGCGTTGAAGCGCTCGGCCACCCGGCGGGCGTGGTTGACCACCTCGCCGGCGGGCAGCACCGCATTGGCAATGCCCCACTCGGCCGCCTCAGCGCCGGTGAAGGGGTCGCCCAGCAGCAGCTTTTCGGCCGCGCGGGCGTGGCCGATGCGCTCGGCCACCAGCACGCTGGAGGCGAATTCCGGCACCAGGCCCAGCGCGACGAAGGGCATCGCCAGGCGGGCCTCGTCGCTGACGTAGACGAAGTCGCAGTGGAACAGCATCGTCGTGCCGATGCCGATCGCCGCACCGGTCACCGCGGCGACCACCGGCTTGTCGCAGGCGATCAGCGCCTGCATGAACTGGAACACCGGCGAATCCATCCCCGCGGGCGGGCGCTGCAGGAAGTCCTCCAGGTCATTGCCGGAGGTGAAGATGCCCGGCTGGCCGGTGATCAGCACGCTGCGGACCGCGGCGTCGTCCTGCGCCGCGCGCAGCGCGTCGGCCATGGCCTGGTACATCGCCGTGGTCAGCGCGTTCTTCTTCTCCGGCCGGGCGATCTCGATGGTGGCCACCCCCCGGTGGGTCGCGGTCTTGATGGACATGGGCATTCCTGCTTCGGTAACCAATGGTAAGTGAGCCCTGTGACCGGATCGAGTCCGTGCGCAGGGGGCGTCGAATCCGGCAATTCCGGTCGAATGAGAAAAGCCGCCGGCACCAGCGTGCGCGGCGGCTGTTGTAGCAGAGTCGCGGTGGTTGCGACCGCCTAGGGGCGTCAGACGCGCTCGAAGATCCCCGCCGCGCCCTGGCCGGTGCCCACGCACATCGTCACCATGCCGTACTTCTGCTGGCGGCGGTGCAGGGCGTGGATCGTGGTCGCGGCCCGGATGGCGCCGGTGGCGCCCAGCGGGTGGCCCAGCGCGATGGCGCCGCCCATCGGGTTGACCACCGCCGGGTTCAGGCCGAGGTCACGAATCACCGCCAGCGCCTGGGCCGCAAAGGCCTCGTTCAGCTCGATCCAGCCCAGGTCCTCGGCCTTCAGACCGGCGTAGCCGAGCGCGGCCGGGATCGCGGCGATCGGGCCGATCCCCATGATCTCCGGCGGCACGCCGCGGCTGGCGAAGCTGACGAAGCGCGCCAGCGGCTTGAGGTCGTAACGCTTGATCGCCGCCTCGCTGGCCAGGATCAGCGCGCCCGCGCCATCGCTGGTCTGCGAGCTGTTGCCCGCCGTCACGCTGCCCAGGCCGGTGGCCTTGCCGGTCGGGTCCTTCGGCGACGCGAAGACCGTCTTCAGCTTGGCCAGGCCCTCCAGCGAGGTGTCCGGGCGCGGGCCTTCATCGAGGTTCACCGTGCGGGTCTTCAGCGTGATCTCGCCGGTGGCGAGGTCCGGGATGCGCTCGATCACCTCGACCGGGCAGATCTCGTCGGTGAACTCACCCGCCAGCTGCGCGGCGATGGCCTTCTGGTGCGAGGCCAGCGCGAAGGCATCCTGATCCTCACGGCTCACCTTCCACTGCTGCGCCACCTTCTCGGCGGTCATGCCCATGCCGTAGGCGATGCCGACGTTCTCATCGCGGGCGAACACCGCGGGGTTGAACGAAGGCTTGTTGCCACCCATCGGCACCAGGCTCATCGACTCGGCACCGCCGGCGATCATCACGTCCGCCTCGCCGACGCGGATGCGATCGGCCGCCATCTGGATGGCCGTCAGGCCCGAGGCGCAGAAGCGGTTCACCGTCACCCCCCCCACGCCGTTGGGCAGGCCGGCCAGGGCCACCGCGATGCGGGCCATGTTCATGCCCTGCTCGCCCTCGGGGAAGGAGCAGCCGATCACGGCGTCCTCGATCGCAGCCGGGTCCAGCGTCGGCACCTGCGCCAGCGCCGAGCGCAGCGCGGTGATCAGCAGGTCGTCCGCGCGGGTGTTGCGGAAGTAGCCGCGGCCGGACTTGCCGATCGGGGTGCGGCTGGCGGCGACGATGTAGGCGTCCTGCACTTGCTTATTCATACGAATCTCCTTGTCTTCACCGAGTGGACGCCGCGGAACCGGCTTTGCCGGGCCGCTGGCGTCGCCCCCTTGAGGGGGAGCGGCGTCAGCCGCAACGGGGGTGGGTCAATTCCGAACCGGCTTGCCGGATTGCAGCAGGCCCATCGCGCGTTCCTGCGACTTGGGGTGCTCCAGCAGCGCGCAGAAGTGCTTGCGCTCCAGGGCCATCAGGTACTCCTCGGTCACCACGGTGCCGGCATCCAGCTCGCCCCCGCAGACCACGTCGGCGATCAGGCTGGCGATGTGGAAGTCGTGCTTGGTGATGAACCCGCCGTCGCGCATGCCGACCAGCGAGGCCTTGATGGTGGCGATCGCGTTGCGGCCGGCCACCGGCACCTGCGCGCGCGGCGGCGGGCGGTAGCCGGCATCGACCATCGCACGGACCTGGCCGATGGCCACGTGCAGCAGCTCGTCCCGGTGAGCGACAACGACGTCGCCGTCCTGCAGGTAGCCCAGCTTGCGCGACTCCAGCGCGCTGGTGCCCACGGTGGCCATCGCGGCGGCCTGGAAGCTGTCCTTCAGGAAGGGCAGCAGGTCGGCGCCGGCAGGGGCGCGCTCCGCGGCGCGGCGAGCAATGTAGGTCAAGCCACCACCGGCCGGCAGCAGGCCCACGCCCACCTCGACCAGGCCGACGTAGCTTTCCATGTGCGCGACGCGTCGGTCACAGGCCAGCGCGATCTCGCAGCCGCCGCCCAGCGCCAGGCCGCGCACGGCGGCCACGACCGGCACGTTGGCGTAGCGCAGGCGCAGCATGGTGTCCTGCAGTTCCTTGACGATCGGCGCAATGCCCTTGGCGCCGGACTTCATGAACACCGGCAGCAGCGACTCCAGGTTGGCGCCGGCCGAGAACACGTCGTCCGGCGACCAGATCACCACGCCGGCAAAGCCCGCCTCGGCCAGCTCGACGGCCTTGGCCAGGCCCTCGATCACGCCGGTGCCGATCAGGTGCATCTTGCTGGTGATGCTGGCGATCAGCACCTCGCCGTCGCGGGTCCAGAGGCGGATCTCGTCGTTCTTGAACAGCTCGGTGCCCGTCTTGAGCGGATCGACGGCACCAGCTCCGGCGAGGCTTTCCGGGAAGACCTGTCGCGCATAGACCGGCAGCGCCGAGCGCGGCAGGTAGGCGCCTTGCGCCGGCGACCAGGAGCCCTCAGGCGTGTGCACGCCCGTGCGACCGTCGAAGACCCAGTCCGGCAGCGGGGCGCTGCACAGGGCCTTGCCGGCTTCGATGTCGTCCTTCACCCAGCCGGCCACCTGCTGCCAGCCGGCCTCCTGCCAGAGCTCGAAGGGGCCCTGCTTCATGCCGAAGCCCCAGCGCATCGCGAAGTCCACCTCGCGGGCCGAATCGGCGATGTCGGCCAGGTGCACCGCGACGTAGTGGAAGCTGTCGCGCAGGATGGCCCAGAGGAACTGCGCCTGCGGGTTGGTCGACTCGCGCAGCAGCTTCAGCCGCTCGGCGGCCGGCTTCTTCAGGATGCGCTCGACGATGGCGTCGGCCTTCTTGCCGCCCGGCACGTAGTCACCAGAGGCGGCGTCGAAGCGCAGGATGTCCTTGCCCACCTTCTTGTAGAAGCCCGCCTTGGCCTTCTGGCCCAGCGCACCCGCGCCGATCAGCGTGGTCAGCACCGCCGGGGTGGCGTAGGAGGGGAAGAAGGGGTCGTTCGCCTTGTCAGGCCCCAGGTTGTCCTGCAGCGTCTTGATGACGTGCGCCATCGTGTCCAGGCCGACCACGTCCGCGGTGCGGAAGGTGCCGGAGCTGGCGCGACCGAGCTTCTTGCCGGTCAGGTCGTCGACGACGTCCACGCTCAGGCCGAACTTCTCGGCCTCGTGGATCGTCGCCAGCATGCCGGCGATGCCCACGCGGTTGGCGATGAAGTTGGGCGTGTCCTTGGCGCGCACCACGCCCTTGCCCAACGTGGTGGTGACGAAGGTTTCCAGCTGGTCCAGGTGGCCGGCCTCGGTGGTCGGCGTCGGGATCAGCTCCACCAGCTGCATGTAGCGCGGCGGGTTGAAGAAGTGGATGCCGCAAAAGCGCGGCTGGATCGACGCCGGCAGCGCCTCGGCCAGCTTCGTGATGCTCAGGCCCGAGGTGTTGGACGCGACGATGGCGTGCGCCGCGACGTGCGGGGCGATCTTCGTGTACAGGTCCAGCTTCCAGTCCATGCGCTCGGCGATCGCCTCGATCACCAGGTCGCACTGGCCCAGCAGCGCCAGGTCGTCCTCGTAGTTGGCCGCGCGGATGCGCACGGCGTCCTCGGCCACGCCCAGCGGAGCGGGCTTGAGCTTCTTCAGGTGGTCGATGGCCTTCAGCGCGATGGCGGACTTGGGGCCGTCCTTCGGGTTGGGCAGGTCGAACAGCACGACCGGCACCTTGACGTTGACCAGGTGGGCCGCAATCTGCGCGCCCATCACGCCGGCGCCGAGCACGGCGACCTGGCGGACGTTGAATCGGTTCATGAAATTTCCTTCTGTCATTCGATGCGGATCCAGGTTTGCGTGCGGCCCAGCAGCGGGGCGCCGATGTAGCCGCGCACCTCCAGCTTCTTGCCGCCGTCGATCGGCTTCATCCGCACCTTGTAGGTCTTGCCGTTGTTGGGGTCGAGGATCTCGCCGCCGTCCCACAGGCCCTTGTCGTCCGCGTTGGCCTTGACGCCCTTGACGATCGTCAGGCCGAGGATCGGCTGGTCGCGGCGCTCATCCGAGCACTTCACGCACTTCGCGTCCACCTTTGCGGGGTCGAGGATCTTCTCGACCTTGGCGGTGAGCACGCCACCTGCATCGACAACACGCACGTAGGACTTCTCGGCTTTGGTCTCGTCGTCGATGGTTTTCCACAGGCCCGCCGGGGTGACCTGGGCCAGGGCGGCGCCCCCGAAACACAGCAGAGCGGCGGCAATGAAGGGCGTCGGGCGCATGGTGGTCTCCTCGACAGGGCGGATCAGAACAGCGCTTCGTCCATCGCCATCAGCGGCTGCAGGCCGGCGCGGGCGGTGCGGATCAGGCTGGCCGTCTCGGGCAGCAGCTTGGCGAAGTAGAAGCGGATGGTGTGCAGCTTGGCGGTGTAGAACGCGTCGCCACTGTCCTGCTGGTCCAGCGCGATCTTGGCCTGCTGCGCGAACAGGAAGGCAAAGGCCAGGTGGCCGACCACGCGCAGGTAGTCCACCGCGGCGGCGCCCACCTCGTCGGGGTTGCCCATCGCCTTCATGCCGATTTCCATCGTCAGCTTGGTGACCTTTTCGCCCAGGTCGGCCAGCGGGTTGATGAACTCCTGCATGTCCTCGCGCACGCCCTCTTCCTCGACGAAGGCGGCGATCTTCTTGCCGAAGGCCTTGAGCTTCTTGCCGTTGTCGCCCAGCACCTTGCGGCCCAGCAGGTCCAGCGACTGCACGGTGTTCGTGCCCTCGTAGATCATGTTGATGCGCGCGTCGCGCACGAACTGCTCGACGCCGGTGCCCTGGATGAAGCCGTGGCCACCGAAGACCTGCATGCAGTGCGAGGTGGCGAGCCAGCCGTTGTCGGTCAGGAAGGCCTTGATGATCGGCGTCAGCAGCGCCAGCTCGTCGGAAGCCTCGGCGCGCACGGCCTCGTCGGGGTGGCTCAGCTCCTTGTCGAGCTGCAGCACGGTGTAGCAGGCCAGCGCACGGCCGCCTTCGGCAAACGCGCGCGCGGTCAACAGCATCTTGCGCACATCGGGGTGCACGATGATCGGGTCGGCCGGCTTGTCGGGCGCCTTCGGGCCGGAGAGCGCGCGCATCTGCAGGCGCTCCTTCGCGTAGGCCACCGCGCTCTGGTAGGCCACCTCGGTCAGGCCCAGCGACTGGTTGCCCACGCCCAGGCGGGCGGCGTTCATCATCACGAACATCGCCTGCAGGCCCTTGTTGGGCTCGCCGACCAGGGTGCCGACCGCGCCTTCCAGGATCATCTGGCAGGTGGCGTTGGCGTGGATGCCCATCTTCTCTTCCAGGCCGCCGCAGTGGATGGCGTTGCGCGCGCCCAGCGAGCCGTCGGCGTTCACCAGGAACTTCGGCACCACGAACAGCGAGATGCCCTTGGAGCCCACCGGCGCCCCCGGCAGACGCGCCAGCACCAGGTGGACGATGTTGGCGGCCAGGTCGTGCTCACCGGCGGAGATGAAGATCTTCTCGCCGGTGATCGCGTAGCTGCCATCCGCCAGCGGCTCAGCCTTGCTGCGCAGCAGGCCCAGGTCGGTGCCGCAGTGCGGCTCGGTCAGGCACATCGTGCCGGTCCACTCGCCGCTGACCAGCTTGGGAAGGAAGGTGGCCTTCTGCTCGGGCGTGCCGTGGGCGTGCAGGGCCTCGTAGGCGCCGTGCGACAGACCGGGGTACATCGTCCAGGCCTGGTTGGCGCTGTTGAGCATCTCGTAGAAGCACTGGTTCACCGTGTGCGGCAGGCCCTGGCCGCCGAACTCGGGGTCGCAGGAGAGCGCCGGCCAACCGCCTTCGATGTATTGGGCGTAGGCGGCCTTGAAGCCCTGCGGCGCGGTGACCTCGTGGCTGACCTTGTCGAGCGTGCAGCCCTCGCGGTCGCCGCTGGAGTTCAGCGGAAAGACCACCTGGGCGGCGAACTTGCCGCCTTCTTCCAGCACCGCATTGACGGTATCGGCATCGACCTCGGCGAAGGCCGGCATTTCCTTGAAGGCCTCGGTGACCTGCATCACCTCGTGCAGGACGAACTGCATGTCGCGCAGAGGGGGGTTGTACTGGGGCATGTCGGCTCCTTGTGCGAGATCTTGGATCTGGATCGGGCGATCGGGGATCCGGGTGGATGGGGTGGCGTTCGGTCGGCGCGTGGAACCCATGGCCCGCGCGCCGGGAAAAAGTTCAGGCCCTCAGCGCCAGGCCGGCGCGTCGGGGGACACGTAACGTTCGAGCACGTGGGTGAAGCCCGTGCGTGCGCGGGGCAGTGAACCTTCGACGCGCAGGAAGCGCGCGTCGTGGTGCAGGGCCAGGATCAGGCCGTGGATCTCGAAGGCCAGCTGCGCCGGGTCGGTGTCGGCGCACAGGTGGCCTTCGCCGCGCGCCAGCTCGATCGAGCGGCGCAGCGCGTCGTGCCAGGCGCGCACCATCGCCGCCAGCGCGTCGCGCACCGGGCCGGGCCGGTCGTCGAACTCGGTGGCGCCGCTGATGTAGATGCAGCCCGAATCCAGCTCCTCGCTGACGCGCTGCACCCAGCGATCGACCATCGCCACCAGCCGCGGCAGGCCGCGCGGCGCACGGATCGCCGGGAAGAACACCTCTTCCTCGAAACGGTGGTGGTACTCGCGAATCACGGAAATCTGCAATTCCTCGCGCGAGCCGAAGTGGGCGAACACGCCCGACTTGCTCATGCCGGTCACCTCGGCCAACGCGCCGATCGACAGGCCTTCCAGGCCCTTCTGCGACGCCAGCATCAGCGCCGCATCCAGGATCGACGCGCGCGTCTGCTGACCCTTGTGGGCCGAGCGGGCTGCACCGCGGGCGGGGCGGGCGGGGGCAGCGGGCATGCTCACGGTGGGTTCCAAGGGCGGTCTCGTGGGTCAGAAAATCGAACGATCGTTCTATTTTGCGGAAACCCTGAGCAAAGGCAATCGGTCGAGGCCGCAAAAGTCCTAGAGTCGAGACTCTAGACAAACCCGGAACCCTCCTCGCCGCCGGCCCCGTCGGCCCAGGGACCGCGCCACGCACGGTCATCGCCACGCGGTTGAACACCATCCCGTGCATGAACTATGCTTAGGTCCAGGAGCGTGCCATGGATGTACTGCAACTGGATGTCTCCGGCCGCCCCCAGGCGTGGCTCACCCCCCGGGAGGCGGCCCTCTTGTACGCCAGCGATGCCATCGCCTGGACGCTGGGGGACCCCGTCGCCGTGCTGCGCGGCGGCATCCAGCGCCTGACCGGCCGGCAGTCGCGCATCGAGCTGCACGCCATCGTCGCCGTGCGCGGCAGCGTCCCCAGCCGCGCCTGGCGCACGGTGCCGGCGCTGACCAACACCAAGCTCTTCGCCCGCGACCGCCACGTCTGCGCCTACTGCGGCGGCCACTTCCACACGGAGAACCTGACGCGCGAGCACATCGTGCCCACCTCGCGCGGTGGCGACGACAGCTGGAAAAACTGCATCACCGCCTGCCGCGCCTGCAACGGCCGCAAGGGCAGCCGGCTGCTGCACGAGGCGCACATGGAGTTGCTCTTCCTGCCCTACTTGCCCAGCCTGCACGAAGACATGATCCTGAGCGGGCGGCGCATCCTGGCCGATCAGATGGAATTCCTGATGGCCAGCGTGCCCAGCCACAGCCGCCTGCACGGCTGACCCCGCCGGAGCGCAGGCCACGCCACAGCCCGTCGCCAAGCGGGCACAGATCGACACATTCCGTCACGAACTGATCTGCCATTCGCTGTCGAGTCGGCCCAGAATCGCGCTCAAAACACCAACCGGGGTACCTCCGAAAAAAACACGGGCCCTCGGCCCCGACGAGGAGACCGTCGATGATCCACGACGCCCAGGTGCACCTGTGCCAGCGCTGCTATGCAGTCATCCTGGCGGGTGGGCGCGGCACGCGCCTCGGACCGCTGACCGACCGCCGCGCCAAACCCGGCGTCCCCTTCGGCGGCAAGCTCAAGATCATCGACTTCGCGCTGAGCAACTGCGTCAACTCCGGCATCCGCCGCATCGGCGTGCTCACGCAGTACAAGTCCCAAAGCCTGATCCGCCACGTCGAACATGGCTGGCACTTTCTGGCAGGCAGCCTCGGGGAGTACGTCGACGTCGCCCCAGCCCAGCAGCAGACCGGCGAGGCTTGGTACGTCGGCACGGCCGACGCCGTCTGGCAGAACCGCGACCTGGTGCGCGAGAACCGCCCGCGCCACGTCCTCGTGCTGGCCGGTGACCACGTCTACAAGATGGACTACGCGCGCATGCTGGCCGAACACGTCGCCAGTGGCGCGCCCGCCAGCGTCGCCTGCCTGGAAGTGCCACTCAAACAGGCCTCAGCCTTCGGCGTGCTGGTCACCGATGCGCAGCAGCGCGTCGTCGCCTTCCAGGAAAAGCCGGCCTGCCCCGAGCCCCTCGCCCACCGGCCCGGCCTCGCGCTGGCCAGCATGGGCATCTACGTCTTCGACGCCGACTTCCTCTTCGCCGAACTCGAACGCGACGCCCTCGACCCCCGTTCCAGCCACGACTTCGGCCACGACCTCTTCCCCGCCCTGCTCTCACGCGTGCACGTGCACGCCCACCGCTACGCCGACAGCTGCATGAGCCACGGCGGCGACCGCCCCTACTGGCGCGACGTCGGCACCGTCGACGCCTACTGGGCCGCCAACATGGACCTGCTCGAAGCCCAGCCCGAGCTCGACCTGCACGACGACGGCTGGCCCATCCTCAGCCAGCAGCGCCAGCTGCCGCCCGCCAAGTTCATCGACGCGCTCGACGACCACGGCAGCGAACTCCCCGGTGAAGCTCGCCAGTCCCTCGTCTCCAGCGGCTGCGTCGTCCACGGCGCGCGCATCCGCCGCTCGATCCTCTTTCCCAAGGTCCGCATCGGCCCCGGCTCCCAGGCCGAAGAGTCCCTGCTGCTCCCGAACGTCGCCGTCGGCCGCGCCGTGCGCCTGAAGCGCGCGATCATCGACAAGCACTGCGTCCTCCCCGACGACTTCGAAGCCGGCCTGGACCCCGCCAGTGACCGCGCCCGCAGCTTCCACGTCACCCCCGGCGGCGTGACCCTGGTCACCGCCGCGATGCTGGGGCAGGCGGGGCATTATTTGGATTGAAGATGCTTTTGAGGCGCGGGCGAACCACGTCGGCGCTGATCCGTCGGACTGGTTGAGGGCCAAGGTTTGCCACGCCTTGCATGCGGCATATACTCGTGGCATATCACATCAAATGATCCTCAGATGAGCATCACCACCGTCTTCACGAACAACCGCTCGCAGGCCGTTCGGCTGCCGGCGGACGTGCGGCTGCCCGAGGGGGTCAAAAAGGTGCAGGTGCGCACCCGGGGCGTGGAGCGCATCATCTCGCCGGTGGGCCACACCTGGGATGAGTTCTTCCTGAATGGGCCGCAGGTGTCGGAAGACTTCATGACCGAGCGCGCCGACCAGCAGCAAGGCGAACGCGAAGCCTTCTGAACCGGGGCGAGCGATGCTGAAGTACCTGCTCGACACCAACATCGTGATCTACGTGATCAAGCGGCGGCCGATTGAGGTGATGGGCCTGTTCAACGAGAACGCCGGTCGCATGGCGATCTCGGTCATCACCCTGAGTGAGCTGTATCACGGCGCCGAGAAGAGCGCCAAAGTGGCAATGAACCTGGCGGTGGTGGAGGAGTTCGCCAGCCTGCTCGACGTGCTGCCCTACACCGCCAAAGCGGCCTCGCATTACGGCGCCATCCGTGCCGGGCTCGAACAGGCGGGGCGTCCGATTGGCGTCAACGATCTGCACATCGCCGCCCACGCCCGCAGCGAGGGACTGACGCTGGTCTCCAACAACCTGGGCGAGTTCGAGCGGGTACCGGGGCTGCTGACTGAGAACTGGGTGGGCGAGCGGTCCTGACTTGTTCTTAGAACGACGATCACGGGCGTTCACAGACGCAACAAGGGCCCGCCAAGGCGGGCCCATGAGAGCAAGGAACGAAGCTGCCGGGCCGATCAGGCCGCCGGCTCCATCAGCATCAGGCCGGAGGCGGTGTTGGAGATGGGGATGTGGTAGTTGCGGAACACGTCCTTGACCTTCTCCCCCAGCGCAGCGCGGGTGGCCAGCCACATCAGCAGCTCGATGCCCTGGGTGCCGGCCTTCTCGACCAGCTCGTGGCCGCTGAACTGGGTGGCCCAGGCGGGGTTGTCGCCGACCAGGCTGTCCATGAACTGGAGGTCGAACTCCTTGTTGATGAAACCGGCGCGCTCGCCGTCGAGCTGGTGGCTCAGGCCGCCGGTGCCCAGGATCAGCACCTTCTCATCACCGGCCCAGCTGGCCACGGCACGGCCGATGGCTTCGCCCAGCTTCCAGCAGCGCTTGGCGCTCGGCACGGGGTCCTGAACGGTGTTGATGCACACGGGCACCACGGTGACGGGCCACTTCTGGTCCGGCCAGAGCAGCGCCATCGGCAGGGTGAAGGCGTGGTCGACCAGCATCTCCTGGCAGGTGGTGAGGTCGAACTCCTCCTCCACCAGCGATTCGATGAGGTGCCAGGACAGCGGCAGATTGCCGGTGAAGGGCGGCAGGCTCGGGATGCCCCAGCCTTCGTCGGCGTTGACGTAGGTGGGCGCAGCACCGACCGAGAAGGTCGGCATCTTGTCGAGGAAGAAGTTCAGGCCGTGGTCGTTGTAGATGACGACAACGACGTCCGGCTTGTGGTCGCCCAGCCATTGGCGGATGGGGTTGAAGCCGTCGAAGAAGGGCTTCCAGTACGGGTCCTGCTGCTTGCCCTTGGCGATGGCGCCGCCGATGGCGGGCACGTGCGAGGTGGTGACGGCGCCGATGATCTTGGCCATGTGAATCTCTCCGGGTTCTGAGTTGAGGGAAGGGGCTCAGCCCCGAGCGGCCAGCAGCTTGGCCTTGAACTCGTCCTTGGTCATGCCGGTCTGCTGCGCGCCGATGTCCTGCATGTCCAGACCGAAGATGCCGGCGAACTTGGCCAGGTAGTAGGCGTTGCCCCCCGCGGCGATGAGCTGCAGCACGTTCTTGGCGCGGATCGCCGCGGCCTGCTGCTCGTTCAGGCCGTACTGGGCCATGTAGCCCTCTTCGTCGGCCAGGAAGGCGTCGCGGTTGGCCTTCGCATTGAAGGAGTAGCACATCTTGTTCAGCGCATAGCCCTTCATGGCCTGCTCGCTGTCGAAGATCACGGTACCGGGGATCTGGGGCTTCTTGCTCACGGGAGGTCTCCTCGCACTTGCCTTGGATCAAGCGGAAAAACGCTTGGACGAGATCTGCAGTATTGGGTGCATCATTCGTGAAAGAAACCCTCCTGTAACGAATCGACTCATGAGCCGTTTCGATCAATTGACCCCCGGCTCGACGCGCCCGCCCGCCCACCTGGACCTGGATGGCCACCTGCTGCAGCTGCTGGTGGCCGTGCACGAGGAGGGCTCGATCACCCGCGCGGCGCAGCGCCTGGGCGTCACGCAGTCGGCCGTGAGCCACCTGATGGACAAGCTGCGCGGCATCGTCGGCGACCCGCTGTTCGTCAAGTCCGGGCGCGGCATCGTGGCCACCGCGATGGCCGACCTGCTGGTGCAGCGCGCCCGCACGCTGCTGGGCGAGCTGCGTGCCTTCAGCCTGGCGGCGGGCTTCGAGCCGGCCCGGCTGTCGGCCTGCTTCACCCTCGCCGCCAACGACCTGCAGCGCGACCTGCTGCTGCCGGCGCTGCTTCGCCGCCTGCGCGCCGAAGCGCCGGGCGTGACGCTGCGGGTGATCCCCTCCGGCGCGCCCGAGGCCGCAATGCTGCGCGACGACAGCTGCCAGCTGGTCATCACCCCCCGCCCGCCGGACGGCAGCGACATCCTGCAAAAACGCCTGTTCGAGGACCGCTACCGCGTCTTCTTCGATCCCGCCCAGCGCGCCGCGCCGGTGGATGCGGCCGACTACCTGGCGGCCGAGCACATCACCGTGCTCTACGAGCCGCGGCGCAGCCTCGATCTGGACCTCTGGCTGGCCGCGCGCGGCGTGCAGCGGCGCCTCATCGCCACCGTGCCGGGGCTGGCGGGGCTGGGTGCGATGCTGCGCGGCGGCCCCTGGCTGGCCACCGCCCCATCGCTGCTGGCGGCCGGTGCGCTGAAAGGCCTGTCCAGCGCCGAGGTGCCGGTGGCCACGCCGACGATGCCGATGTACCTGGTCTGGCACCAGCGCCTGCAGGACGACCCGGTGCACCGCTGGCTGCGCGCGCACGTCGAGGCGGTGGTGGCCGCCGCCGGGCTGCGCAGCCCCGATGCGCCGAGCCAGGCGACTCAGCCGGCCTGATCGGCCCCCGCCGCCTCGGGCGCCTGCTGCTGCGCCCGAAAGGCCCGCGGGCTCAGCCCGGTGTGGCGGCGAAAGAAGCGGCAGAAGTAGGCCGGGTCCTCGAACCCCAGCTCGAAGGCCAGCCGCGACACCGGTGCGGCCACGTGCACCAGGCGGCGGCAGGCCTCGCGGGCCAGGCGGGCGTGCAGCAGGGCCTGGGCGTTCAGGTCGGTTTCGGCGCGCACCATGCGGTTCAGGCGCTCGGTGGACAGGCCGAGCCGCTCGGCGTAGCGCGACACCGGCCAGTGCTCCAGGTAGTGCGACTCCATCAGCACCACCCAGCGGGTGTAAAGGGACTGGCGGTCCGCCGCAGCACGGCGGGCACCGGGCGCGCCCTTGCCGCCCTTCGCCTGGTCGCGGTCCTCGCGCAGCGCCAGCTGGGCCAGGCGCCAGACCACCGAGCGGGCCAGCCACAGCGGCACCGGGTTCGCCGGGGCGGGCGCGGGATCGCTGGCCTGGTGCTCGGCCCAGAGCGCCTCGAACAGCGCCTGCAGCCGCTCCACCTCCACGCCGTCGGGCGCGGGGCTGAGGCTGCGCGGGCGGGCAAACAGGGTCTGCAGCGCCTCACCGACGCCGCCGTGCCCCAGGGCCTCGCCCTCGGTCAGGCGGGTGGCGTTGACGGTGAAGACGTGGCCGTCGCTGCCGGGCGAGAAGCTGAAGGCGTGCGCCACCCCAGGGGGGATCACCAGGGCGCAGGGGCCACTCGCCGAGATGCGGGTTTCGTCCAACATCGCCACCACCTGCCCAGTGCGCAGCCAGAGCACCTGGTGCAAACCCTGATGCGTGTGGGCGTCGATCTCCCAGTCGTACAACCGGCTGCGCGAGTCGATGGATTCAATGTGCAGCACCAGCGCACCCGGGCCACTGGGCGCCTCGCCGTAGAGGGTGAAGGCGGGCAGGCGGTCGGGCGAGCGGCGGGCCCTTCGGGCGGGTGTCGGTGGAATGGCCACGTCAGTCATGCTACGTCAAAAGTGCAAGTTCTCGGCCCCTTCCGTCCACTGTGCCCAAGCTTGACCTTCCGCAAGAATTCGTCCCACACCGCAGCGCCTCACCGGCTGCACCTTCCCACCCGAGCGCAGGAGACACGCCATGAGCCTCGGCCAGTTCCACTTCGACCCGTACTCGCCGGCCATCGATGCCGACCCCTTCCCGTACTACAAGCGGCTGCGCGACGAATCGCCCTGCTTCTGGAGCGAGGAGGCGCAGATGTGGATCCTCTCGCGCTACGCCGACATCGTCAGCGCCGGCCAGGACTGGCCCACCTACTCGTCGGCCTCGGGCAACCTGATGACCGAGCTGCCCGGCCGCGCCGGTGCCACGCTGGGCAGCTCGGACCCCCCGAAGCACGACCGCCTGCGCGGCCTGATCCAGCACGCCTTCATGAAGCGCAACCTGATGGCGCTGGAGGAGCCGATCCGCGACGTGGCCCGCAGCGTCTTCGGCCAGCTCCAGGGCGTCAACGCCTTCGACTTCAAGGACGTCTCCTCGCAGTTCACCGTCAAGGTGCTGATGGCCGCACTCGGCCTGCCGATGGGCGACGAGGCCATCGTCGACGAGCAGATCGTGCGCGACAACGCGGTGATGATGGTGCAGAGCGACTCGCGCACCCGCACCAAGGGCCCCGAGCACATCGCCGCCTACAACTGGATGCAGGAGTACGCCGGCAAGGTCATCGCGATGCGCCGCGCCGAGCCGCGCAACGACCTGATCAGCAACTTCGCGCTGGCCGAGATCGACGGCGACCGCCTGGACGACCGCGAGGTGCTGCTGACCACCACCACGCTGATCATGGCGGGCGTGGAGTCGCTGGGCGGCTTCATGATGATGTTCGCCTACAACCTGGCCACCCACGGCGACGCCCGCCGCGCCGTGGTCGCCAACCCGGAGCTGCTGCCCGACGCGATCGAGGAGAGCCTGCGCTTCAACACCTCGGCGCAGCGCTTTCGCCGCCGCCTGATGAAGGACGTCACCCTGCATGGCCAGACCATGAAGGAAGGCGACTTCGTCTGCCTGGCCTACGGCAGCGGCAACCGCGACGAGCGCCAGTACCCGAACCCGGACGCCTACGACATCACCCGCAAGCCGCGCGGCCACCTCGGCTTCGGCGGCGGCGTGCACGCCTGCCTGGGCACGGCGATCGCCCGCCTGGCGGTGAAGATCGCCTTCGACGAGTTCCACAAGATCGTGCCCAACTACGCCCGCGTGGCCGACCAGCTCGCCTGGATGCCCTCGTCCACCTTCCGCAGCCCGCTGGTGCTGGATCTGGCAGTGCAGTAACCTGCGCCGCTGAGCCTCACGGCCTGCTTTGGCGGCCCCGGCACCGTGCGCGGTGGGCGGGGCCGCAGCCTCGTCCGGGGCCCCCTTTCATTCCCAGAACCCATCCCCCATCCGGTCCACCATGCCCACCATCACCTTCATCGAAGCCAACGGCCAATCCACCTCCATCGACGTGCAGGAGGGCTGGAGCCTGATGCAGGCCGCCACCGCCAACGGCGTGGAAGGCATCCTCGGCGAGTGCGGCGGCTCCTGCGCCTGCGCCACCTGCCACTGCTACGTCGACGACCTGATGGCCAAGGTGCTGGCCGCGCCGTCGCAGGGCGAGCTGGACATGCTGGACAACGTGGCCGACGAGCGCCGCCCGAACAGCCGCCTGGCCTGCCAGATCAAGGCCAGCGCCGCGATGGACGGCGCCACCGTGCGCCTGCCGGCCACGCAGGAATAAGCCGAGATCATGGACAGCGGCCACATCGTCATTGTCGGAGCGGGGCAAGCCGGCACCCAGACCGCCGAGGCGCTGCGCAGCGGCGGCTTCACCGGCGCCATCACGATGCTCGGCGACGAGCCCCACGGCCCCTACCACCGCCCGCCGCTGTCCAAGGCCTGGCTGGCCGGTGACATCGGCGAGGCCCAGCTGGTGATGCGCGCGCCCGAGATGCTCGCCAAGAAAGGCATCACGCTGCGCACCGGCGTGAAGGTGGAAGCCATCGACCGCGCCGCGCAACAGGTCCGCCTGGCCGGCGGCGAGACGCTGGCCTACACCGGCCTGGTGCTCGCCACCGGCTCCACCCCGCGCAGCCTGCCGCTGCCAGGCATCACCGCGCCCAACGTGCTGCCGCTGCGCAGCAAGGACGACGCCAGCGCCATCGCGGCGCGCCTGGTCCGCTGCGCCGAGAAGAGCCTGCCGGTGCTGGTGATCGGCGGCGGCTTCATCGGCCTGGAAGTGGCCGCCACCGCCCGCAAGAAGGGCCTGGCCGTCACCGTGCTGGAGGCCGCCCCGCGCCTGCTCGGCCGCGTGCTCGCGCCGCTGCTGTCCGACTGGTACGCGGCGCTGCACCGCGCGCACGGCGTGAACCTGGTGCTGGATGCGCGCATCGCCGCCATCGAAACGGACGCCACCGGCGAGGCCTGCGCCGTCCAGATGGCCGATGGCAGCCGCCACCCCTGCGGCCTGGTCGTGCTCGGTGTGGGCGTCGCCGCCAACGACCAGCTCGCCGCCGCCGCCGGCCTGGCCTGCGACCGCGGCATCGTGGTGGACGACTGCACCCGCACCGCCGACCCGCTGATCGTCGCGGCCGGCGACTGCACCGCGCGCCAGCTCGCCGACGGCGGCCTGCTGCGGCTGGAGTCGGTGCAAAACGCCACCGAACAGGGCAAGTGCGCCGCCGCCGCGCTGCTCGGCCAGCCCCGGCCCTTCACCGCCACGCCCTGGTTCTGGAGCGACCAGTACGACAAGAAGCTGCAGATGGCCGGTCTTTCGGGCGGCGCCGACGCCTGGGCCGTTCGGGGTGACATGGGCGGTGACGTGGGCAGCAACACGGCCGCGGGCACGACCTTCTCGATCTACCACTTCCGCGCCGGCACGCTGATCGGCGTCGACTCGGTCAACGCCGCCAAGGACCACCTGCAGGCGCGCAAGCTGCTCGACGCCGGCGTCAGCCCGACGCCGGAACAGGCCGCGGATGCGGCGTTCGACCTGGGATCGCTGATTCCGAAGGGCTGAGCCCGGCGGCCTCGCGCGGGCGGTGAGCCTCCTAAAATTCGCGTTTTCACCCCTCACTGCCCGAACGCACCCATGACCGAAACCGCCGCCGACCGCCCCGCGTTGCCCGACCGCCTGAGCGCCGACCCGCGCAGCCCCTTCCACAACGCCGCGGTGTTCGCGCACGACATCGGCATCCGCTTCAACGGCAAGGAGCGCACGGACGTCGAGGAGTACTGCCTCAGCGAGGGCTGGGTGAAGGTGCCCGCGGGCAAGGCGCGCGACCGCCACGGCCGCCCGCTGACGATCAAGCTCAAGGGCGTGGTCGAGGCCTACTACGCCTGATTCGGCCGGTGCGGGCATGGCGCGGGCCTGGCGCGGGGGCGGGGTGTCCCCGAGGCGCCATGTCGCCAACGTGCTGGTCTGAGGCCGATCGCTCTGGGATAACCACGGCTGCAGCGTGCGGGGAGCTTCCCGCACACGGGCTGCGTCCCACCCACCGAACGATCGACCCGCCGAGGACCGCCGCATGGACTTCGAGTTTTCCCCCCGCTGCCAGGATCTGCGCACCCGTCTGCTCGCCTTCATGGACGAGCACATCTACCCGAACGAGGCGCGCTACCTCGCCGAGGTCGAGGCCAACCGCCAGGCGGGCCGGATGTTCAAGCCCCTCGATCTGATCGAGGAGCTCAAGCCCAAGGCGCAGGCGCTGGGGCTGTGGAACCTGTTCCTGCCGCGCTCGGAGCGCGCGCCCAACGGCGGGCTGTCCAACCTGGACTACGCGCCGCTGTGCGAGATCATGGGCCGCACGCCCTGGTCGGCCGAGGTGTTCAACTGCTCCGCGCCGGACACCGGCAACATGGAGACGCTGGAGCGCTACGCCACCGAAGAGATCAAGCGCACCTGGATGGACCCGCTGCTGCGAGGCGAGATCCGCTCGGCCTTCGCGATGACGGAGCCGGCGGTGGCCTCGTCGGATGCGACCAACATCCAGTCGCGCATCGAGCGCGACGGTGACCACTACGTGCTCAACGGCCGCAAGTGGTGGACCTCGGGCGCCAACGACGAGCGCTGCGCGGTCTTCATCTTCATGGGCAAGACGGACCCGGAGGCGCCGCGCCACGCGCAGCAGTCGATGATCGTGGTGCCGGCCAAGACGCCGGGCATCACCATCAAGCGCCACCTGCATGTGTTCGGCTACGACGACGCGCCGCACGGCCACGCCGAGGTGCTGTTCGAGAACGTGCGCGTGCCGGTGGAGAACATCCTGCTGGGCGAGGGCCGCGGCTTCGAGATCGCCCAGGGCCGCCTCGGCCCGGGCCGCATCCACCACTGCATGCGCTCGATCGGTGCGGCCGAGCGCGCGCTGGAGATGATGTGCCAGCGCCTGACCTCGCGCGTGGCCTTCGGCAAGCCGATCGCCCAGCAGTCGGTCTGGCACGAGCGCATCGCCGAGTCGCGCATGATGATCGACCAGGCCCGCCTGCTCACGCTCAAGGCCGCCTCGATGATGGACACCGTCGGCAACAAGCACGCCCGCGCCGAGATCGCGATGATCAAGGTGGTGGCGCCGAACGTGGCCTGCAAGGTGGTCGACTGGGCCATCCAGGCGCACGGCGGCGGCGGCGTGAGCAACGACTTCCCGCTGGCCTTCATGTACGCGCACCAGCGCACCCTGCGCTTCGCCGACGGTCCGGACGAGGTGCACCGCGCGGCGATCGCCAAGGTCGAGCTGGGCAAGTACGGCGCGGGGCCCAAGGGCGTGCCCGACATGCCGGTGGCGCGCGGCAGCTGATCGGCTGCGCCGCCTGAACCGCCGATCGACGGCGGTTCCCAACCCCTGAGCCTCCGGGCGCCGACGCCATCCTGCGTCGGCGCCCGTTTCGCTTTCCGGGGGGCAACGGATCGCGTCGCGCAGGCGTCAGCCTCCCCGGGGAATCCCGGACGCCGGATGCGAGGGTCTACGGGATGATCGTTTTCATGCCCTTTCGTCAGCCTTCGACCCGCCTGCCGACGTGACCGAGCCCGCACCCCTGCCCCCGCCCCCGCATTTCCGCCACTGGCCCAGCGGCCAGCCCCGGCAGCTGACGCTGCCGCGCACGCACCTCTTCCACAACGTCGAGGTCTGCGCCGCGCGGTTCCCGGACAAGCCCTGCCTGATCTTCTACGACAGCGTCCTGACCTACGCCGACCTGCTGGCGCAGACCGAGCGGCTGGCCGGCTGGCTGCAGCGCGAGGGCGGCGTGCGCCCCGGCGACCGGGTGCTGCTGGACGCGCAGAACTCGCCGCAGTGGGTGCTGGCCTACTACGCCATCCTGCGCGCCGACGCGGTGGTGGTGCCCGTCAACCCGATGAACCGCTGCGACGAGCTGCGCCACTACGTGGCCGATGCCGGCGCGCGCCTCGCCTTCGTCGCGCAGGACCTGCTGGCCGAGGTGCTGCCGCTGCTGGACGAGGCGGCGGCCAACGGTGAAGGCAGTAAAGGAGGTGAAGGCCTGCAGCGCGTCATCGCCATCACCTACAGCGACCACCTCACCGCCACCACCGAGCTGGCCGTGCCGCCCTTCGTCGCCGCGCCGCGGCAGCTTCCCGATCGAGCGGACGTGACCGCCTGGGCCGACGCGATGGCCGCCGGCCACGTGCCGGAACCGTACCGCGCCGGGCCGGACGACCTGGCGGTGATGCCCTACACCTCCGGCACCACCGGCCAGCCCAAGGGCTGCATGCACACCCACCGCTCGGTGATGAGCACCGCCGTCGGCGGGGTGCACTGGTTCGGCCGCACGCAGGACTGGGTGGCGCTGTCGGTGCTGCCCTTCTTCCACGTCACCGGCATGTCGGGCGCGATGAACGGGCCGATCTACGCCGGTGGCACCGTGGTCCTGCTGCCGCGCTGGGACCGCGACGCCGCGGCGCAGTGCATCCAGCGCTACCGGGTCATGACCTGGCAGGCCATCTCGACGATGGTGATCGACTTCGTCAACCACCCGCGCATCGGCGACTACGACCTGTCCAGCCTGGTGGGCATCCGCGGCGGCGGCGCGGCGATGCCGGCGGCCATCTGCGCCAAGCTGAAGGCGCTGACCGGCCTGGACTTCGTCGAGGGCTACGGCATGAGCGAGACGATGGCCGCCACCCACATCAACCCGCCGCAGCGGCCCAAGCCGCAGTGCCTGGGCGTGCCGGTCTACGACGTGGACGCCCGCATCATCGACCCCATCTCACTCACCGAAGTGACCCCAGGCGAGCCCGGCGAAATCGTCGTGCACGCCCCGCAGGTGATGCAGGGCTACTGGCGCCAGCCGCAGGCCACGGCCGACGCGTTCATCGAGATCGACGGCCGGCGCTTCCTGCGCACCGGCGACCTGGCCCGGGTCGATGAGGACGGCTACTTCTTCATGACCGACCGCCTCAAGCGCATGATCAACGCCAGCGGCTTCAAGGTCTGGCCGGCGGAGGTGGAGGCGCTGCTGTACCACCACCCGGCCGTCCAGGAGGCCTGCGTGATCGGCGCGCGCGATGCGCGCCGCGGCGAGACGGTCAAGGCGATCGTGGTGCTGAAAGCCGATGCGGGGGCCGGCGTCGACGCGCCCGACGCCGAGGCGCTGATGCACTGGTGCCACGACCACATGGCCGCCTACAAGGTGCCGCGCATCGTCGACTTCGTGACCGCGCTGCCCAAGTCCGGCAGCGGCAAGGTGATGTGGCGCGAGCTGCAGGAGCAGCAGGCCCGGCGCGACGCCGAAGCGGCCGGCGCCTGAACCGACTTCAAGGACACCCTCTCATGACCGAACCCCGCAGCGACACCCGCAGCTACACCCTCGCCGAACTACCCGCCCTCGTCGGCCAGGTGCTCGGCGCCAGCCCCTGGATCGAGATCGACCAGGCCCGCATCGACGCCTTCGCCCACGCCACCGGCGATGCGCAGTGGATCCACCTCGATCCGGTGCGCGCCGCGGCCGGGCCCTTCGGCACGACGATCGCGCACGGCTTCCTGACGCTGTCGCTGCTGCCCTGGATGGGCGAGGCCGCCTTTGCGATCAGCGACCAGCGCATGGGCGTCAACTACGGCCTGAACAAGGTGCGCTTCCCGGCCCCGGTGCCGGTGGGCAGCCGGCTGCAGGGCGAGTTCCGCCTCAGCGCCTGCGAGCCGGTGGACCACGGCGGCCTGCAGCTCACCGCAGAGGTGACGATCCGCCGCGAGGGCTCGGCCAAGCCGGTCTGCGTGGCCGAGTCGGTGTCGCGGCGCTACCCCTGATCGTGCCCTGGATAGAAACAAGGAGACCTGCGATGAAGCCGATCACCCGCCGAACCGCCCTGACCGCCTTGGCATCCACCGCCATGGCGACCGCCCAGGCGCAGACCTACCCGAGCAAGCCCATCACGCTGATCGTGCCCTGGCCGGCCGGCGGCTCCACCGACCGCCACCTGCGCGGCCTGGCCGAGATCGCCAGCCGCCACCTCGGCCAGCCCATCGTCGTCGAGAACAAGCCCGGCGGCGGCGGCACGCTGGGCCCGGGCACGATGGCGCTGAACGCCCGGCCCGACGGCTACACCATCGCTCAGTACCCGCTGGGCATGCTGCGCATCCCGCACATGCAGAAGACGGTCTGGCACCCGATCAACGACTTCAGCTTCATCATCGGCGTCACCGGCTACACCTTCGGCTTCGTGGTGCGCGCCGACTCGCCGTACAAGACCTTCAACGACTACATCGCCGCCGCGCGCAAGCAGCCCGGCAAGATCGACTACGGCTCCACCGGCCAGGGCACCAGCCCGCACCTGCTGATGGAGGAGCTGGCCGACGCCGCCAAGGTCGAACTCAACCACGTGCCCTACAAAGGCAACGCCGACCTGATGCAGGCGGTGCTGGGCGGCCACGTGATGGCGGGCAGCGACGCCACCGGCTGGGACAAGCTGGTCGATGCCGGCCAGATGCGTGTGCTGCTGACCTTCGGTGAACAGCGCACCCAGCGCTGGCCCAACGTGCCCACCGCCAAGGACCTGGGCTACAACGTGGTCGCCACCTCGCCCTACGGCCTGGCCGGCCCGAAGGGCATGGACCCGGCGGTGATCCGCACGCTGCACGACGCCTTCAAGAAGGCGATGGAGGACCCCAAGCACCTGGAGCTGCTCGCCCAGCTCAACCAGGCGCCCTGGTACAAGGCCCCGGAGGACTACCGCGCCTGGGCGCAGGCCACCTTCGCCAAGGACAAGGTGCTGATCGAGCGCCTGGGGCTGGCCGGCAAATGAGTGCGGACGACTTCCGCCCCATTGGCGAACTGATCGCCGAACACGCCCGCGCCCGGCCCGGCCAGCCGGCGCTGGTAATGGGCAACGAGCGCCTGAGCTGGGCGGCGCTGGACGCGCTGATGGACCGCGTCGCCGCCTCGCTGCAGCGCGACGGCCTGCGCCCCGGCGACGCCCTCGTGCTGGCCGGCGGCATGTCGCCGCGGCTGATGGCGGTCTTCCTCGGCGCGCTGCGCACGGGCGTGGTGGTGGCGCCGCTGGCGGGCTCGGTGACGCCGGCGGTCTTCGCCGCGATGCGCCGCGACGCCGACCCCAAGCGCCTGGTCGTCGACGCCCAGGCCGCGCCGCTGTTGGCGGTGGAGGACCACGCCGCCTGCATCGCGCTGGACGCCGAGGCGCCCGGCACGCCCTTCGAGCGCTGGCTGCTGCCCGAGGGCAGCCGGCCGGCGCCGGTGGCGATCCGCCCCGAGGACCCCTTCAACATCATCTACAGCTCCGGCACCACCGGAACGCCCAAGGGCATCGTGCAGCCGCACGGCATGCGCTGGCTGCACATCCAGCGCGGCGCCAAGTACGGCTACGGGCCGGACACGGTGACGCTGCTGTCCACGCCGCTGTACTCCAACACCACGCTGGTGGTGGCCTTTCCGACGCTGGGCTTCGGCGGCACGCTGCACCTGCAGCCCAAGTTCGACGCCGGCGCCTGGCTGGCGATCGCCGAGCGCGAGCGCGTCACGCACGCCATGCTGGTGCCGGTGCAGGTCCGCCGGCTGCTGGCGCACCCGGACTTCGACCGCCGCGACCTCTCGGCCTTCCAGATCAAGTTCTGCACCAGCGCGCCCTTCGCCGCCGAGGTCAAGGCCGAGGTGCTGCGCCGCTGGCCCGGTGGGCTGGTCGAGTTCTACGGCATGACCGAGGGCGGCGGCACCTGCATCCTGGACGCCCACCTGCACCCGGACAAGCTGCACACCGTCGGCCGCCCGGCCGAGGGTCACGACATCCGCCTGATCGACGAGGCCGGCGTGGAACTCCCGCCCGAGCGCGGCCTGACCGAAGGCGGCGAGGTGGTGGGCCGCTCCGGCGCGATGATGGCCGGCTACCACGGCCGCCCCGAGCTCACCTGCGAGGCTGAGTGGTTCTCGCCCGAGGGCCTGCGCTTCATCCGCACCGGCGACATCGGCCGCTTCGACGCCGAGGGCTTCCTCACCCTCTTCGACCGCCGCAAGGACATGATCATCTCCGGCGGCTTCAACCTCTATCCCAGCGACCTGGAGGCCGAGCTGCGCCGCCACCCCGCGGTGGTCGAGGCCGCGGTGGTGGGCGTGCCCAGCGCCGAGTGGGGCGAGACGCCGGTGGCCTTCGTCGAACGCCGCCTCGGTGATCCAACCACCGAGGCCGAGCTGCGCGACTGGCTCAACCAGCGCGTGGGCCGGACCCAGCGGCTGAGCGGGCTGCGCTTCGTGGACGAGCTGCCCCGCAGCGCCATCGGCAAGCTGCTCAAGCGCGAGCTGCGCGAGCGCTGGGCCGCCCAGAACCTGCCGTCGTCTACCTGAACCCCCTGACCGAGGAGACCGCCGATGCCCGCCGCCCCGCTCTCGATCCCCAGCCTGCGTGAGCAGGTCTCGCCCGCCGAGTGGCGGGCCCGCGTCGACCTGGCCGCCGCCTACCGGCTGGTGGCGCTGTTCGGCTGGGACGACTTGGTCTACACCCACATCTCGGCGCGGGTGCCGGGCACGACGGACCAGTTCCTGATCAACCCCTACGGCCTGTTCTTCGAGGAGATCACCGCCTCCAGCCTGATCAAGGTGGACCACGACGGCCGGCCGCTGCAGGACTCGGCCTTTCCGGTCAACCCGGCCGGTTTCGTCATCCACAGCACGGTGCACGCCGCCCGGCCGGAGGTGCACTGCGTGATGCACACGCACACGCCGCACGGCATCGCGGTGTCGGCCCAGGCCGGCGGGCTGCGGCCGCTGTCGCAGCAGTCCGGCTTCATCCTCAACGCGCTGGCGTACCACGACTACGAGGGCGTGGCGCTGCGCGACGCCGAGCGCCCTCGGCTGGCGGCCGACCTGGGCCGGGCAATGTGGATGATCCTGCGCAACCACGGCCTGCTGACCTGCGGCCGCAGCGTGGGCGAGGCCTTCCAGGCCATGTTCCTGCTGGAGCGCGCCTGCCAGGCGCAGATCCTGGCGCAGGCCGGTGGCGTGCCGCTGGTGGAGTTCGCCCAGAGCATCATCGCCGACATGCCGGCGCAGGCCCGCGAGGTCAGTGTGGGGCAGGGCGCCGACCTGGTCTGGCCCGGCCTGCTGCGCCGGCTGGACCGGCAGATGCCCGGCTACGACCGCTGAGGGGGCGCCTCACCGCCCCGCGTCGCGCTGCGCCACCCCAGCGCGAATGCGCCCCAGCACCCCCTGCACTGCGGCCCGTTCGGCGCGGTCGGCGCGCATGATGGCCACCACCCAGCGGCGGGCGCTCACGCCTTGCAGGGGCAGCAGCCGGACGTCATCCCCCGAGGCCTCGGTGTTGCGCGGGAGGATGCCGATGCCCAGGCCCGCGGCGATCATGGCGCGCACCAGGCCGTTGTCACGCAGGCGCTGCACCACCTGGACCTGGCCCTGCCCGGCGGCCTCGATGGCCAGGCGCAGGCTGTCGAACGGGTAGCGCTCGGGCACGCCGATCCAGCGCTCACCCATCAGTTGCGCCGGGTGCACCGCGCCCAGCGCGGCCAGCGGGTGGGCCGCGGGCACGGCGACGTCAAGAGACTCCTGCGCCAGCACCTGCGTGACCAGGCCGTCGGTGCCGGCCGGCACCGGGCCGTGCAGGCTGTGGCCGATGACGATGTCCGCATCGCCCGCCAGGTCGGCAAAGCTGTGCTCGGCCGTATCGGCATCGTCCACCGTCATCGTGATGGGCGCGCCGGGCTGCGCGGCCAGTGCGGCCATCACCGGTGGCAGCAGGTAGGTGCCGGCACTCGGCAGCGTGATCACGTGGACATGGCCGGCCGGCTGGTTGAGCAGCGCATCCAACTTCGCCTCGGCCCGCGTGAGGGCCGCGGCCACATCGTGCGCAGCCTCCGCCAGCACGCGGCCCGCGGGCGTGAGGCGCAGACGGCGCCCATCGCGCTCGGTCAAGGGCACACCGGCCGCCAAGCTGGCCGAGCGCAGCTCCTGCGACACCGCCGACGGCGTGCGGTGCGTGGCCGCTGCCACAGCCGCAACGGTGCCGCGCGCAGCCAGCTCGCGCAGCAGGTGCAGATGCCGGGCGTCGATGCGGGGGCCGATCATGTAGCCATGCTAAAGGATTCATTCAGAATTGTTCGCTGGACGCGAATGATGGGCGCCTGCATCCTGCGGCCATGCCCACCCGTCACCGCTGCCTCGCCGCCATCGTCGCGGCCATCTGGGGCCTGAACTTCGTCGCCATCCACGCCTCGCTGCAGGTGTTTCCGCCGCTGCTGCTGGCCGCCCTGCGCTGGCTCATCGTCGCAGTGCCCACACTGCTGTTCGTGCCCTGGCCGCGCGTGCCGGTGCGGGCCTGGCTGGGCTACGGGCTGGGCTTCGGGGTGCTGCAGTTCGTCTTCCTGTACTGGGGCATGGCGATTGGCATGCCGGCCGGCCTGGCCTCGCTGGTGCTGCAGGTGAGCGCGCCCTTCACCGTCATCCTGGGAGCGCTGCGCGGCGAGGCGCTGTCGCCCCGCGCCTGGTTGGGGCTCGCGGTCGCCATCGTCGGCATGCTGGTGGTGGGCTCGCAGCGCCTGGACGCGGGCGCCACGCAGGCGCTGGCCTTCGGCCTGGTCGTGCTGGGCGGCCTGGGCTGGTCGCTGGGCAACATCGCCGCCCGCGCCGCCAAGCCGGCCGTGCCGCTGCACTTCTCGCTGTGGATGGCCGTCGTGCCCGTGCTGCCCTTTTGGCTGCTGGCCGCCACGTTGGAAGGCCCCTCGCGCATGGCCGAGGCGCTGCACGGCGCACTGCAGCCCACGCCGCAGGCCTGGGCTGCGGTGGCCGGCCTGCTCTACACCAGCGTGGTGGCCAGCGTGGCCGGCTCCGGGCTGTGGACCTGGCTGATGGCCCGCCACCCGGCCAGCGCGGTGGCGCCCTACTCGCTGCTGGTGCCGGTGTTTGGCCTGATCGCCGCCTACGTGGCCTACGGCGAACGGCATGGCCTCATCGAGATGGCCGGCGCGGCGCTGGTGCTCGCAGGCGTGCTCTATGGATCGCGCAAGGTGCCGGCCGCCCGCCCTGCGCGCTGAACGGCGCCGCCACCCGCTCAACCCGCTTCGAGCTCCAGCGCCAGCAGCTCGCCAATCGTCTGGCGGCGGCGGATCAGGCGGTCGCTGTCGCCGTCCACCAGCACCTCGGGGATCAGCGGGCGGCTGTTGTAGTTGCTGGACATGCTGGCGCCGTAGGCCCCGGCGTCGTGGAAGGCCAGCAGGTCCCCCACCTCGGCCTGGGGCAGCTGGCGCGACAGCACCACGCCGCCGTCGCCCTGGGTGAACACGTCGCCCGACTCGCACAGCGGGCCGGCCACCACGGTGGGCCGCAGCGGCCGGGCGCCCTCGCTCGCGGCCAGCAGGCTGATGCCGTGGTGCGCGCCGTACATGCTCGGGCGCATCAGGTCGTTGAAGCCCGCGTCCACCAGCGCGAAGTGGTTGGCGCCCACGTCCTTGGTGGCGCGCACCTCCGCGAGCAGGACGCCCGACTCGGCCACCAGGTAGCGGCCGGGCTCAATCTCCAGGTGGATCGCGTGGCCGCGCGCGGCCTCGATCTCGCGGCGCGCCGCGTCCCACAGCGAGTGGTAGTGCGCGGTGTCGATGCGCGCATCGCCGGCGCGGTAGGGGATCGACAGGCCGCCGCCGGCGGAGATCGCCTCGATCGGCAGGTCCACCCGCGCCGCCAGCGCCACCATCGCCTGGCAGACCTGTTGCAGGTGGCCGTAGTCCACGCCCGAGCCGATGTGCATGTGCAGGCCCACCAGCTGCAGGCCGGTGGCGCGGATCACGTCCAGCGCGGCGGGCAGGTCGGCGTGCCAGATGCCGTGCTTGCTGTGCTCGCCGCCGGTGTTGGTCTTGTTGCTGTGGCCGTGGCCGAAGCCCGGGTTGATGCGCAGCCAGACGCGGTGGCCCGGGTGCGCCGCCCCCAGCTGGCGCAGCATATCGATCGAGCCGGTGTTGACCGGGATGTCCTCGGCCACGACCTTGGCCAGCGTGGCGTGGTCCAGCAGGTCGGCGGTCAGGACGATCTGCGAGGCCGCACCCGCCTGGCTGCCGCCGCGGAAGCCGGCGGCCAGCGCCCGCTCGATCTCGCCCAGCGAGACGGCGTCCACCACCACGCCCTGCTCGCGCATCAGCCGCAGCAGATGGATGTTCGAGTTCGCCTTCTGCGCGAAGCGGATCGTGTCGAAGGCCTTCAGCGCGGCGATGCGGCTGCGGATCGTCGCGGCGTCGTAGACCCACAGCGGCGTGCCGTGCTGCTGGGCGAGGGCGCGCAGGCGGTCGGTGGTGAAGGGAAGGGGCTTGGGCGTGTGCGGCATGGCGGGTGGGCAGTCGGTTCGGGAATGCCGCGATGCTGCCGCAGGCGGTTCATTCAATCCAGTTCAAATTCTTCTGGCAGTGATTCATTCTTGATATGCTGCAGTGGTGAAGCTCACCCACCGCCAGATCGAGATCTTCCGCAGCCTGATGCTCACCGGCCACGCCACCCGGGCGGCCGAGCTGCTGCACACCTCCCAGCCCACCGTCAGCCGCGAGCTGGCGCGGCTTGAGCAGGTGCTCGGCCTGACGCTGTTCGAGCGCGTCGGCGGCCGCCTGCGCCCCACCGCCCGCGCGCTGGCGCTGCAAGAGGAGGTGGAGCGCTCCTTCGTCGGGCTGGAGCGCATCGCCGCCACCGCCGCCTCGCTGCGCGACTTCGCCGAAGGCCGCCTGGCGCTGGCCTGCCTGCCGGCGCTGTCGCAGGCGCTGCTGCCGCAGGCGGTGCGCCGCTTCATCGCCGCGCAGCCGCGCGCGGGCGTGTCGATCCGCGCGCAGGAGTCGCCCCTGCTCGAGCGCGAACTCAGCGAGCAGCGCCACGACCTGGGCCTGACCGAGCGCCGCGAGGCCCCGCCCGCCACCCGCAGCCGCCTGCTCCTGGAGGCCGACGAGGTGGCGGTGCTGCCCGCCGGCCACCCGCTGCTGGCGCGCGCCCGCCTGACCCCGCAGGACTTCGCCGGCCAGCCCTTCATCAGCTTCGCCCCGGCCGACCCCTATCGCCAGATCGTCGACGCCCTGTTTGCCGAAGCCGGCGTGACCCGCCAGCTGGCGCTGGAAGCCGACAGCGCCGCCGCCTGCTGCGCCCTCGTCCGCCAGGGCCTGGGCGTGGCCATCGTCAACCCACTGACGGCGCTGGAATGGTCCGGCGCCGGCCTGCAGCTGCGCCCCTTGACGATGCGCGTGCCCTTCAGCGTCGCGCTGGTCGAGCCGACGCTGCGCGTGGAGCACCCGCTGCGCTCGGCCTTCGTGGCGGCGCTGGAAGAGGAGGCGGGGGCGTTGAGGGAGCGGCTGGGGGTGGCCATCGGTGCTTGAGGGCGCACGCCGTGCGAGCCGTGCCCCGACGAACGCCCCGCCGCGTCATGATGTCGCCCCCGACCGGATGCCCCGGTCGTCGCAACCGGAGACCGCGGCATGGTGCTGCTTGAATTCTCGATCGCCCCGACGGGGCAGGGCGAAAGCCTGAGTGCCCACGTGGCGCGGGTGATCGACCTCATCGACCGCAGCGGACTGCCCTATCAGCTCACGCCGATGGGCACGATCCTCGAAGGGGAGTGGGCGGAGGTGATGGGCGTGGTGACGCAGTGCTTCGAGCTGATGGCGGCGGAGTTCCCGCGCGTGGGCCTGCACCTGAAGGTGGACTACCGCGCCGGCCCGGGCGGGCGGCTGAAGGCCAAGACGGCCAAGGTGGAGCAGCACCTGGGGCGCAAGCTGAGCGTCTGAGACGCCGAGTCCGGCGAGGTCGACGCGCGACATCCCTCGCGGTGGGCGCCTACAGACCCCGCGCTGTCACCGGCTGGTCACGCCGCGCGCCTAGATTCCGCGCCTCGTGTCCAGCTCGCGTCCCCGCGACGCCGAAGGTGCCCCGTGTCTCGATTTTCCCTGCCGCGTCTGCTGGCGTTGCTGGCTTGTGCCAGCCTGCTCAGCGCCTGTTCTCCTCGCCTGATGCTGGTGCGCGGCATGGCCGACGAACTGGCCGGCCAGGGTCAGGCCGATGAAGACGACGTGCTGCTGGCGCGCGACGCCAGCCCGTTCTATTTGAAGCTGTCGGAGTCGGTGCTGCGCCGCACGCCGGAGCACCTGGCGTTGGCCGAGTCGGTGGCCGGGGGCTTCACGCAGTACGCCTACGCCTTTGTCGCCAGCGAGGGCGAGCGCATCGAGTCGCGCGACAGCCGCGCCGCCCAGCGCCACTACGAGCGCGCCGCCCGCCTGTACCTGCGCGCCCAGCAGCACGCGCTGCGCGCGCTGGAGCTGAACCAGCCGGGCCTGCGCGCCGCCCTGGCCGCCCCCGCCCTGCCGGCCGGCTTCGCGCTGAAGGCCGATTCGGTGGGCGTGGCCTACTGGGCCGCGGCCGCCTGGGGCGCGCACATCGCCCTGTCCAAGGACCGCCCCGATGTGGTGGCCGACCTGCCGCAGGCGATCCGCCTGGCCACGCTGGCCTGGCAGGCCGCGCCGGAGCACGGCCACGGCGCGCTGGCCTCGCTGATGGGCACGCTGGAAATGGCCCGCCCGGGCGGCAGCCGCGCGCAGGCGCAGGCCTACTTCGACCGCGCGGTGGCGCTGGGCGCGGGGCGCAACGCCGGCGTCTTCGTCGCCCAGGCCGAGGCCATCGCCCAGCCGGCGGGCGAGCGCGAATCTTTCGAGCGGCTGCTGCGCCAGGCGCTGGACGCCGCGCAGGCGCAGCGCGACCTCGGCAACGAGGTGATGCGCGAGCGCGCGCTGTGGCTGCTGGCCACGCTCGACGAGCGCTTCTGACGCCAGGCCCCTGCCCCTCGGCAGCCCTCACCGCTGGCACCGCTGGCCGCGGTGTCCACATCCTCTTCGAGCGACCCACGCATGCACCCGAACCGACGCACCACCTTCGCCGCCCTGGCCCTGTCGCTGGGACTCCTGGGCTCCGGCCTGCCGCAGACTGCGGCCGCACAGTCCGGCCCGGTGTCCCTGCGCATCGGCAGCGTGGTACCGAAGAACTCGCTGTACCACCGCGAGCTGCTGTCGCTGGGCGAGGCCTGGCGGGCGGCGCAGGGCGGCGACGCCAAGTTCACCGTCTTCACCGACGGCAGCCAGGGTGGCGAGGCGGAGCTGTCGCGGCGCATGCGCATCGGCCAGCTCCAGGGCGCGCTGATGTCGGTGGTGGGGCTGCGCGAGATCGAGCCCAGCATCGCCGCGCTGCAGAACCTGCCGCTGGCCTTCCGCAGCTGGGAGGAGGTGGACCACGTGCGCGAGAAGATGCGCCCGGCAATGGAGAAGCGCTTCTTCGACAAGGGCTTCGTGGTGCTCGGCTGGGGCGATGCGGGCTGGGTGCGCTTCTTCTCGAAGGAGGCGGCGCTGCGCCCGGCGGACTTCAAGGGTCGCAAGTTCTTCGCCTGGGGCTCCGAGCCGGAGCAGCAGGCCATCATGAAGAGCCTGGGCTACACGCCCGTGCCGCTGGAGACGGCCGACATCCTGCCGGCGATGCAGACCGGCATGATCAACGTGCTGCCCTCGACGCCCTACTTCGCGCTGGCGAGCCAGGTCTACGGCACCGCCGGCCACATGCTGGAGATCAACTGGGCGCCCATCGTCGGCGCGCTGGTGGTCACCCGCAAGGCCTGGGAGGCCATGACGCCAGCGGCGCAGCAGGCGCTGCGCGCCGCGGGCGAGCGCACCGGCACCGCGATGCGGGCGCAGGCGCGCAAGGAGGTCGACGAGGCGGTGGCGGCGATGCAAAAGCGCGGCCTGGTGGTCGACCGCCCGAACGCCGAGCAGCTGCGCGAGTGGAACGAGCTGGCCGCCAACCTCTACCCGCGCATCCGCGGCACGATGGTGCCGGCCGACACCTTCGACGAGGTGTTCACGCACCTGAAGGCCTACCGCGCCGCCCATGGCCAGTGACCCCGGCATGAGCACGCCCACCCCGCACGACCCGCACGCCCCGGAGAGCGCCGCCCTGCCCGCCCCGGACAGCCCCGTCGCCGCCCTGCCGCTGTGGCGCCGCTGGGACGAGGTCCTGGCCGGGCTGGCGCTGGTGGCGATGACCGCGATCCCGCTGCTGGAGCTGGCGCTGCGCCCGCTGCTGGGCCGCGGCGTGGACAACGCGCCGGTGCTGGTGCAGCACCTGGGCCTGCTGCTGGCGATGGCGGGCGCCCTGGCCGCCGAGCGCCACGGCCACCTCACGACGCTGGGCGGCGGGATCGCCCCGGCCGGGGCGGCCGGATCGACTGAGTCGCCGGCCCAGCGCCCGCTGCTCGGCACGCTGCGGCGGCTGCTGGCGCAGGGCGGGCCGGCGCTGATCTGC
>Ga0228698_1000076_pt1 | contig 93853 bp, 85 predicted proteins | sample McNCre117_Aug_MG_FD_178015 | JGI IMG/M metagenome (GOLD analysis project Ga0228698, IMG submission 178015) | Freshwater microbial communities from McNutts Creek, Athens, Georgia, United States - 1-17_Aug_MG | ecosystem: Environmental > Aquatic > Freshwater > Creek | place: USA: Georgia...
GCATTGCAAACACCTTTATGCTGGCCGCCGGACTCAAAATTGGCAAGAGCCTGGCAGAGCCGGATCTGTTGGAGGAAGCCAGTGCCGTGATTGAAGCCATGAAAGCGCGTGGTGCGACAGTGCCCATTCCCGTTGACGTGGTAACCGCCAAAACGTTTGCGGCCGATGCGCCAGCCACCACCAAGTCCGCCACGGACGTTGCCGATGACGACCTGATTCTTGACATTGGTCCGCAGACCGCTGCGGCTTTGGCGCAACAACTGGCGTCGGCTGGCACGATTGTCTGGAATGGCCCGGTGGGCGTGTTTGAATTCTCCGCATTTGAAGGTGGCACCCGTGCCATTGCGAATGCCATCGCCCAGTCCAGCGGTTTCTCTATCGCCGGTGGTGGAGATACCTTGGCGGCGATTGCCAAGTATGGAATTGAAAAGCAGGTGGACTATATTTCTACCGGCGGTGGCGCATTCCTGGAGGTGCTGGAAGGCAAGACTTTGCCGGCTTTTGAGGTGCTGCGCCAGCGCGCTGCTTCCTGAGCGCCGGTGAAACCGTGGCATTTCATAACAAACCCTTTGTAATTGCATTTTTTTGCAAAATTGGCGCTACCATGCTCTCAAAACTTACGGTTAATTGAATGTCCACTACATCGGGTAAGACAGCTTCGCCAGAGTCTGCGTGCGCAGTGGTAGACCTCTGCGCCGGTGTTTTGCCGGTTTGGTCCCGGCAGTTGGCGGCTTCGCGCGCCCAGTCGGAAGTCGCTGTGACACAAATGTTGCAAGCGTTTTCCGATATTGGGCCGCACATCAATATGGCGGAGCGCCAATCCCAGCAAATTACCGAGGCCTTGAACCAGACGGGCAACGGTGTCACCGGGCTGGTGCAGGCGTGTGAGTCGGCGCTGGCCCCTGTATTGCAGGACACCCAGCTGCCTGACGTGTCGCGGAAGGCGCTTTCGCAGGTGCTGGACATGGTGCGCGCTGCAGTCCATGCGCTGGAATCTATTGCCAAACCGTTCACGCACGAGACCCAAATGGTGGCGGCGCAGGTAGAACGCATGTATGTTGGTTTTCAGTATCAGGATCGCATCAGCCAGATGATGGCCCTGATGGAAAGCGATATTGCGCGATTGCAGGAAGTGGTTGAAGGCCGTGCCGACGAACTGCCCGAGCTGCAAGCCTGGCTGGCGCGTTTGGAGTCGCAATACGCGATGGATGAGCAGCGACACAGTCATGTCGGCAGCGCGGCCGGTAGCGCTGCGGATGACCACGAAACGACGTTTTTTTAAGAGGTTTGTATGGCGAAGACGATTTTGGTAATTGATGACTCGGCCAGCTTGCGACAGGTGGTCAAAATGGCCTTGACGGGCGCTGGTTACAGCGTAATTGAAGCCGGCGATGGCCAGGCTGCGCTGGCCTTGCTGGACGGCCGCCAGGTCAATATGGCGATTTGCGACGTCAATATGCCGATCATGAATGGCATTGAATTTGTCAAGGCGGCCAAAGCTTTGCCTGCTTACAAATTCATGCCCATCCTGATGCTGACCACGGAAAGCCAGGAAGAAAAGAAAGAGCAAGGCAAGGCCGCGGGTGCCAAAGCCTGGATGGTTAAACCGTTCTCGCCAACCCAGTTGGTGAACGCCGTCTCCAAACTCTGCGTCTGATTGGCGCGCCATCGGCCGCGTGCCGGTGCTGCGCTATCGGTCTGTTAATCCAGTAGGGGTGTGCCATGAATGAACGGTTTGAGTTGCCTGCAGAGCTAAACATTTACAGTGCCCTGGAGACCCGGGACGCGTTGTTGGCATGGGCTGCTGCGCAAACCCAAAAGGGTGCCGATGTGCTGGAGCTTTCGGCCCGGGACGTTGCCGAGGTGGATGGCGCTGGTCTGCAGTTGGTTGCCTCCCTCTCGAATATGGAGCAGGCCGTTCGCCTGGTTGAAAGCAGCGACGCTTTCGTACAAGCCTGTCGCACGCTGGGCTTTCAGTCCTGGGTGGAAGACCGTGGCATGGTGACCGTAGGAGCCCGCGCATGAGCAACGATGCCGACCTGGACTTTATTGCGCAGGCGATGCCTGCCTTCATTAGCGAGGCAGCGGAGCAAATTGAGGCCATTGAAGCCTTGTTGCTGGAACTCGAGGAGCAACCCGGCAACCGCGAGTTGCTCGACTCTTTGTTTCGTTGTGCCCATACCGTCAAGGGATCGGCGGGTATTTTTGGTTTGAATCGGGTGGTGGAGTTCACCCACCATGTCGAGACCTTGCTCGACAAAATGCGCGATGGTGACATTGCATTGACGCCCGATATCAGCACCTTGCTGCTGCAATGCAATGACCAAATCAAGTTTTTGGTCGATACCGCCGCCGATGAAAGTGCCGACACCGCCGAGCAAAAAGACGCGCGCGCCGATTTGGTGATTCGCTTGCGTGCCTTGACCGATGGCAATGCCCCGCCGGTAGTCGCGGTGCCGCAGGCCGCCAGTGCGACGGCAGAGGTGGCGCCCGAAGGCCCACGCATCTGGACCATCTCGGCCCGCTTTGGCGTCGAAACGTTCCGCAATGGCATGGACCCGCTGTCAATTGCGCGTTACCTTGCGACCCTGGGACAGGTGGTCAGCGTGCGCTGCATCGCGGATGGGGTACCTCCGCTGGTTAATCTGAATCCCGAGAGCTGCTACCTGAGTTTCCTGATGGAGTTGCAAACGGAAGCCAGTCGTGACGACATTGAAGGCGCTTTCAGTTTTGTCATGGACGACTGCGAGCTCGACGTGGTTGCGCCCGAGAGCCACGGCCAAAAGCTGGTGCGGGCGATTGAAGAATTGCCAGCAGCCCCCCGTTTAGGCGACATGCTGGTCTCGGTCGGTGCGGTGTCGCAAGACAAATTGCAGGAGGTCTTGAGCACCCAGCAACACACGCCGGGCATGCCCCGTGTTGAGAAGCCCAAAATCGGGGATTTGCTGGAAGCGCAGGCCGGTGTGCCGCCGGAAGCGGTTGCGGCCGCTTTGGGCAAGCAGCAAAAAATCCGCGAAGGAGCGCCCAGTGAGGAGCGCTATATCCGGGTTCAGGCAGACCGTTTGGACGCGGTAATCAATTTACTGGGTGAGTTGGTAATTGCCGGTGCGGGTGCCACTTTGTTGGCGCGCGAAAGCCGGCAAACCGCCCTGATCGAAGCCAATCTGCACATGAACAGCCTGATCGAAGAAATTCGCAATGGCACGCTGGGCTTGCGCATGGTGCCGGTGGGGGAAACCTTTAGCCGTTTCCGTCGCGTGGTGCGCGATACGGCGTCGAGTTTGGGTAAGGAAGTCAATTTCGAAATTGTTGGCGGCGATGCCGAGCTCGACAAATCCATGGTGGAGAAAATTGCCGACCCCCTGATGCATCTGGTGCGCAATTCGCTGGACCACGGGCTCGAGCCTCCGCAAGAACGCCTGAGCGCCGGCAAACCGCCGGCAGGCAAGTTGGTCTTGAGTGCCCGCCATGAAACCGGCGCTATCCTGATTCGGATTGAAGACGATGGCCGTGGCATTAACCGCGACCGCGTATTGCAGCGGGCCTGGAACCGCGGTCTGGTGGAGCAGGGCGTCGTGCCACCGGACGATGACATCAATATGCTGATATTTGAGCCTGGCTTCTCGACGGCGGAGCAAGTGACCAACTTGTCGGGCCGGGGGGTCGGGATGGACGTGGTTCGGCGCAATATTGAAGCGCTGCGTGGCAGCATCCGCCTCAACAACAATCCGGGCAAGGGCCTGCAGGTGGACATTCGCTTGCCATTGACTTTGGCCATTATCGATGGCTTCCTGGTTGGTGTGGGCAAGTCCAAGTTTGTCTTGCCTTTGGAGTCGGTTGTGGAAGTGATCGAGTCCGGCGGTCACAACGTCAAAGTCGACAGCCATGGCCGCCATTGTGTCGAACTGCGTGAGGCGGTTTTGCCGGTGGTACGGCTGCGTTCGCTGTACTCAGTGGAGTCGAGTCTGCCCAGCCGTGTCAGCATTGTGGTGGTGCACTCGCCACGTGGCAAATTCGGTATTGAAGTGGAAGTCTTGCTGGGCCAGAACCAGACGGTTATCAAACCCTTGGGGCGTTTGTTCCGGACGCTGCGTGGTATTTCCGGGTCCAGCATTTTGGGCAGCGGAGAAGTTGCGCTGATCCTGGACGTCGCCTCCCTCGCAGAATTGACCACCGCGGTACAGCCGGGTGTCAGTGCCGCCTCGGCGTTGCATGCACCGCAACAGCTTGGCGTGGACTCCTGAATCGCCCCGCAAACACGATACACAAGGCTAGCTATGCAAGACGAGAACCGTGCGATTGGTGTGGGCCCGAAAGATGCGGGGCCCAGCCTCCAATACCTGACATTTTCCCTGGGTGATGAAATTTTCGCGATGGACATTCGCTCCGTGCGCGAAATCATCCAATATGGCGCACTCACGGCGGTCCCCCTGATGCCGGAGTTCGTCCGTGGCGTTATTAATTTGCGTGGCGCGGTGGTGCCGGTCATCGACCTGCAATCGCGTTTTGGCCGGTCTGCCGCAAGCATTGGCAAGAAATCCTGCGTGATTATTTTCGATGCCAGCCAGGAAGGCGAGAAAGTGGAACTGGGTTTGCTCGTTGACGCGGTCAGCGAAGTCATAGAGATTCCCGATGCCCACATTGAGGCGCCGCCGCAGTTTGGTGCCTCAATTCGCCGTGACTTTATTCGCGGCATGGGCAAAGTGGGCGGAGAATTCATTGTTATCCTGGCGCCGGAGCGGGCCTTGGACGTCAACGAAATGGCGGCCATTGCGGAAAGCCAATAGCGCGGCTGCGATGGTCGGTTCAAACGCGTCACCCAACCTGAGATTTTTTGGCTTTGTCACAACTGGTATTAACCGACCCAGACTTTAAACGCATAGGCGACATCATGTTTGATGCGGTTGGCCTGTCGTTTAACGATTCCAAAAAGACGCTCATCCAATCGCGTCTGGCGCCGCGCATTCAACGCCTGGGTTTAAGCAGCTTCTCGGCCTATGTGGCGCTGCTGGAAGACGTTACGCAGGCGTCAGAGTTCCAAATGGCGGTCGATTTGCTGACCACCAACGAAACCTATTTCTTTCGCGAGCCCAAGCACTATGACCTGTTGAGCCAGTGGCTACCAACCTATGCAGGGAAAAGCGCTTTGCGGGTATGGAGCGCAGCATCCTCATTTGGCGATGAAGCCTTCAGCACCGCCATGCTCCTGAGCGATATGCAAGTGGCCGGCCGGGTCGGGTCCGATTGGTCGATTTTGGCCACCGATATCAGCCACCGGGTGTTGCTCAGCGCCAAAGAAGCCATCTATCCGGAAGATCGCTTGCGCGGTGTTGAGCCTGAGCGCTTGCGCCGCTACTGCCTGCGCGGTGAAGGCCCCTCCCAGGGCCAGGTGCTGATGCAGGACAAAATTCGCCATCGGGTTCAGTTTGGTCAGCTCAATTTGTGCAAGCCGTTTTCGGGTATCGGACCGTTCGACGTCATTTTTCTGCGCAATGTTCTGATTTACTTTGATGCGCCCACCAAGGTGGATGTGGTCGACCGGGTGCTGGCCAATCTGAAGCCCGGTGGCCTGTTTTTTCTGGGTACAGCCGAGGGTCGGGTACCTTGCAAGACCCGCTTGCAGACCGTCATTCCGGGCGCTTTCCGGAAGCTTGAATGATGCCCATTCTGGTTCGACCTGCGGTGATACCGCCTTCGCAGGCGCTGGAGCTCATGCCGGGTGATGTGGCCCATGGCACCACGGGCGACACCTTCAAAACCTTGTTGGGCTCATGCGTCAGTGTGGTCCTTACCGAACCGGGGCGGCGTTTTGCCAGTTTGAGTCACATTGTCCATGTTGGCATGCCGAACGCGTCGAACCGCCACAATACGGCTTTTGGCGTTGCCGCCATGCACACCATGCTGGCGCAAATGCGCGTCCGAGGCATTCCGCCGCAGACCTGCGAAGCCTATGTGTATGGTGGCGGCAATATGTTTCCGCAGTTGTTTCGGGGCCAGCACGTGGGTGTCGCCAACAGCGAGTGGGTTCTTCAGTATTTAGACCACCATGGGATTCCTGTGCTGAAACAGGATGTGGGTGGCAGTGGTTATCGCAAGCTGACGTGGACTGTGGGTCCGAACGCGCCTGCGGTCGAAACGATCAGCGCAGTCTAGGGTTCATCAATGAGTGTTAAGGTTTTTGTTGTGGATGATTCGGCCGTCGTGCGGCAGGCGTTCACCCATATGTTGTCGGGCAACACCGAGGTCACTCTGGTCGGAACTGCGCCCAATCCCTTGTTGGCGGTTGAGGCAATTCGCAAATGCAACCCCGATGTTTTGTTGCTGGACATTGAAATGCCGGGAATGGATGGGCTGACATTTTTGCGTCAGATTATGGCCACCCATCCGATTCCAACGGTTATTTGCTCTACCCTGTCGACCGAGGGCAGCAAAGTGGCGTTGGAAGCTTTGGCGGCCGGTGCCGTCTCGGTACTTGCCAAACCCAAGTTGGGTTTGCGTCAGTACCTGGACGATTCCCGCCGTGAATTGATTCAGGCGCTCAAGACTGCTGCCCGATCCAAACCACGCCCCCGCGCCAGTGCCCCAGGCCATGCCGATGCAGTGGCGCGGGCGGTTCCGGCGCGCGGGCCGGTGCTGGGCTCGATTCACGCGTTGGCCATGAACAAGCCAGTGGTTATTGGCAGTTCTACCGGCGGCACCCAGGCTTTGGAGTTGGTTTTGACATCCCTCCCGGCCGATGCTCCGGGTATTGCGATTACCCAGCACATGCCGGAGAAGTTCACGGCCATGTATGCCCAGCGACTGAACGGTATTTGCGCCATGGAAGTGCGTGAAGCCCGCGATGGTGACCGCCTGGAGCGCGGCCTGGCGCTGATTGCCCCCGGTGGCTTGCACATGCAATTGCGCAAATCGGTGGGGCAATATTTTGTGCACGTGATGGATGGCCCCCCGGTTAACCGCCACAAGCCCTCGGTCGATGTGCTTTTCAAGTCGGCTGCCGAAGTGGCCGGACGCGATGCGCTGGGCATCATCATGACCGGCATGGGCGACGATGGCGCCCGCGGAATGAAGACGATGCACGACCTGGGCGCGCGCACCATAGCGCAAAACGAAGAGACCTGCGTGGTATTTGGTATGCCCAAAGAGGCCATTAAATTGCAGGCCGTTGACGATATATTGCCGTTAGAGCATATCGCCCGCGCTATTTTGCAGTTCGATTCACGGGCCTGAACTGGCCGGTATCAGGGCGCCACCGAGGGTGCGCTGCACACCTTGCCCCGTCCGCTGTGTTTGGCCTCGTAGAGCAGGGCATCGGCGGTGCCAATCAGCGCCTCGACGTTGTTGTGCACATTGGCGTTGCGGGTTGCAATGCCCACGCTGATGGTGATGTAGGGGTGGACGTCTGAGCTTTCGTGGGTAATTTTGCTCTCGCGCACCCGGCGTTCCAATTCATTGGCCACCATCAGTGCATCTTCAAACGACGTGTCCGGCAGAACACAGGCAAACTCTTCGCCGCCATAGCGTGCGACGAGGTCGGCCGGGCGACGCAAACACGATTTAAGGGTGCTGGCGATTTTGCGCAGTGCATCATCGCCAGCCTGGTGCCCATAGTGGTCGTTGTAGAGCTTGAAGTGATCGACATCCAGCAAAATCAGCGAGAGCGGCGAGTTGTTGCGCGCTGCACGCCCCCATTCGATGTCCAATTGTTGATCGAAATAGCGCCGGTTGAAGACACCGGTCAGGCCATCCAGAAACACCAGTTTGCGCAAAATATCAGACTGGAACTTAAGGGTTACATGCGTTTTTACGCGGGCGCGCACCACGTCGGGATTGATGGGCTTGGCAATGAAATCGACAGCGCCGAGGCTCAACCCCCGGGTTTCCTGGGCCGCATCGGAGTGCGCGGTGACAAAAATGACAGGAATATGCGCAGTGGCTTCGTCGGCTTTCAGGCGGCGACAAACCTCGAACCCGTCCATTTCCGGCATGACGACGTCGAGCAAGATCAGGTCGGGTGGATTGGTCTTGCACAGGCCAATCGCCTGCGGGCCATTGGTTGCCATGAATACCTGATAGTCCCCGGCAAAAGCTTGGTAAATCACCTGAATGTTGATGGCCTGATCGTCCACCACCAATAGCTTGGGCTTGCCCTGCGCGGCTTTCAGTAAATCGGCAACCGGGGTATCGAATTCAATCATTTTTCTGTTTGTATATTCCGTGGCCGATCATCTTGATTACCGCATTCAACCACAGCTTGCATGAAATCGAAAGCACAAAGCACATGCTGCCGCCACCCCGATTGTCCATGCATTCTATAAGGGCAAGTTTCACACTTGTTACGGCCTTGTAGCTAACACTTTGACGCAGCGTTGTAACTCATGCCACCCGCAACGTGTGAGAATCCGATCACTATTTGAAGGAGACAAATTCATGCTGCGTCGCGCTACCAAAATTGTTGCCACTTTAGGCCCGGCTTCCAGTGATCCCGCGTTGCTGGAACAAATGATCCGTGCCGGCGTTAACGTTGTGCGCCTCAACTTCAGCCACGGCAAAGCGCAAGACCATATTGACCGCGCCCGTCTGGTGCGCGAGGCCTCGCAGCGTGCGGGGCGCGAGGTGGCCATCATGGCCGACCTGCAAGGCCCCAAGATCCGTGTTGGCAAGTTCGCTGAAGGCAAGGTGTTTTTGGAGCCCGGCCAAAAGTTTTTACTCGACGCCACCCGCACCGCGTTGGGTGATATCAATGGCGTTGGACTCGACTACAAGTCGTTGCCCCAAGAAGTGGTGGCCGGTGATGTGCTGTTGCTGAACGACGGCCTGATTGTTATCACGGTGGATGCCGTGCGCGGTGACGTTGTGCACACCACCGTCAAGCTCGGCGGCGAACTGTCGAATAACAAGGGCATTAACAAGCAAGGCGGTGGCCTGACGGCGCCGGCATTGACCGGCAAGGACATGGAAGACATCCGCACGGCCATGAGCTTTCAGGCCGATTACGTTGCGGTCAGTTTTCCCAAGAATGCCACCGATATGGAAATGGCCCGGCAGTTGTGCAACGTTGCCGCTGCTGAATACAACCACAAGCCGGGTTTGATTGCCAAAATTGAGCGTGCCGAGGCAATTCCCCGCCTGGAAGAAATTTTGTTGGCCAGTGACGGCATCATGGTCGCCCGAGGCGATTTGGCTGTGGAAGTTGGCAATGCAGCGGTTCCGGCGCTGCAAAAGCGCATGATCCGCCTGGCCCGCGAGCACGATAAAGTGGTGATTACGGCGACCCAGATGATGGAGTCCATGATTACCAATCCGGTGCCAACCCGTGCCGAAGTGAGCGACGTTGCCAATGCTGTGTTGGATGGCACCGACGCCGTGATGCTGTCGGCAGAAACGGCGGCAGGCAAGTACCCGCTGGAAACCGTCAAGGAAATGGCCCAGATCTGCCTGGCTGCCGAGAAGGCCGAAACCGTCAAGCTGGATGCCGACTTCACCGGCAAAGTGTTCCGTCGCATCGATCAATCGATCGCCATGGGCGCGTTGTTTACCGCCCACCACCTGGGCGCCAAAGCGATTGTCGCCATGACCGACAGTGGTTCGACTGCGCTGTGGATGAGCCGCCACCTGATTCAGGTGCCAATTTATGCGCTGACCCCCAAGGTGGCGACCCAGCGCCGTATGACGCTGTACCGCAATGTGCGTCCCCTGCTGATGGCCGCCATTGGTGACCGGGACACGGCACTGCAAGAGTCTGAAAGCTACCTGAAGTCGCGCGGGATCGTGCAGCGCGGTGACATATACGCTATCACCTGTGGCGAGCCGATGGGCGCGCCGGGTGGCACCAATATGCTGAAGATCAGCCAAGTCGAGTAAGGCTCACACGCCGCAGGCGCGCTGCAAAAGCCCGTATTTCGCTGTAACGCAGAACGCCCAAAAGCTGTAATTTCCTTACATGTGTGGGCGTTAGAATGCCGCCAAGGTTGTGGTTACCAATGGGTTACCAAACCATCGGCGGCATTTTTGTTTTACCAAGGGAAATTAAACAATGGCACTCGTATCGATGCGCGAATTGCTCGACCACGCAGCAGTGAAGGGCTATGGCATTCCGGCGTTCAACGTCAACAATCTGGAACAAGTGCAGGCCGTGATGGCCGCTGCCGATGCAGTCGGTGCACCCGTGATTCTGCAGGCCAGCGCGGGCGCCCGCAAATATGCTGGCGAAGCATTTATCAAGCACCTGATTGCCGCCGCTGTAGAAGCTTTCCCACATATTCCGCTGGTAATGCACCAAGACCACGGTCAGAGCCCGCTGGTGTGCCAGGGCGCGATCAACCTGGGCTTCAGCTCCGTCATGATGGACGGCAGTCTGGAGGCCGATGGCAAGACCATTGCCAGCTACGAATACAACGTTGACGTCACCCGCAAAGTGGTTGAAATGGCCCATGCTACCGGCGTTACGGTCGAAGGTGAGTTGGGTTGCCTGGGGTCTTTGGAAACCATGAAGGGCGACAAGGAAGACGGCCATGGCACCGACGACACCATGACCCGGGAACAGCTGCTGACGGATCCCGAACAGGCCGCCGATTTCGTCAAGCGCACCCAGCTCGACGCCCTGGCCATTGCCATCGGTACCAGCCACGGCGCTTACAAATTCACGCGCAAGCCCACAGGCGATATCCTGGCCATTGATCGCATCAAGGAAATCAATCGGCGCTTGCCCAACACCCATCTGGTGATGCACGGCTCCAGCAGCGTGCCACAAGACCTGTTGGCCATCATCAATCAATACGGTGGCCAAATGAAAGAAACCTATGGCGTGCCGGTAGAGGAAATCCAGAAGGCGATTCAGTTTGGCGTGCGCAAGATCAATATCGATACCGATATCCGCCTCGCCATGACCGCGGCTGTGCGCAAATTCCTGGCTGAAAACCCGGAAAAATTTGACGCCCGTGAATGGCTCAAGCCGGCCCGCGAAGCCGCTATGCAAATTTGCAAGCAGCGTTATCTGGAGTTCGGTTGCGAAGGTCAGGCGGCCGGTATCAAGGGCGACAGCCTGTCGGTGGTAGCGGCCAAATACAGCCGCGGCGATCTGGCCCAAGTGGTGAACTGAGGCAGACCGGGCGATAATCGCAGGCATGAATTCCGCACTGCATACATCCGCCCTTTCTTTGCCCTTGCTCGCCCGCGGCAAGGTTCGTGACAACTACGCGGTCGGCGACGACCGCATCCTCATGGTGGCCAGCGATCGCTTGAGCGCGTTTGACGTCATCATGGGTGAACCGATCCCTGGCAAAGGCGCTTTGCTGACGCAGATGGCGCTGTTCTGGTTTGAGCAACTCGGCCAGCGCGGTGCCAATATCTGCCCCAACCACCTTACCGGCGACGCCCCCGAGAGCGTGGTTCTGCCGCACGAGGTGGCGCAAGTGACGGGCCGTTCCATGTTGGTGAAGCGCCTCAAACCCTTGCCCGTAGAGGCGGTGGTGCGCGGCTATCTGGCCGGCAGCGGCTGGAAGGAATACCAGGAAAATGGAGCGGTATGCGGTGTCGCCCTGCCGCCCGGCCTCAAAAACGCCTCCCGCCTGCCGACGCCCATCTACACACCGGCGGCCAAGGCCGCGGTGGGTGACCACGATGAGAACATCACGTTCGAGAAAACCGTCGAAATGATAGGCCGCGACCTGGCCACCCAAATTCGCGATATCAGCTTGCGGATTTACCAGGTGGCGTCTGAAATCGCGCTCAAGAAGGGCATCATCATTGCCGACACCAAGTTTGAATTCGGTCTCGACAAAGACGGCACCTTGACGCTGATGGACGAGGTGCTGACCCCCGACTCTTCGCGCTTCTGGCCCCAGGAAAGCTACCAGGAAGGAATCAACCCACCGAGCTACGACAAGCAGTTCGTGCGCGACTGGCTGGAACAGGCGTTGGTCGATGGCAAGCCGTGGGACAAAACACCACCGGCACCCCGGGTTCCCAACGAGGTGATTGCCCGCACCGCTGCCAAATACCAAGAAGCCCTGGAGCGTCTGACGGCCTGATTTCCTGAGGCCGCTGCCGCGGGCCGCTGGCTTGCTCAGTTCAGTGCCATGCTCAGCTTGCGCCGATAGGTCGATACCAACTGCGCTTGTGGGTCGACTTCGGCCACGGTTTTGCCTGCAATTTCAATACCGCCAGTGGTTTTGCCTGCAGCTGCCGGGTCGGCCTTGGGGCGTGGCGGCGTGAGCAACTCCAGAATCGCGACGATGGACTTGCGGGCCACGCCGTCGTTCCAGGTTTTATCGCGCATCACAATTTCCAGCAGATCGTCCATCGCTCCGGTCCAGTCGCCGCCAACCATGCGGACCCGCGCTTTGGCCAAACGGCTTTCGAAGTCGCGGCGGTTTTCGGCAATCAGGGCATCAAACTGTTCCAGTGACCAGCGTCCCCGGGCGTCATTCGCGACAAACAGCATGGCGTGCAGGAATTGCTCCAAGGCTTCGAAGCGGATTTGGCGCGGGATCGCTGCCAAGGCGGGGGCCAGGGCGGCCTCGGCGTCCTCCAGCATGCCGCATTCCAGCAGCAAGCGCACATAGTCATAGCGTGCGTCGTCATTGCCGGGATTGACGCTCAGCGCCTCGTGCAGCTTGTTCAGCGCGGCTTGGGTGTCGCCGGCTGCGATCAGGGCCTGGGCGTCCTGCGCCTCTTCTTCTGCTGCAATTTCGTTTTCCGATGGCAGGTGCTTGTCCAGGAATTCACGCAATTGGCCTTCTGGCAGGGCGCCCATGAAGCCGTCCACCGGCTTGCCATCGGCCATCAGCACGCACGTGGGAATGCTGCGAATGCCGAACGCACGGCTTAGCTCTTGCTCTTGGTCGGAATCGATCTTGACCAGTTTAAAGCGGCCGGCATAGTCTTCTTCGAGCTTTTCCAGCAGCGGGCCTATGACTTTGCAAGGACCGCACCAGGTTGCCCAAAAGTCGACCAGAACCGGTACTTGATGCGAGGCGGCAACGACTTCGGCGTCGAAATTCTCTATGGTGACATTGATCATGGCAGCGGGCTCTGGGTTAAATCGTAAAATTCTGGGATGAAAAACATACAAATTGGCGTGGTAATGGGTTCCAGCTCGGACTGGGACACCATGCAGCATGCGGTCGATATTCTCCAACAGTTTGGAATCCGGTTCGAGGCCAAGGTGGTTTCGGCACACCGAATGCCGGACGCCATGTTCGCCTACGCGCAAAGCGCTGCCGGCCGGGGCTTGCGTGCCATCATCGCTGGGGCCGGCGGCGCGGCGCATTTGCCTGGCATGTTGGCGGCCAAAACCACGGTGCCGGTGCTGGGGGTTCCGGTTGCCAGCAAGCACCTGAACGGTGTTGATTCTCTGCACAGCATTGTGCAAATGCCCAAAGGCATCCCCGTGGCAACCTTCGCAATTGGCAATGCCGGCGCGGCCAATGCCGCATTGTTTGCGGTGGCTCTATTGGCCAACGAGAACCCCGATTTGCGGATGGAGCTTGAGGCCTTCCGGCGCGACCAGACGCAAGTGGCCAGCGATATGACTTTGCCGGTTACCGGCAGCGCCGAGTGATGGCGGGCTCTGCTGAGATCACGCTGGGCTCTGGTGAGATCACGCTGGGCGTGATGGGCGGCGGCCAACTTGGGCGCATGTTTGTGCATGCAGCGCAGCGATTGGGTTTTGCGACGGCGGTGCTGGACCCGGATGCGATGAGTTTGGCGGGGCGTGTCAGCCAGCACCATGTGCAGGCGGGGTTCACGGATGCCGGGGGTTTGGCCCGCATGGCCGAATTGTGTGTGGCGGTGACCACCGAGTTTGAAAATGTGCCGGCACCTTCGCTGGCCACCCTGGCAGCACAGCGGCGGGTCGCCCCCATGGCGAATGCGGTGGCGATTGCCCAAGACCGGCTGGCCGAGAAGGCCCACTTTGTTGGCTGTGGCGTGCCGTGTGCCCCCTACGCTGCGGTCACTACGTCGGAGGAACTGGCGGCGGTGGACGATGCCTTGCTGCCGGGTATTCTGAAAACCGCCAAGATGGGTTATGACGGCAAAGGCCAGGTTCGGGTGCGCACCCGCGCCGAATTGGCCGCCGCCTGGGATTCGCTTGGACAAGTCGCCTGCATCCTGGAAAAAATGCTGCCTTTGCAGCTGGAATGTTCTGTCATTGTGGCGCGGGGCAGCGACGGCCAGTGCGTGCATTTGCCGGTGCAGCGCAATTTGCACCGCGATGGTATTTTGGCTGTGACAGAAGTCTGGCCAGGGAATGTTTCGGATGCGCTGGCCCAGCGCGCGGTGGCAGCCGCGCAATCTATTGCGGCTGGCTTGCACTATGTGGGCGTGCTGTGCGTGGAGTTCTTTGTGCTTGACGCCGATGCACCGGGTGCGGCAGCGTTGGGTGGGCTGGTGGTAAACGAAATGGCGCCCCGTCCGCACAATAGCGGCCACTACAGTATCGATGCCTGCGATCTATCGCAATTCGATTTGCAAGTGCGCACCTTGGCCGGTCTGCCCCTGGTGCAGCCGCGCCTGCACAGTCCCTGCGTTATGCTCAATTTGTTGGGCGACCTGTGGCCCGAGGGCGGTGTTCCGCCCTGGTCTGGTGTGCTGGCATTGCCTGGTGTCAGTTTGCATTTGTATGGCAAGCAAAAGCCCGCCCGCGGTCGCAAGATGGGTCATTTGACGGTAACCGCGGCAACGCCGGAAGCCGCACGTGCAGTGGCACTGCAAGCGGCAGCGGTGCTTGGCATCGCTGCGTTCTGAATGACCGCGCAGCGCATCGTGGTACCGCTGGTTACCGAATCTATAGAGGCCGGCGCCCGTGCCGTGCGCGCTGGCCAATTGCTGGGCCTGCCGACGGAAACCGTCTATGGCTTGGCTGCCGATGCCGATCAGCCAGACGCGGTGGCACAGATTTTTCAGGCCAAGGGTCGGCCCTCTGACCATCCGCTGATCGTCCACGTGGCGGCATTCGACGGCGGAATGTCAGGTGTCGCCCACTACGCACAGCAGGTGCCGGCATTTGCGCGCCAGCTGATGGCCGCCTTCTGGCCCGGTCCCCTGACCCTGATCCTGCCACGCCAGCCTGGCGTGGCGGCGGCGGCGGCCGGTGGGCAAGACTCGATTGGTCTGCGCTGCCCAGCCCACCCGGTGGCCCAGGCTCTGCTGCACGCCTTGCGCCAGCCCGCCCCGGGCGGTGCGGTGGTGTGGGGCTTGGCGGCGCCCAGTGCCAATCGGTTTGGGCGCGTCAGCCCAACTCGTGCGGCCCACGTACAAAGTGAATTTGCTGCGGTTTTGGGCGACCAGCTGCTGATTCTCGAAGGCGGTGATTGCGCGGTGGGAATTGAGTCCACCATCATCGATTGCACGCGCGGCGCGCCGGTGTTGCTGCGTCCTGGTGGTATCACTGCAGACGAAGTGGCCGAGGCGTGTGGCCGGGCGTTGTTGTCGCCGGCAGACCAGGCTGCATTGGCCACGCAGGGCACAGCGGCGCCCCGTGCTTCGGGCACCCTGGCGTCGCACTACGCGCCCAGCGCCCGCGTGCGTTTGCAGGACGCCGCTGGATTGCAGGCCGGATTGGCCGCAGCCCCCCCAGCACTGGCGGTGTACTCCCGTACCCGCCTGGCGCTGCCGCCGGGTGTGGCTTGGCGCCCCATGCCGGGTGATGCATCGGTCACCGCACACGAGCTATTTGCCGTGCTGCGCGAACTGGATGCCTTGCACGTGCAAGAAATCTGGGTCGAAACGCCGCCCCCCGGCATTGCGTGGGACGGCGTGCGTGATCGCCTGCAACGCGCCGCGGCTTAGTTGCCCGCGGGGGCGGTGTGGGCGGTCCAGTCGATCAGTGTGTCCATAAATTGCCGTGCGGCGGGGGTGTTGGCATTGGCGTCGTTAATCAAGGCCACCAGCACATAACGCCGGCCATCATCGCCGTCCACAAAACCGGCGCGTGCGATGACGCCGTCGAGCGTGCCGGTTTTCAGGTGCGCGTTGCTGTTGCCGGGGCCGCGCCGCAGCGTTCCGTCCACACCATTGACCGGCAGAGAACTCATGAGCTCCGACATCAGAGGGGAGCGATAGGCCGTTTGCAGCAGCTGCGCAAGGGCGTGCGCGCTGATGCGTTCCAGGCGCGACAGGCCGGCGCCGTTTTCCAATACCGGCGGCGTTGCGTTGCCCATGCGCTGCGTCCACCACGTGGCAATGCGCGCCCGCGCGGTATCGAAACTGGCAGGTGTTGCCAGGCACGCCGCGCTGCTGGCGTCGTCGGCGCATGCCGCTGGCCGTCCCAAAGTCAGGAAAAGCTGCTGGGTCATGACGTTGTTGCTGAATTTGTTGATGTCGCGGACCACATCGGCCAGTGGTGGTGACACGTGTTCAAAGACCGGCCCCTGTTGCAATACGCTGGCGGGTACCGCGCCATAGCGCACCGTGCCGCGCAGGCTGCCACCCATGTCGTGCCACAGGGCTTGCAGCATGCGTGGGGCGTAGCGGTCGGGATCGGCATAGGCCACTGGCCACATCTTTTCGCCACAGGCCGCGGCAAAGCTGCCATTCAGGCGAATGCGGTCGGGATTGGAGAAGTCGGCTTTCAACTGGGCCCGGTAGTCGCCGCAAGGCCCCGTCGTCAACGCCACACTGGGGCTGACGGATACGCCATACAAGGCCGGTTCCATTTGCACCCGTGCGCGCTGGGTGCCGGCTTCGGGGTGTACCGTCAGCAGCACCGATTTGTAGTTGACCAACAGGGCGTCTGGGCTGGCGTTATAGGGCTTGAATGGTTCGCCGTCGAAATCACCGGCCTGGCGCTCTGCAGCGGCGAAGGCACTGCGATCGAGTACCAGGTCACCCTGTATCTGGTGCACGCCCAGCGCCCGCAAGCGCTTCAGCAACAGCCACGTGCTTTCCATGACCAGTTTCGGGTCGCCACTGCCGCGCACATAAACCGATCCATTCAGGGCGTTGCCATGCAGGGCGCCTTCCAGATAGACCGGGGTGTGCCAGCTGAATGCGGGACCAAGCAGGTCAAGCGCGGCAAAAGTGGTAACCAGCTTCATGACCGAGGCTGGGTTCATGGCGTTATCGATGCGGTGTGCCAGGCGCGGCGCGGCGCCGGGAGGCGCATCGGCCGCAACCACCATCAGGGCCACGGCATCGGCTGGCAACTGGGCTTTCGCCAGTGCTTGCGCAATCGGCGTCGCCAGCATCTGGGCGCTTAGCGCTGCCGGCAACAGCATGCTGCTACAGAAAAGCCCGCACATGCGGTGGCGGTTGAGCAAGGTAAAAGGCATACAGGGATTATCAGGTCGTCCGCGAACCCTGATAATCTGGGTTTGTTGCCCGAACTTGCGAACCTTGGCATGAAATTATTGGCTTTTGATACCAGCACCGAACAGATGTCGATCGCTGTGGCTGTCACCGCAGACGACGGTGCTGGCGCAGCGAACTGGCAGGTTTGGCGCCACACCGGTGCCGGCGGCGCCCAGGCCTCGACCGGTTTGATTGCCGGGGCCATGGCATTGTTGCAAGAAGCCGGTATGGCCCTGGCGGGGCTGGACGCGATTTGTTTTGGCAGCGGCCCAGGTTCCTTTACCGGCTTGCGCACGGCATGCGCCGTGGCGCAGGGCTTGGCCTATGGCGTTCAGGTGCCCGTGCTGCCGGTGGACTCGTTGCTGGCACTGGCGGAGACCGCCCGTTTCGCCAATTTTCCCGATGCGCCCGGTGGGCAGGTGATGGCTTTGTTGGATGCCCGCATGGACGAAATTTATACCGGCTTGTATCGCTACCAACGCGATCCGCACGGTGCGGTGCATTGGACATCGCTGGCGGAGCCCGCGCTGGTGCGTCCGCAAGACGTGGGCGCGCTGGCCATTGCGGCGGCCCACGGCGGGCCAATGTGGCTGGCTGGCAATGCCATGGCGGTGTACGCTGACCGCATGCAGCTGGACACCGCGCTGCCCGGTGTGCCGGTCGTGCCTGCCTTGCCACTGGCCGACGCCCTGTTGCGCCTGGCCCCACAGTTGCTGGCGGCGGGGCAAGCGGTGCCGGCGGCCCAGGCCTTGCCCGTGTATGTCCGTGACAAGGTGGCCCAGACGACGGCAGAGCGCCTCGCGTTGAAGCAGGCCCAAATGTTGGCTACAACGCCAACGCCCGTCACTGCAACCGCAACCGCTCTGGCCGCCGCTCCCGCTGCCGGAGCGGCACCACACAAAGCCGCGTGATGTCCTTGGCCGCTACCGAAGTCCGCCTCGAGCCTCTGCATGCCGCCATGCTCGATGGCGTTGTGGCCCTGGAGCACGCCGCCCATGCGCACCCATGGTCACGCCGCCATTTTGAAGATATTTTGCAGTCCCCCTATGTTGCCCAGACGCTGTGGGCGGCAGATGCTTTGCTGGGTTATTTTGTTGCGATGCCGGGGGTTGAAGAAGTGCATTTGCTCAACATCGCGATTGCACCTGCCCACCAAGGCTGCGGCTGGGCGCAGACCCTGCTGGACGCACTTGCAGTTTGGGCCCGGGGGCTGCAAGCCTCCGTCATTTGGCTGGAAGTTCGCCACAGCAATGCCCGCGCCATTGCGGCCTACCAGCGCCATGGTTTTGAGCCGGTTGGCGTGCGCAAAAACTACTATCCGGCGGCGTCCGGCCAGCGTGAAGACGCCTGGGTCATGCGCCGCCCGGTCAACCTGGAAGTGGGGCAAACCGCATGATGGATCTTGACACCCGCCAGCGTGCCATGCTGCAGGAGATGGGCGTGCACGTCTGGTTGCCCCAGGCGCCGGCCGATGCCACCGCCGCCGCTCCAGTTGAAGTTGCGCCGGCAGCCGTGACCCGCGCGGTACCCGCAGTGCCAACGCCAGAACGGGCCCCGGCTACCGCAGTGCCAACGCCAGAACAGGCCTCGGCTAACGCACTGCAGCTGAGCGATCTGGACTGGCCGGCACTGGCACAAGCCGCCAGTGCCTGCGCTGCCTGTGGCCTGTGCGCCAGCCGCCGTTGTAGCACCTTGCTGGCGCCAGCAATTGCGCCCGAACAGGCCTGCGACTGGATGGTGGTTGGCGACGCTCCAGACGAAGCAGAAGACCTGGAGGCCAACCCGTTTGCGGGTGATGACGGTGTGTTGCTTGACAATATGCTGCGCGCACTTGGAGTGCGGCGGGTCAACCTGCACCCGGAGGCCATGGCCGTCGCGGGCGCCGGCGCGACGTCCGCGACGCCGGCACAGCGTTTCTATGTGACCAATGTGGTGAAGTGCCGTCCGGCCCATGGCCAAATTCCCCAAGCCGCCGATCTGGCCCAATGCGGCGCCTACCTGGCGCGTGAAATTGCCTTGGTTCGTCCCCGCGTGATCCTTGCCATGGGCCGTTTTGCCTTGCAGGCGCTGCTGGGTGGCGTACCCGAACTGGCCGGTCAGCCACTGGGCAAATTGCGTGGCACCGTGCACCATTACGCCGGTATCCCGGTGGTGGTGACCTATCACCCGAAACAGCTGATGCGCAAAGGCGCCGACAACGCCCGGGGCAAAGCCCAGGCCTGGGCCGACCTCTGCCTGGCCGCTGCCAGCGCCGCCACGACAAACGGATACCCGCATATTGCACACCCAACGAATTGAATAAAGGAAAAATCCCATGAGACCCGATTCCGCCTTTGAAGTTGAAATCCGCAGCACCGGCCAAGTGGTGCAGGTGCCCGCCAATTCGACCGTCCTCGATGCCCTGGCATTCGAGGGCATTGACATTCCCTACTCGTGCTCGCAGGGCGTTTGCGGCACCTGCGTGACCGGTGTGCTGGCCGGCGAGCCCGACCACCGCGACCAGTACCTGACGCCAGAAGAGCGCGAAGCCAACAAGAGCTTCACGCCCTGCTGCTCGCGCGCCCTGAGCGAACGCCTGGTGCTCGACTTGTAAACTCGCGGCATGACATTTATCGAACAACTCCTGCAAGCCGAAGCCCAGAATCAGTCGCTACTGTGTGTCGGTCTCGATCCTGAGCCCGCACGTTTTCCTTTGCGCTGGCGCGGTGATGCCCGCCATATTTATGATTTCTGCGCGGCCATTGTGGAGGCCACGGCCGATCAGGTGATTGCGTTCAAACCGCAAATTGCCTACTTTGCCGCCCACCGCGCCGAAGACCAGTTGGAGCGACTGATGGCGCATATGCGCCGGCTTGCTCCGGCCGTACCGATTATTCTGGACGCCAAACGCGGCGACATTGGCAGCACCGCCGAGCAATATGCCAAAGAAGCCTTCGAGCGCTATGGTGCCGATGCCGTAACGCTCTCGCCCTTCATGGGCTGGGACTCGGTGCAGCCTTATGTGCAATACCAGGGCAAAGGCGCTTTTGTCCTGTGCCGCACATCCAATCCGGGCGGTGACGATTTGCAAAACCAGCGTCTCGCCGATGTACCGGGCACGCCGCGGCAGTACGAACACATTGCGTCCCTGGTGCAGGGGCCTTGGAACACCAATGGCCAGCTGGGTCTGGTGGTGGGTGCCACCTATCCCGCCGAGATTGAGCGCGTGCGCGCGCTGGCGCCCAGCGTGCCCTTGTTGATTCCGGGCGTGGGCGCGCAGGGCGGCGATGCTGAGGCCACGGTGCGTGCGGGCTATCGCAGTGTGGCGGGTGCCACCAGCGCACCGATTGTGGTGAATTCATCGCGCGCTGTGCTGTATGCATCGGGCGGTGAGGACTTTGCACAAGCAGCCCGCGCGGTGGCCCAGGCCACACGCGCTCAGTTGCAGGCGGCACGCGGCCTGTAAGCCGTAACGCTATAAATAGCGCGCCAGATAGCGTCCGGTAAAACTTTCCGGAATGGCGGCAATCGCCTCTGGTGTGCCACAGCCCACCACGGTGCCACCGCCCGAGCCGCCTTCTGGCCCCATGTCAATGAGCCAGTCGGCGGTCTTGATTACGTCAAGATTGTGCTCAATGATCACAATCGTATTGCCGGCGTCGCGCAGCTGGTGGAGCACCTTCAGTAGCAAAGCGATGTCGGCAAAGTGCAGGCCCGTGGTTGGCTCGTCCAGAATGTACAGCGTGCGCCCGGTGTCGCGTTTGCTGAGCTCCAGTGCCAGTTTGATGCGCTGCGCTTCACCGCCAGACAAAGTGGTGGCAGCCTGGCCCAGCTTGATATAGCTGAGGCCAACGTCCAGCAAAGTTTGTAATTTGCGGGCAATGACGGGCACTGCCTGGAAAAACGCAAATGCGTCTTCCACCGTGAGTTCCAGAATTTGCGCAATATTGCGGCCCTTGTACAAAACCGCCAGCGTCTCGCGGTTGTAACGTTGCCCGTTGCAGACCTCGCAGGGGACATAAACGTCGGGCAAAAAGTGCATTTCCACCTTCACCATGCCGTCGCCCTGGCATGCTTCGCAGCGGCCACCGGCCACATTGAAGCTGAAGCGCCCGGCGCCATAGCCACGTTCACGTGCCATGGGCACCTCGGCCATCAACTCGCGAATCGGTGTGAACAGCCCGGTATAGGTTGCCGGGTTGCTGCGCGGGGTGCGGCCAATTGGGGATTGGTCAACGTTAATTACCTTGTCGAAATGCTCAATGCCTTCAATCGCTTCGTGTTCTGCGGGCTCTTCGTGGGCGCGGTACAGCTGGCGCGCAACGGCGGTGTACAAGGTGTCGTTGACCAAAGTCGACTTGCCCGAGCCCGAGACACCGGTGACACAGGTCAGCAGTCCCACTGGAAAGTCCACGCTGACGCGTTTCAGATTGTTGCCACTGGCGCCGACAATGCGCAGCGCCTGCAAATCGCCTTGGGTTTCCAGATGATGGGCCTGGCGTTCGGCCCAGGCTACGGCAGCCTTGCTCGGCGCCTTGCCCGAATTTGCCCCGCCTTTCACGCTCGCCTTGGGCGCAGCGGCACGCACCGTGGGCAACCAGCTGTGGCGGCGTTGGGGCACATCAATACGCAAGGTGCCCGCCAGATACTGGCCCGTTTGGGACTCGGCGCAGGCCTTGACGGCGTCGAAGTCGCCTTGGGCAATTACACGGCCACCGTGGATGCCAGCGCCTGGTCCCATATCGATAATATGGTCGGCGGCGCGCATCATGTCTTCGTCGTGTTCCACTACCAGCACGCTATTGCCAATGTCGCGCAGGTGCTTCAGGGTATCAATCAGGCGATCGTTGTCGCGTTGGTGCAGGCCAATGCTGGGCTCGTCAAGCACGTACATGACGCCCGTCAGGCCCGAGCCAATCTGGCTGGCCAAGCGAATGCGTTGTGATTCGCCACCGCTGAGCGTCTCGGCACTGCGGTTGAGGCTGAGGTAGTTCAGGCCGACATCGTTCAAGAATTTCAGGCGTTGGCCAATTTCCAGAATCACCTTGGACGCAATTTCGGCGCGCGTTCCGCGCAATTGCAGGGTAGAAAAATAGGCATGGCACTCGCGCAGCGTCATTTGGCTAACGGCCTGGATGGTGCGTGCTTGCGCATCGTCCCCCAAGCGCACATTGCGCGCCTCGGTGCGCAAGCGGCTGCCGCCGCAATCCGGGCAGGACTGGGTGCTGCGCAGGCGCGCCAGGTCTTCCCGCACCAGGGCCGATTCGGTCTCCCGGTAGCGCCGCTGAATGTTCGGAATAATGCCCTCAAAGGGGTGTTTCTTGCTGACCTTTTTGCCGGCACCGGAGGGGCCGTCTGCCAGATAGCTGAACTTGATTTCTTCGGCGCCCGAACCATACAAAATAATATTTTGTATGCTTGGCTCGAACGACTCAAAAGGTGCTTCCAGGTCAAACCGGTAATGCTGTGCCAGGTTTTCCAAAACGCCAAAATAATAGGCATTGCGCCGGTCCCAGCCCTTGACGGCGCCGCTCGCCAAGCTGAGTGATGGAAACGCCACAACCCGCTGCGGATCGAAAAAGTCCTGGTGGCCCAGGCCGTCGCAGCTGCTGCACGCACCGACGGGGGAGTTGAAAGAAAACAGCCGCGGCTCGAGCTCGCTAATTGAGTAATGGCAAAGCGGGCAGGCGAACTTGGCATTGAATAAATATTCTTTGGGCGATTCAACCGGTTCCGCGGGGGCATCCATTTCTTGGGCAATAGCGCGGCCATTGGCCAGCCGCAACGCCGCTTCAAAGCTTTCGGCCAGACGTTGGCGCAGACCATGCGTGGGTGCCGGCTCATCGGCCGCCTCGTGGCGCACGACCAGGCGGTCGATCACCACATCAACGTCGTGCTTTTCGTTTTTCTTGAGTACCGGTATGGCGTCGGCTTCAAAAACCGTGCCGTTGATGCGCACCCGAACATAGCCTTGCGCCTGCATCTGGGTAAACAGCTCGGCAAACTCACCTTTCTTCTCCCGGGCCAGTGGCGCCAGAATCATCAGGCGGGTGCCGGCCGGCAGCGCCAGCACGGTGTCAACCATCTGGCTGACCGTCTGGCTTTGCAACGGGCGCTGGTGGTCCGGGCAAAACGGTGTGCCGGCGCGGGCAAACAGCAAACGCAAGTAATCGTGAATTTCCGTCACGGTCCCGACTGTCGAGCGCGGGTTGTGGCTGGTGGCCTTTTGCTCGATGGAGATGGCCGGCGACAGGCCCTCAATCATGTCGACATCGGGCTTGTCCATGACCTGCAGAAACTGCCGGGCATACGTTGACAGGCTCTCTACATAGCGGCGCTGGCCTTCGGCATACAGCGTGTCAAATGCCAGGCTGGATTTGCCCGAACCACTCAAGCCGGTAATGACCACCAGCTGGTTGCGCGGAATATCCAGATCGATATTTTTCAGATTATGGGTGCGGGCACCCCGAATGCTGATATTTTGCTGTTGCAATACCCGGCCTAAATAGGCTCCAGAGGGCGGTAGCGAGGCGCTGTCGGGGGCAGTGATAGGGCGGTTCAAAGCGGTAGGTCGGTGGCAGGTAACCCACGATGATAGACAATGTGGGGCGGCAGCGGCGCTGACCCACCCAATTTGCGCCTTGCAATGGGTATTCCGGGGTGATTGCCGTGCGATTGCAAGGCAATGGCCGCCAAATTGCTGTCGTTTTGTCTCATTTGCGTTGACCTATTTGCGTGCTTTCTATCTGTGAACTCTGTATCTGACACCACTATGTCTCCCCTGGAGCGGCGCTCCAGCGTGTCGCTGGCACTGATATTTGCGTTGCGCATGCTGGGCCTGTTTTTGGTCTTGCCCGTGTTTGCCCTGGAGGCCCGGCATCTGCCAGGGGGCGATAACCCCGCCTTGGTTGGCTTGGCAATGGGTATTTATGGCCTCACGCAAGGCTGTTTGCAAATGGTTTATGGCATGGCCTCCGACCGCATGGGCCGCAAGCGGGTCATTGTGTTTGGCTTGCTGGTATTTGCCATCGGTAGTTTTGCCGCTGCCCTGGCCGAGACCTTGCCAGGTTTGGTGGCCGGCCGGGCGCTGCAAGGCGCCGGCGCGGTGTCCGCCGCCGTAACCGCATTGTTGGCTGACCAGACCCGTGACAGCGTGCGGACCAAGGCCATGGCCCTGGTTGGCGCCAGTATTGGCCTGGTGTTCGCCCTGTCTCTGGTGCTATCGCCCTTGCTGAACGGCTGGATTGGCCTGCACGGTATTTTTACACTCACCGGCGTGCTGGCCTTGGGTGGCATGGCCGTGGTGCAGTGGCTGGTGCCCGCCGAAACGCGTGCCCATGCCGCTTTGCCGGCGCGCCATGCCCTGGTTGAGGTGCTGCGCAATCCGGCCCTGTTGCGGCTGAACTACGGTGTTTTTGTATTGCACGCCGTACAGCTTGGCATGTGGATGGCAATACCCGCTCTGCTGGTGGAAGCGGGCTTGCCCAAAGAAGCCCACTGGCAGGTCTACTTGCCCGCCGTCCTGGGTTCTTTCTTTGTGATGGGTGGCACCTTGTTCCCGCTGGAGCGCCGGGGTTATTTGCGTGCCGTATTCCTGTTTGCAATCGGTCTGATCGCCAGTGTCCAGCTGGCCCTCTGGTACTTCAGCGCCTTGCACCCCTCGGTGTTCACCCTGGGCGTAGTACTTTTTGTGTTTTTCTGGGGTTTCAATATTCTGGAAGCGAGTCAGCCCAGTTTGGCTTCGCGCTTGGCGCCGGCCGCAGTCCGCGGCACCGCGCTGGGCGTTTACAACACCTTGCAGTCGTTGGGTTTTTTTGCCGGCGGCGCGGTCGGCGGTTGGTTGGTGAAGTCGGTGGGTGCGCGCGGCCTGTTCAGCGTCTGCGGTGCAGCCATGTTGTTGTGGCTGGCAGTGGCTTGGCGAATGCAGACGCCAAGCCGGACAAAGGATGCACCATAATCACGCTCCGTGGGCGAATATTGCGCCCTTGACCACTCTCTGGAATCACCATGGCATCCGTCAACAAAGTCATTTTGGTCGGCAATTGCGGCCGCGACCCCGAAATCCGTTATTTGCCCTCCGGCCAGGCCGTGGCCAACGTCAGCATTGCCACCAGCAGCCGCCGCAAGGACCGCAACACCGGTGAAACCGTTGAGGACACCCAGTGGCACCGCGTCACGTTTTACGACCGTCTGGCGGAAATTGCCGGTGAATATGTGCGCAAAGGCCGTCCTGTTTATGTCGAAGGCCGTCTCAAGTACGGCAAATACACCGACCAGTCGGGCGTAGAGAAAAACACGGTAGACATTGTTGCCACAGAATTGCAATTGCTGGGCGGCCGTGAAGGCATGGGCGGCCCATCCGATGGTGACGACGCTCCCGCATCGGCGCCGCCACCCCGCCGCCCGGCTGCGCCACCGCCCCAGCGCCCAGTGGCCGCCGCCCCGGCAGCGCGCCAGGCACCGGCACCGCGCCCGCCGAGTGGCTTTGATGATATGGATGACGATATTCCGTTCTAGAGAGGACTTGTTTTTAAAATGTAAATAAAGAGCCTTAAGTGTTTGTTGCTTAAGGCTTTTTTCTTATTTACATGGTAGTCGAGCGGGAATCTCGAAGCCGCTCTACAAGCTACCTTTGGATGAATGTAAATAAGGGTGGCATGTGCTTGTTCTGATGACCCTTGCTACCAGGGTGCAAATTGACTTTTGAGGTTCTTTAATGGGGCCCCCGCCAGGCCGCCGGAGGCCCCTCTGGTGTTGCTTCATGGTGAGATTTGAGGTGGCTTAGCAATTCAAACCAAATAATTCGTGGGTTCAGATTTAACGCTGTCACTTTGGGCAGCCACAGGGCGGATAGCCAACAATGCGTGACGACGGCCTGGGAGTCGATGCTGGCCATCGAGTCGCTGTTGCCAATCAGGCTGTGAGCCCCGGCGTTGGAACTCACTGGCGGAAGATCTTGAAGATATCTGAGTCAGCATGCCGAGCAAGAGCTTTCTGAGCTTGCCCTCCACTCTTGACCTAGCGTGGCAGTCACCGCGGTAGTCTACGGCGAACATGATGCGCAGGCAGCCTAGTGCTTTGACCGGACGATTTGCAACTTGAGCGCGGCGTTGTAAAGGCGTCGCTTTGGCGTACGGGTACGAGCATCAGTTCAAGTCCTCACTTGCAAAACGCCAATTGGCGCAGTGGGTGTGCCACCTTGGTCAATCGCATCAAGCAGCAACTAGACGGCTGGATGCCAACTGGCCACGATGACGATGCGCTGAAATCTGATGGGATGCCAAGCAACTTTAATCGGCAATATCGTCAAAGATGCTTCTCGTGCTGTGCCTTTCCTCTGGATGATTTACGGCTCCGAGAACTCTCGGCCCAACATTCGGCTCCGGCGACTCAGTTTCGGAAATCCATTCGTTCGCGAGATCGATTTCCCTCTCAATGACCTTGACCAATTGTTCGTCTTCTCCAAACCGCTTCTTGAGGGTGCCGAACGATTCGAGGATTCCCTGCATGTGTTCGTCCGGAGAGTCGGAAGACAGGTAACTTCTCTGCGCATTGAGCCTGACGTCTTGCAGCTTTGGAAGCAAATCCGTTTTAACCGTTTCCAACAGTTTCTCAAACTCGCTGTCCTGGAAAACGCTCCGAACCCCAGGATCGTCAAGGCCATACAGGTCTTCTCCCTGGATCGCATAGCTGCACACCTTCGCGACGAACGCTTTGCGCGCCTCCTCAGAAAGAAGGTCGAATTCATGCAAGCGCACTGCAAGATCAACTTCGGGAACGGCACTGAGGCTCAGACCCGGATTGGCCACACGCTGCAATACTTCTGGCGATTGCTCAAGATAAGCGGCTAGAAAATCCTTCGAACAGCGATTCGCGAGAAACCGATAAAGGGTCCACCGAGCGCCCCATGAGGACATCCACTCAACCTTGTACTGGTTACTGGCCGAGAAGTCCCTTAGACGCTCGATCATCGTTGGAAAAAGCGACTTGGGAACAATGACCGCTTTCTCAACACCGACGTTCCCACATGTGACTTGAGCGAGAAGATTTTCGGTGGAGCTGCCGCTGAGAAAGATGCCAAGCAGGTCCGGGCTAAACGCCAGGGTTGCTGCGTAGGCGTCGCCGATCGTCGGATGCTTGAATCGCCATACCGGCTGATCATCGACATGCATGTGCGTCACGAGACTACCATTGAGTGAATCAAGCGCCTGAATACACTCTCCTAAAGTGCTGCCCAGCCTCTCAATGGCGTGCGGCTCGGAGCCTTGCAGCATGATCGGACTTTCAAGACGATCCTTTCTCATGTATATCAGGCCAAGCGCTGCTTTGCTGCTCGCGTCCAATCCCTGGATCACTTCGAGCAGAAGTTGCTCCCGCTTTTCGACGAATTCGCCTAAATGGTATTTACTCAGGTAAAGATCGTTCGTGAACAAGGGATCTGCAATGCGTCGCGCGGTCTCCGGAATGAAGCGCGGATGTGCAGCCATGTACTCCAAGTGAGATTGAATAGTGGAGCGGAACTCACCGGTTTGCTTGCCCAGCTTAAGGTGGTTATAAAGAATCTGCTGCTTCTCCAAGTCAGACAGATCGTGTACATCAATCACAACTTGGCTCTCGCTGAGCAGAGGAAAAACGCTTTCCTTTAGATCCTGGCGGGCCCTGTTGTAGATGTAGTCTCTCGAGGTCATTACGATCTTGGCCCCTCGGCGTAGCATCGTCTTTACTTGTACCAGAGAGTGGTTCCAACCATGTACCAACGGTGATTCGTACTGAGTAACGCCGAATGCGTCATCAATCCAGAAGAACTGTGAAGGTTCGTCGACATTCCACCGCTCCACGACTTTGGCCGGATCAGCCAGTTTGAGAACCGACGCCTTCCATTTGTCGGCGGCTGCCATCGCAAGCATCGATGCAATCGTTGTCTTGCCTGCTGCGGGTTCACCGATCAGTAATACAAACCCATGGTCGTCGAGCGCATTGACGGCCTTGCGATAGGATTCCGTGATGACGACCTTGGCCAGATCGTCGCGCAGCGATTCAAGGACGGCGCGAGCTTGTGCGTAGGCGCGCTGGTCCAGAATCTGGCTCAGATCGCCCAGGCCATACACGCGGGGAACGAGCATCCGCAGCCGCGTGTTTTCCCTGATTTGGTCATCGATCCAGGTGGCCCCGCATATCAGAACTTCCCTCACTCCGGCGCCACTCAATGCAGCTTTGATCTGAGCATCCTGCTTTGCGGACACGCCGGCATTTGTCATCAAAATGTAAACATCACAAAGTCCGTCGGAAACAAGCTTTCGGACTTTGGGGATCTCATCCGCGATGTCGGACTTCGTCAGCAGGCTGCCTGCCTTGCTGGAGAACTTGCATTGGATGACGAAGTTGCCGCTGAAGTGTTGACCTGGCGACGGAGTCCAGTTTCCCGCAAAAGCACCGTCGCGCCCAGCGTCGTTCGAATCCAGGAATGACTGCACCGTCTGCCCAAGAACCTCCCTGGCGATGGTGAGACAAAGCTGCTGAAAGCTGTTCCATCCCAGCCGGTGAAGGTCGTACATGTTCAGACGTTCTCCACTGACCAGTCAACTGAAGACACTCGTGGCCGTAGGCTTTGCCTTTTCCCATTTGGTACGGGCTTTCTTGTAGTCCGATTTGATGGCATCGAAATGGGCCAGTTCGCTCTTGACCAAATCGGTGGTAAGCGGCGTCTCATGGAAGACTTCCGAGTGGGAATGGGCGTCGATGTAGCGCGACAGGGCAGCCATCCGATCGTGAATGCGCCCCGCGATCGCTTCGTCGAAGTACACCTGATTCAGTGTGAATGTGATGTTCTCCCTCCAACGCCGCACCACGTTGTGGAAAAGCTTCTTTTGGATAAAGTCCTCGTAGGCGGTACGCAGACTGCCACAGGCCTTTTCCAATGCGTCCCGCTGCGGATCGCTCGCCAATGTCCGCGCCGACTCGTAATGAGCCTTGGCCCGGTCATACGCAGCCCCCTCGTAATGTTCGTGTGGAAAGGCAAGCCGATCAATAGCTCCGGGCGAATTGGCGTCATCGCGCCATACGGTGCGCCCGGCGAACGCCACTCCCTTCTCCTCGGCAGCTGTTGCGAGATAGTTTGTAAAGAGTATGTCGTGCGTAAAGACGACGACTTGCCTCCGCCCAGCTTCGGTCACTAACCGCTGCGCGATCGCCTCCTTGCGCACATGATCCATCGAAGACACCGGATCGTCGAAGATAACTCCAACACAGGCTCCGTTGAGCTCTACCTCTGTAAGAAAGTCCGCCAGCGCTGCGGCCGTCTGCTCGCCCTCGCTGAACACTTGCGATGGATCGACTCCGGTCATTCCTGCGTTAGCAAGTTCGATCTTCCGGTCCGTGGTCCCTGCCTCACCGGCAAACTTGAACTGCACTGGGAGTGTCAGCCGAAGCGCAGTGCAGTTCTCGGTGAATCGAGCGATGAAGCCCTGCGCAACGAGTTCTTTGGCCAGGGCCTTCTGCTTGCTCGTGACATCGCGCTGGATAGTGGGCAACCTGCGAAGGCAGTCATTCGCTATTGCCACCCATTTCAGGTCTTCGACCGCTTTAACAACCCCTCCATACTGGCCAGTCAACAACTGTCGGTCCTTGAGTAATTGCTGCTCCAAATGCAGCGCGTTGATCAACACCTGAGGATCGCTCTGCATGAGATTTCCATTGTCTTGCTCCAGGCGATCTATCAGTGTAGACACACGGTCTGACACTGTGTCATATGTGAGCAAGGACAGCACCGGAGATGTCTCCGTCGCAACCGCATCGCTCAACACACCGACAAGCGTCCGAAAGCCTTCTACATGCCAGACGATCTCCGTCGCCAAGGCTGCATCTATTTCTTGCGCCGTGCGCCGCGCGGCACTCTCCTCGCCAAAGAAGGACAGCCCAATCTTGCCAAGCGTAAAGCTGTGCGATCTCAACGTGCTCCTCGCGGTAGCAAGCTGAGCTTCCACATCACTGGTGACTGTCTGGTAGAACTTGGACAGGCGATCCGCGCTGGCTGCATCCAAGGTCTGCTGGCATAGAACGCAGCGCGCGCCGTCCGTCTGGGGTGGGAATGAGGCTCCTGGATACGCTTCCTCGCCATAGGCGATCGCAGCGGTCAGCAGGTCCAGCCACGCACGGGTTCCGACAGGCTGAACCGGTTCGCTTCCGAAACGAGCGGCCGACAGTGCTGCGCCTTGCTCCACCAGCACGGCGATCCGCGACGCCGCATCAGCGATGCCTTGCACGAGCGCGGGTTGGATTGCCTGCTGCAGCGCACCGATGGATGCATGAACGGCCCTCAGATCGGCAATGCGCAGCTCGTTTTTCTTGACGATCTCTTTCGGATCCGTGGTGCGCAATTCGACCAACTGTTGCTCGACTACCGAGAGCCGTGCAGCTTCAGCTTCACCGTACACCGCCAATTCGTTCAGACGCGTCAGATCCGTCTGCGCAGTTAGGGCAGAAAGTGTCGTTGCAATTTCGGATGTGCTGTCTTGGATCGCGTATTTATCGGCGGCCGGCGTGCGCCGCGTGATCTCGTCGCGGAGTTTGGTCTGCAGGTCGGTGAACACAGCCACCATTCGAGGGAATACATCGAATAGATACGGCATGACCTGAAAAGCGTTGCGGCCATCCAAATGCACGCGTACACACGTCGAGTCGAAGACCGCGAAGCCATCGCGCATTCGCCTGCAAGGTTCCAGATGAACAAAGTCCACTGCCGACCCATCGTCGAAGGAGAGCTTCGCTGTTGGCTTTGATTGCTTGCTCTTCGCAAGCTTCACGTCACCCAAGATCCCGACGTCCTTTGAACGCGTAAAGCAGGCAGATTTAAGCACCCGTGCATAACCGGACTTGCCGGCCCCATTGGGTCCGTAGATCACCGTGAGCTTAGGCCCAAAGCTCAGCGTTTCGCCAGCGGCCAGCGCGTTGACGCCGGACACGCCAGTTATCGTCGTCAGAACGCTGACCGCTGCAGGAGCACCCGGCTGGAACTGAGGAAGTGCCATGTCCCAAACAACGCGGACCGGCGCGGAGCCAGCCAGGTTTTGGTCAATCAGGTACTCTGAAAAGACGTCATCGAGCACGGCGTCGGACAGTTCAACTTCCTCCACCAGCTTGCTCAGCAGGAAATGCTGCCAAGTGGGAAGTGTCTTGCCCCAAGTGGACAGTGCGTCAAAGATGTTGAACGTCGGCTGCGTCATGGTGCTTCAAGTCCTCTAACCAAGTGCGCTCAGCCAAGCATCTATCTGTCCGAGGGTCCTGCTGCCACCTTCACAGATCGACGTCCAGCGTTGGGCCTAAGTTGTGAGTATCTCAGACCTATCGCGCTAATTCATCGCCTTGGTGTACACGTTATTAGCCTATGTGCTCGCAAAGCGCCCAATTTCTGCGTACTGTCAGGCTTAATCTGACAGCCATATTCGCTGCATTGTGACTACTCACATGCCTATTTGCTATCCCCCAAACGGGTGAACTTGAATGACCGGTTTCCAGTAGTCCATTGGGCAATCGGTAGTTCCGCTTTGGGGCGTAATGCAATGCTTTCCATAGCGACCCCTATGCATAGATTTCAACTATGCGTAGCTCGCGAACTGAGCGGCGCACCTCACGAGGTGGATCGGGTGGGTGTCGCAGTTGATTGTCTGAAAAGTTTTTGGCCATCCGCTGTTGGCGTTTGCGTCCAGGGCGCTGATCAGCGTTGGCAAACTGATCGGCAGCATGAGGGCGGACATTCGTTGGCAGCAGTTGCCCCTTGTAGGCGCAGGAAGGCTGGGCCCGCGATACCCAGCGTGGTGGGTGCGCTGGTAGCGTAAAACTATGTGTAGTGCGCGTCGTTGGGTGATCACTGACATGCGCCTCGTACTACGCATAGTTGCGTGATAGGCATAGGGGGCATAGGCGGCTGTTGCGAGCCACCAGCGGCAGAGCAAATTCGTTCAACGAGTGAGCGCATCAATCATTTACCACTTTCAACCGCCCGCAGCCCTCGCCGAGTTTGCCCACGATCAGCTGGGGGCAGTGGCCGCTCAAGATCCGACAGACTAACGCCACGGATATGGGCGTTGTAGATCCATACAACGAATTGCTCCGTTAGCCGCTGGTTTTCGGCGCGCAGTCTCATTACCTCAGCATCCCGTCTCGCAAGGCGTTCGAGTAGTGCCCGGTGCTCAGGCGAAATCGGCTTGCCGCCAAGCTTGCTGGGAGCGTTTGCAAGTCGCTCCTTGCATACTACAAACGCTTCTCTGATACGGTGGTGGCCGCTAAGCGTTTGGCGCGTGTATCGAAAAAACAGTCGCATCTCTACTGCGTCGATCACCCGCTCCCAGCTGAGCGGCCCAGTCCAGCGGTCGAAAAGGCCAACAATAAGTTCGCCGCCACTAGGATCCAGATTCTTACTTCGCTGGCGTTTCATGACCGCCCTCTGCGTTGAGCATTGCCGACTGCTGATTTAGGTGCCAACTGGATCTGCTTTTGACGTTCTTCAACTGCCATGGCTAATCTCGATGGCATCAAGGTGACACTGACGCTGATAACCGAGCCTGCCGGAACAGATGGATTTTCCAAAATTCTTAGCAAGCTTTCAGCGCGCTCCATGGTGCGCTTTTGATGCCGTACCCAGCGATCGGAACCAGCCAGCTGGTCGTGTTGGGCAATTTCCGCTTTCGATAACAGATCGCGAGTTTCTTTGATCAGAAGCTTAAGTCTGACTACTTTTTCGCTGTCGCCTTTTACGCAAACCTGCTCGTCACAGTTGAGGCAGTCTTGGTGTGCCTGGCAGGGTAGCAGCGAGAAGTCATGTATGCAGTACCCGAAGTCTGTAGTGTGCGCAGTTGCCACTTTGAGCTTCGCGAAATCACTGCGATTAACCAGTTGCGTACCACGAAGCCTTGCCAGCGGTCCTTTTGCTCGATCCGGATCGCCTACTGCAGCGCGTACCATTTCAAGCACGTCGCGATTCGATACGTGGTCATATACATTGTTTTCGCTTACACGCGCACGGCCTGACCATAGCGCTATATCCAGTTGGCTCATGCCGCCGAGCTGAGCCAGCGTATTTAAGTAGTGACGTATTTTGTGAGTTGATGTAGATATGGGCCCACCATCGGGCTCGCGGAAATTGTGCTTTTCGAAAATCGATTTCGACAAATGAGACTTCGCCGACAATCGCACATTGATGTCACCAGTTCCCACGTGCGAGAACATACATCGGTACGTAGTTCGGGCACTATGAAGTTCATTGCGTCGTATGAGAAAAAGCATTTTGGAATACCGTAATCCGTGGTCCCTATCAGCGATCGGAAATCCCATAGGCAGCATGCTTATGACTGCGCGCTCGACTTCGTCAAAGCGAACGCAAGATTTACCATGGACCTGATAAATGGCCACTTGGTTGCCTTTACACCAATAATCGGTGACAGTGCGAGCGACAGGCCCATCGAATAACAGTTCAGCTAGATATTCTTTGGTCAGATATTCTTTGCCTCTCAAGTATTGCAACTCATCTGGAAGAAATAGCCTTGTTGGGTTCGATTCATACCACTCAGCAATTTTTCTGGCTGGATCGCCGATTCTTCTCACGTTCAAAAAGGCTTTTTTAACCACATCTGTCATAGAATTAATGATCCATTTCACTTGCGGTGCGGCTCCTTTCGATGGGAACCATCTGAGTCCGTACACATCAGGACCCTGTGCGGAATCCTTCTGCAGCACTTCTGAATCAATGCCTAGTCGGAGAGCTTCGTTGATGCGTTCGGGGGCGGCGCACAGTATTGCCATCACTGATGTCACAACTATGTCTGACGGATCCGTTGCCATATTGAATATGGATGCGAGTGCCGACAATGAAGCTGGACTAGGCAATCTAGAGAGCCTGCGGGCATCAAACTCTTCTCCGACCTTCTCACATCCCTCATAGCGCTTTATCGGACATCGCCATGTGTCCGGGCATCGAAGCAATCCCGCTGTAACCATGAATTCAGAAACCAATTCAAGCTGAACTCCGTACTGGTATGAAGATGTTGAAGACAATCTTTCTTGAATTAATTGGGCAAGCCGTGTAGAAGACTGCGACACCGACGCCGACGTCTTCCATGCAATGACCCGCACGCTGTCGGTCATTGATGTGAAGCGCGCCTTGAGTGAGCGCTTCAAGCCCGAGCAAATTGCACGCCTGGGAAACAACCACGTCATCTACCCCAGCCTAAATCGTGCCACCTACGAAAAGCTCATTGAAGTTGCCGTAGGCCGATACCTACTGGAGGTGGAGTCCACCTCAGGACTGCGCTTCGTGGTCACGGATGCCGTGAAGGCACAGATCTATGCGAACTCGGTCTTTCCGACACAGGGAACCCGTCCGGTTTTTTCCTCTGTGCACAGCCTGTTGAGCGCACCCTTGGTCAACTTCACACTATGGGCATTGGAGCGTGGCGCGCAACCGGGTCAGGATCTGACAATTAATGTGGACGCCAGTGCAAGGAATCTGGAGGCACGCTGGGGAGAATTGACCCATCAGATGGCCGTCTCATTCGAGATTAACCACCTGCGCCAACGTGCCGATCCCAACATGCGCACCGTGCTGGCTGTACATGAGGCCGGACATGGCCTGGTATACACACTGCTGTTCGGGCAGCCACCGCAGGAGATCCGTATTAATATGGCCACCTTCGCGGGTGGGTACAACAGTTTCAACAGTTTGAAGGTGCATTCACGCCGAAATATATTGGATGGCATCTGCGCTGCACTTGCCGGCCGTGCCGCAGAAGAAATGGTTTTTGGGGTAGATGCGCTTTCTTCTGGAAGCGAAAGTGATGTGACGCATGCCACGGCAAAGATGGCTTCATTCATTCGACACAGTGGTTTTGGCGAGCGCATCAGCCATGTGGATGTCAGCACCCAGGCGGAGGAAGGGATTAACACCGATGTGGCCAGCACCAACGTGGAGATCGAAACGGGCCTTGTCGCACAGTATCAGCGGGCGCGCGTCATTCTGGAAGACAACCACGTTGTATTCCTGAAGATGGTCAACGCACTGATGGATGCGGGTGAGTTGGGAGCCGACCAGATCAGCCATTGGGTTGGACTCGTGGATACGTCACGTCGCGAAGTAATGGAACCTTATGAGGAGAAATTGAAGGCGTTTGTCCAACGCAGTGCGGCCAATCGGCAATCTATGCACCGCAGAGCGTAACGATAGGCGAAGCCTGCGACAACAACAAACCAATGTGGCGGATTTGCTTCGTCCTTTTTCGATTCAATTCTGAAAATCAAAGCACTACGTCCTCAGCTTTACGTGAAGCAAATGCAATGTCATCGTTGTCGTCGGCGTGCCAATCGACTTTCGCACCCGAAAGTCGATAAAAAAGAATGAGGTTATTGCCAGAATGGCAGGCCTCTTCCTCTGGTTTTAAAGGAGTACCATGAAGAAACTGTTTGAACCGTTTGTTGGATCCGCACTAGCAAATGGTTCGTTTGCCTACTACATCTACTTGAATCACTCCAGTGTCGCGGAATCCGTAACTAACTGGATTTTGCACAGAAGATGGTTTTCAACAGTTATGGCGATTTTGGTTGGAATCATCGCAGCAAGGCTAATGCTGGCTGGGCAGAGAAGATCGATTCTTACAGATATCTTGTCCCAAGGATGGAGCCGCATTACGGGCCTCTATGCCTCATCTGCTGGATCAATTTGCGGGTGGATATTTGGCGTGACGGCAGCTGCATTCAATCAGGGGAGTGCGCATGCATATTCGCTTCTAATCCTAGCTTTTTTTGCTCTCTTCGAATTGTCCTCACCACTTTGGTTTATGGTTCCGGCAGTACGAGCTGTGGAGAAATATAAACAGAATATTTTCCATGAAAAGTGGCAGGGGAAAGCAGTAATTTTGCTAGGATGGACTTTAGTTCCTGTAGCAATGTACATTGGCTACGCGGGCTTCTAAGCATGTTGTTTGTAAGAAGTGGTCTGCAAATTTGAACAGCTGCGATAAAGACAGACTCTGGGCATATTGCCTGGCCGACAATGGCCAGGCGAAAGGAGGTTGTGATGAACAAAAATCATCTAGACGGCGCTTGCGCCGTTCACATAGTCCGGCATTTAAGGCCAAGGAAAACAATCACGACCGCCTGAATATAGTGCTGGTCGGCATTACTTCAAAGCAGCATCTGGCCATGGCTGCTTGACCGCCTGAATCCGCCTCAGTGGAAATTGGGGGGATTACCCGTCCTTTTGCTCATTAGCCGCAATTGTGGGTCAAGGTAATTGTGAAGTGATAGGTTCGCATGAATGGAATGGTAGTTAGGTCAGTCAGTGACGCAGTGCTTTGGAAACCGGCATTGGACAGCATGGCAATTGTGTCAAATACCTCTCCTGCTGTCGTGTTTGACAACCAGTCTGGCTATCAATAAAATCGGTGCTGTCTCAGTGGCGTGATTAATACTTTGGCAAGTAGAACTTTGGTATCCACGCACTGGGGCATTTTTTTGGCTATGCCTTTTCAAGGCAGGTAAGTTGTCACATCCCAATCGAAACGCAAGTCGAGGGGGCAGGTAAGAACTACCTGAGTCGGAAATGGTGTACGCTGGGCATTGCGCCTACTGGCTCGGGGCAACCGCGAAGTTGCGGTGTTCGCCGCTCTACGTCTTGTGTGGCGGCTTGGATACTCCAAGCACACCACACAAGTAGATCAGACGGGCTAGCGGTCAGCCTAAGTGACCGGAGATGCTCCTGGTCAGCTGACATGGGGTCAATTTTAAGATAATCCGCCAGAATGTCCACTATTTCTTTGCCGACCGTCACAAAGCGCCCCTTGGCAGATCTGTTTCGCGCGGTTTATCACGACAAGCGCAGCTTCCAGGATTTTGCCGAAATGGACGTGCTGCTTAACTGTAAGAGGGAGCAGTACACTAAGGCTGGCCAGGTTCGTCCAATCCTTGCACCGAATGAAGTTCTCTCTGGGTGCCTAGAATTTTTGCGCCTTTTTGTCGTCGACTTCCTGCCCATCAACGAAGACGTCGTTTACTCTTACCGGAAAGGCATGAGCGCTTTCGATGCGGTCGCTCGTCACAGGGATAGCAAGCATTTCTTCGTCTGCGACATCTCACGCTTCTTTCCCAGCCTCAAACGCGAGCGAGTTCGATTGACGCTTGCCCAGGGGTACGATCGCACATCAATCTCAGACTTCGACCTTTGGCTCGACCGCTTCGTCTGTGTGGTTTGCCCTGAATCGGGCTTGCCGGTCGGCTTTTCAACATCCCCGGGAATCAGCAACGCCGCGTTGAAACTCTTCGATGACGCCTTGAAATTGACTTGCGATGACCGTGGACTGACCTTTACCCGGTACTCGGACGACATCATCGTGTCCGGGGGGAGCAAGGAGTCGCTGACGGGGGTGGAAGAAATGATCGATTCGACTTTGCAAGAGATGTTCCCCGGTGAGTTCGCCTTGAATAGGGCTAGATCCAAACATATGCATCGTGGAACGAAGGTCAAGCTGTTGGGGATGGTGTTGCTTCCAGACGGAAGCGTGTCTGTCGATGCGACCGTCAAGGATGAGATCGAGGTCTTGCTCCATTTTCACGCGAGGAATCGATCCCGATTCCTCGAACGTGTTGGCAAGGATCTTCAAAAGGGCGAACAACGGCTGTCGGGAATGATCAATTATGTGAACACCGTTGACAAGGCATACCTCGACAAGCTCCGCCGTAAGTTCGGGGCAGCGGCAGTTGATTACTTTCTGCACCGATCTTTCTCGTAGCTTATGCAGTTTCAAGTCGAGATTGAGAACATCCCGCCAGTCGGAAGGTATGTCTTCGAGGTAGACCTCGATACGCATGGGCTGCTCGGGATTGTGGGTGGAAATGGAACGGGCAAGACTACCCTGGCTAAATCACTCTTGAATTTGGCGCTCGCCGACACGTTCATTCGAACTTCGTCATCTGGTTCGATCGTACCGGATAGCCGAATAACCTATCGCGTTGGCGATAAAGACTTCACCTTCGAATTTGACGCTTCGACGCGTTCGCTTAGCACCCGTATCCCGGTTCCTGAGGCCATCAAAAGCATGTTGGCGGTCGAGCTGCCAGCACCGCACGGAAAGAGGTTTACGTTTTTCGGCACGCTCATTGAGTCTGACGCCGAAATCCGGCGTGCCATAGTACTCGGCCAATACACGAGGCCGACTGAACTGATCGCGTTTCTCAATGAGATCTATGGAGACGGACGATTTAACGATCTGGTTGAAGTACGTCTTCGTCGCGGTCCTTGCTGTTGTTTCGTGCAGGGTGACGACCGCTATTTACGGGAAGACTACTTCAGCTCGGGCGAATATTTCTTGATTCATCTGTTTCGTCTGGTCACCGCGGGGCGACCCTTGGTGTTCATCGACGAAATTGACACGTCGCTCGACGCAATGGCGCAGGCGCGGCTGGCTGCCCAAATTCGCATTCTGGCGAATCATTACCATTCCAAAGTAGTGTTCACGACCCACTCTCTCGCGCTGATGCAGACATTGGAAGCCGGTGAGCTCGCGTACCTGGAGCGTACGGGCGAGGTAATCACCATGACGCCCATGTCGTTTAGTTCTGTGAAGAGCATCCTCTTCGGATTCCGTGGTTCTGACCGATATATCCTGACAGAAGACGACGTTCTGAAACAATTCCTCGAGTACGTGATTAGGCGCTACTGTTCAAGAACATTTTTCTCCTTTCAGATTATCTATGTTGGAGGTGCCCCTCAGGTCACAGACCTGATGCGGCGGAACCGAAGCGCCCAGTTTTTCGGGCCTGAGTCGAACGTCATATCGGTTCTGGATGGGGATCAAAACCGAGAGGACCTTCCGCGAGGTACTATTTGCATACCGTTGCATAACGTCGAGCAGGCGCTATGGGATGCCTATCGCCAGCCGGATTTTCAACATGCGTTCCAAGACGGCGAGCGGCTGGACCCGAAACCCCTCTATAAGCATTTTCAACGGTGCCGAATCCTCACCGCCGAAGAGATTAATCGCATGCTCTGCGACCAGCACGACGAGCAGATGCAGGCCTTCTCAGAGCATCTGAGTCGGTTTTTGTGCCTCAATTGAGCCGGAATCGTTGATTCTCGGCAATATCAAGACGGCTCGCGGACCCGCTTTGACTTTGCCTCACGCTTGTGTGCTTTTAGTAAATATCGTTAGGAAAGGACTTTCGCAAGCGAAAGTCCCTAAAATCGGCAGAAGTTATTGACAGAGTGTCTGGCCTCGCCGTTCCAAGTTGCTGTTTTAAAAGGGATTTCAGCTTGTTTACATCCCAAAAGTCACCACAAGCGCGCTAAATAGCACCTTGTTGCTTTTTTGTTGATTGCAGGCCTACTTTCCAATTGAAAGTGGGCCTTTTTTCTTATTGAACAGGGCCCCTGCCAGGTCGGTAGAAGCCTCTTCTGGCGCTGCTCCATGGTGAGATTTGAGGTCGCGCAGCATTTCAGACCAAATAATTCGTGGGTTCAGATTGAAGGCTGTCAATTTGGTCAGCTTAATCAACCTTAAGCTTTCGACAGCATAGGGCCATTATGTGAAGGCCCCACTTATGAGACGTTCGATGCTGGAGTAGCCGGGTAGACCGCGTTGCCGCTTGCAGCTGGCTTATAGACAACGCCAGCACGATGTATAAATCTGCGGTGCTGCGCCAATGAGGGGCCTATTTTTGGAGACCCTCATGATCAAGATCCCTGCTTTGCATCTTCCCTTGCGCGATTGGTTGCTCGAAGGCCCTCAGTCTGCGCAGGTCCCGGCTAAGTGGCCAGACTAACGCGTGGCGGCTACCCCACCAAGAATTCCCTCATAAGCTGGTACCGGGAGTACGAGCTGGAACAAGATCTGCAGGTGAGCTATTCCCGCACCTCGGGCAAATACTCTGCTGAATAGAGGCAGATTGCCGCCCAGCATTACCTCGATCACGATCAATGCATGTCCGCTACGCTGAGGGCACCGGGCTACTCGTTACTGATAGTGTCTTTGTGCTATCCAAGGCGTCTCAGACATACTCCACCCAGCTGGCACCTGCATCGGCTGATCGCACGCAGTTCTCGACCCAGCGCACACCTTCTATACCGGCATGGATGTCGGGGTAGCGCAGCGTCGATAGCATCTCACTGTCGCCTGCGTCTGTGGCCTCCATAGCAATCGCAAATCTGTAGTAGAGGTTGGACCAGGCCTCAAACAGGCCCTCGGGATGGCCCCCGCCGATACGGTCATCGTGCAGGGCGGCGGGGTGCAGGTAGCCCATTCCACGCTCCAGAATTTGGACTGGCTGGCCTTGCACTTCATAGCGCATCTGGTTGGGCTGTTCGTCCCACCATTCCAGGCTTGCTTTGGAGCCAATCACACGGATCTTTTGGCCGTGCATGGAGCCTGCATTCACTGCGCACGACCACACGTACCCAACCGCGCCCGTGTCATATTCCATGATGGTCATGGCGTTGTCTTCGAGTGGCGCGCGGCTTTTCACGAAGCTTTGGCGCGAGCACAGCAGGCGTTTGATCTTCAGGTGGGGCAGCATTACCTCGGCCAAGTACAGCGGGTGGGTGCCAATGTCGCCCAACACATAGCTCGGGCCCGCATGCGCAGGCGTTACGCGCCAACGGGTGGCTGGGTTCTCCAACTCCACCGCTTCGTTGTGGAAGCCATGGGCAAACTGCATTTGCACTATGCGCACCTCGCCAAGGTCGCCGCGCGCAATCATCTCGCGTGCCTGTTCAATAAGTTGGTGACCCGCGTAGCCATAGGTAACGCCGACCACGCGCTGGTGTTGTGCCGCGAGCGCACGAAGTTCTTCGGCCTCGGCGGTGGTGAAGCACAGGGGTTTCTCGCATATCACATGGAGGCCCGTCGCGATTGCGGCCTTGCTGATAGTGAAGTGGGTGCCATTTGGCGTGGCAATGGACACGGCACGGATTCCGTCAGCGCGGGCAGCTTCGGCGGCAAACATTTCCTGGTAGTTGGCGTAACAGCGTTCGGGTGCGAGCCCCAGGCGCTGGCCGAAGGCTTGGCCTCGTTCTGCGTCGATGTCAAATGCACCTGCTACAAGCTGAAAGTTGTTGTCGCGCAGTGCGGCTGAGCGGTGGATGTAGCCAATCTGGCTACCCTGGCCTCCGCCAACCATTGCCCAAGGGATGGCGCCGTGGCGCAGGGGGGACGAATTAATCATAGTGTGCTGCTTCAAATAGTCAGTGAAAGCCTGCGGACTGCAGGAAGGCGCGGCTTTGCGCCACGTCGGCCAGGCTGGAGCTGGCATTGCGCGGGTCGCGCTCCTGTTCCACGGTGATGTAGCCGCTGTAGCAGATGTCGAGCAGGGTTTGGCGCACGGCGGTGTAGTCGATTACGCCCTTGCCAATGGGGCACATCACGCCTTTGGCACATGCCGCAAAGAAGGCGATGTGCTCACCCAGCACCTGCTGGAACACGGCATCGTCAATGTCCTTGAAGTGCACATAATCCAGGCGCGCCGCGTGCTTCTTCAACCAGGCCACCGGGTCCATTCCCGAGTAATACAAATGCCCCGTGTCCAGACACAGGCCGGCTACGTCATGGGGAATATCCGCCACGATTTTGTCAATCTCGTCAGCAAATTCGATGTAACCACCAGCATGTGGGTGGATCACAGCACGCACACCAAACTCATCACGCGCCACGGTGGCGATCTGGCGGATGTGCTCTAGCATGCCCGCCCACTGCGTGGCATTCAAGCGTGGTGCGCGGTCGCTATGACCGGCGGCATAGTCGCGCTCGGTGTGTCCCCAGTCCATCACTACCAGATATGGCACGGCAAAGCGCTGGCCGGGTTCGGTGGGCAGTTGCGGCAACTGTTTGATGAGGGCACAGATGTCGCGCGTCTGCTGCAAGAGGCTGGGCAGATTAGTGGGGTTCACCAGGTCATCAAAGATGGTTCCGGCGGTGATGCTCAACGACCGTGCCTGAAGTTCAGTACGCACCACATCCACCTTCAGTGGGATGTAGCCATAGGGGCCAAGCTCAATGCCCTTATAGCCCGCAGTGGCCGCTTCTTGTAGCACCCGACGCCAGTCAGGCAGGTGCGGGTTCTTCACGTCATCCACGCCCCAGCAACAGGGCGCGCATCCAATATTCATTCCCATGGGGTTCTCCAATGTGGGGGTTACTTGCTGTACTTGTCGAGGTAGCGCTGCATCTCCTGGCGCATGAAGCGGCTGGAGTCATCGGCGCGCTCTTCCCAGGCGAACACGCAGGAGGACAGCACGCCGTCAAACTTCACGTGCGCCAGCGCGCCAAAGAACTCATCCCAATCAATCTCGCCCTGGCCCATGTCCAGATGCTGGTGCACGCGGATCTGGTTCGATCCGGGAGGGTTGACGATGTAGCGCAGTTGGCTGCTCTTCTTGTGGTTAAAGGTGTCGGCCACACGCACATGGGCGAGCACGGGGGCCGCTTCTTTGATCATCGCGGGCATGTCGTCGCCGTAATAAAAGGTGTGCGGTGCGATGTAGGACAGCTTGAGCGCTTTGCTACTGATGTTCTTGACGATGTCAATGGCGGGTTGGAGTTGCTCCACCCAGTCTTCCGGGTGGGGTTCCACCGACAAGGTAACGCCCTCGCACTCTAAGATGGGCAGCAGTTCATCCATGGAGCGGAACCAGGCGGCTTCGCACATCTCTTTGGTGTTGGCACCGGGGCGCTCACCGACCGAGCGCTCAGGCGAAGAGCCGCGGCCGAACTCGCTAATCATTAGCTGGCAGTCCATCTCCACAGCCACTTCGATGGCCCTCTTCCAGCAGCGCATTGCCCACTGGCGTTCGTCTTCAAAGGGGCTGGCCCAGCGGTACATGGGCTGCAGGGTGGCCAAACCGACACCCGCTGCGTTAAGTGCGGCCTTGAAGCCCTTCATGCGTTCCTTGGTGGCGCGTGGCATGACCCACCAGTCAAGGAAGTCACTGCGCGGGGAGAGTTCGATCTGGTCGTAACCCAAGGTGGCAACAACCGCAGGCAGTTGCTCCAGGCTGAGGTACCGGATCATGTAGGGGTCGAGGGCGATTTTCATGGTGTCTCCAAATCTTTTTTGACTGCCTCTATTTAATCTATCCATCAGCTTGTGATAGAACGCCAAGCTAAATAGGATGTACTCTGAGAGCGGCTGGATTATTGATTCATGGCTATTTCAGGGTCAATGCAGTGAACCACTTCGCTTTCAAATCTATCAAGGTTGTTTTGTTTTTTGATAGACCTATCAAGGAGATTTTTTGACGGATCCGACAATGCAAGATGTAGCCCGTGTCGCTGGCGTGGGCGTGGCGACTGTTGACCGTGTGATCAATCGCAGGGCACCAGTGCGATCCGAAACGGCTCAACGCGTATTGGATGCGGCTGAAAAACTAGGGTTCAGACGTGCAGGCTTGATCAAGCGACGCATCGGTGAGCAACAACGTCCAATCAGGTTGGGGTACCTTCTTCAGGACGAGCATGACTTGTTTTACAAAGAGCTCGGGCAGGCCTTACGTCACGCCACACAGGACTTACATCATCCTGCCGGTATATCTGAGTTGGTTTTCATGGCCGATTTCACACCGCGAAAAGTGGTCGAGAGCCTGCACAAGCTTGCGAAAAGCGTAGACGCTATTGGCTTGGTCGCAGCAGACCATCCTGCAATTCATCAAGCCATAGAAGAACTGCACGCAATGGGTGTACCCGTTTTCGCGCTGATATCCGATTTGACTACGCCAAACATCGCGGGTTACGTGGGTGTAGACAACCGCAAGATGGGACGCACCGCTGCCTGGGCCATGTCAAAGCTCTGCCCACGGCCCGGAAAATTAGGGTTGATATTGGGTAGCCATAGATATTTGTGCCAAGAACAATGTGAGATCAGTTTTCGATCTTTTCTGCGCGAAAACACCGCCAACTATCAGGTACTGGAGACGATGGTGAGTCTTGAAGACCGTTCATTGGCACAGGCAGCGACACTCGAACTTATTCACTGCCACCCGGATTTGGTTGGGGTGTATGTAGCTGGTGGTGGCATTGAGGGAGTCCTTGAAGCAATTAAGGAGGCCAACATGCCGGATTTAATTACCGTCTGCCACGATCTCACGGAACTCACTCGACAGGCTTTGCTGGACGGACTTGTAACGGTGGTGCTGTCGCATCCGTTCGAGTGGATAGCACAGAGCCTATGCAATTCAATGATCAGAGCAATGCAAGGTACAGAACAACTTGGTAAGCAGAATGACTCATTGCCCTTTACCACTTACACCATTGCGAATGTCTAGACTTATCCAAATTGAATTTGATGTAGCAGTCAGCCACAGAAATGGGTGAGGTTCTGGCAGACTTTATAGAACGACAACCCCGCTCTTGAGGGCAATTGGATTCTGGTTGGGTGCCAGGGGATGCCGCATTTTGAGTGACTGCTGGTGGTCGTCACTTGACGACCACGTTCACGGTTTGATCGCCACACTCCGGTCATAGGGTGTAGTGCTGCCAAGGGCTGCTCTGGAGCTGGCAAATTCAGAAACTCAAAGACTGATTCAGCCTTGAACCGCCTGTCAGCAACTAAAAGTCTCGGGACTGGATCGCCTATGGCGGTGTCAACTTCAACGGTCCGGAATTGGTCAATGGAGAAATGCTTTTACGAAACCTCTGTGACAGCTGACACGCAAAGCCATCCAGGAGTGACGAAAGATCCTCTTTAAGAGAGGCGACCAGGCACACATTCTTCCGTGACTAGCGCATCCTTTGTTCGGTAGGGCCTCATCTGCACTAGGGAGACATATGTGTTCAAACTGTGGATCAAGGTGTGTGCAAACGTCCTCAAATCGCCTACGATCAACAATTCGCTTTCAAGATGTTGATTTAGAAAGTGTTGATTACGTTGAACGCCTTGGTTTTCAAGGGAAGTGAAATCACTCACTCGCCCTGGTTTGAAAAACGTACTCATTACCGTTCTAAATGGCACCTTGTTGCCTTTTTCTTATTGAACAGGGCCCCTGCCAGGTCGGTAGAAGCCTCTTCTGGCGCTGCCGTATGGTGCGATTTGAGACGGTGCAGCATGTCAGATCAAATATTTCGAACAGGTCACCCGGATACAACCTAAGATCATTCGCTATCGTCAACCGGTTCGGCACGGGGGATCCAATGAAGTTTTCAATTTCGAAACTGGCGCTGGTCAATGACGCCACTGCAGATATTGCAACGAACTGGTTGGCAGGAACCCGCACACTCGGTGAATACCGTAACCTTCTCAACGACATGCGCCGCGCAGAGGCACGGCATGTTATGAACACCACCGAAGCGCAGTTCCTCAACGCAGACAGAATTACTGAAACTCTCGCGTTCAACGCAAAGTGACCGTGATCCGGTACGCGGTTTTTACGCAGGGGCATCGAGTAAAGCTTTTAACGATTCACAGGCCGCGATTCAAAAGGACGTTGATTTTCAAACCGCAGGCGCCGATGCCGCTTACCGGTCATCGCAAAGCCGGTATGCGTCTACCCGCAATCTGGTTTTGGCCTTGCTGTCAGTAAAGCGGTCCGCTTGGCCGAGCGCGTTGCATCGGGTGATCTGGCGAATGCAATGCACAGTGAAAGCGGTGATGAAATTGGCCAATTGTTGCGTGCAATGACGACCATGAACGACAGCCTGGTGCAGGTTGTATCCAATGTGCGTGCAGGGTCGGAAAGTGTTGCCACCGCCAGGCAAATCAACTTGCCGTGAGTGCATCCACGGTCGCACGGAAGGGTGGCGAAGTGGTCGGCCGGGTTGTGGGCACCATGAAAGAAATTAATCACGCATCCCGGAAGATTTCTGAAATCATCGGTGTAATTGACGGCATCGCCTTTCAAACCAATATTCTGGCCCTCAATGCAGCAGTAGAGGCAGCCTGGGCCGGAGACCAGGGGCGCGGTTTTGCAGTCGTTGCCTCTGAAGTCCGGTCGCTGGCGAGGCGGTTACGCAGATGGACCAGGCCACGCAACAAAACGCAGCCTTGGTTGAGCAGATGGCGGCCGCAGCCAGTAGTTTGCGTTCGCAATCCGGGGAGCTGGTGGCAACCGTTGCGGCATTCAAATTAGGCGCCAACGACGGCGCTGTTTGACTCCGCCGCCTTCCCTCTTCCTCCCGTGTCCCGCTCTGAAGCACTTCAAAGTGCGTAGCCACCAACTGCATGGTGCACCGGGGTCGATGACGCAATACCCCTTATATGCGTAATGGCACGTCCATGCAAAGACAATTGCGCACTGCGTCTCCACGTCTGTTTTTAACCCGAAAGGAACTGCACATGAAAACCCGAACCTTTTTGTTTCTCGGTGTCATAGCCGCTGCCCTGGAATTGGGCGTCTGTGGACCGGTACTGGCGGGGGATGCAATCGCCTTTGAAGCCAAACTGTCCGGGGCTAGCGAAGTGCCGGCAAATGCAAGCACAGGCACAGGGACGCTCGAGGCCAGTTTGGACAAACAAACCAATGTACTCAATTGGACGCTAACCTACAACGGACTGACCGGACCTGTTAAGGCGGGGCATTTTCATGGACCCGCAGTGGCCGGAAGCAATGCCGGCGTCGCTTTGGGATTCACCGGCAGTCTGGAAAATCCGATCAAGGGCTCCGTCACGCTGAATTCGGCCCAGGCCGATGCATTAAAGGCCGGTCAGTGGTACGTCAACTTGCACACCGCGGCCAATCCGGGGGGTGAAGTGCGCGGCCAAGTGATTCCCGCCCCTTAAGGCCATGACGCTTTGCGCCCGCTGGGCCTGCATTAGCGGTTGGTATCAATGAAAGTCTTGAGTACATAGCGCGCATCCCCTTTTTTTACGCGCTGTTTGATTTCCCGCTTCTTGAACGGGAAATAGTGGGGCGAGGATTGCGACTGGGTGTCTATGCGCTTGCCGAGCGGAACATGGCTGAAGCCCCATCCTTCGCAACGCCTCGCTTCTATTTTTTCGTTTAGCAAGATGTGAATGTCAAAATGCCACGCTGCCGTGCGAACATTCTCATAAGCCACTTGAACGCTTTGTGTGTCGCCTTCTATTAGCTGCATGAAACTGCCATTGGCGTATAGCAATATGCCTCCGATAGTGGCCAGAGGGCCGGGTGCAGACGCCTCACATATCGATATGATTTCGCGTTCCGGATATCCGGGACTGAAGCTGCTCACTATCAGAATTTCACTGTATTCCATCGCGGTGCGACACGATCATTTCGATCGTTCCACGGTCTTTTGCCACGTAGCAAGGTGGTGCCGATATCGATGCAGAAAGAGGCGCAAAGAAAGTGCTGCATTTCATAAAAATGGGGCGCGTGAATGCATTGTGCTGAAATTTGCAAAGATGCTACAAACGCCTGATATTCACGAACTTAAATGACAACTTGGTGAACCCATATGGGCAAAGCGGTTATGCGCTTTGGCAGTGTCGGAACTATTGCGAGACGGAAAACATGAAAGCATTGTTGACGGAAATGATGGCGGGTTACTGGTCGCCGCCAGAGGTATCGGTCAATTTGATCGTATTTGCCAATCTGTTTGGCGCGCTTGCGCTGGGGTTGATCGTGGGGTACGAGCGTTCGTACCATGGACGCGCTGCAGGGATGCGGACCTATGGCCTGGTATGCATGGCCTCATGCGCCTTGACCGTCATTGTTGGTTACCCGGGATTTTGGTACGGGGGCGGTGCATTCACGACATTTTCCGGCCATATTCCACCCGATCCGACCCGCGTGATTCAGGGGGTAGTTACGGGCGTCGGATTCCTGGGGGCCGGCGTGATCATGCGAGAGGGCCTGAATATCAGTGGCCTCACCACGGCGGCGTCGATTTGGTCGTCCTCTGCAATTGGCATTCTTGTCGGGGTCGGGTTTTATTCCGCCGCCATTTTGCTGACGATTTTGTCTGCCGTGCTCATGATGTGGGCCTCGGCACTGGAGAAAGCCTTGCCGGCACGCCCCGCCGTTGCAATCAAAATGACTTTTCGTTCCGGTTTTGTTCCGAATCAGGCCGTCTTGGAAAAAATATCCTTGACGCGCGGTTACGAAATCGCCAAAGGCAGTTTGCAAATCCATTGCGAGGATGACCGTGAAGAATGGCGCTTCGTGGCAATTGCGCTCAAAAAGGACAAAGGCGTCCCACTCTCCGTGCTGTCCCAAGAGCTGCGCCAATTTGACGGCGTAATTGCGTACAGCCTGTCTCACGCCCGGAACTGAATGATTTCCTGCTGGCAAGACAAAGAACGTTTTTTCGCTGGCGCACATTGTTCGGCAAATGCATTTGGCGCAACCTGCCGCATCCGCTGCTTCTAGATTCGGTGCTGTCGTTTTGACAGATACCGAAATCAGGAGTTCAGATTGAGACCGTTCACATTATTGATAACAATGGCGTCGATTGCATCCCTTGCGTGCTTGCCTCTGCGCACCCACGCCAGTTCCTCGCACGTTGACCCCGCATTGTTCGGAACATGGCAAGGAGAGCGCAATCCGCAGGGGCCCTGCAAATACCTTGCGTGGACGCTGACGCGAACGGCAGATGGAATGTTCACTGTTCGCTACTTTCAGGATGCCCAGAGGACGGCATTTATTGACGAAGAAAAGGGGGTCTGGACTACCGAGGGCGGGCGGCTCACGGTGTTGACGGAGGGTGATGACAGGGCCGAAGTCTTTGCCTATGCGTTACCAGACAAAGACACGGTGACGCACGGCCTGCTCACGCCCGATCCCGATGGCTCCTGTCCAGAAGATGCCGCATATTCTGAGTATCGGCTGTTGCGCTAGTGCCCGCGCCAGCACAATCCCGGCTGAAGAATGGATGCCGATCGGGCCTGGGTAATGCAGCGCTATCGCCTAATGGGCGTCAGACAAAGGTGCCGGTCGCCACGTCGCCAAACGGTTTTCCAGTAAGGTCATCAGGTATTCGGCGGCGAGTGCAACGACCATGATGAGGACAATCGCCGCGTACAGTCCAGCGGCGTCAAACGAGCCTTTGGCGACGTTGATCAGCAGACCAATGCCGTAGCGGGAACCGACAAACTCGCCGACGATGGCGCCCACGATCGCAAAACCGAAGCTGACGTGGAGGGAGGCAAAAATCCAGCTCATCGCCGAAGGAATCACCACCGATCGTGTCAATTGCCAACCCGAAGCCCCAAGTATTTGGGCGTTGGCCAAGAGGTTGCGGTCGGCCTCACGGACACCTTGAAACGCATTTGAAAATACAACAAAGAACACCATCACGAAAGAGAGGGCTACTTTGGAACTCAGGCCCAGGCCGAAAATCATGATGAAAATCGGTGCCAGCACAACGCGCGGAATCGAGTTAATGACCTTGATGTAGACCGAGAAAATATCCGACAGCATGCGATTGCGGCCGAGCGCGATACCCGCTATGACGCCAGCGATTGCGCCACTGAAAAATCCCAGCAAAGATTCTTCCATGGTCACCCACAGGTGGTACCAAAGTGGGCCTTCACTCGTACCTTCCGTGCACCATTCCCAGAGTTTGTGCGCGATTTGTGTCGGGCTGGAATAAAAGAACGGGTCTATCCACTGCCGGTCCGAGCACCATTCCCAGCTTGCCAAAAATGTGATCAGAATAAAGTAGCGCCAGAAATAAACCGTCTGCACGCGTTTGCGTTGGCGTTGTGCTGCGGCGCGTTCAATTTCGGCGTCGGTGGGGGGCGTATTTTTCATGCTGTGATTCCTCAGACCGTCAGCGATTCTTCGCGGGCAGCGCTGCGCTGAACTTCCTGTCGGAGGTCTTCCCAAATCGTGTGGCAAATATCAATAAAGTTGCGTTCGTAGCGAATTTCGCTGACGACGCGCGGACGCGGCAAATCGATGTTGTAAACCGACTTCACGGTGGCGGGACCTGCCGTCAGCACATACACTTTGTCGGCCAATGCAACGGCCTCTTCGAGGTCGTGGGTGACAAATATCACCGATGCTTTGGACTCAGACCAGAGCGTCATCAGCTCCTCGTGCATCAGGCCCCGGGTTTGTACGTCGAGTGCCGAAAACGGCTCATCCATTAATAGAATTTTTGGCTTGTTGATGAAGGTCTGGGCCAGCGCGACGCGCTTGCGCATGCCGCCCGATAGCTGGTGCGGGTATTTCGCTTCATGTCCTGTCAGGTTCACCCGTGCCAACCACTGGTGCGCAAGTTCGTAGGCGGAATTTTTGTCAATGCCGCGAAACAAGGGGCCGGCGGCCACGTTGTCAATTACGGTCCGCCAGGGAAACAAGGCATCGGTCTGGAACGAGAATCCAATGTCCGGGTGAATGCCGTTGACAGGCTTTCCCCACAGGCGTGTTTCGCCAGCCGACGCGTGTGTCAGACCGGTCACCAGATTGAGCGTGGTAGATTTTCCGCAGCCGGTAGGGCCGACAACGGCCACAAACTCGCCTTCCGCTACCGACATATTGAAGTCGCGGATCGCCGTCATGGATTTGCCGTCCGCAGTAACAAACCGGCGGCTTACGTTAATGAGCTCGATTGCAGGTGTCATTTGGCGTTTTTCACAAATTCGGTGGTGAAAGTTTTGCCGAGATCGACGGTCTTCCCTTTTACATTCTTGGAAAATGCAGACAAAACAGCGAGCACGGTTTCGGGCCCACCTGCGGGCATTGCGCCATCGGGCGTGAACATGCCCTTGCCGTCACTCAGGGCCTTGACGTAGGTGTCTTTGTCGCCTGCCATGAATTCCTTGGGCATTTTTTCGGCAATTTCAGCGGCGCTGTGGCTGGCAATGTATTTCAGAGTTTTGACGAATGCATTGGCCAATTTTTGGGTGGTTTCTTTATTTTTTTCAACCCAGGCGGTTGGCATATAGAGCGACGCTGCGGGGTAGGGTCCGCCCAGCGCTTGACGGGTTTTTTCAATGCTGCGCAAATCGACCAGTACGCGCGCCTCACCGGTTTTGAGAAGATGCGATACGGTAGGTTCGGTCGTCATGCCGGCCTGAATCTTGTCTTGTTGCATGGCCGCAATGAAGGTGCTGCCGCCGCCCACTGGCAGATTATTGAACTCCCCCATCGCCACACCCGATTTGACCATCAGGTATTGGGTGAGAAAGTTGGTTGAGGAGCCCAGCCCGGTAACCCCCAGGTTTTTGCCGCGCAGGGAAGCCATCGAGGTAATTTCAGGGTGGCGCGTGGAAACCAACTCCACCTCGCCGGGTGCCTGGCTAAATTGCACGACCGACTCAACGATTTTTCCCTTGGTCTGCAGGTCCACACAGTGGTCGTAAAAGCCAATAACGCCTTGTACCGCACCGGCCAGCATATCGTTCTCTGCGTCCACTCCGGATGATTCATTGAGCAGTTCTACCTCCAGGCCTTCGGCACTGAAGTAACCCAGGCTTTCTGCCAGTTTGGCTGGCAAGTAAATCTGTTTTTCATAGCCGCCCACAATAATGGTGACTTTGTTGGCGGCATGGGCATGCGTGCCCAGTCCGCATAACAGGCCTGCAGCCAGCACGATGCAGGCAACTTTGAGCTTTCGGGTGTTCATGGGGTTGTCTCCTGTTTTTTGGGTTTCATCAGTCGAATTTGCAGCTGCAATTTCATTTGTATTCATATTCGGAATGGAATCTATTGTGGGCAGGCTTTCAATCCGCTTTCAGTGTCCGCCACCTAGGGAAAGCACTAGGTGGGCAGGCGGCATATGATCCGCGCACCTATGAAACTTCTGATAGTTGAAGACAACCTCGACCTTTCCCAATGGCTGTCGCGGGCCCTGCGGCAACACGGCTATAGCGTGGACTGTGTTGCCACGGGCGAAGACGCCGACTATGTTTTGAAGTCAGAGACATACAGTTTGGTATTGCTCGATCTGAATTTGCCGAAGATGTCGGGCGGCGACGTTTTGCGCCGTTTGCGGGCCCGCGCAGACCATACGCCGGTATTGGTATTAACGGCGAATAGCAGTTTGCAAAGTCGCGTTGGCGAGCTGGACCAAGGCGCTGACGACTACATGTCCAAGCCCTTTGAAATGGAAGAGCTGGAGGCCCGTATTCGCACTTTGCTGCGCCGATCAACAGGGCAGAAACAGCCGTGGCTGCAGTGCGGTGATATACGTTACGACACGAATACCCGTGTATTTATGCACGGATCGGAAACCATGATATTGACGCCCCGAGAGCGCGCCGTATTGGAAGTTTTATTTCGAAGCTCGGGCAACACGGTCTCTAAAAAAACGCTTGCCCAAAGCGTATTTTCTTTGGATGACGATGCCTCCGCTGACGCGATTGAGATCTATGTTTACCGCGTTCGCAAAAAACTGGAGTCCTCGACGGTTCGCATCATCACTTTGCGGGGCTTAGGGTATCTGCTGCGGGAAGCATCCGATGGCCACTAACCTGCGGCGGCAACTGTTGTCGTGGCTTGTGGTGCCGGCTTTGGGTGCGATTGCCATGGACATGGGCGTCATCTACCAAAGCGCAGCCGACACTGCGGCGCAGGTTCAGGACCGTTTGTTGCTGGGCTCGGCACGCATGATGGCGGAGCAAATCCGGTTTGAAGACGGTCTATTTCAGCATGTTATTCCGCCCGCCGCACTGGAGCTATTCCAAGCGGAAGACCAGGATCGCATTTACTTTAGCGTCGCTATTGTGAAAGGCGGAAATGCACTCAACGGCACAACCGATGTGGCAGGTGATGTCGGCGGACTGGGGGGTATGGGCCTTTGGGGCGAAGGTGGAAGTTTGTTGGCGGGCTATCCCGATATGCCGATACCCGCCAGTGGCGCCGCCGCGATTCCCAGCGGTACTGGCAATAACACCGAATCGCCGGAATTTTTCGACGCACACATGCGCTCCCATGCGGTGCGGGTGGTCAGCCTTTTGCAACCCGTGATTGGCACGCCGCAGGCATCGCTGGCGCGCGTGACAGTGGCGGAGACCGTCAATGCGCGGCGCAGTCTGACCCACAAGTTATGGCTTCAATCGGTAGTCCCGCAACTGGTGATCTTGTTGTTTTCTGTCGGCCTGATATGGCTGGCGCTGGACCGCGGATTGCGGCCGATGCGGGTTTTGCGCGAGCGTATTCAGTCGCGCCAGCCAGGGGCCTTGGAGCCGGTGGTGGTGCCCCATTTGTCGGCTGAGCTACAGGCGCTGGTGGATGCCCTGAACGATTACATTCGGCGCCTGCATGCCCATGTCGATACGCATGCGGTGTTCATTCAAAATGCCGCCCATCAGTTGCGCACCCCCTTCGCCTTGCTCAACACCCAGCTGAACTATGCGGCACGCAATGCCGATCCGGTTGAGCGCCGCGAATCGCTCGACGCAGCCCAAAAAACCCTGCGTTCCGCGACCCGCCTGGTGAATCAGTTGCTCGCGCTGTCGTCGGCGCATGCGTTGGAAATAGAACCGGTCCCGCAGCGCGAATTGGAATCGCGGTGCGCCTTGCATGCAATCGCACAAGAGGTCTTGGAAGCACTCGCGAGCCATGCCCAGGCCCGCCAGATTGACTTGGGGGTGGAGTGGTCCGATGTCGCTATTGAAGTGGCAGCACGCCCGGTGGTTCTGCGTGAAATGCTGATGAACATTGTCGATAACGCGATACGCTACACGCAGCCCGGCGGGCACGTTACGGTGCGCATTCAGACCGTGGCGTCCGAAGCCTTGCTATCGGTGCGCGATAACGGGCCGGGTATTCCGCGCGCGTTGCGTGAACGTGTTTTTGAACGATTTTTCCGTATCAACGACCGCGATTCGCAGGGCAGTGGGCTGGGACTCGCGATCGTCCGGGAGTACGCCTTGCGACTGGGTGCACAGGTCGAATTGTCGGATGGGGATGGTGCACAAGGCCTGTGTGTGACCTTGCGCTTGCCCCTTGTTTCCGCGCTGCCGGTGCAGGAACAGGGCGCAGCGTCAGCTCGCTTCGTGTAAGCCTTGCATGCGCGTTGCCCGGGCCGCTAGGGCCTGGGCCAGGCGCGCCTTGCTTTCCGGATAGATCAGACTTTCTTCCAGCGCAATGTGGTCACTCGACAGGTCGAGAAAAATTTGCGCCAATCGCAGAAATTGCGCTGCGTCAGGCCAGCCCATTCCCTCGCCAATTGCCCGCAGTTGGGGGGCCAGTTGCAACCAGTTTTCTTCAATCCAGTAGTGGTCTTGCAAGAGCTGGCGCACGGTGTCTACCAGTTTGGCGTCGCCGCTTGCCAGCAGTTCTGGAAAAATATCACGTTCCTCTTCTAGGTGGTGTGTGCGTGAAGTTTGCGAGAAAAACTGTTCGATCGCCTGGGCTTCCGACTGCACATCGGCTGTGACGCCGTGCGCTGCAATGGTTTCGACCAGCATGGCAAGCGACATCAGTCGCGCCTGGGTTTGTTGGTGGCAGGCGTCCAGAGCGAGAAAGTCGGGGGTGGCAATGCGCAGGGCCATAGGGTTCTCCCAAAATATAGGGAATATTTTGGGAGAACCCTATGGCAATTACTTTGCACTAGATCAATCTATTGGAAACCCAGTGCGGACTCTGCACGCAGGGCCTCAGCGCAGATCGAAACGGTCCAGGTGCATGACCCGGTTCCAGGCTGCGACAAAATCGCGCACAAACTTTTCCTGACCGTCGTGCGCTGCATACACTTCGGCAATGGCGCGCAATTGGGCGTTCGAACCGAACACCAGATCGACAATGGTACCGGTGAATTTTGGTGTCCCCGTGGCACGGTCAACACCTTCGAACGTGCCGGGCGTGGCAGCCGGGCGCCAAGCCGTTCGCATGTCCAGCAGGTTGACGAAGAAGTCGTTGCGCAAGCTTCCGGGGTATTCCGTCCAGACGCCGTGCGGCGATTGATCGGTATTCGCCCCCAACACCCGCATGCCGCCGACCAGTACCGTCATTTCTGGTGCGCTGAGTGTCAGCAGTTGCGCCTTGTCGAGCAGCATTTCGGCTGCCACGCGCTCCAGGCCGGCGCGCGCATAATTTCGAAAGCCGTCGGCGACCGGTTCCATAACGGCGAACGATGCGACGTCGGTTTCGGTCTGGGACGCATCCGTGCGTCCGGGGGCGAATGGCACTTCAACGGGATGCCCGGCGGCCTGGGCAGCGGCTTCAATGGCGGTGTTGCCGGCCAGCACAATCAAATCCGCCAGGGAGATGGGGGCGTTGCCAGACGCCGCTTGTACACGGTTGAAGTGCTGCTGAATGCCCTCCAGCGTGCGCAGCACCGAAGCGAGTTGCGCTGGCTGATTGACGGCCCAGTCTTTCTGAGGCGCAAGGCGAATGCGCGCCCCGTTGGCGCCGCCGCGCTTGTCGCTGCCCCGGAAAGTGGCTGCGGATGCCCATGCGGTCGCCACCAGCTGGGACACCGGCAAGCCGGCGGCCCGGATTTGCGTTTTGAGTACAGCAATGCCGTGGGCTTGGACCAAAGCGTGGCTGGCAACAGGAATCGGGTCCTGCCAAACCAGCACTTCTTTGGGCACCAAGGGCCCGAGATAACGGGAGCGTGGTCCCAGATCGCGGTGCGTCAGTTTGAACCAGGCACGGGCAAACGCATCGGCAAACGCGGCCGGGTTCTGGTGAAAATGCCGTGCAATTTTTTCGTAAGCCGGGTCCATGCGCAAGGCGAGGTCGGCCGTGGTCATCATGGGCGGGTGGGATCGGCTGGGGTCGTGGGCGTCGGGAATCAGGTGTTCGGGTTTGACGTTGCGTGCCACCCATTGGGTTGCGCCCGCCGGGCTGCGCGTCAGGTCCCACTCATAGCCAAACAACATGTCCAGGTAGCCGTTGTCCCACTGGGTCGGGTTGGGCTTCCAGGCGCCTTCGATGCCACTGGTGGTGGTGTGTACTCCCTTGCCGCTGCCGAGCTGATTGGCCCAACCCAGTCCCTGTTGTTCTATGGCGGCCCCTTCCGGTGCCGCGCCTACCAGGGCCGGATCGCCCGCACCATGGGCTTTGCCAAAGGTATGTCCGCCGGCTACCAGTGCCACAGTTTCTTCGTCGTTCATGGCCATGCGGGCAAATGTTTCGCGGATATCGCGGGCCGATGCGACCGGGTCGGGTTTGCCGTCGGGTCCTTCCGGGTTCACATAGATGAGGCCCATTTGTACCGCTGCGAGCGGGTTTTCCAGATCCCGATCGCCGCTGTAGCGGCTGTTTGGCTGGTCACTGGTGGCCAGCCAGGCGTTTTCCGAACCCCAGTAGATGTCTTGTTCGGGCTCCCAGATGTCGACCCGACCGCCGGCAAAGCCAAAAGTCTTGAAGCCCATTGATTCGAGTGCCACGTTGCCGGCCAGAATCATCAGGTCGGCCCAAGACAGTTTGCGTCCGTATTTTTGTTTGACCGGCCAGAGCAGGCGGCGTGCCTTGTCCAGATTGCCGTTGTCGGGCCAACTGTTCAGTGGGGCAAAACGCTGGTTGCCAGTGCCTGCACCGCCCCGACCGTCGGCGATGCGGTAGGTGCCTGCGGAATGCCACGCCATGCGCACCATCAGGCCGCCGTAGTGGCCCCAGTCGGCAGGCCACCAGTCTTGCGAGTCGCGCATCAGGGCGTGCAGGTCACGAACCACCGCGTGCAGGTCCAGGCTGCTGAACGCGCGGGCGTAGTCAAAGTCGCCCCCCAGCGGGTTGGCTTTGTCGTTGTGCTGGTGCAAGATACCCAGGCGCAATTGTTCGGGCCACCAGTCGGCATTTGAGCGGACCGCCGCCGTGGTGGCGCTTTTACTATGGTGTGGGAAAGGACATTGGGCTTCTTTGGACATCGGAATCTCCGGTCGGTAGCGTGCAAAAATACAGCCGCATGAGTTTAGAGTCTTGCCTTGTTGCTGCACAGCTTGGCTGGCAATAGCCACAGTGCCAGAAATAGCTTTCTCTTTGGATTTCCTATCGCAATGACTTTCCACAGTGCCGAAATACCGCAAATTCCACTTTTTGCATGCCATGTTGAGCCCGGCGCACAGCCGTTCATGGCGCGCGCCGACCAGCCCTTGCTGCGCGCGCTGGAGCAGGCCGGATTGGCGTGGCCGAGTTCGTGTCGCAATGGCACGTGCCGTGCCTGTATCGGGCAGACGCTGACCGGTTCGGTGCGCTATGCGATTGAATGGCCGGGATTGAGTGCCGAGGAAAAGGCCGAGGGTTGCGTGCTGCCATGTGTGGCCCACCCATTGGGCCCGCTGACCTTGCGCAACGGTATCAAGGCTTGACGAATTTCAGTGTCATGCGATCGCTCTCGCCAATCGCTTGGTAGGTTGGTCGATCAGTGTCTTTGTTCATGTAACTCGGCGGCAATGCCCAAACACCGCCGGGGTGGGATGCCTTGTCGGCTGGGTTCGCATTTATTTCCGATTGCGCCTCAAGTCTGAATCCAACGGCCTGCGCAACGCGAATCACGAAGTCAGTTGGAACGTATCCTTTGTTGTCCTCTGTCGCCTTCGCACCCGCGGGCAGGCGATGTTCTACGACGCCAAAAACACCGCCATGTTTGAGGCTGCGATAGGCGCTGGCGAAAACCGCCTGGACGGTTGCGTCACTTCGCATTTGCCAGTTATGGACGTTGCGAAGCGTGAGCACCAGATCGGCTGTTTCAGGGGCTGTGTAGTTCAGTTCCTGCGGAATTTGGGTCGCCAAGACCAGTTGCCCATGGGCTTGTAAATAGGGACGCAGAATTTCAGTGTACCAACCGGCTCCGGGGCTGAGTTCCACTACCGTGCTGTCGGTGCGTAGGCCAAAAAAGCGAAGAGTTTCATAGGGGTGGCGCCAGTTGTCACGGGCAGCGAAAGCAGGTGTTCGCGCGGGGCTGGCGATGGCCGCTTGCAAGGCGGTATCGGGCGTTTTTTGGGCATCGGTTTGCGCCGTGGCGGGCAATCCCGTCAACGTCAGCACGAGGCCGCAAAGGGAAAAAATGTGTGTGTAACGCATGGCGCGATTGTGCGCGCAATCGAATTTTCTAGCAGGCGTTCTTCGAGCGGGGTGCGGGCATATTGATATGCACAAATAGTTGTTGGCGCTGGCGCTACCTATATTTAAATTCCGAGGCTGGGCGTTTTCGTCACTTATGAGGACCACGCATGCTTCGCGTACAACAAGCCAGTGTTTATTTTTCTAGTTCAGGCGGACAAGTGGTTCATGCGTTGGACCGCGTCTCCTTGGAATTGCCCGACCGCAGCTTTGTCGTGGCCCTGGGAACCTCGGGTTGTGGCAAAACCACTTTGCTCAATGCCATGGCCGGTTTTCTGCCGCTGTCGGAAGGGCATATTGTGCTCAACGGCAGTCCGGTCACGGGGCCGGGGCCCGATCGGGGTGTGGTGTTTCAGAAAGACACCTTGCTGCCATGGAAAAGCGTTGCCGAAAATGTTGCGCTGGGCTTGAAATTTGCCGGCGTGTCGCGGGCCGAGCGGCGGCAGCGCTCCCTCGAATTGTTGCGGCTGGTGGGTTTGGAGAACTTTGCCGATGCCGCCCCGTACGAGCTCTCCGGGGGCATGCGCCAGCGCGTAAGCTTGGCGCGGGCATTGGCGCCAAACCCCGATATTTTGCTCATGGACGAGCCTTTTGGGGCCTTGGACAGTATGACCCGAGAGCAAATGCAAGAGCTCTTGGTGTCGGTATGGGCGCGCACCGGACGCCAGGTATTTTTCATTACCCATTCAATTGAAGAGGCGCTGTTTTTGGGCACTCACCTGATTGTGATGTCGCCCCGACCGGGCCGTATTGTGGCCCGCTACGACCTTGATTTTGTGCACCAGTTCGCGCGCGATGGCGATGCCCGTGCTATCAAAACCGCCCCCGAATTCGCCCACCTGCGCGAAGAAATCCGGGCCATTGTTCACGCCAACGAAGACCAACTCGACACCGTATGAATACCCAAAACATTGCTGCTACGGCCATGCCTGAGCGCTTGGTCGCCGCTACCAACTCCGCTGCACCGCAGGACGTTGCCAAGGCCCCGCGCCTCGTGACGCCACGCGGCTTTGGCATTGGGGATTCCTCTACCGTCCCCATCAGCTTGGCAACGGCTGCCGCGCTGCTGGTGTTGTGGGAAGTGATTTCGCTTTGGGGTTTGATTCCGCATTTGTTTCTCCCCACCCCGCTGGAGGTTTGGCACACGGCGCAGTCGATTTGGCAAGATGGCTATGCCAACGCCACGCTGGCCGAGCACCTTGGAGCGAGTCTGGGGCGCATTTCGATTGCCGCCCTGATTGCGGTGGGCTTGGGCATCCCTGTGGGAATTGCCATGGGCCTGAATCGCTGGGCGAAGGGTATTTTGGACACGCCCATTGAGTTCTACTGGCCTTTGCCACCATTGGCCTATCTGCCACTGATGATTATCTGGATCGGTATTGGCGAGTCGTCCAAAATCACTTTGTTGGCGCTGGCCATGTTCGCGCCCGTGGTGTTGTCGGCCCGTGCGGGTGTGCGCTCGGTACCGGTCGAGCGGGTTAATGCGGCGTTGACCCTGGGCGCCAACCGGTGGCAACTTGTTGGGGACGTCGTGGTGCCGTCGGCTCTGCCTGAAATCCTGACCGGTATTCGCATTGCGCTGGGTGTGGGCTGGAGCTGCTTGGTGGCGGCTGAGCTGATTGCAGCCAACCGGGGGATTGGCTATATGGTGATGTCAGCGTCGCACTTTTTGGCGACCGATGCCGTTTTTGTTGGCATCGCCATTATCGCCGCTTGCGCTTTTGGGTTCTCTTTGGGGATGCGCTGGCTGGAGTCGGCCTTGGTGCCTTGGAAGGGCAAGGCCTGAAGCGATGCGCTTAAGGGCGCGGAAAGCGCGCCCGCGCCTCCAGGTCATCGAGCTTCAAGTGGTTGCGCACGAAGCGTTGGGCGGCATCGATGGGGACTTGGTAATCCCAGCTGTGAATTTTCCCCTGGCGGTTGCTCGCGTGAACGAAACGGCGTTGATTCTGGCTGCGAATTACCTCATGCGTCAAAGTCGCGAAGTCCCAGCGTTCGGCTATCGCAGCCCTTAGCGTGGCGCGGGCGATCGTATCGGTTGGGTGTGTTGACGTGGCGCGGTTAAACCGCTCCTGGGGGTCGTCATCCAGCTTGAACAATAAGTCGGGGTCTGCCGGCGAGTGAATCAGTTTGTAGGGGCCGGCGCGGCGCATCACAATCGGTGCGAGTGCGCCCTCGGCCAAATATTCGACCGCAACGCTGCGCCGCGCTGTTTCGCCGAGCCCGGCCGACGCGCCGCTTAACAGAGGTAGCAAACTCTGGCCATCCAGGTCAGCTGCTAATGGAGCAGCTGACCTGGACGTTGTTGCGCCGCTGAGGTCAGCAACGGTCGGTAAAAAGTCTACCAGTGAAACCGGGGTGGCCACTCTATGCCCAGAAAACTGCTGCGGCCAGTGCACGATCAGTGGAATGCGGATGGCATCTTCAAACAGATGCATCTTGTACCACAGGCCACGCTCGCCCAGCATCTCACCGTGGTCCGAGAGCACGATGATGACGGTATTCTGGTCCTGGCCGGTGGCTTTTAGCGCCTCCAAGATTGCGGCAAACTGGTCGTCAACGTAGGCAATAGCGCCATAGTAGGCGCGCCGGGCGTGGGCCATGTGCTGCGCGGTGACCACACCTTCTCCGGCATCGCACATGGCCCGGATGCGGCTGGAGTGGGGGTCACTGGCGACGTCGTTCGCGGTAGTGCTGGGGACGGGGATGGGCACGCTCTCAAATCGATCCCAGTAGTGGTGGCTAATGGCAAACGGATCGTGGGGGTGGGTTAAAGAAGCCACCAGAAAAAATGGACGGGTGTCGTCTTCCCGCACGCGGTCAAATAGTTTTTGTCGAACCGCAAATGTGACTTCGTCATCGAAGTCGAGTTGGTTGGTGCGCACGCAGGGACCGGCCTCACGTACTGAGCGCATATTGTGGTACCAGTCTTGCCGTTGATGCGGGTTAGACCAGTCGGGTACCCAACCCAGGTCGGCAGGGTAAATATCCGTGGTCAGGCGCTCTTCAAAACCGTGGAGCTGATCGGGTCCACAAAAATGCATCTTGCCCGCCACGATGGTTCGGTATCCGGCATTGCGCGCATAGTGGGCGAAAGTCGGCGTTGCAGTGGATAACTCACTGGCATTGTCATAGGCGCCAATGCGGGAGCCGAGCCGACCCGTCAGCCACGCGTAGCGTGACGGTGCGCATAAGGGGCTGTTGCAATAGGCGGCGTCAAACACCACCCCGTTGCGTGCGAGGGCGTCGATTGTCGGTGTCTTGGCCACGGGGTTGCCGTAGGCCCCGAGGTGGCGGGGGTTGAGCTGATCGGCCATCAGCACCAGGATATTGGGACGTGACATAGAACGTGAAAAGGCCGCGCCAGCGGGGATGCCGGCACGGCCAAGATGAGACGATTGGATGGGAACTTATTTCAGTGGCGCGACCGCAGCAGGCGTTACAAACGCGGCGTAGCTGGGCAGTACATCGCTGATCTTTTTTTGCTCTTTCAGGAAGGCCGCGGTTTCTTTCAGGATCTTGGCGATGCCCGACTTTTCGCCACCACCCAACCAGGCCTCGCTAGCTTGTGCTCTGGCCGGAACCAGATTCAGGTGCAAGATGCCGGCGGCTTGATCGGCGGCTGTGCCACCCAGCAGGCCGGCCAGGGTCTTGGCGTTTTCACTTTCGGCTCCCCAAGCGGCTTTGTTGTGCGCAAACGAGGCCGAATACTTCTCAATGGTGGCTGCAAAAGCGTTCAGGAATTGGGGATTACTCTTGGCAAATTCACCGGTAGCGACCCAAGCGCTGAATGTGGGCGCGCCTTTTTCGGCAACATCTTTTGACGTAACCAGTACCTTGCCGTTCTTTTTCAGTTCGGTCAGTGCGGGATCCCAGACGAAGCCACCATCGATATCGCCACGGTTGTAGGCCGCTACGATTTCAGGCTGGGGAATGGCAAAAACTTGCACGTCTTTTTCCGTCAACCCCTGGCTTTTGATCAGCGCCAGTAGTTGGTAATGGTCGGTCGAAACCGGTGCGGCGGCGAGTTTTTTACCTTTCAAGTCGGCCACGCTGTTGATGCCAGAGCCGTTGCGCACGACCAAGGCCTCGTCGGTACCGGAAATCGAGGCCAAATAAAACGCTTTGACATCCAGGCCGCGTGAGGTGGCAGCGGCAAAGGGGCTAGAGCCGACGTAGCCGACTTGCACGTCACCGGAAGCAATTGCAGCAAACACATCGGCGCCGGAATTGAACTTGCGGAAGTCAATTTTGGTGCCTGTGGCTTTCTCAAATTCGCCATTGGCAATCGCGACAGACGACGGCAAGGCATCTGTTTGGTAGCCCACCACGACTTTCTTGTCGGCTGCGATGGCGGGGGCGCTGAGAATGCTCAGTGCGACGGCGGCGCTGGTGAGCAGGGCAGCGATGATATTTTTGCCAGGTTTCAAAATGACTTCTCCATTCAAGTTAATTTGGCGCACACAATGACGCTCTGAGGACAATCCTAAAAACGGATGGTGCGCAAGGCCACGAATGGATTTGCAGATGGATATGCAAAAAATGGAATCCAGATGTTGACCCTCGATGTTGAAGCGTCAGGTACGTTTTGAGGTAAATCTTTTAAGTTCAGCGCAACGATGGGATTTGCATGGCCAGGTGCTCTAACTTTTCCGCCGTGATCCGGGATGATCGGCGTGCATGGTAAGGCCCGCCTATTCACGGCTCTACAAGATATCCCGACTCCGATGGCCGCACAGGACGTTGCTGTCCAGCGCCCTTTATGCGAAAAGCGCGCTACTTTCTGTGCGCTTTGCATAAGGGTTTGGGTTATGGTTCGCACCCCCCCCTTTTTGATTGGGCTTGCCCCATATGCAGCGCTTGAATAAGCGCATGTGTGCCACCCGTGCATGCATATGTAAAAGCCTTCGTTGGTGAAAGCGGTAATGCTTTTTAAGCTGACGTCGGGCTGCAGGAATGGCTTGCAGTTCGAGAAACGGAAAACGCAATCCACGAGATTGATCATTGGTAAATTGGAGAAAAAATAATGCAAGTTCGCACCTTTTTGAAAACTCTCACCGCGGCGCTGATTGCCGTGTCCGCCGTGTCTGCCTTTGCCGACCAACTGGCCGACATCAAGAAGAAGGGTGAAATCGTTTTTGGCGTGTTGGGTACCGACGAGCCCAATAGTTTTGTTGATCCCGCGAGCCACGAATTTATTGGCTACGAAGTAGATTTGGCTAAGGCGATTGCGGCAAAAATTGGTGTTAAACCGGTGTTCAAGCAACTCGCTGTAGCCGCCCGTATCCCTGAGTTGACCCAAGGGGGCGTGGACGTTTTAGCGGCATCACTGACGCACAACAAAGAGCGCGAATCGCAAGTCGATTTTTCGCTGACCACCTTCGTGACCGGCCAGAAAGTGCTGGTGAAGGCCTCCAGTGGCATCAAAGATCTGGCAGCATTGGCCGGCAAGAAAGTCGTCACGGTGAAAGGGGGTACCCAAGAGCCCAACTTGCTCAAAGCCGTGCCGACCGCAAATGTGGTGACGTTTGAGACCACCCAGCAAGCCTTCCAGGCGCTGCAACAAGGCAAGGGCGTTGCTTTTGTCAACGATGAGGTCAGCTTGCTGGCCGACTACGCCAAACTCGGTGCGAACAAAAAAGACTATGTGATTCTGTCGCAAAACCTGAGCGTTGAGCCTCTGGCTCTGGGCATTCGCAAGGGTGAGCCCAGCTTGAAGGCGGCCATTGACGAAACCTTGCGCGGCCTGGAAAAGTCGGGCGAAGCCAACAAGGTTTTCCTGAAGTGGTATGGCCCCTCGACCAACCTGAAGTTTGAGAAGCGCAGCTTCAAGATCGAGACCGATAAGGTTGAAAGCTAATCGGGGCGACACTGGCTCGCACGCACAGGTCGCGACGCGTCAGTACCCTTGAATGCAAGCCACCGCACGGCAGCGCTGTGCGGTGCCGTTGTTTGGGGTTTCAATGTCGCAGTCGCTTTTGCTCTGGCTTTAGCTTTAGCTATTTCCCACGCTCTTGCCCTTCCCGTTTTACATGATCGTATTTGACCTTTCCCTCATCACCAGCGGTCGTTATCACGACCAGCTGGTGTCGGGCCTTGCGTTGTCCTTGGAGCTGCTCGGCATCACGTTGGTGCTGGCGTTGCCTTTGGCCTTGCTGATAGCCTTGCTGCGCATGTCGGGCAACCGCGTAGTCCAAGGCATTGCCTGGTTTTATGTGGAACTGGTGCGCAACGTTCCCTTGTTGGCTCACTTGTTGTTTTGGTATTTCGCGGCGCCCGAATTACTGCCCGAGGACGTGCGCATTGCCCTGTATGAACATGACTTTGAATCGGTCGCCGCTCTGCTTGCACTGACCTTGTATGCAGCTGCGTACATGTCGGAGGATATGCGCAGCGGGATTCGCGCGGTGCCCAAAGTGCAGCTCGAAGCCGCGCGTGCTTTGGGCTTCGGGTTTCTGGCGTCGATGCGCTTGGTCGTGCTGCCGCAGGCACTGCGCGTTACGGTGCCGCCCTTGATATCGCAGGTTCTCAATCTTTGGAAAGACACCAGCATTGCGACTGTCATTGGTACGGCTGAGCTGATGTACCAGGCCGCCAAAGTAGAGTCAGCTACTTTCCATAGCTTCGAGCCGTTTGCCTTTGCCACCGTCAGCTATTTGGCGGTATCTTTACTGATTACGGGGATGGCCTGGCTTTATCAGCTGCGCTTTCCAGTGAGGTCTCTGTGAGCTATTTAGACGTTCTGCACCAGTATGGCAGCTATTTTTTGTGGGGGCAGTATCCCCAGGGGCCTATTGGCGGCTTGGCCCTGACGTTGCTGTTGGCCAGTGCGGGTTTGTTGCTTGCCCTGCCATTGGGCTTGCTGCTGGGGCTGGCCCGGGTCAGCCCCTTGCGCTGGATTCGTTGGCCGGTTACCGGTTTGGTGATGGTGGTGCGCGGTACGCCCTTGTTAATGGTAATTTTTTGGGCTTATTTTTTTCTGCCGACTGTGACCGGCGTCCGCACCGATCGGTTTGCCACCATGCTGATTGCATTGGTGGTGTTCGATAGTGCGTATCTGGCCGAAATTGTGCGCGCCGGTATTCAGAGCCTGCCGCGAGGGCAGTGGGAGGCCGCCCGGTCTTTGGGGCTGGGCTATGGGCAAGCGATGCAACTAGTGCTGTTGCCGCAGGCCTTGCGCTACATGCTGCCTTCCCTGGTAAACCAGTTCGTTGCGACCATCAAAGAAACCTCGCTTGGCTACATCATTGGGCTTGCTGAAGTGTCGTTTATTGCAACGCAAATAAACACCTTGGTCTTTGTGTTGCCAACCCAGATCTATTTGACACTGGGATTTACGTATTTCGCGTTGTGCTTTGGTTTGTCCCGCTGTGCTTTCTGGCTCGAGCGGCGCCTCTCGGCACGCAACTACCGTACGGCTTTTCAGGCGACCGCCTGAGCAGCGCTAGCACCTATTGCAAATACTGTCGCATGATTGAATTTCAAAACGTCAACAAATGGTACGGGGCCTATCAGGCTTTGGTCGATATCAATGAAACCTTTGCCCAAGGCGAGGTGGTGGTGTTGTGTGGTCCGTCGGGTTCGGGTAAATCGACCCTGATTCGTACCATCAATCGATTGGAGCCAATTCAGAGTGGCGCCATTCGGATAGCTGGTAAAAATATTTATGCCAAAGAGCAAAGCCTTAACACCTTGCGTTCCGGCATTGGATTTGTCTTTCAGCAATTCAACTTGTTTCCCCATCTGAGTGCGCTGGAAAATTGCACGCTGGCTCCGGTCCGTTTGCGCGGCCTGTCGAACGCTGAGGCCAGCGCGCAAGCCCTGGCTTTGTTGGAGCGCGTCGGACTCGGGCACAAAGCCCAAGCTTATCCACACCAACTCTCTGGCGGTCAGCAGCAGCGCGTCGCTATTGCGCGTGCGCTTGCCATGCAGCCTCCCCTGATGTTGTTTGATGAGCCCACCAGTGCCCTCGATCCTGAAATGGTGGGTGAGGTCCTGAGTGTCATCAAATCGCTAGCGCGCGACGGTATGACGATGGTGGTGGTGACCCACGAAATGGGCTTTGCCCGTGAAGTAGCCGATCGTGTGCTGTTCATGGACCAAGGCCGTGTGCTCGAGCGGGCCCGGCCGGAGACCTTTTTTACGTTGCCGCAGCATCCGCGCGCACAACAGTTTTTGTCGGATATTCGCTCGCCCTTTAGCGGCTAGGTACGGCTTGTCTGGTTAGACCCGCAGCGCGCGGCGCAGCCGCCCGAAAGGCGGTAGCCAGGGCTTCGAACTCGGCCAAATGCGGCGACGTTGCGCGTGTTACCAGCGCAATCGTGCGCTGCGGTGCCGGCGCCGCCAATTGCCTTGTTCCGAGTGGCAGGCGGTCCAGCAATCCGTGTTCGATTGCCATGGCCGGCAACAGCGCCACGCCCATGCCGGACGCGACCATTTGGACCAGGGTTAATAAACTGGTGGCCTCCATGCCGTCGACGCTTGCCACCTCGGTCGCTGCGCAGGCTTGCAATGCGTGGTCGCGCAGGCAGTGGCCTTCCTCCAGCAGCAGCAAGCGTTCCGTCCATTCGGTGCCCAGCCGGATGGCCTTGCGGGCAATCGCCGGGTCGCCTTTCGGGGCGACCAGCCAGAAGGCGTCATCAAACAAGGCCTGAACGCGCAAGTCGCTGGTGTCGTAAGGCAAAGCAATTAGCGCAAAGTCAAGTTGCCGATTGCGCAGACGGTGCAGCAAATGGGCTGTCAGGTCTTCGCGCAAAGCCAGCTGCAATTGTGGAAATTGCTGGCGCAGTTCGGGCAGCACGCGCGGCAGCAAAAAAGGCGCGATGGTTGGAATAACGCCCAGTCGCAGCGTCCCGTGCAAAGGGCGTGTGGCATCGACAGTAAAAGCGCAGAGGTCCTCGGCGGCAGCCAGTACCTGGTGCGCCCGCACCACGACGGCTTCGCCAATCGGTGTCAGGGCCACGCTTTGGCGGTCGCGCTCAACCAACTGCACCCCGAGCGTACTTTCCAGTTCTTTCAGACCGGCACTCAGGGTCGATTGACCAATAAAGCAGGCTTCGGCGGCACGCGTGAAGTTCAGATGCTCGGCCAGTGCCAGCAAGTAGCGCAGTTGTTTCAGGGACGGCAGGTTGGTCATGGCAGTGCGAAGGACAGTGGGTTTGATTTGATTATCGAAAAAATCGATTGGTATCTTCGAAATTATTTGTTGGACGGATTGTGCTGCAAATTTCACAATTCATCCCATCGCAACGTTAGACCCAATTACTGACATCACCCACTGAAAGGAAACGCAAAATGGCACGCCCTGAAATCAAAACCTACCAAAACCTCGAAGCGGCTTTCGCCGGCGAATCGATGGCCCATATCAAGTACCGTTATTTCGCCAAACTGGCCCGTGCCGCTGGCGACGAAGCCACCGCCCAAATCTTTGAAGAAACCGCAGCGCAGGAAGTCATGCACGCCTTTGGGCACCTGGATTTGCTGTATCCCGCAGCCGATATGACGCCGGCCAAGGCCCTGCGCATTGCGATCGAAGGCGAGACCTACGAGTACAGCGAGATGTACCCTGGCTTTCGCAAGACGGCGGTAGAGGAAGGCAATGCCGCAGCAGTGGCCGAAATGGACGCACAAATCGGCGAATCCAAAGAACACGCAGCGCAGTTCCAGGCGGCCCTGGAAAAGGCCGCAAAGCGCTTCGCCGCTTTGGCCAAAGTGGAAGAGCGCCACGCCAACCACTACCAGAAAGCGCTGGACGCTATCAAGGCTTGAGGCCCTGGTTCATTCACTTTGCGTAATTAAGTAATCAAGCAACCCCGTAATTCAGTTGAAGGAGCAGATCATGAAAGTTTGGCAATGCATTGTGTGCGGTTTCATTTACAACGAAGCCCAAGGTATACCGGAAGACGGCATTGCGCCGGGCACCCGTTTTGAAGACATTCCGGAAGATTGGGAATGCCCCGACTGCGGCGTCGCCAAAGCCGACTTCGAAATGGTTGAAATCGCTTAATTCCAAGGAGCACCGGATGTCACAACTGCAACCCAGCCTCGTTATTGTGGGGTCCGGTCTGGCGGCCTGGACCGTTGCCCGTGAGCTGCGCAAGCTCAATCCAACGCAGGCCATCACTTTAATTACCCGCGACAGCGGCGATTTTTACAGCAAACCGTTGTTGTCCAACGCCTTGGCCAGTGGCAAGTCGCCTGAACAGTTGATTGGCACGCCGCGTACCGCCATGGCCGCCCAGCTGGGGGTGACGGTATTGGCCGACACCACGGTCTATGCCATAGCCCCGCTGGCGCGCACGGTGCAAACCAGTGTCGGCGCGGTTCCCTACAGCCAGTTGGTATTGGCCACGGGCGCCGATCCGGTGCGTCTCCCCCTGGAAGGCGATGCGGCCGATCAGGTGCTTTCCGTCAACGATTGGCATGATTACGCGCTGTTCCGCCAGCGCCTTGCCGGGGCACGCCGCGTGGTGGTGGTGGGTGCTGGCCTGATCGGGTGTGAGTTTTCCAACGACCTGGCAGTCTCCGGCTACGCCGTGACGGTGGTGGACCCGGGACTGCAACCGCTGGGACGTTTGTTACCGCCTGCTGCCGGTGAATGGATGCAGTCGGCTTTGCGCAACGCGGGCATTGACTTCCGTTTTGGTGTCAGTGTGCAAGCGGTGCATGCCACTGCGCCGGGCGGCCCGCTGCGCCTGGCGTTGTCGGACGGCGGCGCGTTGGAGGCCGACCTGGTGTTGTCGGCAGTGGGCTTGAAGCCGCGACTGGACTTGGCCCGTGCCGCCGGCCTGCAAGTGGCACGCGGCATTGTGGTCAACCGGCAACTGCAAAGTAGCGTGCCGGGCATTTATGCGCTGGGCGATGGTGCCGAGGTGGACGGGCAGTGGCTGCCGTTTGTCATGCCCCTGATGCAGGCTGCCCGGGCTTTGGCGGCGCATTTGGCTGGACAGGATGTCAGTTTGCGCTATCCGGCCATGCCGGTGGTCGTGAAGACGCCCGCCGCGCCGGTGGTGGTGGCACCGCCACCGCCTGGTCAGGCGGGTGAATGGCGTATCACGGTCGATGATGCGGGGGTGGACGCGGCCTTTTACGCGGCCGATGGCAGCTTGCGTGGCTTCGCTTTGGTTGGCAAAGCAACGGGGCGCAAAGCCAGTTTGCAAAAGCTGCTGCCAGTCTAGCGTTCAAGCCATTCAGTTTGCGCGCCGACGTCTTTCGATGCGTTTCAACCCAACGCCAACAGTTCTGCGTCGCCGGCCAGCAGGGGACGGCACAATATTTTGTAGCCGTCGGCATCGAAGCCGGCTTCCTGGCGACTGAGCTGGCGGGCTGCTGCCTGCAGGTCTGGCGTGGCGGCGCCGTCCAGGCTGCCCAGATAACTCCAGTTGCGAATAACGTGCACCTGCCATTCCGGGCCATCGCTGGCCCGCTCGATCAGCCCGACCGTGCCTTTGAACGGCCAACAGACGACGCGCATCGCCTCCAATGCGCCCACCAAGCGGGCGGCGTGTTCGGCTTGCGTTTCGTCGCCCCGGCAGGCGCCTGCACACTGGTGCACCATTGCCCGAAAACACGGTTTTCCAGGCGGCAGGCGCTCCAGGCCCAGGACGCCATAGCACAGGCGCTCGCGATCGGCCAGTTGGCGCAGGCCATCCAGCGCGGCATGGCGGCTGTTGAACAAGCCATAAAGGCCGGGTTCGGTGGCGAAATTCACGTCTTTCGAATACACCACCGTTGCGTGGGTGCCGTGCAATTGCAGTGAACACAGCTGGCGGCTGCGGCGCAAGCGTTGGTTGTAGAGCGGCTGCTGTTCTTTAATAAGCCGTGCTTCCAGCAGCAAGGCGCCGACTTCTCCGACCGTGCGGATATGGCTGATGCGCCGCGCCTGGCGCAGCATGCGTGCTTCCTCGATGGTGCGCAAATGCGACAAAACGCGCTGGCGAATATTGACGCTCTTGCCGATGTACAGCGGCAGGTCCGCGCTTTCTCCATGAAACAGGTAGACGCCGGGCTGTGCCGGCAAATTTTCGATGGCGGCACGCAAGTGTTCCGGATAAACATATTCCGTCGATTGCACGCGGCGTGGGCCGCGACGGGGTGGCCGTTGCGCAGGGGAAGGCATCGCGTCAGTCCAGCAACTGAAAGTCAATGTAGCCGCGCTCGAAATCGGTGGACAGCAGGCGCACCCGCACCAGATCGCCAACGGCCCGGGCCCGGGCCGCATGCAGGCGCCCTTCGACCGGTGGCGTGAACAGGCGGACCCAGAGGCCATCGATGGCATTGCCGGTGATAACACCGTCAAAAATACCGCCAATCTGGTGTTGCAACAACAGCGCGGCCTCGGACTTGCGCAGACTGCGCTCAACTTTTCGAATGGCATCTTCCTGGCGTGTGCAGTGGGCCGCCAGCGCTGCCAGTTCGGCCACGCTGTACGGTGGAGGCGCGCCGGCCAGCACGGCTTTGATCAAGCGTGCCGTAATCAGGTCCGGGTAGCGCCGGTTGGGGGCCGTGGAATGGGTGTAATCGCGTACGGCCAAACCAAAATGGCCGACCGCTGCGTCGCCTGGGGCCTCCACCTGGTAAACGCCCGAGCCCATGAGTTTGACCACCACCAGGGATACGTCGGGAAAATGCAGCGGGTCGGCCGCATGGCGTTCCGCCAGAAAGGCTTCCAGCGCCCGGGCATCGGGCTGTGCCGGCAAGGCCGTGCCAAACTGGCTGGCAAAGTCCACAATGCGTTGCCAGCGTTCGGGTGAGCGCACCACCCGCCGCAACGAACCATGGCCGGCGTGCGCCAGGAAGCGCGCGTTGCAGCCATTGGTTGCCACCATGATTTCTTCAATCAACTGGCGTGCCCGGTTTTGCACTTGCTGCACGATGTCCACCACGCGGTCGCCGTCAAACACGGCACGCGGGGCAAAGGTCTCAAACTCCAGGGAGCCGTTGGTATGCCGCTGGGCCCGCAGGGTTTGTGCAAGGGTGTCCTGGGCGCGCAGCTGAAATGCCATTTCGGGAACTGCCTGGGCCGCAGTGGGCAAGGGCCCATCACCGGTCAACCAAAGTGCCACCGCGTCATAGGCGAGTTGCGCATGGTTGCGCACCCGGGCCCGGTAGACACGTGCGTCCAGCAATTGCCCATTGACCGAGAAATCCATCTGGGTTACCAGCGCCAAACGGTCTGCGCCCGGGTTCAGCGAAGTCAGGTCGGTGGAAAGCTGCTCGGGCAACATGGGGAAAATGCAGGCCGAGGTGTACACCGTGGCGCTGTTGGTACGGGCTTGCAGGTCGAGCGGACTGTCTTTGGGCACCAGGGCGTCGACGTCGGCGATGGCAACATACAAGCGCACGTTATCGCCCAATGGTGCCAGTACGGTGAGCTGATCGAGGTCGCGCGAGTCATCGTTGTCGATGGAACACCAGGGCAAATCGCGTAAATCGCGCACATCGGGCAAGTGCGCTGCATCGGGGCTGGTTTGGCCTGTAATACCCGCCAATTGCTGCAGTGCGGCGCTGGAAAAATCGGTTTCCAAGTGGCGTTCGCGCATGGCGTTGCGGGCGAGTTGTATCAGATCTTGGCGTGCGTTTGCGCCATTGGTCGGGGAAGTGGTTTTTTTCAATGCGGTGCCTCCGGCTGGATATTAGGCGCAAATAGCCGGTCTTGCGCGGTTAGGATTGCATACCGCCCTGATGGCTTGAATTAACCCTAACGTGATTATTCGCCCCCGTCCGCACTGGTTTCTTTTGTTATTTGCACGCCGTGGCACCCTGGTCCATCGGATTTACAGCCAGCAAATATTCCTTTTCCTGTTGTCTTGCCTGATTGTCAGGGCCCACGGCGATATTTTTCTCTGGAAAGTTCCGCTCACAGCCACCCCGTTTTCTCTCATGGGGATCTGTTTTGCCATTTTCATGGGCTTTCGCATCAACGCCAGCTACGATCGTTTTTGGGAGGCCCGCAAGCATTGGGGCAGTGTCCTGGTCGAAACGCGCAATCTGGCACGTTTGGCCCTGACCGCCATCGGACCCGCGCACCGCGTTCGTCCGTTTGTGCTGGGTTTGGCGGCATTTGCCGCCAGCATGCGCAACCAGTTGCGCAATCAACCGGCCACGCATGCACTGGCCGAGCGCATCCCGCCGGAATTGCTGACGCGGCTTGAAGGCGTGCGTTCGGCGCCCACGCAAATACTGGTCTGGCTCAGCGCATGGCTGCAGCACGCCCGCCAGGTGCAGTCTTTGGAACCAACCCTGGTGCAGACCATGGAGGTGGCCCTGAACAACCTGTCATTTGCGCTGGGCAGTTGCGAGCGCATTGCCAACACGCCGATTCCGTTTGCCTACTCGGTGGTGCTGCATCGCAGCGTCTACGTATTTTGTATTCTGTTGCCGTTTGGCCTGGTTGACAGCGTTGGCATCATGACGCCGCTGGTGGTTACTTTTATTTCCTATACTTTCTTGGCGCTGGAAGCCTTGAGTGATGAAATAGAGCAACCCTTTGGCCTGGAAAACAATGATCTGGCGCTGAACGCAATGGTCGAGGCGATTGACGCCAATATGCGCGAAATGCTGGGTGACAGCGTGCCGCCGCCGCCGGCACCGAATGCGGATTGTGTGCTTACCTGATTTTGCGCAGCCATTGATATGCGCTACTATTTCTCAGCTTCATAGAGGGTATCAAATGATGAAAAAATTGCTGGCTGCCACCTTACTCTCGTTATCACTGGGGGCCGCGTGGTCGTGCCCGGTTATGGATTCCACCACCGAAAATGTTCGCGACGTCGTGAAAAGCCACGGCGGCTATCCGATTTCGGATGCCCAATGCTATTTGCTGAAAGGCAAAAGCCTGGCGCTTAGCATCTTCGGTGTAGGCACGGTGCTGAACGGTGTCAACGTGGCCTGGGCCACTGTTACCTTGCAGGACCTGAAGTCCAATATCAACAGTGACAAAGCCGGTGTTTCAACCCAGGTAAAAACGGGCCCAACATCGGAAAAAATCGCAGACGATATTTTGTACGAAGCCATCACTGAGGCCCTCAAGTCCCTCGATTGGGACAACGCCATCAAGGAAGTTGATCACTACCGCCAGGAAGCTGTAAAGCCCCAATAATGCCTTGATCTCGGCCCTGGCCTGCAGCGACCAGACACCTGCTGCAGCCGGGCATTTGCCATTTGAGTCAGCCTCGACTCAAATAAATCACCCACCCCAATAACCGCACCGGCGGCACTGAAGCACTGCAAATCGCCGTGTTGCCGGACCGTGGGTGTCGCTTTCAGCGATAGCGCAACGCAAGCGAAAACCTTGCTTTATACCCCAGGGGTATAGCGTGACATATCGATAGTATTGGACGATTTACGGCGCCAATGAAATCATTGCGGCCATAAATTAAGCACCTTGGCACACCGCTATCCGGACTGCCAAGCGTGTTTTTAGAACACAACGAGTAGGAGACAAAAAATGGCAATTACGGGTGTTATGCGGCCGGGCCACTGCCAGCTGCGCGTGCTGGACATGGAAGCAGCAGTGAACTTTTATACCAACGTCATGGGTTTGAAGCCGATGGGCCGTGATGCCCGGGGTCGGGCCTATTTCAAATGCGTGGATGAATTCGACCACCACAGCCTGATCTTGCGCCAGGCAGACCGCGCGGGTATGGACTTTTACGCATTCAAGGTGCGCGATGCAGCCACCCTGGACCGGTTTGAGCGCGACTTGAACGCTTACGGTGTGGCCACTGAACGCATGCCCGCTGGCGACTTGCTGGAAACCGGTGAACGGGTGCGTTTTACCGCTCCGACAGGGCATGTGTTTGAGTTGTATTGGCAGAAAACCAGTGTCGGTAACGAACTGGGCAATGTCAACCCGGAAGCGTATATCGACGGCCGCAAAGGCATTTCTCCGATCCGCCTGGACCACTGGCAAATTCATGGCGGCGACCTGGACGGCAGCCGTGATCTGTTTGTAAACGTCCTGGGCTTCTCAGTGGTTGAACGTATTTTGATGGAGGACGGCAAAACCGATATGGCGGTCTGGATGTCGTGCTCCGTGAAGGCCCACGACATTGCCTTTGTCCGCGACGAGCGCGACAACACCTTGCACCACGCATCCTATTTGTTGCCCACCTGGGAGCAGGTGCTCAAGGCCGCCGACATTATCACCATCAATCGCGTGAAGTTGGACATTGGGCCGTTGCGCCACGGTATCACCCGCGGTACCACGATTTACGCTTTTGATCCGTCGGGCAACCGTTTCGAGACCTTTTGCGGCGGCTATGACTACTACCCCGACATGCAGCCGGTGGTCTGGACCTGGGATGAGATTGGCCGTGGAATTTTCTATCACACGCGGGAACTGAACGAGCGCTTCCTCACGGTGGTGACCTGAACGCCAGTGTGCCCGCCGCTTAATAACTATTGGAACTATTCATGCAGGACATTCACACCGATTCGATAGGTGATACCTTGTACGCCGCATTGCGCAGCCGGACGCCGATTGACCCCATCAGCAATCAATACCCCGACCTTGGTATTGAAGGGGCCTATCGCATCCAGCAGCGATTGTTGGCCCGCCGTATGCAAGATGGCGAACGGGTTGTTGGCAAGAAAATCGGTGTGACGTCGGCGGCGGTCATGCACATGCTCGGCGTACACCAACCCGACTTTGGCTATCTGACCGACGCCATGGTAGTCAACCAGGGAGAAGCGATTGATACCCGCACACTGATCCAGCCCAAGGCAGAAGGTGAGATTGCCTTTGTGCTGAAGAAAGACCTGATGGGACCGGGTGTCAGTGTGGCCGACGTATTGGCCGCCACTGAATGTGTGATGCCGTGCTTTGAAATTGTTGATTCCCGCATTCGGGACTGGAAGATAACGATCACCGATACCGTCGCCGACAACGCTTCTTGTGGTGTCTTCGTGCTTGGCAGCCAGGCCGTCAGTCCGTTCAAGATTGACCTGTACAGCTGCGGCATGGTGCTCGAGAAGAACGGCGAAATCGTGGCCACTGGTGCCGGCGCGGCAGCCCTTGGATCGCCCCTGAACGCAGTCGCCTGGTTGGCCAACACCTTGGGGCGTCTGGGCATTGGTCTGCAGGCCGGTGAGGTGATTTTGTCGGGTGCATTGGCTGCCATGTTTCCGGCCCGCAGTGGCGACCACTTCCGCGTCAGTATCGGTGGCCTGGGCGAGTGCGCCGTGCGTTTCAACTAACTTTTACAGCACTTACACCATGACCCTGGATCCCCAAACCATCGATGCACTGGCCCAACTACTCGACGATTGCCAGTGCGCGGTACGCGATACCGAAAAAGTCACCAACCGCTATCCCGACATGGACTGGGAGGATGCCTACGCGGTACAGGCCGCTATTTTGGCGCGCAAGTTGGCGCGCGGCCACAAACTGGCCGGCTTGAAGGCCGGCCTGACATCCTTTGCCAAGATGAAACAAATGGGCGTGACCTCCCCAGTCTTCGGTTTTATGACCGACGACTACGTGGTGCCGGACGGTGGCGAATGTGCCATGCGCGATCTGATTCATCCCAAGGTTGAGCCCGAAATCGCGTTTGTCACGCGCAAGCCACTCAAGGGGCCGGGTTGCCACATTGCGGCGGTGCTGGATGCCACCGACTTTGTCTTGCCCGGCATCGAAGTGATTGACAGCCGTTACCAGGATTTCAAATTCGACCTGAAAAGCGTGATTGCCGACAACACCTCTGCGACCCGCTTTGTGGTGGGGGGAATGCCCACGCCGTTGGCCGGGTTGGACTTGCGCACGGTGGGCGTTGTGATGGAGAAAAACGGCGTGCCGGTGGCTTTTGGTGCAGGCGCCGCCGTGCTGGGTCATCCGGCCACAGCGATTGCCATGCTGGCCAACCACCTGGGTGCCCGCGGCCAGGAGATTCCGGCCGGAACCCTGATTTTGTCGGGCGGCATTACCGAAGCCGTGGCCGTGCAGGCTGGCGACCACGTCGCCTTGAAGGTGCAAGGCATGGGCAGCACCAGCCTGCGCTTTGTCTGAATTTCAAAATTACTGCAACAGGAGGGCACATGCCATTCGCACAGATTTACATGATTGAGGGCCGCACCGAAGACCAGAAGCGCGCCGTGATTGAGAAGGTGAGCAAGGCCCTGGTGGAGGCCACGGGCGCACCCGAGCAGGCGATTCGGGTCTGGATTTCCGAAGTTCCCAACACCAATTGGGGCATCGCCGGACAGACCGCAAAGGACCTCGGGCGTTAGTTTTAGCAATTGACGGCCCCGTCGGGGCCTTGGGAGATTCCATGAGAAAAGTGAAATGTGCGTTAATCGGCCCGGGCAATATCGGGACCGATTTGCTGGCCAAGCTGAAACGTTCTGCCGTATTGGAGCCGGTTTGGATGGTCGGTATCGATCCCGAATCCGATGGCCTGAAGCGGGCCCGCGCCATGGGTATCAAAACCACCCACGAAGGCGTTGACGGCCTGGTGCCGCATATGCGTGCCGATGGCGTGCAAATTGTGTTCGATGCCACTTCGGCCTATGCCCACGCAGAAAATTCGCGCAAGGTCAATGCCGAAGGTGCGTTGATGATTGACTTGACGCCTGCGGCGATTGGCCCCTACTGTGTGCCACCGGTGAATTTGCGTGAACACGTGGGACGGCGTGAAATGAATGTCAACATGGTCACCTGCGGTGGCCAGGCGACGATTCCCATGGTGGCGGCCATCAGCCGCGTACAAGCGGTGGCGTATGGCGAAATTGTGGCCACGGTCTCAAGCCGCTCGGTGGGGCCGGGTACACGCAAGAATATTGACGAATTTACCCGCACCACATCGGGTGCGGTGGAGCGTGTCGGCGGTGCAAAAAAAGGCAAAGCCATCATCATCATCAACCCGGCCGAGCCGCCACTGATCATGCGCGATACGGTGCATTGCCTGACCGAGACCGAGCCCGATCGTGCCGCCATTACGGCATCGGTACACGCCATGATCACCGAAGTGCAAAAGTATGTGCCAGGTTACAAGTTGGTGAACGGCCCGGTGTTTGACGGAAAGCGTGTCAGCGTGTTCATGGAGGTCGAGGGTCTGGGCGATTATTTGCCCAAATATGCTGGCAATCTGGACATCATGACGGCCGCTGCAGCGCGTACCGCAGAAATGTTCGCTGAAGAAATTCTGGCTGGAAAACTCAACTTGGAGCCCCTGGTTGCGGCCTGAACCGGAGTCGATAAATGACCGAAATGAACACACAAACTACGCGAAAAATTACCGTCCACGACATGACCTTGCGGGATGGCATGCACCCCAAACGCCATTTGATGTCGCTGGCGCAAATGCAAAGCATCGCCCAGGGGCTGGATGCCGCCGGTGTGCCGCTGATTGAAGTCACGCACGGTGATGGACTGGGCGGTAGCAGCGTGAACTACGGCTTTCCCGCGCACAGCGATGAGGAATACCTGGGCACCGTTATTCCATTGATGACGCAGGCCAAGGTCTCGGCCTTGCTGCTGCCGGGGATTGGCACGGTAGACCACCTCAAAATGGCCCACGGCCTGGGCGTGCACACAATTCGGGTTGCCACGCATTGCACCGAGGCTGACGTTAGCGAACAGCACATCAGCTACGCACGCAAACTCGGCATGGACACGGTGGGATTCCTGATGATGGCCCACATGGCCAGCCCGGACGTTCTGGTGAAACAAGCCCAGCTGATGGAATCGTATGGCGCCAACTGTGTTTATGTGACCGATTCCGCCGGTTACATGCTGCCCGCCGATGTCAAAGACCGTCTCGCTGCGGTGCGCGCCGCACTGCAACCCGAGACCGAATTGGGTTTCCATGGGCACCACAACCTGGCCATGGGGATTGCCAACTCGGTAGCCGCCATCGAGGCCGGTGCCACGCGCATTGACGCAGCGGCTGCTGGCCTGGGCGCGGGTGCTGGCAATACGCCCATGGAAGTGCTAGTTGCTGTCTGTGAGCGCATGGGCGTGCATACCGGTGTGGATGTCTGGAAAATTCAGGACGTTGCCGAAGATCTGGTATTTCCTATTATGGATTTCCCTATTCGCATTGACCGCGATGCGCTGACGCTGGGCTATGCCGGTGTCTACGGTAGTTTTCTGCTATTTGCCAAACGTGCTGGCGCCAAATATGGCATCCCGGCGCGTGATTTGCTGGTCGAGTTGGGGCGTCGCAAGATGGTCGGCGGCCAGGAGGACATGATTGAAGACACGGCGCTGACAATGGCGCGCGAACGCGGGCTCTTGCCAGCCTAGTTTGCGGGGGCTTGCGTTGAATCAGTTGGCATGGTCACGCGGCTCCAGTAAACTGGCCGCACCATGCCCTATTCAATTCATTGGGAGCCCTCTGGCGTATACAAGCGTTTCACCGGTGTGGTCAGCGGTGAAGAATTGTTGCGTTCGGTCATTGATGTGGCCAACGATGTGCGCTTTTTCCACGCACATTATGAGATTTCCGACTATCTGTCGGCAGATCGCACCGAGTTCTCCCAGGACGCCCTGAACGAAGTACGGGCGGTGCGGATTGGGTCATTCCAGGAAAATCCGCATATTCGTGTCGCTATCGTTACGCTGGACAGCAGCATCGAGCAGCGTATTTTTTCTACTATCGCGGCACGCCTTACCTTGCACCAGACGCGGGTATTTCCGTCACTTTCGGACGCCAATTATTGGGTAGGGCGCTCCGCGTACGCGGACTAAAGCGCCATGAACACCGTTCTGCGGCCGCTGCCCAGGTCACGCAATCCCTATGGTTTGGTTGCGATCGCCATGGTGGCCATTGTGGCGCTGTCGGGCTATTTGGTCTGGCGTCAACGCGCCGAAGCCTATTCCGCTGCCGAAGTGTCGGTGGTGAATACCAGCGAGGTTTTGCTGATTCAGGTCGAAAATGCTTTGGACCATGCCAGCGCCTTGCTGGACGCCGTCGGCGCCAGCTATGCCGCTGCCGTGCGCCGGGGAGACGCCCCCGAGAACCGGCTATTGACAGAAGTGCGTGGTCTGATTCCCCACTATGCTTTGGTGGCGCGGGTAGGTATTTTGAACACCCAGGGCGTCAATGTATTGAACTCGGCGGTGTCCGGACCGGGGGCCCAGCATCTCAATTTGTCTGACCGCGACTACTTTAAGCGGGCCCGCGATGGCGACCCCCAGCTAATGTATGCGGGCCCTTATCAGTCGCGCCTGACGGGTGAATGGATCCTCGTTATGGCCCGCCGCATCGCCGCGCCAGGCGACCGCTTTCTGGGCGTGGTGTACCTGACCATACCGGTGCAGGCCATTGGTAAAAGTTTTTCTCGGGTGGAACTGGGGCACAGTGGCAGCATCAATATGCGCACCGAAGATCTGTCCCAAGTGGTTCGCTACCCGGAGTTGGCCGGAGCCGAGCGGGATGTCGGGAATCGAAATGTCTCCCAAACTATTCGCGACATGATGCAGCGAACACCCGGCCAGTCGCGCTATGTGTACCAAGCGGTGGCCCCGATCGATGGCATAGAGCGGGTGTACGTCTATCGCAAGTTTGAGCACAGCCCGTTTTGGCTTACGGTGGGGCGTTCGGTAACCGACTTCGAAACCAGTTGGCGTCAGAGCGTGGCATTGCTGGGCGCTTTTGTGGCTTTGACCATTGGTCTGCTGCTGATCGGCGCACGGCGTTTGCAGCGCCATGCGCAGCTACTTGAAGACGCAGTCGCCACGCGCACACGGGAGACGCTGGACCTGTATGACAAAGCCCCGTGCGGCTACCACTCCCTGTCGCCCACCGGCGAAATAGTGCGGGTTAATCAGACCGAGTTGCAAATGCTCGGCTACGCCCGGGAAGACTATATTGGGCACAAAGTAAGCGATTTCATGACACCTGAAAGTGCCGCTATTTTTGCGCAGAACTACCCGGTATTTTTACAGCGTGGAAGCATTCGCAATCTGGAGTTGGACTTTGTTTGTCAAGATGGCTCGGTGCGCCCATTCCTGGTAGACGCCGACTTGACATGCGATGCCGCGGGTCAGCCACTGATGTCGCATAGTACGATTGTTGACAATGCGCTGCGCAAAGCACAGAACGCCAAGATCAATACGCTGAACCATTTCCTGCAAGAGGTGGTCGATACCTTGCCGTTCGGCATCGTGGTACTGGACTCGACCCAAGCCGTGGTATTGAAGAACCATTTGTTCAACCATTTATTGGGATATCCGGCGGACTGGATCAAGCCCGGTGAAGCCACCTTCAGCGACATTATTCGCGCCAACTACGCCCGGGGCGACTATCCGGATCGCAGCTTTGAGGAGGTGCTTGGTTACTTTGTCGGTGAGATGCAGGCGCGCCACACGGTGCGCCTGGAACGCCGACAGGGCAACGGGGCATACGTGGGGATTTGCGGTCTGCCTTTGAGCAATGGACTGACCTTGCTAACCTATACCGATATAACCGGGCATAAATTGGCCCAGGAAAGCCTGGACAAAGCACTGAAAGAGGCCGAAGCGGCAGCCGTTGCCAAAAGTGCATTTATTGCCAATATGAGCCATGAAATACGCACACCCATGAACGCCATCTTGGGCCTGAGCTATGCGTTGCAGCGCACCGAATTGCCCAATGAAGCCCAGCGCATGCTGGGGCAAATTCGCAGTGCTGGTCGTTTGCTATTGGGTATTTTGAATGATGTACTGGACTACTCGAAAATTGAGTCTGGCAAACTCGAAATACAGGCTGAGCCCTTTGCGTTGAACGATGTGCTCGACAATGTTGCCTCCATAATGGCCGCCAATGCGCGCGAGAAAGATCTGGAACTGGTGGTGTCCGGTGTGCCGCTGGGCGATGTGCGGTTGGTCGGCGATGCCTTGCGGCTCGAGCAGGTGTTAATCAATCTGACCGGCAATGCCATCAAATTCACCCATGCCGGGCACGTTACGCTGCACGTCGATTGGGTGCTGGATACGCCCGAGCAGGTGCGCCTGCAGTTTGCGGTTCGCGACACCGGCATTGGCATTCCTCTGGAAAAGCAGCAACTCATATTCGCTGCGTTCTCCCAGGCCGACGCTTCTACCAGCCGGAAGTTCGGTGGCAGCGGCCTGGGCTTGGCCATCAGCCAGCGCCTGGTGCATGCCATGGGGGGCGACCTGAAGGTGGTCAGCGTGCCCGACCAGGGTAGTGCGTTCTCTTTTATTCTGGATTTCCAGCGCACCCACGATGTGGACGCAAGAGCACCGATGGTGCTGGACGTGTTGATTGCCGAAGACAACCCCATAGCGCGCGAAGCGCTGGACCAAACGGCCCGTGGCATGGGGTGGCGCACCCACGCCTGGGATTCGGGCGATGCCCTGCTGGCCCACATGCAAGCTGCCGTGGCTATGCCGGGATCCGCACCTGCATCGCTACCCGCGCCGGTACCTGCCGTTTTATTGCTCGATTACAAAATGCCGGGTTTGAATGGGCTGGAAACAGCCCACGCTGTGCGCCACAGTTTGCACAATCAGCGCGATGCAATCGTTATTTTGGTGACCGCCTATAACAACGCTGAATTGCAAAGTCATGCGGATATCGGCTTGGCTGATGCCATTCTCAGCAAGCCCGTGACGCCCAGTGCCTTGTTTGATGCGGTGGTGCGGGCATTGCAACGCCGCAAAGGGGTGGACGTTGCAATGCTCAGCGGTCCGGTCAGTGCCGCGCCGCGTTTGCAGGGCTTGCGCATGTTGGTGGTCGACGACAGTGAGATCAATCTCGAAGTGGCGCAGCGCATTTTCCAGAGCGAGGGCGCGCTCGTCAGCCTGGCCAGCAACGGCCAGCAGGCGCTGGACTGGCTGCACCGGCATCGAACGGCGGTAGACATTGTGTTGATGGATGTGCAGATGCCGGTGCTCAACGGCTACCAGGCAACACAGCGTATTCGCAATGTGCCAGAGTGGCACGCATTGCCGGTGGTGGCCCTCTCGGCAGGCGCCTTTTTGGAGCAGCGTGAGCGTGCCTTGCAAGAGGGTATGAATGGTTTTATTGCCAAGCCTTTTGACGTCGATGCTGCAGTGCAGCTCATACAAAACCTGACCGGACATGTGACAGGCGCGTTGACCGACGTGCCGGACGCGGTGGAAGCGCTGCCAGGCATCGCCATTGGCAAGGCGCTTGCACTGTGGCGTGACGTCGAGAATTACCAAAAATATTTGCGCCGCTTCGCCGAGCGCTACGCCGACATCGGGACCCAGTTGCAGGGCTGTGGCCCTGAGGATGCCGAGGCTTTGCTGCACAAGTTTCGTGGAGCCGCTGCCAATTTGGGATTGGAAGATACCGTTATTGCAGCCCAGCAGCTGGAGCTGCGCTACCAACAACGGGAGTCAGTCGAGAGTGCCCTGCGGCAGTTGAAAAACGCGCTGAACACGGCACTTGCAAGCATTGCCAGCTATGCCCCCACGCCGTTGCCTGAGGCACACGCTCCGGTGGTCGAGGCGGTGCACCATACGGCGTGGCTACAGAAATTACTGGCCGCATGGCAGGCCGACAGTTCGCGCGCTGTGGAGGATGTGTTGTCGGCCCCACACGCCTATCTTGCAGACGGTCTTGATGGGCCTGGCGGACAGCTGCAGGCAGCATTGGACAATTATGATTTCCGTGCAGGCGAGGCGTTGACGCAGCGTTTGCTCGATGCAGCAGAAGGACGCCTATGACCTCTGGTCCGATATTGATCGTCGACGATGAACCGGTGAACCTGGCCAGCATGGATGCCGTGTTGCGTGACAGTTACCCGCTGGTATTTGCGCGCAACGGGGAGCAAGCCTTGCAAGCCAGTTTGAAGCATGCACCGGCGCTGATTTTGCTGGATGTCAAATTACCCGGCCAGGACGGTTACGCGGTCTGCCGGGCACTCAAGGCAGATCCGCGAACCGAGGCCATCCCGGTGATTTTCATCACCAGTTTGCGCGACGTCACCGACGAAGCCATGGGCTTTGCCGCCGGTGGGGTGGATTACATAACCAAGCCATTTTCCGGTGAAATATTGCAGGCCCGCGTGCGCACCCATTTGTCGCTGGTGCGTGCCAGTCAGCTGGAGCGCAGCTACAACGACGCCCTGCAAATGCTCAGCCATGCCGGTCACTTCAATGACAACGATACCGGCGAGCACATTTGGCGCATGGCCAGTTATGCGCAAATGCTGGCGGTTGCCTATGGTTTGCCGGCCGAATTGTGTACCCTGATTGGGCAAGCGGCACCGATGCACGATACCGGCAAGATCGGCATCAACCAGGGCATTCTGAAAAAGCCGGCGGCATTGAATGCCGAAGAGTGGGTTGAAATGAAAAAACACCCGCGCATTGGCCACGATATATTGAGTGCCAGTGGCGCCCCTATTTTTGCCTTGGCTGCAGAAATTGCCTTGTGCCACCATGAACGCTGGGACGGCAATGGCTATCCGCAAGGGCTTGCCGGCATGGACATTCCGCTGTCCGCCCGGGTTGTTGCCGTGGCCGATGTATTCGATGCACTCACCATGAAGCGTCCCTACAAAGAAGCCTGGTCGATGGAACGTGCGCTGGAAACCATTCAAGCCTGGCGTGGCAGCCATTTCGAGCCCGCCATGGTGGACGCCTTCATGCGCATAGTGCCGGAAATTGCGGCCGCCAAGGCGCATTGGGACGCCCGCGAAGAGGCTGCCAACGCTAGCAATGCGGCAACCGCACCAGGCGCCGCTGGGTAGGAAACAGCGTCAGTCCATAGCGCCCTTGCAGCCAACCCCACAGGCCTTGTTTGAAGCCGGTGGTTACCACTATGGCCAGCAATCCCAGACCCATTTGGTACCACGTTCCGTAGTCGGCGAAGAACTTGTTAAGCAACCAGAACAGGATGGCCCCGACCATTGGGCCTTCGATCCGGCCGATGCCGCCAATCACCACAATGAAGACGGCGAAGGCGGTCCAGTTGACGCCGAAGGCGGCGTCCGGGCTGATGCGAATATTGCCAACAAAGTACAAAGCCCCGGCCAGCCCGCACCCCAGCGCTGCCACGCAGTAGACCATCAGCTTCATGCGGCGCACGCCAATACCCTGGCTTTCTGCCGCTACCTCGTTATCGCGAATAGCCTGCAAGGCAAGGCCTTGCTTGCTGCGCAGGAACAAATAGACGCCGGCAATGCATGCACACACGCATGCCAGGGCAATCCAGTAGGTGGTGTGTTCGCGGGTGCTGCGGCTGATGCCACGCAAGGCGGTCAGGCTGGTACCCGAGCCGCCACCCACGGCTGACACATTCGCCACGCTCAGGCGAAATACTTCGGCAATCACCCAGGTACCGATTGCAAAGTAGCCGCCCTGCAGCCGGAACGCCAGCCATGACACCGGTATTGCAATCAGGCCTGCGACCAGTGCCGCCAGTGGAATCGCCAGAAACGGGTTGATGCCGGCAAAGTTGCCCATTGCCAGCATGGCGTAGCCGCCCAGGCCAAAGAACGCTTGTTGGCCGACCGACACCATGCCGCCATAGCCGGCCAACAGGTTCCACATCATGGCGTAGATAAAGTAGCAGGCGATTTCTACGAATTCACGCATCCAGGCAGATTCGCCCCAGAATGGCAAACTGGCGGCAAATAGCAGCCAGACCAGTGCCACTGGCAGGGCCGCATTGCTGATGCGCGTGCTGCGGATGACTTTAAATGAGGGAGCGGGAGTCGCGTGCATTGCATGTGCCTTTGGCTATCAGCCTTTTGTTTTGGGAAACAGGCCCTGCGGGCGGACCACCAGAACGATTAAAAAAACCAGATGGCCGAACCACAGGCCCCAGCCAGGATCGAAAGCAAAGCCGGCTTGCTGGGTTACTCCCAGCACCATGGCGCCGACAAACGTACCCCAGAAGGAACCCATGCCGCCGACAATCACGGCCTCAAACGCAAACAGCAATAACATCGGGCCATCGCTGGGGGCTACCGTGGTGCGCAGGCCCTGAAAAATGCCGGCCAATGCGATCAGTGCAAATGCCAGGCCCGTGGCCAGGGCGTAGACCGTGCGCGCTTCCAGTCCCATGAGTTCGGCAATTTCGCGGTCGTCGGACACGGCGCGAAAGGCCCGCCCGATGGCGGTGTGGGCAAATAACCATTGCAGAAACAATGTGGTCGCCAGCGCGGCCATAAAAATCAGAAACGGCAGCGTGCCAATACTGAGGCCCAAAAGGCTGAAGCTTTGCGTATTCAGGCCGTCGGAGTCCAGCGCGCGCGGATCAGCCGAAAAGACCTCCTGCAACGCGTTTTGCACCACAATGGACAAGCCAAACGTCACCACCAGCGACGGCAGCGGGTCCTTGCCGACGGTGCGGTTCAGCAATAATTTTTGGAGTACATAGCCCAGTGCAAAGCCGGCTGGCAACATCACCACTGGCGCCAACAAGGTATGCCCTCCCAACGCCTGTACAGCGGCAATTGCACCGAATGCGGCCAGCACAATGAAGTCACCTTGGGCGATATTGGTCAAGCGCATGACGCCAAACATAATCGACAGGCCTTGTGCAAAGAGGCAATACAAACCACCCAATAACAGGCCTTGAATAACGATGTCTTGCATAGCTAGATCCCAAAGTATGCGGCGCTAATTTGTGCCCGCGTCAGTGCCTTGCTGGGGCCTTCCAATGACACCCGACCTTCTTGCAAGCAGTAAACCCGGCTGGACACACTCTGCGCCAGGCTGACGTCTTGCTCTACCACGACGACACTCATGCCTTCGGCCACAATCGCCGGCAGGGCGGCATAGATTTCGCGAATCACAATTGGCGCCAGTCCGAGAGAAATCTCATCGCAGAGCAAGGCCTCGGGGTTGCTCATGAGGGCGCGGCCAATCGCCACCATTTGTTGTTGTCCGCCCGACAGGGCGCCCGACGGCGCATGGCGTTTTTCACTCAATATAGGAAACAGGTCATACAGGCGCGGCAAGTTCCACGGTCCTTGGCGGCGTGCAAAGGCACCCATGCGCAGGTTTTCTTCCACGCTCAGACTGGCGAACAGGCGCCGGCCTTCGGGCACCAGTGCCAGACCGCGCCGTACAATGTCTCCGGGTGCCAGGCCACCGATCGCCGCGCCCTTGAATTCGACGGCTTTTGACGCCACCGGAACCAGGCCCGTCAGCGATTTCAAAAAGGTACTTTTGCCGGCACCGTTGGCGCCAATCATGGCCACCACTTCACCAGCGTGCAGCTGGAAGTCGATACCAAATAGGGCCTGTGCATCACCGTAGTGGGCTTGCAGACCGTGCGTCTGAATCAGCGTCATGCTTCCATTCCCATATAAACCCGTTGCACCGCTTCGTCGTGCATCACGGTGTGCGGGTCGCCCTCGGCCAACTTGGCGCCAAAGTTGATGACAAAAAGCCGGTCGGCGATCGACAGCAAGGCGTGTACTACGTGTTCAATCCAGACCATCGTGACACCGTCTGTCTTGATGCGGCGCAATTCTTCCACCAGTTCCTGGGCTTCGTGCTCGGTCAACCCGCCGGCGATTTCGTCAAGCAGCAACAGTTGCGGCCGGGTCGCCAAGGCACGCGCCAACTCCAGCCGCTTGCGGTTGAGCAATGTCAAGCTGCCCGCGGCCTGGTTGGCATAGGCGCTGAGGCCGGTTTTTTCCAGCACTTCGACTGCCGTGTGCCAGGCCGCACGCTCTGCCTGCTGGCCGCCGAAGCTGGCGGCGGTTACCAGATTTTCAAACACGCTCATGTGACCGAAGGGTTGCGGTACCTGGTAGCTCCGACCAATGCCCAGGCGGCAGCGCTGGTGTGGCTTGAGTGCCGTTACATCCCGTCCGTCGTAGTGCACGCTGCCCTGGTCTACCTGGGCATCACCCGAGATCAAGTTGAACAAAGTGGTCTTGCCGGCACCATTCGGGCCAAGAATGCCCAGCGTTTCGCCGCGCTGCACGGTGAGGCTGATCTGGTCGGTCACGCGCAGCGCGCCATAGCGTTTGCTAACGCCGCGCAGTTGCAGGAGGGGCGCGGCAGGTTTGACCCCTGGGTTCAAAGTGTCCATGGTGTTTCGCTCAGGCGTATTTGATGGCTTCCAGGGGCGCCTGCTTGGCGATCTGTGGGGCCAGCGTGTTGTCGACAATTTTCAAGTCCAGGCCTTTGCCGTGCTTTTGCCACTGACCTACCACCAATGGTGTTTTGCTGACATTGGGTACCGGGCCGGTTTTGAAGTTGACCTGGCCCACGGTGGTGGCCAGATTGGTGTTGGCAATGGCGTCGCGAATGGCTTCTGGCGAGCGATCAGCAGCGCGTTTGAGCGCGTCCAGCGCCACTTCAAACAGGGCCTGCTTAAAACCCAAAGTCACAATCCAGGGCCTTCCGGTAGCGGCACTGTACGCATCGGCCAGTTCCCGCGCGCTCTGGCCCGTCATGCTGGATTTGAAGGGGTGCGCCGGGCTCCACATCAGCTCCACCGTCAGGCCGGCGGCGCGGTCACCAAAGGCCGCGATCGCGGCGGGAAATTCGGTGGCTTTGGCAACCGTCACAATTTTGGGTCGGAAGCCACTTTGTGCGGCCTGGTTCCAGAAGTTGGCGAAGTCGGGCGGTGGCACCACGCCGGTCACAATTTCAACCTGATTTTTCTTGAATTCCGAAATGAAGGTGGAAAAGTCATTGATGGGTGACTGAAAACGGCCACGGTCGACCACTTTAAAGCCCTTGGCCGCCAACGTTGACGGAAAGCCCATCTTGGCGTCGCCCCAGGCGTTGCCGTCTTCATCGTTGGGCCACAGGGCGCCAATCGCTTTGCTGGTGGGGAGTTGGGTCCACATGCCGGCGAACGCGCCAATGATGTCTTCCAGACCCCAGAAGAAGTGGTAGGTCCAGTCGAAGCCTTTTTTCGGGTCGCCCTTGCGGCCAAAGAAATACGGTTGCCACGGCGCATCGTTGGTAATGCAGGGCACGCCATTGAGTTCGCACTGGTCGGCCACCGGGTTGGTGGTGGCCGGGGTGGCGGCGGCAATGACCAGGTCAACTTTGTCGCGCAGTATCAGTTCGGAGGCTGCTGATCCCGCCTTATTGGGGCTGCTTTGGGAATCCTTGTAAATAATCTCCACTGCGTATTTTTTACCGCCCACCAGAATGCCGCCGGCAACCGCTTTTTTCACCTGTTCCATGGTGAATTTGTCGGGTTCGGCAAACGCTGCCAAGGGGCCGGTTTGCGGGCTGACATAGCCGATCTTGATGGTATTGCCCGACTGGGCATGGACCCATGGGGCATGCAAGGTGGCAGCACCTGCAAGGGCAGCTGCAGGCGCTGCCTTGAGCAGCTGGCGACGTGAGAGTGACTGGTCTTTCATGGTGGTCTCCGGTTTGTAGTTGGATGCAGGCGAATGGATGGGGCGGATCGGTGCCGGCGAATAGGCGCAGCTATACCTTCAGGGTCTTGGGTTGATATGTCTCTGTGTGGCGCATCTCGTGCTGTGCTTTTTTGCCCGGCCCGGATGCTTGTTTTGCCTCTGGTGCGCAATAATCCCACCGACCGGTATTGGGTGTCCAATATCAAATGGCTCTCTTTCCATACCTATGGGGTATCAATGGAACTTCGACATCTGCGCTATTTCTCGGTGCTGGGAAGCACCCTTAACTTCACCCGTGCCGCCGAGCAATTGCATATTGCGCAGCCACCACTTTCGCGCCAGATTCAACAGCTGGAAGATGAGTTGGGTGTCGAATTGTTGGACCGCAGCAGCCGGCCGCTGGCCCTTACCCGTGCCGGTGCTTTTTTCTATGAACAGTCATTGCAAATACTCGCGCGCCTGCAGGAAATTTCATTGGCAACCAAGCGCCTGGGTGATGGCAAACGGCGCTGGATTGGCGTCGGCTTTGTGCCCACCTTGCTGTACGGTGCATTGCCAAAGGTGATTCAGAAATTCATGGCAGCGCATCCCGAGCTTGATGTGGTGCTGACCGAGCTCACCTCGATTCAGCAAGTGGAAGCATTGCGTGCCGGGCGCATTGATGTGGGCTTGGGCCGGGTGCCGATTGAGGCCGATGGCCTGCTAACAACGGTGATTGAAGAAGAGCCGTTGGTGGCGGTGTTGCCGGCCAGCAGCGACCTCGCCAAACTCAAGCGTGTCTCGCTGGAGGTCTTGGCCAGTCAGACGATTATTTTGTACCCGGCGCAACCCCGCCCCAGTTTCGCTGATCAGGTGCTTTCGCATTTTCGCAATCGCGGATTTCCGATTCAGTCTACTTATGAAACCAATGGGCTGCAAACCGCTCTGGGAATGGTCGCTGCAGGGATTGGGTTTTCCCTGGTGCCCCGCTCGGTTCAGCAGTTCCGGCGCGAGGACATTGTGTACCGCCCAATCAGCGATACGGGAATTTTCTCGCCTGTCTTAATGACTACACGAATCGATGACCAGTCGAAAGATTTGGTTTCCTTGTGTACCGAAATTCGCACTGCCATGGGAAGCATATCGGCGAAAAAACCCCGCTCTGTGGCGCACCGTGGCGCTATGCGTTAGTTCCCGCTGTAGTCCGCGATGTGGCGTGCGCCAACATGAGGCCGAATCTCCCGGGCCGCGCGCGATTGCAGCGCTGTGCCTTTTTTGCGTTGTGCTGCGCGTTTAATTGCGCTTGCCAATGACTGCGGGTAACGGCAAACACCCGCGCAAAGTTTCGTGCGATTTGATCGTCGGCGGCAGAGCCAGTCAGGCCGCTTGTGGGCGCTATCTGTAGGCTGTCATCTTGGGGCATGTTCGCTCCTCCTTGCGCTCACATTGTGCGATGCCCGGTACGCTGGGCCAACGAAGAAAAACGGCGATCTTTACTACCAAATCGTGGTCTAAGCATGGGGGTTTTTCCCCGGTACGGTTCGGTGCAATCAACTTGATACCAATGCATCCTCACTGGTGCTTACCCTTGGTAACGCCCTATTTTCGCTGTACATCGCGCGACCGAATTGCGATGCCAAAGGCGTTCCGTAGTTTGCCGTGTTGGCGTCTGGAGGTTTGGACAGGGTGGCTATCACTGGAGCTGATCTATTGCATCAATTTTTTTTATTCAGAAGCCGATCCGAAATATTTAAAGTTCCGCTGTCCATGCGTGTCGCCTGAGATTAGTGTGTGTGGGGAAAGTCGTTTTGAAAATACAACATCAAATACTTGCATTAGGTGCAAGCGGAGCAGTCTTTGTTATAGCCGTTGGACTTGCCGGAATTTTTTCAGCGAGCTATATAGCCAATGAACTCGATAGTGCCTTGCATTCCAGCGCTGCGTTGAGTGAAAGCCAATCCATTGGGACACTATTGGACGCGGTGCGTGGAGATGTTCAACTTGCATTGTTTGCGGGGCGTCAGCGAAATCCATTTCAGATCGATGAGGCGGAGGCTGGCTTTAAAGCGCACGTCAAGGCATATCAAGAAAAGTTATCCCAACTCACCGCAGATACCGGGGGGGAGCGCACTGCACCTATCGTAAATTTGAGTACGGACTATTTGAAACAAGCAAAAGAAATTGTGGATTTCTCGACCTCGGATGTAGCCCACGCAGAAAGTCTTTTGGGGGAATTGCAAAAAAAGTATGGCGCGCTGGCCGAGCCCATCAGCACAATTTCACAGGAAATTGCCAGCGCCACCGAAACCAATGCGCGGTCGGCTAGCGCATCCGTTCGAAAAGCAGAGTGGGGCATTGGATTGGCTTTTACCCTTGCTTGCGTTTTGCAGTTTTTCACTTCGGCCTGGCTTTCATTGCAAATTAAACGACCGCTCAACCATGCAATGGGCGTCATCAATTCCTTGTCACAAGGTGACTTGTCGCAATCGATAAGACCTTTTGGAAGCGAGGAGTTCAAGAGTCTATTGCTTGCCATTGGGGCGGTTCAAAATGGCATTTCAGGTGTCGTTTCCAACGTCAAGTCGAGTGCCGAGACGGTAGACACTGCAAGCGCAGAAATTGCACAGGGAAACCATGATCTGTCGATCCGAACAGAAAATCAAGCCAGTGCGCTGCAGCAAACGTCAGCGGCAATGCGCGAACTCGGATCGACGGTCACACAGAATTCCGATGCCGCCAAGCAAGCCAATCAACTCGCAAAAGGCACATCGGAAATCGCCGCGCAAGGCGGCGCTGTGGTAGATCAAGTCGTAACCACGATGCGTGATATCCATGCAGCGTCGCGTAAGATTGCCGACATTATTGGCGTGATCGATGGCATTGCATTTCAAACGAATATTTTGGCCTTGAACGCTGCAGTGGAAGCGGCCCGTGCTGGCGAGCAAGGCCGCGGCTTTGCGGTTGTTGCGAACGAAGTGCGGAGCCTTGCCAGTCGCTCCGCGGATGCCGCCAAGGAGATCAAGCGCTTAATTGATGCCAGTGTCCAACGCGTCGAACAGGGGTCAACTTTGGCCGACAGGGCGGGTGCCACCATGATCGAAGTAGTTCAAAGTATCCACCAGTTAACGCATATTGTTGGGGAGATAAGCAATGCCACAGCAGCCCAAAGTGAGCGGATTCTGGAGGTTGCCGCATCGGTATCACAGATGGACCATACAACCCAGCAGAACGCCGCTTTGGTCGAAGAAGTCGCGGCGTCTGCAAGTAGCTTGATGGGGCAATCCAGTGAGTTGCTGCGGTCCGTGGAATTTTTTAAACTTACAGAAAAGCAATCTTTAGCCCAGCTGGATAGTTCAATCGCTCGTGAAAATGACGCTTCGCTTAGCGCTGTAGTGCAGCCTCGAGTGGGCGGGGATCAATCCAGTCATGCGCGGCCACTGGTTCAGGGATGAACTGGTGACGATGCAAGAAGTTGCAAAAATCTTGAAGTCCATTGAGTGAGGCATCACTCAAATCGGTGTGCAGCCGCTCATGGGCATTTTTCCCGTAGGCCACCGAAACCCAATATTCACTGCTATTGGTTTCCTTCGCAAGGAAACGCCGAGTGTCTTCGGGATGCTTGCGGGGCGCATGACCGGCCTACTGGCCGAAATGATTGGCAATATTGCGACCGTACGCAGCTTTGGTGGCGAGCCGGCGGTGAAAGAGCGCTATGGCCTGCCCGTCGGCAGTCAACCGGCATAGGGAGGAAAAAACAGGGCTTTTTCTACCGCCAATGATGGTGACGATGTTTTGTCGGAGATCAACATAACGCCCTTGGTGGATGCCATGTTGGTGTTGGTGGTCGTCCTGAAATCGCTTTTTGGCAGGGGCAGGATAGCAGAGCGCAATTTCATGTACCCATGACGCCCCGACTGCCAGTAAAATCTCGCCCCATGAGCAAGCCAGCAAATAAAACAACGACCATTTTGAGTGACGGACTGCGCTATAAAAGCAAAGTTGGAGGGTCACCTTTTGCAACCACGTCTTACGCCGGAAACGCCACCATGTCGTGTTTTCTCTGCGGTAAGCACCGCCCCCGCTCGGAAATGATGACGCGCAAACTCATCGGGAAGTCCCAGCCGGTGTGTGCGCCCAAGTGCGGCGCCTGATTGCAGCTTTTTTAAGCATCGCGTCGAAACCCAGCAGGGGCGCGGCTCCCAAGGGTTTTCCCGGTATTTATCCACAACTCGGCGCACAGCATCTGTGGAATAAAAATGCTGCCTATCGGATGTCGGGCTGGGGATGTCGGGCTGGGGATGTCGGGGCTGGGGCGGTCATCCGGGTCGGGCTGGCAGTCCACGGCACAATACGCCCTGATTTGATTTCATTCGGGGGCCAGGCTTGCTATTTGACTACCAGTTTGTACCGTTAGACGACGCCAGCCTCGCGCGCCAGCTCGACCTTTGGCGGCAGTCTTGGCCCGCGTTTTGGGTGTGGGCCTATGTGCCCGAGGTCGAACGTCTGCGCGTACCGGCCCTGCAAGCCCTTTGCCGTGCACGCGCAGTGCATCTGGTCGGCGCGGTGTTTCCGGCCCTGTTGGATCCCAGCGGTTTTCGCCAGGATGCGATTTTGCTGCTGTGCATGCGCCCTGGCCCGGTGTCTTTTTTGCTGGAAGATTTGCAGCGCGAGGGGGGCGCCCGACTCGGCGCGGCAATTCAAACCGCCATGGCGCCGAACGCAAGTCCGGCCGATTGCCTGGACACCGAATCCGCCGGCAGCTTGTTCCTGGTGTTTGATGCGATGTTGCCCAACATCGCTACGTTGCTGAGCGAGAGCCATGCCGCCTTATCGAAGCCGCCGCGCTATCTGGGCGTGAATGCGGGCAGCGAAACCTTTCAGCCCATGCCGTGCGTATTCGACACACACAAACTGGTATCTGAAGGTGCGCTGGGCGTCTTTTTTCCGCAGCCACTGGTTTCGGCCGTGCACCATGCCTACGCCGAGTCGAGCAGTCCTTTGCGGGCCACATCGGCCACCGGCAATCGAATATTGATGATAGACAATCGGCCGGCGTTTGCGGTCTACCAGTCGCTCATTCAGGAGGCTTTTGGTGTCCACCTGACGGCAGAAAATTTCTACGACTACGCCGTCCATTTTCCGTTTGGTTTGGTCACGGCGGTCGATATCCTGGTTCGCATTCCGGTCGCCATCGGCCCCGATCAATCGCTGGTGTGTGTCGGAGAGGTTCCGCCCAACTCGATGCTGCGCCTATTGCGTGCCCCACAATTGTCCGACAGCGCCTGCGTGCGTGACCTGGCGTTTACGTTGCGGCCGAGCGACAATGCCACCGCGCTCTTGGCCTTTTATTGCGCCGGTCGGCGCATGCATTTCGCCGAAGACGCAACGCTGGAGCTGCAGGGCCTTCGCCAAATTCCAGGTTGCACCGACCTTTTTGGTGCA
>Ga0228698_1000079_pt1 | contig 90999 bp, 74 predicted proteins | sample McNCre117_Aug_MG_FD_178015 | JGI IMG/M metagenome (GOLD analysis project Ga0228698, IMG submission 178015) | Freshwater microbial communities from McNutts Creek, Athens, Georgia, United States - 1-17_Aug_MG | ecosystem: Environmental > Aquatic > Freshwater > Creek | place: USA: Georgia...
TCACCATGCTGCCCTCGTCATGGACCAACGCACGGGCACGCATGCGCTCGTGACTGGACCAAAACATCATGCGCCAAGCCAAGGCCAAGTACAGCAAAGCCCCCGCATTCCAGCCCACAATTGCCCGCGTAACGGTTTGTTGCACCCAGTTGTCTGGCAGTGCCAAAGCCACCAATACACCCAACGCCAGACTGAACAACAAACGGGGCCGGCCCTTCAACTGGCGCAACACCATGGCGGGGGAAAGTATCACTGCAACTCCTTACGGGTTAATCGGTAATGCATCACAGCGCAGGGGACCTCCAACACATTGCAAGTGGTGCATCCTGAGCGACAATGGGCACCATCCTATAACAAGTCAGAGCGGGCCGATTGACATGAAGTTTTACCGGCAGGTAATGTTCACACTGCGAATCGAGGCGCAATTTTTTGCACGCTTCCCGCGCCTGATTCTGGCCACCCTGCTGGTGGTTTGCTTGCCCGCCCTCTACACCGTGATCTACCTCACCAGTGTGTGGGACCCGGCCTCCAGAACCAGTGCTTTGCCAGTGGGTTTGGTCAACCTCGATCAAGGACTGAGTTACCGCGGCCAGTTTTTCAATGCGGGCCGCGAAGTCATGGCCAATCTGCGTCGCAAGCACACATTTGGCTTTACCGACTTCGACACCGAGGCCGCGGCACGCACCCAGGTGCGCTCCGGTGCGTTGGCGTTTGCATTAATTATTCCGCAAGACTTCAGCTCGAATGCGATACCGGGACAAGAAGCCGGCGGCGGCAAGTTGGTGGTGTACAGCTCGGAGGGAAACAACTTCGAGAGCGCCATGATTGCCAAAGACTTTGCCCGTGAACTGGGCCACTATGTCAATGAAGACCTGAACGCCAAGCGCTGGGAATTGGTGCTGCTGAAAGCCGCCGGGTCGCAACGCAATGTGGACCAATTGCGCAGTGGCGTTGAACAGTTACAGCACGGTGCCCACGAATTGCGTGCCGGCACCGTGCAGTTAAACCAGGGCACGCAGCAAGCCGTAACCGGCGGCCAGCGATTGGCCGGTGGCGTTACCCAGCTCACCGCAGGCGTGCGCCAACTTGATAGCGGCATTCGCACGCTGGACGCAAAACATCCGCGCAACTCCGACCTGGAACGGCTGCGCCAGGGTGCGGAGCAGTTGGCAGCCGGCCACAGCGAGCTCAACACCGGGTTGTCGGAGTTACAAAACGGCAGTTTGCGCATTCGCAACGGCGTCGCCGAATTCCGCGAGCAAGCGCACAGCAGTCTTTTGGTGCCCAGCCATGTAGCGGAAAGCGTGGACAGCTTGTTCGACGGCGTCGTGAAACTCGATGAAGGCATCAAGACCGCAACCGAAGCACAGACCCGCATTGGCGATGGTGCGGCCAAGTTGAGTACCGGCGTCACCACCTTGACCACAGGCGTGCGGGCCATGAATGCGGGGATTCGCAGCATGTCCTCGCGCTTACCCGAAGACAGTGCACTTGATGAACTGGACACCGGCGCCAACACCCTCAGCAACGGCCTGGTCACACTGGACTCGGGCGCTGGCAAAGTGCGCGCCGGTGCGGAGCGACTGGACACCGGCATCAATTTGCTGGCAGCTTCCTTGCCCGCCACCATCGACCGCCCGGAAGGCAGCGCCGAGGGGCTGGCCAATTCGGTCAAACCGCAATTGGAGATTGATGCGCCCGTGCCGAACAGCGGCAGCGCCTTTGCCCCAAACATCATTCCGGCCGCGCTCTGGCTGGGCGCTGGTGTCGTCGCCTTCCTCATTCATCTGCGCGTGCTGCCCAAGCATGCACAGCATTTTTCGCCACCGGCCCAGCTCACCGGCAAACTGCTGATTCCAATTGGTTTGGTGTGGTTGCAAGCGGGCTTGGTCTATCTGACCATCGTTTGGGGCCTGCATGTGCAGGTTGCCAACCCACTGCACTGCGGTATTTCATTGGCGGTGGCATCTGCCACCTTTCTGGCCATTGTGTTCGCGTTGAATCGGGCACTGGGCGATGCCGGAAAAGCTTTGGCAATGATTCTGCTGGCCTTGCAGTTGTCCAGTTCCGGCGGCATTATGCCGGTTGAGCTCAGCGGTGGTGTGTTCTCGGAAATCAGTCCCTGGCTGCCGTTGACATGGGTCGTACGCGATCTGAAAACCAGCATGTTCAACGCCTATGGTGGCGATTGGACGCACCCACTACTGATCGTCGGTACAACCGGCCTGTTGGCTTTGTGCAGCGCATGCTGGGTCGGACGCTGGCGCTTTGTGCAGCCGGCACAAGTGCGGCCGGCAATTGATTTCTGAATACGATAATTTTATGAGCGCAGATTCTGACCCCACCCATTCGCCTGAGCCAAGCACCGTGAGCGCCCTCGAAAAGCGCCGCCGGCGCATGCTTATGACCGACATTGCGGAAGCGGCCGGTGTCTCCACATCGACGGTATCGCGGGCTCTCAGTGGCAACCCGCTGATCAAGGCAGCGACCCGCGAACGCATTGCGGAGTTGGCGCGCAGCATGAATTACCAGATCAATATCGGTGCAGCCAACTTGCGCAAACGTGATTTGCGCACCGTTGGACTGGTCATTCTGGGTGACAGCATGCAGTCCATCTCCGATCCTTTTATTCTGAGCCTGGTGGGGCATATTGCCGATGAGCTTGACGAGCGCAATCTGAATATGCTGCTCAGCCGCGTCACCCAACACCGCCAACACCTTCTGGCCCAATTGGTCGAGAGCGGTCAGGTTTTGGGCTTGCTGGTAATTGGCCAGATGAACAATCACCAGCAGCTCAATGACATCGCCGAGCGTGGCACACCGATGGTAGTTTGGGGCGGACTGCTGCCGGACACCCGCTACAACGTGGTCGGCGGTGACAACGAGAGCGGTGGCTACCTGGCCACCCGGCATTTGCTCGAGCAGGGCTGCCGCCGCATTGCGTTTCTGGGCGACCGGGCGTCACCCGAAGTGTTCTTGCGCTATGAAGGGTACCGTCGCGCACTGGCCGAGCGCGGGTTGGAGCCCGATGCCCAACTCTACAAGCCCGTGCTGTACCAGGACACCGCCTTGCGGGAAGTGATTAACGAGTGGTTGCAAGAACACATCGAATTCGATGGTGTGTTTGCAACCAGCGACGTCGCCGCGCTCTCGGTCATTGCAGCGCTGTCCAGCAAAGGACTGCAGGTGCCAGGCGACGTCCGGGTGGTGGGTTACGACGACATTGCCTTGTCGGCCTACGTCCACCCTTCTGTCAGTTCGATACGCCAACCCACCGATCTGGCGGCCAAAGCAATGGTGCGCATGCTCTTGGAGCAGGCCATTCCCGGCGATCAGGCGGCCCACTCCGTGAAGCTGGACGCGCTGCTGATCGCGCGCGACAGCAGCCTTTAAACCGCGAGCGGCGCGCTCTTCCAGATTTTTTCCGCGTATTCGGCAATCGTGCGGTCGGCAGAAAAGGGTCCCATGGCTGCCACATTGCGCAAGGCTTTAACGGTCCAGTCGGTCGGGTTCTGGTATGCCTGATCGACCCGTGCCTGGGCTTGCACATAGCCAGCGTAATCGGCCAGCAACAGATAGTGGTCACCCCAGTTCACCAGGGCATCGTAAATACCTTGGTAGCGCTGCGGTTCTTCGGGACTGAAGCTGCCGTTTCGAATGGCCTCAAGCACCGCATTCAGCTCCGGATTTTGTTCCAGCAAAGCGCGCGGCTGGTAACCACCGCTGCGGGTTGCCGAAACCTGGGGCGTGGTCAAGCCAAAAATGAAAATATTTTCGGCACCCACGCTCTGCAGAATCTCGACATTGGCACCGTCCAGCGTGCCAATGGTCAAGGCACCGTTCAGCGAAAGCTTCATATTGCCGGTGCCCGATGCTTCGGTACCGGCAGTTGAAATTTGTTCCGACAGGTCGGCCGCAGGAATAATCATCTCGGCCAGGCTGACGCTGTAATTGGGAATAAAGACTACTTTGAGCTTGTCGCCAACGCGGGGGTCGTTGTTCACCACCTTGGCGACATCGTTGATAAGGCGAATGATCTGCTTGGCCATGTGGTACGCCGAAGCGGCTTTACCGGCAAAGATCACAACGCGCGGTACCGTTGCCGCAGTCGGGTCCTGAATAATGCGCTGGTAGCGCGCAATGACGTGCAATACGTTGAGCAATTGGCGCTTGTATTCGTGGATGCGTTTCACCTGCACGTCAAACAGCGCGTGGGTCGGTATGCTGATGCCCATATGGCTTTGTACCCATGCGGCCAGGCGCTCTTTGTTGGCAAGCTTGGCATCCTGAAAAGCCTGAATGACCGCTTCATTGCCAACTTGGGGTTGCAATGCGCTGAGTTGGGCCAGGTCACGGCGCCAGCCGGTACCGACATATTTGTCCAACACCGCCGACAAGGCCGGATTGGCCTGGGCCAACCAACGGCGCGGCGTAATGCCATTGGTTTTGTTATTGAAGCGCTGTGGCCAGAGGCGGGCAAAGTCGGCAAAGATTGACTCTTTCATGAGCTCCGAGTGCAGCGCCGAGACACCGTTCACCGAGTGGCTGGCAATCACCGCCAAATAGGCCATTCGCACACGGCGCTCGCCCTGCTCGTCTACCAGCGAAACCTTGCGAATCACTTCCTGGCTGTAACCGGCCTGACCCAGGGTGGTCAGGAAATGCGAATTGATGTCAAAAATAATCTGCAAATGGCGCGGCAGAATGCGCGCCAACATTTCCACGGGCCAAGTCTCCAGCGCCTCGTGCATCAGCGTGTGGTTGGTGTACGAGAAGACGCCCTGGCAGAGTTCCCACGCACGTTCCCATGGCAGGTGGTGCACGTCGAGCAAGATGCGCATCAGCTCCGGAATGGCCAGCACCGGGTGCGTGTCATTCAAGTGAATGCTGACTTTTTCAGGCAGGTTGTCAAAGGTGCTGTGGCTGCTGAGATAGCGGCGCAGTAAATCTTGCACGCTGGCGCTGCAGAAAAAATATTCCTGGTGCAAGCGCAGTTCGCGACCCGACTGCGTGGAGTCGTCCGGGTAGAGCACACGCGATACGTTCTCGGAATGGTTTTTGGTCTCTACCGCCGCAAAGTAGTTGCCACGGTTGAACGCGCTCAAATCGATTTCTTCGGTGGCCTTGGCCGACCACAAACGCAAAGTGTTGGTAGCGACGGTGTCGTAGCCAGGAATAATGGTGTCATAGGCCATGGCCTGCACATCATGCGAGTCAACCCATTTGTGCTGCGTACCTTCCTGCACCACATGGCCACCGAACTGCACGCGATAGCTTACTTCAGGGCGAGGAAATTCCCAGGGGTTGCCATGCGTCAGCCAGTAATCGGGCACTTCCACCTGGCGGCCATCAACAATGGTCTGGCGGAACATGCCGTAATCGTAGCGGATGCCATAGCCAAAACCCGGAATGCGCAAAGTGGCCATGGAATCCAGGAAGCAGGCGGCCAGTCGGCCCAGACCGCCGTTGCCAAGTGCGGCGTCGGGTTCGAGTTCGGTAATGGCGTCCATATCGACGCCAAAATCCAGCAAAGCCCGCTTGACGCGCTCCCGCAACCCCAGTGCGACCATGGCATTGCCAAAGGTGCGGCCAATCAGAAATTCCATGGACATGTAGTACACGCGCTTGGCATCTTGGTCGTACTGGGCGCGGGTGGTTTTCATCCAGCGGTCAACCAATTGGTCGCGCACGGCATAGGCCGCCGCGTGCATCCAATCTTCGGGGCGCGCCGCTTTGGGGTTCTTGCCGACGGTGAACATCAGCTTATTGGCAATCGCCCGTTTGAGAGATTCCAGATCGCGTCCGGGTGCATCAAACGGAAAATCTGCCACAGGGTTGGTTACGGGAGTCGTAGTCATATCAGCCAATGAAGTAAATCAGGAAGGAATCAGTGATTGGTACAAGGCGGTGTATTGCCGGGCAGCGCTGTCCCAATCGAACGCAAGTCGCATGCCAGTCTGGCGCACACGTGCCCACTCGGCCTTGCGCTGATAGAGCGCAAAGGCGCGGCGCACCGCCCGGCGGTAATCGTCGACCGCAAAATGATCGAAGACAAAGCCGGTTGCGCTGTGATCGGCCAGCGTTTCCAGATCACTGTCCACCACCGTGTCGGCCAAACCTCCAACGCGCCGTACCAGCGGCAGGCTGCCATATTTCAGGCCATACATTTGGGTTAGACCACAGGGCTCGAAGCGCGATGGCACCAGCGTCACGTCGCTGGCAGCAAAAATACGGTGGGCAAAGGCTTCGTCGTATCCCAGCTTGGCTGCCACCTGCCCCGGATATTGGGCGACCAAAGCACGCACGGCAGCTTCCAGTGCACTGTCGCCATTGCCCAGCATCAGCAATTGACCACCCCGCGACACAATTTCGTCAATGCCAGCCAACACCAGAGGCACGCCCTTTTGCTCGGTCAAACGGCTGACCATGGCAAACAACGGTGCATCGGCCTGCACTGCAAGCCCCATTTCTGCCTGCATGGCAGCTTTGTTGCTGGCTTTGCCGGTCAGATTGCGGGTGGAATACGGATGCGGTACCAATACGTCGTGCGCGGGATCCCACACTGCCGGATCGACCGCATTCAAAATGCCCAGCAAATCGCCAGCACGGTCGCGCAACAGGCCGTCCAGGCCGCATCCCTGATCGGCGGTCTGAATTTCACGTGCATAAGTCGGGCTGACGGTGGTAATGCGGGTGGCATATTTCAAACCGGTTTTCATGAAGGATATTTGGCCGTAATACTCCACGCCATGCACACTGAAGGCAGAGGGAGGCAAGCCCAATTCGCCAAAGTGCTGGGCGCCAAAAACGCCCTGATAAGCCAGGTTATGAATCGTGAAAACACTGGGCACGTACGGCCCTTGCCCGCCATTCCAGTGCGCCAGGCAGGCTGGTGCCAAGCCGGCATGCCAATCATGGGCGTGCACCAATTGGGCCCGCCACAAGGGATCAAGGCCATGCGCCAGATGGGCGGCGGCCCAACCGAGTGCCGAAAAGCGCCGGCAGTTGTCGCCATACGGACGTTTGTCGGCATCTTCGTAGGGATTTCCGGGACGCTCATACAGCGACGGCGCCACCATGACATACGCGTACACCGCACGTGCTGGCGTCGACAAGGCCTCCAGCAAGCCAAACTCAACGCCGATGTCCTGACCCCAGGGTGTCACCAACCCGCCGACCCGCACACGATCGTGCACGCCAGCAAGAATCGCCGGAAACCCCGGCAACAACACCCGAACATCGCACCCCGCGCCGTGCAACGCGGCAGGCAGCGCACCGGCGATATCGGCCAGCCCGCCGGTTTTGAGCAGAGGAAAAATTTCGGCGCTGACTTGCAATATTCGCATAAGGGGTACCCGACTCTAATAAAAAAATATTACGCGGCGGTGAGGCGCTTGATCATTTCGCGCGTCACCAGCACCACGCCATTTTCGGTGCGCTCAAAACGCGCGGCGTCGAGCTCCGCGTCTTCACCAATCACCAGATTGTCGGGCAACACGCAGCGCCGATCGACCACCACTTTGTGCAAACGGCAGCCCCGTCCGATGGTGACGTCGGGCAGCAACACCACTTGATCGAGCTGGCAAAAAGAATGCACCCGCACGCTGGAGAACAGCACCGAGTTGCTCACCACCGAGCCCGACACAATGCAACCACCGGAAACCATGGTGTTAATGGTTTGGCCGTGCTTGCCATCGGCGTCTTGCACAAACTTGGCTGGCGGCAGTTGGCGCTGGCTGGTCCAGATCGGCCAGTTGGTGTCATAAATATCCAACTCCGGCGTCACCGACGCCAGGTCCAGGTTGGCGGCCCAGAACGAGTCGATGGTGCCAACGTCGCGCCAGTAAGGCACCGCATCGGGGGTCGAGGAAACGCACGACATGGAGAACGGGTGCGCAATCGCCCGGCCCTCGCGCACCACGCGCGGAATAATGTCTTTGCCAAAATCGTGGCTGGACTCCGGATTGGCAATATCGTCCTCCAGCAACTGATACAGGTACTGGCTGTTAAAAATATAAATACCCATGCTGGCCAGTGAAACCGCTTCGTTGCCCGGCATGGCCGGTGGGTTGGCCGGCTTTTCAACAAATTCGGTGATGCTGCGGGTGGTGTCCACCGCCATCACGCCAAACGCATTGGCCTCATCGCGAGGGACTTCAATGCAGCCCACGGTACAACCCGCACCACTTTGCACATGGTCTTGCAACATCAGCGAGTAGTCCATTTTGTAGACATGGTCACCGGCCAAAACAACAATATATTCAGGATTGCTGCCCTGAATAATGTCCAGATTTTGATAAATGGCATCGGCCGTTCCACGGTACCAATGCTCTTCGTCAACGCGTTGCTGGGCCGGTAACAAATCGACCATTTCATTCAATTCGGCACGCAAAAAGCTCCAGCCTCGTTGCAAGTGGCGCAGCAGGGAGTGCGATTTGTACTGGGTAATCACACCAATCCGGCGAATGCCCGAATTGACGCAGTTGGACAGCGCAAAGTCGACGATGCGGAATTTGCCACCGAAATACACGGCAGGCTTGGCCCGGCGATCGGTCAGCTGCTTCAACCGCGAACCGCGCCCACCGGCCAATACCAGTGCGATGGTGCGGCGCACCAACATATGCGGTTGCATGTGGCGTTCTTGCGCGCTGGCGTTTTTTGTGATGTCTTGGGTTTGCATCGTGTTTCCTCTTTGGTTTTATCGAATAATCATTGCAAGGGGCTGCGGCTGATCACCCACAGACTGCCCGCCGCCACCGAAACAAGGGGGTCCAGCGGACCCGAGAGCGTGGCGGGCTGCTGGACCGTGGCCGTATCAATATGCGCAAACCAGTCGCCAGGTGGAAGCTGGAACGGCTGCGCTTCGCCGCCGCCATTGAGCAGCAACAGGCAGTCTGCGCCTGCGCCTTGCAGCCACAGTTGCATGGCGCGCCGGTGGGGTGCATGCCATTGTTCGCCGTTCAGCGGTGTGCCGTCGGCGGCCAGCCATTGTGCGCGTGCTGGCGTCCACCAGGCGCTCGTCTGTAGCACCGGGCGGGCCCGGCGCATGGCAATCAGGCGCGCCACAAAATCAACCATGGCCGTGTCTGCCGCTGACCAGTTAAGCCAGGTCATGGCGTTGTCCTGACAATAGGCGTTGTTATTGCCCTGCTGGCTGTGGCCGATATCATCCCCAGCCAATAGCATGGGCGTGCCCAGGGACAATAAGGTCATGGCCATCAGGGTGCGACGGTCACGTCCGCGCAATGCCAATACGGTGGGATCGGTGCTGGGCCCCTCAACCCCATGGTTGACACTCAGGTTATGGCCATGTCCATCGCGATTGTGTTCACCATTGGCGAGGTTGTGGCGCTGTTCGTAACTGACCAGGTCGGCCAGTGTGAAGCCGTCGTGGGCGCTGACAAAATTCACACTCGCGTGCGGTGCGCGGCTGCTGGGCGCAAAACAATCGGTGGAACCTGCAATGCGTTGTGCCAAGCCGCCCAAATCATTCTGGCGGTGCAACCAAAAGCCACGTTGGACATCGCGAAAGCGGTCATTCCACTCCAACCATCCCGGCCCAAAACCACCGAGTTGATAGCCGCCGGGTCCAATGTCCCACGGTTCGGCAATCATCAGGCAATCGCGCAGTACCGGATCTTGGGCAACCGCCATCAGAAACGGGGCCGACGACAAGAATCGGTAGTCGGTTGCCGGGCCACCGCGCCCCAGCACCGGTGCCAGATCGAAACGGAAACCATCAACACCGTAATCCGCCACCCAATTGCGCAGGCTGTCCATGACCGTGCGCAACACCAAAGGGTGATTCAGATTGACGCAATTTCCGCAGCCCGTCCAGTTGATGTATGCGGCCGGATTGCCAGGCTCCACATGGTAGTAGGTGGTGTTGTCAATGCCACGCAAACTCAGGGTCGGGCCCCATTCGTCGGTTTCACCGGTGTGGTTGTACACCACGTCCAGCACCACTTCTATGCCTGCTGCATGCAAGGCCGCCACCATGGACCGCAATTCGGTACGCGGACTGGTGCCGGGTGTGCCACTCCAATAACGGTTTTCCGGCGCACTCCAGGCGACCGGGCTGTAACCCCAATAATTGCGCAAGCCGAGGGCCTGCAAGCGCTGCTCATCGGCCCGAAATGCGACCGGCATAAGGCTCAGGGTGGTAACTCCCAGTCGCTGCAAATGGGCAATCGCGGCGGGGTGTGCCAGACCAGCGTAACTGCCGCGCAACGCCGCCGGGACACCGGGATGCAAGGCTGTAAACCCCTTCACATGCAATTCATATATGACCCGCTGCGCAGGCACCACGGGCTGTGCAATCGGCACAACCGGTGGTAAATCGGCCTCCACCCGGGCCTTGAGCGCCACGCTGGCATTGTCTTGCGCGTCGGGCTGCAAGGGATCATCGGCACGGTGACCGCAGTGCAGTGCCTGCCCCTGATACCCCCCCAGAACCGACCGGGCGGCCGGATCCAGCAGCAATTTGGCAGGGTTAAAACGGTGTCCCTGATGCGGGGCCCACGGGCCATGCACCCGGTACCCATAGACCAAACCGGCACCGGCACCGGGTAAAAAGCCGTGCCAAATACCGGCGGTCAGTGCAGGCAGGTCGAACTGCCCCAATGACTGGCTGCCATCTTCGGAGAACAGGCAAAGCTGAACCCGCTGGGCATGCGGCGCGGCCAATGCGAAGTTGACACCTCCCGCATCAACCCGGGCACCCAAGGTGCGGCTATCGCCATGGGTCAGACGCAATGGCGTGCCGGTGAGCGAAGCAGTGGACGTCATCTCGGTGTGATCAGCTTGTAGCGCATTCCAGAATCAGGGTCGACAACGGTGGCAGATCGAGCGCCAGCGACTGGCCGTGCCCGTGGGCCGCAACATCCTGCGTTTGCAGATGGCCACAGCCCATGTGGCTGCCGCCATAGACTGCATCATCGGTGTTAATCACTGCCCGCCATAGTCCTTGCATGGGTACCCCCAAGCGATAACCGTGCCGGGGAACCGGCGTGAAGTTGCACACCACCAAAGCACAAGCACCATCGACCGACCAACGCAGAAACGCAATCACCGATTGCGCTGCATCGCCATGTGACACCCAGGCGAAACCGCCCGGCTGGACGTCTTGCGTATGCAAGGCAGGGTGCGTTTGATAAACCCGGTTCAGATCCCGCACCAGGCGTTGCATGCCGTGGTGGGCCGACTGCCCCTCCAGGTGCCAACTGACGCTGCTGCCATCGGCCCACTCGGTGGGCTGGGCCAGTTCACAGCCCATGAAAAGCAACTTCTTGCCCGGATACGCCCACATCAGGCCAAAAAGGGTGCGCAAATTGGCAAACTGTTGCCAGGGGTCACCCGGCATTTTGGCCAGCAGCGAGCCCTTGCCGTGCACCACTTCGTCATGCGAAAACGGCAATACAAAATTCTCGCTGAACGCGTACATCAAGCCAAACGTCAGCTGATTCTGGTGGTGCTGGCGGTATACCGGATCGCGCGCTGTGTAGTCGAGCATGTCGTGCATCCAGCCCATATTCCACTTGTAATGGAAACCCAGCCCACCACCCTGCAAATCTTCAGTGGGTGGACGGGACACCCCCGGAAATGAAGTGGACTCCTCGGCCAGCGTAATAGCGCCGGGTCGCTCGACACCGACGATGTGGTTCATGCGCCGCAAAAATGCCATGGCTTCGAGGTTTTCGCGGCCACCGTGCTGGTTCGGTATCCAATGGCCATCGGCACGGCTGTAATCGCGGTACAACATGCTGGCCACCGCGTCCACCCGCAGGCCGTCTACACCGAAGCGCTCCAGCCAATACAGCGCATTGCCCACCAGGTAGTTGCGCACTTCGGTGCGGCCAAAGTTGTAAATCAGCGTGTTCCAATCCTGGTGAAAGCCCTCTTTGGGATCGGCATATTCATACAGATGCGTACCGTCGAACTCGGCCAGTCCATGGGCGTCGGTTGGGAAGTGTGCCGGCACCCAATCGAGGATGACCCCCAACCCGGCCGCATGGGCGGCATCCACAAAATCACGGAATTCCTCGGGCGTCCCGAAGCGCGCCGTTGGCGCATACATGCCCAGCGGCTGGTAACCCCAAGAACCATCAAAGGGATGCTCGCTGACCGGCAGCAACTCCAGGTGCGTGAAGCCCATTTCTGCTGCATAGGGCACCAGGGTCTGTGCGAGCTCCCGGTAACTGAGCCAACGCCAGCCATCGGCCTTGCGCCACGAACCCAAATGCACCTCATAGATGCTGATCGGCCGGTCAAACTGGTTGGCTGCTGCGCGATCGGGACGCATAGGGCGGCGTGGCATCAGGGGATGCACCACGCTGGCCGTATCGGGGCGCAATTGGGACCGGAAGGCATAGGGGTCGGCCTTCAACACAATGCGACCGGTCGCCCCCAGAATTTCATATTTATAAATATCGCCCTGCTGCAAACCCGGGATGAATATCTCCCAGACGCCACACTCTCGGCGCAGGCGCATGACATGGCGGCGCCCGTCCCAGTTGTTAAAGTCGCCCACCACCGAAACCCGCCGTGCATTCGGCGCCCAGACTGCAAAGCGCACGCCTTGTACACCCTGCATCGACGTCAGGTGGGCACCCAGCACCTCAAACGGCCTCTGGTGCGAACCCTCGCCCAACAACCAGACATCCATGGCTTGCAAGGCGGGCGGAAAGCGGTAGGGATCTTCCAGTGTTTGCACACCCTGCGCCCCAGACCAGTGCACGCGAAATACATAGTCGAAACGGACCGTATCGGCCGGCAAAAGCACGCTGAATACGGCGGAATCATCCCAGCGCTCCAACGTCGCACAGACGGCGCCATCGGTGCGCCGCAGCAGCGCAACAGCATCCGCTCCCGGGAACAAGGCAGTAACACGCAGACGCTGCTGCGCACCATCCTCGTGCATCCCCAGTACGCCGAAAGGATCGGCATGGGTTGCCTGCATCAGGGCCGAAACATCAAGTCCAGTTGCCATTCAATTGCCACCGCTCGGCGGTCCATTTCGATTGAGAAATTGCATGCATTTGAACACACAGAAGCAGCTACTTTAGCGAATACACAGCGCCATAAGCGACAGAAGCGTTACGGGTTTTCCCCACTTTGCAATCGATTGTAATTTTGTTGCAATAGGGCTTCGAATCGGTTTCGAAAGCCATTTTTAACCACATCCAATGGAGACGATTTAGATGAAATTTCACCTCAAAGCCGCCCTCGCTGCCGCTGCCATTCCATTTGCAATGACTGCCGCACATGCGGCCACCATCACCATTTCGTGCGGCTCCGTCGGCCAAGATTTCGAATTCTGCAAAAAGACCACCTCCGAATGGGCCAAGAAAACGGGCAACGAAGTCAAGTTATTCACCATTCCGAACTCGACCACTGACATCCTGGCCCTGTTCCGCCAAATGTTTGCAGCCAAGTCCACCGACCTCGACGTGATCAACGTCGACGTGGTCTGGCCTGGCGTGCTGAAAGACCATCTGCTGGACCTGAAAAAATACAGCAAGGGTGCAGAGAAAGAACACTTCGCTTCGATCGTGGCGAACAACACGGTAGATGGCAAACTGCTGGCCATGCCCTGGTTCACCGACGCCGGTTTGCTGTTCTACCGCAAAGACCTGGTTGAAAAATACGGCGCAAAAGCCCCTACCACCTGGGATGAACTGGCTGCCACTGCCAAGAAAATTCAAGACGGCGAGCGCGCTGCGGGCAACGCCGACTTCCAGGGCTTCGTGTTCCAGGCCAAGGCCTACGAAGGCCTGACCTGCGACGCCGTCGAATGGCTCTCCAGCTTCGGTGGCGGCAATATTGTTGACGCCAAGGGCAATATCACGGTCAACAACCCCAATGCAGTGCAAGCCCTCAAGACGGCTGCCGGCTGGGTTGGCACCATCGCGCCCAAGGGCGTTTTGAATTACGCTGAAGAAGAAGCCCGTGGCGTCTTCCAGAACGGCAATGCGGCGTTCATGCGCAACTGGCCTTACGCCTGGTCGCTGGGCAATGGCGCCGACAGCAAGATCAAAGACAAAATTGGTGTAGCACCCTTGCCCAAGGGTGGCGCCAATGGCAAGAATGCGGCAACCCTGGGTGGCTGGCAACTGGCAGTTTCCAAGTACTCCAAGAACCCGGAAGCAGCGGCCAGCCTGGTGATGTACATGACCAGCCCGGAAGTACAAAAAGAACGCGCTATCAAGGGCTCTTACAACCCGACCATTCCGGCCCTGTACAAAGACAAGGACGTGCTGGCCGCCAACCCGTTCTTCGGTTCGCTGTATGACGTGTTCACCAGTGCCGTGCCACGCCCCTCGACCGCTACCGGTCTGAAGTACCCGGAAGTCAGCGCCGCTTTCTGGAACGCCACCAGCGATGTTTTGTCTGGCACAGCAAGCGCCGAAGACAGCTTGAAGAAGCTGGAAGGCAAGCTCAAGCAAATCAAGCGCAGCGCCTGGTAAGCAAGGCCTGAAGATGCACACACCGGCTGCAGGGCGGGTGTGTGCATTCTGTTTTGAATTGTGGCTCCGTTGGGATTTTGGGTCGTTCGTGCAGGGAGAATTCGTATGGCAATGAACAGCAAAACGCGCACCGCCTGGGTGTTTCTGGCGCCCATGCTGATAGTGTTAATTCTGGTTGCGGTGTGGCCGTTGGGCAGAACCATTTGGTTTAGCTTTACCGATGCCAACATCAATGACCTGGAGGCCAGCAAGTTCGTTGGTTTTGAAAATTACTTTGGCGAGTTTGGCCTGTTTGCCAACCCCAACTACACCGACGGTTTTTTCAAGAGCGACTGGGGTACATCCATCGTCAATACGCTGAAGTTCTCCGTGGTTTCGGTGACCCTCGAAACCTTGGCGGGCCTGGGCGTTGCCATGCTGCTCAACCAAAACTTCAAAGGCCGTGCGCTGGTCCGCACCGCCGTACTGGTGCCATGGGCTATTCCGACCATTGTGTCAGCCAAAATGTGGAGCTGGATGCTGCACGACCAATTTGGCGTCATCAACCAATGGCTGGTCGATGGCGGGCTGATTGACCACAAGATCGCCTGGACCGCAGAATCGGCCTATGCCCTGTGGACGGTGGTGGCAGTGGACGTCTGGAAAACCACACCTTTTATGGCCCTGCTGATTTTGGCGGCCCTGCAAACCCTGCCCAAAGATTGCTATGAAGCGGCCGAGGTCGACGGCGTACACCCACTGCGGGTGTTTTGGAAAGTGACCTTGCCGCTGATCAAGCCGGCTTTGATGGTTGCGGTGATATTCCGTTTACTTGACGCCTTGCGCGTATTTGACCTGATTTATGTGCTCACCTCTAACAACAACAGCACCATCAGCATGTCCGGCTTTGTGCGCCGCGAAATGATTGACAACGGCTATATGGGCTACGGCTCGGCAGCATCAACCGCCCTGTTTTTGATTATTGGCCTGTGCACTGTGATTTATCTGAAGTTTGCACGCCTGAACCTGGGAGAAGAGTGACATGCAAAAAGCCGTTTTCTGGCGCATCGCGCTGTATGCCGCAGCGGCCCTGGTGGTGGTGGAGTCGGTATTTCCGTTTGTCTATGCGGTGGCGACATCTTTCAAAACCGGGTCCGCCCTGTTCGACCCCCACATGTTGCCCAGCACGGTATCGCTGGGCAATTACATTTCCCTGTTCACACTCGCGGAGCAGCCCTTCGGTCGCCACATTCTCAATTCCGTCATGGTATCGGTGGCAGTGGTGGCCCTGTCTTTGCTGATTGGCGTGACCGCCTCCTATGCGCTGGGCCGGATTCAATTCAAAGGCCGCGGCTTGCTGCTGGGTGCGGTACTGGCGGTGTCGATGTTTCCACAAGTGGCGGTGTTGGCCGGGATGTTCGAGCTCATTCGGGCTTTGGGCATTTACAACAAGGCCTTGGGTTTGGTCTTGCCCTACCTGATTTTCACCTTGCCGTTTACCGTCTGGGTGCTCACCACCTTCATGAAGCAATTGCCCAAGGAACTGGAAGAGGCCGCCATCATGGACGGTTGCGGTCCCTGGCGCATCATCAAGGACGTCTTCATGCCACTGCTCTGGCCGGCACTGGTGTCCACCGGTCTGCTGGCCTTCATTGCGGCCTGGAATGAATTCCTGTTTGCCCTGACTTTTGTGCTGGACAACGACGAACGCACCGTTCCGGTGTCCATTTCGCTCATTTCCGGTGCCAGCAAGTACGACATTCCCTGGGGCAACATCATGGCCGCCTCGGTACTCGTTACGGTCCCACTCTTGCTACTGGTGTTGGCCTTCCAAAAGAAAATTGTGTCGGGCCTGACAGCCGGTGCCATCAAAGGCTAGTACCGTCGCTACATTGATTGATCGGTTCATTCCATTAACCTTTTACCTAGCTTATTCATGACCAAAGCAAGCAACAACGAATGGTGGCGCGGTGGCGTCATTTATCAAATTTACCCGCGCTCCTACCAGGACAGCAATGGCGATGGCGTTGGCGACCTGCCCGGTATTACGGCACGCCTGGAACACATCGCGGCTTTGGGCGCCGATGGCATCTGGCTGTCGCCGATCTTCAAAAGCCCGATGAAAGATTTTGGTTACGACGTCAGCGACTACCGCGACATCGACCCACTGTTTGGCACGCTGGATGACTTTCGCGCACTCGTGGCCAAGGCCCACAAGCTGGGCCTGAAGGTCATGGTAGACCAGGTGCTATCGCACACCTCCGACCAACACCCTTGGTTTATCGAGAGCCGCAGCAGCCAGGACAACGACAAGTCGGACTGGTATATCTGGGCCGACGCCAAAGACGACGGCAACCCGCCGAATAACTGGTTATCGATTTTTGGCGGTAGCGCGTGGCAATGGGACACCGGCCGTTTGCAGTATTACATGCACAACTTCCTGGTGAGCCAGCCCGACCTCAACTTCCACAACCCCAAAGTGCAGCAGGCCTTGCTGGACGATGTGCGCTTCTGGCTGGAACTGGGTGTGGACGGCTACCGCCTGGACACCGCCAATTTCTACTTCCACGACAAACAACTGCGCAGCAACCCGGGCCGCGGACAACCCGATGGCGAAGATCCGGCAGTGGACTCGGTTAACCCGTATGGCTGGCAATGGCATAAATTTGACAAGAGTCAACCGGAAAACCTGGTGTTCCTGCAACGCCTGCGCGCCCTGCTGGACGAATACCCGGACACCACCATGGTGGGCGAGATTGGCGATGACGATGGCCTCGCCCGCATGGCCGAATACACCAGCGGCGGCGACAAACTGCATATGGCCTATTGCTTTGACCTGCTGGGCAAGCAAAAATCTGCGCCGTTCCTGCACAGTTTGTTTTCGCGCTTCCTGAAAATTGTTGGCAACGGCTGGCCCTGCTGGGCTTTGTCCAATCACGACGTCATGCGTGCAGCCACCCGCTGGGGCGGTGACACGCCGGCGCCCCAATTGCTGCAGCTGGCCGCTGCCATGCAAATGAGCGTGCGCGGCACCCCCTGTATGTACCAGGGCGAAGAGCTGGGCTTGCCCGAAGGTGACGTGCCTTTCGAAGCACTGCAAGACCCATTCGGCATCACCATGTGGCCCAAATTCAAAGGACGCGATGGCTGCCGCACACCCATGCCCTGGAGCGCCAATTCGCCATACCTGGGCTTTGGCGATGCCAAGCCCTGGCTACCGGCACAGGCATCGCACCGCGCACTGGCTGTCGACCAGCAACAAGGCAAGCCCGACAGCATGCTGCACTTCTACACCGAGTGGCTGCACTGGCGCAAACAGCAAGCCGCCTTGGTTAAGGGCGAAATGCGTTTGCTTCCCGAAGATGCCCAGGTGCTGGCTTTTGTACGGGAAGCCGCCGGTCAGCGCATTTTGTGCGTATTCAACTTCAGCGAAACCAGTGCCGAATGGGTGGTTCCCGCCGAGTTCGACAACGCCACGTTGCTAACCAACAGCCCATTGAAAGGCGCTACGCTGCAAGGCAAACAACTGAATCTGTCCGCATGGGGCGGTGCATTCATTACGGTCTAAAAACACAAGAGGGTGACATGTCAAAAATCGAATTTCGCCAAATTAGCAAGCGCTACCCATCGGCTCCGGCACTGACCATCAACAACGCCAACCTGACCATTGAGCAGGGTGAGTTTTGCGTGTTCGTGGGTCCATCAGGCTGCGGCAAGTCAACCCTGTTGCGCATGGTGGCCGGGCTGGAAGACATCAGCGGCGGTGACTTGCTGATCGACGGCGAACGTGTCAATGACCTGCCACCCGCCCGCCGGGGCGTGGCCATGGTATTCCAGAGCTACGCCTTGTATCCCCATATGACCGTGCGCGACAATATGGCCTTCGGCTTGCAGGTGCTGGGCGCCGACAAAGCCGCAATCGACGCCAAGGTGCGGGCTGCGGCAGAGATTCTGCAGCTCACGCCGCTGCTGGACCGCCTGCCCAAAGCGCTGTCTGGTGGCCAGCGCCAGCGCGTAGCGATTGGCCGCGCCATTGTGAAGCAACCGCGCGTCTTTTTGTTTGACGAACCCCTGTCCAACCTGGACGCCGCATTGCGCGTGCAAACCCGCCTTGAAATTGCCCGCCTGCACCGGCAAATTGGCAGCGCCAGCATGATTTACGTGACACACGACCAGGTCGAGGCCATGACCCTGGCCGACAAAATTGTGTTGCTCAACACCGGTGAACGGATTGCCAAATACGGCTCGGTTGCCCAAGTCGGCTCGCCACTGACGCTCTACCACCGCCCTGCCAGCTTGTTTGTAGCCGAATTCATTGGATCACCCAAGATGAACGTGGTGCCAGGCACACTGGCCACCGCCGGCACTGAGAACAGCGAGGTCATCGCAGGCGAAGTTCGGCTGCGCGCCCGCGTCAACACCCAGGCCTTGGCCCACGGTACGGCGATCAGCGTTGGCTGCCGCCCCGAAGACATGGTGCTGGTCAACGCCGGCACGCCCAATGCGCTGGCCGCAACCATCACCCACATTGAAAAGCTCGGCGAAGCGTCTTTGCTGTACATCGAGAGCGGCAAACTGCCCATGATGACGGTCCGCGTCGATGGCACCACGCGCCAGCAAATTGGCGATATTGTGCATGTGGAACTGCCCAGCGATTTGATTCATGTGTTCGATGGCGAAGGCATGGCCTGCGAACGCACCCTCGAATTGCCGGCCTGATATGCGACCTGCTGGCACCATCCGGAACTGGCAGCGGGCCACTGTCTACCAAATCTATCCGCGCTCATTTCTGGACACCAATGGCGACGGCATTGGCGACCTGCCCGGCATCACGGCCAAGGTCGATTACCTCCAAGCCCTGGGGGTGGATGTAGTCTGGTTGTCGCCGGTTTATCAGTCGCCCAACGATGACAACGGCTACGATATCAGCGACTACCGCCAGATCATGGCGGAGTTTGGCACCCTGGCTGATTTCGATACCATGCTGGCGCGCATGCACGCGGCCGGCATCCAATTGATGATGGACCTGGTGGTCAACCACACCTCTGACGAGCACCACTGGTTTCAAGAAGCCCGCAAGAGCCGCGACAACCCGTATCACGACTACTACATCTGGCGTGATCCCTTGCCCGATGGCAGCCCGCCCACCAACTGGGAAGCGGCATTCAACGGTTCGGTATGGGAATTCAACCCGCCTACCGGCGAATATTATTTGCACATGTTCAGCCGCAAGCAACCCGACTTGAACTGGGAAAACCCGGCGGTGCGAGGCGCCGTCTATGACCTGATGCGGTTCTGGCTGGACCGTGGCGTAGACGGCTTTCGCATGGATGTCATCAATATGATCTCCAAACCCTGGAATGCCGATGGCGGCCTGCCGCAGGCCCCAGTGGTGCGCGACGGCTTTTTGCAACCTTCTTTTGCAATGACCTGCAATGGCCCGCGCCTGCTTGAATTTTTGCGCGAGATGCGCACCGAGGTGCTGGACCACTACGACACCATCACGGTCGGCGAAGCGCCGCTGGCAACGGTACAGCAAGGGCGCGAAATTACCCACCCCGATAGCGGTGCACTGAACATGCTGTTCCAGTTTGAACACATGGACCTGGACAGTGTCGCTGGCCATGTGAACGGCAAATGGGCGTACAAGCCGCTGCACTTGCCCGACCTGACCGCGTGCATGCAGCGCTGGCAATCGGCATTGTCCGGGCAAGGTTGGAACAGCCTGTACTGGTGCAACCACGACCAACCGCGCCCAGTTTCCCGCTTTGGCGACGACCGCCGATACCGGCGCGAATCGGCGACCATGCTGGCCACCTATTTGCACGGCCTGCAAGGAACACCCTACGTCTACCAGGGTGAAGAACTGGGCATGACCAATGTGCAGTTTGCGCGCATTGAAGACTACCAAGACATTGAAATCCGCAATATGTACCGGGTCGCGGTAGAAGAACGCGGCGAAAACCCCCAGCAGGTGCTGGCGGCCATCTGGGCCAAAGGCCGTGACAACGCGCGCACGCCGATGCAATGGAATGCCACGCATGCAGCCGGTTTCAGCGATGGCAAACCCTGGTTACAGGTGAATCCGAACTACAGCGAGGTCAACGCTGCGCAGGCCCTTAGCGACCCGGACTCGGTGTTTCATTACTACCGCAAACTGATTGGCTTGCGCAAAAGCGAAGACCTGCTGATCAGCGGGCGCACGCAGCAATTGTTGACAGGCCACTTGCAGGCTGCGGCTTACCTGCGGGTAGATGACACTGCGCACACGCCCAATGCTATTCTGGTATTAACCAATTTCAGTGCCGACCCGTGCGATCTGCAAGGCTTGCTGCCAGAGCTGGACGGTTACGGGCCATGTACGGTGGAGCGGCTGATAGCCAACTATCGGGAGAATGATTCCCCCGACGGCACGCGCTCCATCAAAGCCATTCAGCATATCCGTTTGCGGCCCTACGAGGCGCTGATGGTGCGCTTGCGAAGCGCATAACGCTCAGGTGCTTACCGACGGCCGGTCCATACCGGTAAAGGCGCGCACCTGGGCCACACTTTCGGCCAACTGCACCAATGGCTGCAAGACCGTTTGGGCATCCAGCGTATGGCGTGCCACGGCAGGCTCATGTTGCTCCAGATAAATGCGCAAGGTAGCGCCCTCGGTCCCGGTGCCCGATAAGCGAAAGACCACACGCGAACCATCTTTGAGAATAATGCGGACGCCTTGCTGTTTGCTGGTGCTGCCGTCGACCGGGTCCGTGTAGGAAAAATCATCGGCCATGGCCACAGCACAACCGGCAATCGTCTGCCCCGGCAGGTCCGGCAAGGCGCTGCGCAACTGCGCCATAAGCTGATCGGCCCGGGCACTGGGAATGCCTTCGTAGTCGTGCCGCGAATAGACACAGCGGCCATGTTCGGCCCACAGCGCACGAACCAATTGCTCGACCGACTGACCGGTGGCCGCCAACAAATTCAGCCAGAACAAAATGGCCCACAGGCCATCTTTCTCACGCACATGGCTGGAACCGGTGCCATAGCTCTCTTCGCCGCACATCTGCACCTTGCCGGCGTCCATCAAATTGCCAAAAAACTTCCAACCCGTCGGTGTTTCATAACAGGGAATGCCCAAGGCCTTGGCAACCCGGTCTACGGCCGTTGACGTTGGCATGGAACGCGCCACCCCGGCCAGGCCATTGCGATAACCCGGCACCCGATGGGCATGCGCCACCATCACCGCCAGGCTGTCGGATGGCGAAACCACGAAACGCCGCCCGACCACCATATTGCGGTCGGCGTCGCCATCGCTGGCTGCGCCCATATCGGGCGCGTTATCGGCAAACAAATGGGCAATCAGGTCTTCTGCGTTAACCGGATTGGGATCGGGATGCAAGCCGCCAAAATCTTCCAACGGCACGGCATTGACCACGGTACCCGCAGGTGCGCCAAGCGCCCCCTCCAGAATCGCCCGTGCATAAGGTCCGCCCACCGCGTTCATCGCGTCGTAACGCAAGCGAAAACCGGCAGCAAACAGCCCCCGGATGGCGTCAAAATCAAACAATCCGCGCATCAGCTCGGCATACACTGCGACCGAATCGATTACCTCGACATGCATACCCTCGACTTGCGTATGACCCTGCACGTCAAGTTCCACATCGGGCGCGTCACTGATGCGCAATTGCTGCACGGTACGGGTCCGCTCATATACCGCATCGGTGATTTTTTCGGGTGCCGGGCTGCCGCTTTCATTGTTGTACTTGATACCAAAATCGCCGTCGGGTCCGCCCGGGTTGTGGCTGGCCGACAAAATAATGCCGCCACTGGCCTGGTAATGCCGAATAACCGCGCTTGCAGCCGGTGTCGACAAAATACCGCCCTGTCCGACCAACACCCGCGCATAACCTTTGGCCGCTGCCATTTTGATAATGCGTTGCAAAGCCGTGCGGTTGAAATACCGTCCATCGCCGCCCAACACCAGCGTCAAACCGCTGGCGCTGGGCAATACATCGAACAAGGCTTGGACAAAATTTTCCAGGTAGTGCGGTTCCATAAACCGCCCGACGCGCTTGCGCAGGCCGGAAGTGCCGGGTTTTTGATCGGTGAAAGGGGCGGTGGGCAGGGTCTGAATCGTCATGAAAGCAATGAATTAGTCGGTTCAACGGGGATGTTATGCGGACGTAGCATATTTGTACACCAGCCGGTTGGTCGCCGCCGATTCCCGATGCGGACGCGAAGCCATGCCGGGCTTTGGCACGCAATACACGGGCGACGGGTTATAAAGCCACACGCTTTTCACCCATCTATGCACAAAACCCCGTTGTCCCGTCCCCATCAGGCAGCACGCCCGCACGGCGGAGCCCCTGCATGGCAGGGTTTTATTGCATTTCAAGTGGCCTGGTTTGCCGTCGTTTGGGGTGCTGCCCACGGCCTGGCGCTGCCGGGGTGTGGTGTCCTGCTGGCGGTGCTCATCTGGCACGTGCACGGCAGCCAACGGCGATTGCAGACGGTGCAGATCGGCATCCTGTTTTGCCTGATTGGCATGCCGCTGGAGTGGCTCAACCAATGGTTTTCAGGATTCCGCTACACCGCCGATGGCACGCTGCCAACACTGGGTTATGGTGTCCCCTGTTGGGTAATTGGACTGTGGGCACTGTTGTCGATGGGCCTGCGCTACACCCTGGTGTGGTTGCGCAAGCGCTATGTATTGGCAGCGGCGATTGGTGGTGTTGCCGGGCCGGTATCGATAGACGCCGGTATCCGGCTCGGTGCCGGCCATTACATTGATCGCCCGGTCGCCTGGGCTACCCTGTCCATTATGTGGTGCGTGGCGACGCCGCTGCTACTCTGGCTGAGTGAGGCCCATGATGCATAACGCAAGCATTGCGCTTGGAGTCGGGCTGGCTTGCAATATGGGCCTGACCGCGGTGCTGTGGATTTTCTGTGTCTGGCGCAAAGATGCCAGTTTGGTAGACCGCTATTGGTCGCTGTTGTTTGCCATGCCGGCAACGATTGATGCCGCACTGTTTGTAGAACACCAAGCGACAGCGCCCATGCGCTGGCTGGTCGTCTTGGTCGGCATTGGCAGCTGGGCTTTGCGTTTGGCCGTTCACATTACCTATCGCAGCTGGGGGCACGGAGAAGACCGCCGCTACCAGGCGATCCGAGCGCGCCACCAACCCTACTATGCTGTCAAAAGCCTCTTTCTTATTTTCTGGCTGCAAGCCGTCTTGGCATGGTTGTTGGCATTGCCAATTGCTGCTGCCCTGACCGGCCCGCGTGGCTGGAGCGTAATAGACGGTCTGGGCGTTCTGGTGTGTGTTGCAGGCCTGCTGTTGGAAACCATTGCCGATGCGCAGTTGTTGCGCTTTCGGGCCAATCCGGACAACGCAGCACGGGTCATGAACCAAGGGGTCTGGCGCTATTCCCGCCATCCCAACTATTTTGGTGAGGCCTGCTTCTGGTGGGGCGTGTGGCTGTGGGCCGTGGGTGCCTGGGGCATTCATGCCATGCCCCTGATCCTGGCGCCGACGCTCATGACCTATTTGCTGCGCCGGGTATCGGGTGTCACGCTGTTGGAACAAGACATTGGCCACCGGCGCCCCGCGTATCGCGAATACATACACAACACGCCGGCCTTCATGCCCGGACGTCCCAAAGACCGGAGCCCCCAATGACGCACCAACTCTCGCGATACCAAACCGCATTGGCAATTGCCCTGATGGCACTGGCTTTCATACTGCAAGACGCACTGTGGATTGGATTAATGTCTCCGCTGCTGTACCGGCCGGCGCTCGGGACTGTTTTAACGGCGCAACCCGACTGGCTCGCCGCACTGCTTTTTTACCTGGTGTACCTGGGAGGTTTAGCCCACTTTGCGGTGCTGCCGGCGCTTCAGCAAAACCGCTTGGAGCTGGCCTGGCGCCAGGCATTGTGGCTGGCGATGGCGGCCTACGGCACCTACGATTTAACCAACCAAGCTACCGTGCGCGGCTGGCCATGGCACGTCACGCTAATTGACCTGGCGTGGAGCGCATGGGTCTCGTGCAGCGCCGCCACACTGGGTGCCTGGATCGGTTTGCGCCGAATCAGAGCCCCGCTTCGGGCTCCGACACAAAACCTATTTTGACCATGCCAGCGCGCGACACCAAGGCCATGACCTTCGCCACGTTTTCGTAATATACGTGGCGATCGGCACGGATATGCACCTCCGGCTGGGGTTGCTTGGCAGACTCCGTTGCCAGCCGCTGCGCCAACTCGGCCATGCTAACCGGGGCACCAGCCCATAACAAATCGCCGTTCTGCCGAATGTCGAGGGCAATGTGCGCGGCCTTGCCGACGTTGGCCTGGGCGCTGGCTTTGGGCAGCTCGATTTTCACAGCGTGGGTTAGCAAGGGCGTGGTCACGATGAAAATGACCAGCAATACCAGCATCACGTCAACCAACGGAACGATGTTCATCTCCGCCATCGGTGGCTTGTTGCGGTAGCGGTTAAAAGGCGTCTGGGCCATGGGTTACCCCCGCTCTTCAAGGTGTGGAATTGGATTGGGAACCGAAATGGGGAGTGGCCACAACGCTGCCCGCATGCACGGTGTACAACACGTACAAGTCGTGAGAAAACGATTCCATGCGTGCCATCCACAAACGGTTGCGGCGGTTGAACGCGTTGTACGCCAGCACCGCCGGAATGGCCACCGCCAAGCCCAAGGCGGTCATGATCAAAGCCTCGCCCACCGGCCCGGCCACTTTTTCCAACGTTCCCTGCCCACTCATGCCAATTTGGACCAGGGCGCCATAAACCCCCCACACCGTGCCAAACAGCCCAACGTAGGGGGCGGCAGAACCCGCAGTGGCCAATAGGGTCAAACCGTATTCACTGGCCGCCGCCTCTTGGTCAACCGCATTGTTCAAGGTGCGTGTCAGGTATTCCGACAAACCACCGGCGGCTGCAATGCCTCGCTGGTCTTTGTTCGATGCTGCAGCCAACGCATGGTGTGCCAGCGTGGCGACCGCACAATCAGGCTGCGCAATCGCCGGGCTCTGCTGTAACTCGGCCAGCGAAGCGGCCTGCCAAAACGCTGCCAAAAAGGCATCTGAGCGCTTCTGGGCCGTGTAATTGGCGATTGCGCGCGTGACAATCAGGTACCAGCTGCTGATTGAAAGCATCAACAACACACCCAATACCAGACGCCCCACACTGTCGGTATGACCCAAAAAATGTGCAAAACCCAGACTTTCGGTGCCAGTTGTTTCCATGCGTATCAGCTATTGAATTTGAAAATTAAACGGTTGCAAAGCGGTGGTGCGAACTGCCTGTCCGTTGCGCTGGGTCGGTGCACAACGCCAGCCACGAACAGCAGAGAGCGCCGCTGCGTCGAGACGGGCAAAGCCGCTTGCACTGTCCAGTTTGGCACTCGCCACATGGCCCATCTCATCCAGCTCCACCCGCACCACCACGGCACCGCTTTCGCGCAAACGCAGCGAGAGCGGCGGATACGCGGGTGCGGGGCGTTCGCTGCATATTACAGACAACTCCGCCGTCAAGGCCAGCGGTGCAATGCCTGCGCTGGGGACGACCTGCGCGGTGGGGGCTGCGGTCGCGGCAGTCGAGGTGGCAGAGGTCAGCGATGGCAACGATGACAAATTAGCGCGCATCGGCTCCGCAGCCGGTACCGCGTTGGTGGCAGCGGCGTCGGCGGGCGCCGTCACAACGGCAATATGGGGCGGGGAAATCGCCAGCGAAGCGGGCGCTTGTCCTGGTGGCTGCAGCGGCGTCCGCACCGATAGTGGCGTCGATTGGGTGGACGCCGGGCGTGGATCTGCCGACGGTATCAATGTGACGAATACCGTCGACGGCTTCTCGGCAACCGACAACCCGCCATTGGCCCACAAGGCATACAGCACGAGCCCATGCAACACCACCACCCACACAACACCTGCCGCACGCTCCAAAGACGCCAGCGGGTGCCGGCGCGAAGCCAATGCGGAGGGGGACAAACGGGAGCGCATAAATGCAAACAAGACGCCACTAGCGCCCGTCCGGCACGGAATTTTCCATGCTTTTGCGCACGAACTGAATGTGCTGCGCCGCCGCGTCTTTGGCCCGCATTGCATTGCCTTCGCGCACAAAACTCCAAATCGCCTCATGTTGGGCGCGCAGCTGCGCCCACTGGGTCGGGCGCGTATGCAAATGGCGCAAATTGCCATCAACATGCCCATGCAATAAACGCATCAGACTGGATGTGACATGACCGATGAGTGGGTTATGGCTGGCTTCGGCAATGGTTTGGTGAAACACCACATCCGCCTCAATGCACTGCCCCACATCGCCACTGGCATATGCGGCCTGCAATGCGGCATAGGCCGCGTCCAACTTTTCGATATCGCCGGCACTGGCCCGCTCGGCTGCGAGTTCTGCGGCCTGGCTTTCCAGCATTTGGCGAAATTCCAATAAATCGCGATGCAACAAAGGATGGTCTTTCACCATGTCTTGCCAAGGATCGACAAACTGGGCATCCAAACGGTCGGTTACCGCAGTGCGCCCACCATGGCGGGTGGTGAGCAAGCCTTTTGCCACCAGTTTCTGGATAGCTTCCCGCACCGAAGGCCGCGAAATACCAAAGTCTTCGGCCAATTTGCGTTCGGATGGCAGCAAGTCGCCCGGACGCAAGCTGCCTTGCAAGATGCGGCTTTCCAGCTCAGCGACCACGGAGTCGGCCAGGCGCACGACGGAGGAACGGATATTCGACATGCAATTTCAGTGGTAATACCAGTGCGAATGGTAACTTGCACGCGCCCATTTCCTTCGCGTCAAGGGTAAACCCCAGTCGATTATTGCATCCCTAAAAATAGAATTGGATAACTGGTATTACCACTTTGACTGCTTTGCATTCAACTTCGTCTTAAGGCATACATTTTTTAGGAGATAGCGATGGTTTGGCAACAGATCTACGACCCATTGGGGAATATGGTTGCATCAACGGCGCTGGCGGCAATTCCGGTTGTCGTCATGCTGCTGGCGTTGGGCTTTTTTCATATCAAAGCCCATTGGGCTGCTGCCATGGGTTTGCTGGCTGCATTTCTGGTCGCCACGGTTGGCTACGGCATGCCAGCCCCAATGGCCGGTACCGCGGCTGCCTATGGCGGCCTGGTTGGCTTGCTGCCGATTGGCTGGATTGTGCTGAACATTATTTTCTTGCAGCAGCTCGCCGAACAAAACGGCAGCTTCAAAGTGCTGCAGGACTCCCTGTCTGGCATTACCGATGACCGCCGTCTGCAATTGCTGCTGATCGCCTTCTGTTTTGGCGCCTTTTTCGAGGGCGCGGCTGGCTTTGGCACGCCCGTGGCCGTAACAGCAGGCATCCTGATTGGATTGGGTTTCTCGCCGCTGGCCGCGTCTGGCCTGAGCCTGATTGCCAACACCGCACCGGTTGCCTTTGGCGCCCTTGGCACCCCGGTTATCACACTGGCCAAAGTGCATGGCTACGACCTGATGCAGGTCACTGCCATGATTGGTCGGCAATTGCCATTCTTCTCCCTGCTGGTGCCGTTCTGGTTGATCTGGGCCTTTGCCGGGCGCAAAGCCATGCTGGAAATCTGGCCGGCCATTTTGGTCACTGGCCTGTCTTTCGCCATCCCACAGTATCTGGTATCCAATTTCATTGGTCCCGAACTGGTCGATATCATTGCAGCCATTTGCTCCATGGTGGCGCTGGTTTTGTTCCTGCGCGTATGGCAACCCAAACGCATCTGGACATCGCCCACGCTGAAAGGACACGCGGAAGACGGCGGTGAAGCCAAGCCCGCCTTGCCCGTCAAGCGCCACAGCGGCGCCGAATTGCTGCGGGCCTGGACACCGTGGCTGATTCTGTCGGTATTTGTTTTCATCTGGGGCATGCCGTCGGTGAAAACCTGGCTCAACGGTCTCTACGCGCCAGCCTTCCCAATCGAGGGCTTGCACAACCTGATTGAAAAAATGCCGCCGGTGGTCGCAAAACCAACCAAAGAAGGCGCAGTCTACGTTTTGGGGCTGCTATCGGCTACTGGCACCGGCATTTTGTTGTCGGCGGTGATTGGGGCTTTGGTCATGAAGTACCGCCCGACCGACATTGTGCGTACATTTTTCCGCACCATTTGGCTGGTTCGCTACTCCTTGCTGACCATCGTTCTGATGCTGGGCTTGGGCACACTTACCCGCTACTCGGGCACCGACACCACGCTCGGTCTGGCCTTTGCCAACTCGGGCGTGTTGTATCCCTTCTTCGGCACCCTGATGGGCTGGATTGGCGTCGCCATGACCGGCTCCGACACGGCCTCGAATGTGCTGTTTGGTGGCATGCAGAAAGTAGCCGCTGAACATTTGGGACTGAGCCCGAATCTAATGGGTGCCGCCAACAGCGCCGGCGGTGTAATGGGCAAAATGATCGACGCCCAGTCGATCGTTGTGGCATCCACCGCGACCCGCTGGTTCAACCATGAGGGAGACATTCTGCGCTATGTGTTTTTCCACTCGATCGCGCTGGCCTGTCTGGTGGGCGGCTACGTTACCCTGCAAGCCTATGTCTGGCCGTTTACGCTGATGGTTATTCATTGATAACCCTGCCAGACGTGTAACCACGTCACGCTGTAACGCCCCACCCACTGGGGCGTTTTTATTTGATTTTGCGATTATCAAAACTAACCAAAAAATGATACAAACGATACTTGCTATCAGCCGTCGCTGGCGCACCGCTTATGCAGTAACCTAGGCGCCTGCCAAACACCGGTGCAAATCAATGCGCGGGATTTGAAATACACATGCAAGGGGATTCACCAGTCATGAAAAATCTCAAGGTTTCACACCGCCTGTTCATCATCGTCGCATGCTCCTGCCTGGTTATGTTGGTGCTGGCGGTGGGTAATTGGTGGGTACTGAGCCAGCTGGCTTCGCAGCAAGACCAGGGCGTTATTGCATCGGCCAATTTGGGCCGGCTCAAGGATGAGTCCAATCTGGGCGCCCAAGCCTACCGGGTGATTGCCGATGCGTATATCAACCGGAATCTAGACGAAACGAAGAAACGCTGGGATGACATCGTTCAGCAATTCGATGCGTCGCTGGCCTTTGCCAATGGGGTTGCCGACACGCCCACAAAAAAAGCCGCGGTCACAGAAGCGACGGCTGCTTATAAAGAGCTGAGGCACCTATATGAGGACGTGTACCTCGACCTCGACAAGAAAAATGCCGCACGCGAAGATGTGTCGGAAGTCGATGATGCAGTGGACAAACAAATAGATAAATTTGATGCTGCCTACGGAAAGATAGAAAAGGAACTCAAAGCCGAAGCCACGCTACTCGATGTGCAATTTGACGAAACCGCGAAGCGCTCCCGCACTGGCGTCATTTCTGCTATTGGCTTGGGCACCATCGTCCTGATCTGGTTAACCTTAAGCGTTTCACGGAGCATCACAGCACAACTGGGCATGGAGCTGGCAGACGCTACCGCTTTTGCCCAGGCTATCGCCAAGGGTGACCTCAGCCAGGAAGTCATCCATAATGAAAGCGCCAACGAAAGCTTGGCCAGCGCCCTTTCGCATATGCTGGGAACGCTGAAAACAATCGTTTCCAAGGTGCGCACTGGCGCCGAAAACGTCGCCACCGCCAGTGCAGAAATTGCCCAAGGCAATGGCAACCTATCAGGCCGCACCGAACAACAAGCCAGCTCGCTGGAACAAACCGCCGCCTCCATGGAGCAGTTGGGCGCACAAGTAAAGCACAACTCTGAAAACGCGCGCCAAGCCAATAGTCTCTCCGCCCAGGCATCCCAGGTGGCCGTAACCGGTGGAGACGTGGTTGGACAGGTGGTTGAAACAATGAAGGGTATCAACACCTCATCGAGAAAAATTTCCGACATCATTGGTGTGATTGACGGCATTGCCTTTCAAACCAATATTCTGGCTCTGAACGCCGCCGTAGAAGCAGCCCGGGCGGGTGATCAGGGACGCGGCTTCGCGGTAGTGGCCTCCGAGGTGCGCAGCCTGGCTGGACGCAGCGCGGAGGCAGCCAAGGAAATCAAGTCGCTCATCAACGCCAGCGTAGAACGGGTGGAGCAAGGCACCAACCTGGTCGACAAAGCCGGCGAAACAATGTCAGAAATTGTTAGCAGCATCGGCCGCGTCACCGGCATCATGGGCGAGATCAGTTCGGCCAGCGAAGAACAGGCCCTGGGTGTTGCGCAAGTAGGGCAAGCGGTCACCCATATGGACCAGGCAACGCAACAAAACGCGGCATTGGTTGAGCAAATGGCCGCAGCCGCTGGCAGCCTTAGCGCCCAGGCCAATGAACTTGTTCAGGTGGTGGCCGCCTTTAAACTGGGAGCAGACAACCATGCTCCGAGCATCTACAGGCTCACCAACACAATTGCCGGTTGATGGCTATCACTGGGCACCACGCCGCATCAACTGCGTCTTGTGCACTTCACCCGAAAGCCAGAGTAAACCCACACAACTGGCCATTGCACAAGGCGCGGCGAGCCAGGGGTTCAATCCTTTGAGCGCGAATGCAATGCCTCCAGTGACGGCGCTTGCGGCACACACGGTAAACAGGGTACGCAACAACGCTGGCTGCAATAAGCCTTTTGGAAGTAGGACAAGCCCCATGGCCACCATCGCAAGCTCACTGATCACGCTGGCCACGCACACACCAATTCCGCCATTGGCGTAGTGTGTTTGAAACCACGGCACCAGCCACGGATCGAGGACCGCGCTGAAAATAATACAAGCGAATTGAACCACCGACCACACACGCTGGTATCCCAGTGCCATCAATGTGCTGCTAATGGGCATGCTGACGTAGACCAAGATGACGAACAAGCCCAATACGCGTAAATTCTCACATGTGTGCGCATAGTCCTGCATTCCAAAAACAGAAACCCCCAACTCGGGATACAACATACAGCCCAACCCGGCCGCTATACCGACCAACATCGCCAGTCGGACAGCGCCGCTCACGGTGGGTGCCACGCGTTCTGGCTCATGCGCGTGCAAGCGGCAGATGGTGGGATACAAGGCACCCACCAAGGCAGATGCCGGATAAATTAGCACGCCGATCAGCTTGCGGGCCACCGCATTCCATCCGACCACCTCGGGTGGCACCAATTGCGATAAGAAATAAGCGTCCAGTGTCGGCTGCAACACCAGAACCAGCCCGAATGCCAGAAAGGGCGTTCCTTGCACTGCCAATTGACGCAACATGTCCCAACGAACGCGGAAATCCCGGATACCCAGTTTGCGAATAACCCACGCCAAGATGAAGGTGGCGAGGACCGCGCCGACGCCTTGTGCCAACACAAATGCATCCAAGCCACCACCCAGCGTCAACGCCGCGAGAACAACGCCTCCCGCAATCACTTGTCCGGCAGCCGTCGCTTTAAGATTCAGATCACCGCGCTCGAAGGCTTGCAAAGTATCTTGCATGGCACCGGACGCACTGCTGGCAAGCGTCGCCAAGGTCACCAGGAACAACAGCCACCGGAAAGAATTGGGGTATCCCAAAAAAACGCTGATTGCAATCATGCAAGCAAAAAAAACCGGCGCCAATATCATCCGCAAAGCAATTCCGGTTAACAACAAAAGTCCGGTTTGCCCGCGGTTACGGGCAATCGCACCGGTCAAACTGATGCGTTGCCCCCAATCTACGAAAACAAATGCAAAAGACACAAAAGTAGTCGCTAGAAATAGCTGGCCGTACTGTGTTGCCCCCAGATAGCGGGCTGCCGCAACATTTATTAGTAACGACAAAGGCATTGCCAAGAACTGCCCTGCAACCGCCATCAGGGTGTTTTTCAGCACAATATTTTGTGCGCTTTTCTGCGTGTGCTCCGCGTCCAATCTGATCACCCCGTCCGTGTTGTATCCAAACCATCCAGGCACTCCACAAGCGCGCCGGCCAGCACCTGCACATTGGGCTCGTCCATCAGCGAATGGTGATCACCGGGGACGTCGAACGTGCGAATGGATGGGGCAAAGCCAGTCCACCCCAGTTCAGGGCCGACATCGGCCAACTCAGGGTCGGTATCAATGGCACGCATTAAAGTCAAGGCGCCCGGATAGCGAGCGGGTACAAAACTGGATTCACTCTGTGAGAACGCACGCGTTAGCCAAAAATCGCGCAATTCAAATGGAATGACCATTCCAAAGAAGGTATAGCATCCAATGATTGACTTGGCTTTAATAATCGCCGCATTGCGGTGCAGCCACATTTTGCTGGTTTCGCGCACGAATTGGAAGCCAGCTTCACGCAGCCCTTTTCTCCAGCGCGCCAGGCGCCCCTCCGGCTGCGTCAGAAGGCCCGGACGATAACAATCGATCAAGGCCAAAAAGGCAACCTCATGCCCTTCTCGACGCAAAACCGTGGCCATTTGGTATGCAACGATTCCGCCACCGCAATAGCCAGCCAAGTGATACGGACCTGCCGGCTGGACGCTGCGCAACTCCGCAAGATAGGCATCGGCCATCTCCTCGATACGGTTAAAGGGCCGGTCTTTGCCGTTTACGCCGCGCGCCTGGAAGCCCAACAGCACACGTCCCGGGCCCAGTCGCTGCGACAATGCCGAAAAATTGAAAACGTTTCCGCCCGCGCCATGAACACACACCAGGCGCGTTTTTGCTTCCAACGGGCCAAATGGAACCAGGTATTGATAGACCGGAGGCGGTGCGTTTTTCTGATGAATTTCATCCGCGAGTTGCTCGATGGTCGGTTTGTTAATCAACACAGCAGGCGGCAGAATGACATTGAATTCTTTGCGAATTCGGGCCAAAACCCGTATGGCCAACAATGAATAACCGCCCATTCGGAAGAAATTGTCCCGAATCCCTACTTTGGGCATTTCGAGCAGCTCTTGCCAAATAGCAACCAAGCGGCGCTGTACGTCATCACGGGGTTCCACATATTCAGCGCCCGGCAGTCGAATGCCAAATTCTGGCTTCGGCAGCGCGCGCCGATCCACCTTCCCATTCGGTGTCTGCGGCAAACGATCCAGCCGCACCAATGCCGTCGGCACCATGTAATCGGGCAAACTTTTTGAGAGCATGGTCAACAAACGTTCGTCGCGTTGCAGATCCGTCGATTGCGCAACGTAATACCCGACCAAACGCACCGTATCCGGGGGCGTCCCCATCGCCACGACGACTGCATCTTGCACCGCGCCATCTTGTTTAAGAAGGGCCTCAATTTCCCCCGGTTCAATACGGAACCCGCGCAACTTGATTTGATCGTCCATGCGCGCAAGGCATTCAAACAGCCCATCTGAACGCAGACGGGCACCATCGCCAGTGCGGTACATGCGGGCGCCGGGTTCGGAAGAAAACGGGTCGGGTAAAAAACGTTCGGCCGTGAGCTCCGCACGCTTGAAATAGCCCAGCGCCACGCCCGCACCGCCGATAACCAATTCACCGGTAACACCCCGGGGCTGCAAATTGCCCAACCTGTCGAGTACGTACAGAGACGTCCGATCAATCGGGTGCCCAATCGGGACACGGCCGCTGACGCCCGCTTCAATCCGATACACCGCCGACCATATGGTGGTCTCGGTGGGGCCATACATATTCCACAGCGATCCACATCGGGACCACAAAGCAGTGGCAAGGTCGGCCGGCATGGCTTCGCCACCGCACAAAATCTTCAGCGCGGGGTCGCCCTGCCAATCTGCCGCCAAAAGCATTTTCCAAGTTGCAGGGGTTGCCTGCATCAGGGTCGGCTGCCAATCACGCATACACGCCATCAGCGCCACGGGATCGGTCGCAGTGACTTCGGTCACAACGCGCACGCTGGCGCCCTGCACCAGGGGCAACCAAATTTCCAATCCGGCGATGTCAAACGCCACCGTGGTAAGCGCGATTACCCGATCGGAGGCCGCCAACCCCGGCGTATGTGCCATGGATGCCAAAAAGTTGCACAGTGCAGACATCGGCACCGCAACGCCCTTCGGGCGTCCGGTAGAGCCGGATGTGTAAATAACATAAGCCGGAGCGTGCGGATCGAAAGCCCCGTGCTCCGCATGGCGTGCGTCGCCATCGCGCAAAGACAAACGATCCAGCACAACACAAGCATCGGCCTGCACAGCGCCGGTCAGCGCCTGCCAGTGGGATTGTGTGACAAGCACACGGAGTTCCGCATCTTCAATCACATAACGGACCCGGTCCGCAGGAAAACGCGGATCGAGCGGCACATAGGCAGCACCGGTTTTCAATATTGCCAGCATGGCAATGACCAAGTCCCGGTTGCGCTCCAGCATCACACCCACACGCTGGCCTGGCCCGGCACCTTTTGCAGCCAAAACGGCAGCCAAGCGACTGGACTGCTGCTCCAACTCAAGGTAAGAAAGGCTTCCCGCATCGTCCCAGACCGCCGGCGTATGCGGCTGCACTCGCACCACAGCCGAAATACACTCCGGCACGCTGGCCATCAGCCCGGCACCTGGCGCAGTTGGCAATGCGAGGTGCAGCTGCTCTGCACGCTCTTGTGCATCTACCAACTGAAACCGCTCCACTGCAAGGCTGGCATCCATCACGACCTGCTCGAGAATAGCGACATAGTGCCGCAACAGACGCTCCATGCTGGACGCTTCAAAAAGCGCTGTACGGAATTCAACACCGGCGGACCGACCCCATTCGGTGTCCGTCACGAGCAGCGTCAAATCAAACTGCGCGCCACCCGGCGAAATGTGCACCGGCTTGGCCTTGTAGGGCCCCGAACTGCGCCCTGGCACCGGGGCATTCTGAAAATCGAACATCACGTTGACCAAGGGCGATTCACCCACACGGCGCTCCAGCCGCATCGATGTCACCAAGCGTTCGAATGGCAAATCCTGATGGGTATAGGCATCGATAGAGCGCTCGCGCACTTCTTGCAACAGTGTCAGAAATGGCTTATCGGGAGAAATCTGAATACGCAGCGCCAGCACATTGACCAGTGAGCCCAGCACAGCCTCCGAGGCAAGGACGTTGCGATTGGCCACCGGAATTCCCACGACCAGGTCATCGCTGCCGGTATACCGTGCCAACAACACTTCGAACGCCGCCAGCAAGACCATGAACAACGTGCTTCCGTGCTGGATGCCGACCTGCGTCAATTCGTCCAACAGGCCGGTCGGCAAAGCCATCGTTAGATAGCTTCCGTCCGACGTGTTTTGCGCAGAGCGCGGCCGATCGGTTGGCATCTCTATGGGACTGGCACCCTCCAGCCGATGGGTCCACCAGGCGATTTCATCCGCCAAACGCACGCCCTGCATCTGCTGGCGCTGCCAGTACGCAAAATCCGAATAGGCACAGGAGGTTGGAACCACCCGCGGCTCTCGACCGGCAATCAAGTCGTCGTAATACTGCAGCAGATCCGATAGCAGCAATCCCAACGACCACGCATCGCCAACCAAGTGATGGAAACTTGCACCCAGGAAATACGCGTTGGCGCCAAGATGCCACATACCAAAGCGCACCAACGTGTCATTGGCAACGTCAAATGGCACGTTCAGCAGGGTTTCTGCGGCGGCTTTGGCAGCGGCGTGTGGATCCGGATCGGAACTGACATCGTGTACCGAAAACGGGACGCTAAAAGTGGGCCCGATGACCATCACCGGCGCACCGTCACGGGCAGGAAACCGGGCTCGCAACACTTCGTGGCGCTGCCCAACACATGCCAGTGCCCGCTGCAACGCCGGGATATCGACGTGCCCTTCAAGCAGCAATCCGCAGCCCAGGTTGTACGCTGTACTGGCAGGATCAAGCTGATTCAAAAGCCACATGCGCTCTTGGGAAAATGACAATACCTTGTCAGCGCCCGGTGCTGACGACTGAATAGCAGGCTCTGGCGCAACGCGCGGCAACCCCGCAATAACAGCCGCCAGCTTTTCAGCCGTGGCTGCTTCAAAGGCTTGTCGCAAACCAAGGTCCACCGAGAACATCTGACGCAAGCGCGACACCAGCTGCGTGACCAGCAGCGAATGCCCCCCTAACGAGAAAAAATGATCGGAAGCCGCGATGTGTGGCAAATCCAGCAAACGCGCCATAACGGCCGCAACGCGGCCAACCAGATCGTCTGAGGGGGCTCGCACCAAAGCCGCCGCCTGCGCCATCTGATCTGGCGACACCACGCTTTTGAAGGCATTTGCCAAGTACATTTCGCGGCACGCACTGCGTTGCACATTGCCACTGGAAGTGCGGGGAATCGCGCCGGGGGCAACCCACACCACATCAGCTACCGCGATCTCGTATTCCGTGAAAATCACGTCTTTGATGGTTGCGCTGAGTGCGCTACCCTGTGACTGCAGGGCGGCGTCCAGCTCGCACACCACACGCAACAGCGCGTCCCCGTCGCGGTCTACACTGAAGACGGCAATAACCGGCGTTTGGGCGTCAGGCAAACATGCGCTCACGCGGATTTCGATCTCCTCGGGAAAGTACTTGACACCGCGGAAAATCAGCAACTCTTTGCTGTGCCCAGCAACAAACAGCTGTCCTTTGTGAACAAAACCGAGGTCGCCTGTGCGCGAATAAGCCGCGCCTGCTTGCCCACCCGCAAGCGCTGCTTTTCCCCAGTACCCTGCGCCCACGCTGTGGCCCCGAATCCAGATTTCACCGACCTGGTCAGGTCCGCTTACTTCTTGGGTTTCTGCGTCAACAATCTGCAGTTCACAGCCCAACAGGGGCTCGCCGCAACCAAGCAAAACGACTCCCGAATGGCTTGCCGGGACTTCGACAACCTGGCCTTCTCGCAATGCGGCGTGGTCCAGGGTCAAGGCAGTCCAACCCTGACCCGGGTGGCCAAATGAAACACAAACGGTGGACTCTGCCAATCCATAGCAAGGTGTCAATGCCTGCGTGCCAAACCCTGCTGGCGCCATCGCCTGGGCAAAGCGTTCCAGGGTGTGCGCCGGTATGCGCTCGGCACCACAAAACGCGATGCGCCAGCCGGACAAGTCGAGCGTCACCAACTTCTCAGACGCCGCCAGACGCCGCACGCAAAGATCGTAGGCAAAATCGGACCCGCCTGAAATGGTGCCCTTATAACGGGATATTGCCTCCAACCATTTCAATGGACGTCGCTGAAATGCGAGGGGCGACATCAACACCGTAGGAATACCATGGCAAAGGGGCGCCAATATGCCACTGATCAGGCCCATTTCATGAAATGGGGGCAAGCAACAGACCACGCGATCGTCTGCGCGCTTGCCGGTGCGCGCAATCAAACCGTCCACATTGGCAATAAAATTTTCTTGTGTCAGCATCACGCCCTTGGGCGCGCTGGCGGGGCTTGATGGGTACTGGAGCAGCGCCACACTGTGTGGTGACCGCAGCAGAGGCTGCCAATCCGTGGCCCCGACCCGGTCTACATCCTCGACGTCAACATACTGCAACCTCAGCGCGTCGGGATGCAGCGCGGGATGCCGTAGCGCCTGCTCAGAAAACCATTCACGGTGTGGCCACTGCATCAACCCAAAACGCGCACCACAATCTGCCACGATACCCAATAAACGTGCAACGTTGCGCCGCCGCGGCGGATACGCAGGCACAGCCACAGCACCGGCGTAAAAACAAGCCAGAAGGCCCACGACATATTCAATACCGTACGGTAAAGCAATCAGCACCCGCTGATCTTGCGCGCCTGCCGCTGCAAGGCGAATGGCAAGGGCTTTTGCCCGGAAATCCAGCTGACGGTAAGTCAGGCCCACTTCAGTGGCACCATCGTCATTCAAAAACGTTAATGCAACAAGATCCGCTTGCTGAATCGCTTGCGACAGAATTCGGTCAACCAATGGGCCCCACCCCGCCTCACCTGCGCATTTCATGCAGTCCCTAACCATTTAAAATTTTCTCTATTCTACGGAGAATTACTTAAGAGCAATTTGCACGCCATCGGAAATTATTTCCAAAATATCAATTAACATATTTTTTTAAAATAATTTCAATAACTGGCAAAACTTAAAAATCAACGATGCCAGCAGCTTGGACAATTGCGGGAAAAGAATCGGAATTCCCCCCGCCGCCCAAATTAGAAGTGCATGTCTGGGCTTACCCAGTGCAAGCTGGACAATCGCATACTGTTGCGCTGTGGAATTGCTTGTCAGCCGATGAGCAGGCCAGGGTCAAGCGGCTGCGCAAAACCAACGATCAGGCCAACGCCATCGCCAGTCGCGGCGTGCTGCGCACCTTATTGGGCCGCTACCTGGGTATTGCGCCACGCGAACTGGTGTTTTCTTACGGACCGCAGGGAAAGCCGTCGCTGGCACTTTCAAACCGGAACATTCCCGCGTTCAATGTGTCGCACAGTGGGGACTGGCTGCTGCTGGCGTTCGCGCCACCGGACCTGCACATTGGCATCGATATCGAACAGCACCGCCCCATACCTGAATGGCAAGAAATTGCACATCACACCTTCCACCCCCGAGAATTGGCCGCACTACTGGCACAGCCAGCGCCGGATCAGTTGGCGTGCTTTTTCGATTGCTGGACACGCAAAGAAGCCGTCGTAAAGTCACTCGGAACCGGTATTTCCATTGATTTGCAGTCATTTTGCGTGCCGATTGAGCGTGCGCAAGCGGAATACCCGGTGTACATGCCCGCGGAGTACCGTAACAAACACTGCACTTTGAAGTTGTCCATGCCGCAACTGAACCATTATTCGACGGCTGTCGCGATCTACGGTGCCGAACCGGACGGCCGGCTTCCCTTGGTATGCAAGTCAATCGATACCGATCTGCGATAGCGGTAACGAAGGCCCCATGGAGCGAGGGCACACCCTTGAAATCACAAAATACGCCCTTAGAATTAGCACTCGTTGGAGTTGAGTGCTAACATCGCACCTCGAACACATTGGGAATACGGTTTTGCGCCGTATCCCGTAGATTTTTTACTGTCGTTTCAAACTTAGGAGATTTCTCATGAAACTGCGTCCACTGGCAGACCGCGTCATTGTTAAGCGCGTCGAAAGCGAAACCAAAACCGCCTCCGGCATCGTGATTCCCGACAATGCAGCGGAAAAACCGGACCAGGGCGAAGTGCTGGCCGTGGGTCCTGGCAAGCGCAATGACAAGGGCGAACTGGCCGCCTTGACCGTCAAGGTCGGTGACCGTGTTTTGTTCGGCAAATACAGCGGCCAAACCGTCAAGGTCAATGGCGACGAACTGTTGGTCATGAAAGAAGACGATCTGTTCGCAGTCGTTGAAAAGTAAATCGACCCCCTATTAACTGAATTCCGGAGTAATTAACATGGCAGCAAAAGACGTAATTTTTGGCGGCGAAGCCCGCGCACGCATGGTTGAAGGCGTGAACATTTTGGCCAACGCGGTCAAAGTGACCCTGGGCCCTAAAGGCCGTAACGTGGTTCTGGAACGCTCCTTCGGCGCGCCCACCGTGACCAAGGATGGTGTGTCCGTGGCCAAGGAAATCGAACTGAAAGACAAGCTGCAAAACATGGGCGCCCAAATGGTCAAGGAAGTTGCTTCCAAGACCTCCGACAACGCCGGTGACGGCACCACCACCGCGACCGTGCTGGCCCAGGCCATCGTGCGCGAAGGCATGAAGTACGTTGCCGCTGGCATGAACCCCATGGACCTGAAGCGCGGCATCGACAAGGCTGTTGAAGCCCTGATCGCCGAGCTGAAGAAGGCTTCCAAGCCCACCACCACCTCCAAGGAAATCGCCCAAGTCGGTTCTATTTCCGCAAACAGCGACACCTCGATTGGCGAAATCATCGCCAATGCCATGGACAAGGTTGGCAAAGAAGGCGTGATCACCGTTGAAGACGGCAAGTCGCTGCAAAACGAACTGGATGTCGTTGAAGGCATGCAATTCGACCGCGGCTACCTGTCGCCCTACTTCATCAACAACCCTGAAAAGCAAGCCGCACTGCTGGACAACCCGTTTGTTCTGTTGTTCGACAAGAAAATCAGCAATATCCGTGATCTGCTGCCCACACTGGAACAAGTTGCCAAGGCTGGCCGTCCGCTGCTGATCATTGCAGAAGATGTCGAAGGCGAAGCCCTGGCTACGCTGGTGGTCAACACCATTCGCGGCATTCTGAAGGTTGTTGCCGTGAAGGCCCCTGGTTTCGGCGATCGCCGCAAGGCCATGCTGGAAGACATCGCCATTCTGACCGGCGGCAAGGTGATTGCAGAAGAAATCGGCCTGACCCTGGAAAAAGTCACACTGGCTGATCTGGGCTCTGCCAAACGCATCGAAGTGGGCAAAGAAAACACCATCATCATCGACGGTGCCGGTGCCGCTGCTGACATCGAAGCACGCGTGAAGCAAGTGCGCATTCAAATCGAAGAAGCCACTTCCGATTACGACCGTGAAAAACTGCAAGAACGTGTGGCCAAGTTGGCCGGCGGTGTTGCCGTGATCAAGGTTGGCGCTGCCACCGAAGTCGAAATGAAGGAAAAGAAGGCCCGCGTCGAAGATGCACTGCACGCAACCCGCGCTGCCGTGGAAGAAGGCATTGTGGCCGGTGGTGGCGTTGCACTGCTGCGCGCCAAGCAAGCGGCTGGCGTGATCAAGGGTGCCAATGCCGACCAAGACCACGGCATTGCCCTGGTGTTGAAGGCAATCGAAGCTCCTTTGCGTGAAATCGTTTTCAACGCCGGTGGTGAAGCCTCTGTGGTGGTGAACGCGGTGATGGCCGGCCAAGGCAACTACGGCTTCAACGCAGCCAACGACACCTACGGCGACATGATCGAAATGGGTATTCTGGACCCCACCAAGGTGACCCGCACTGCATTGCAAAATGCCGCATCGGTTGCATCCTTGATGCTGACCACCGAGTGCATGATCGCTGAAACCCCCAAGGCTGAATCTGCTGGCGGCGCCGGCGGCATGCCTGACATGGGTGGCATGGGCGGAATGGGTGGCATGGGCATGTAATTGCCCTGCTGCGCACGGAACGCCTCACCGCGTTTCCTCGCAAAAAAGGCCCTGCACGGTTTGCGCCGTGCAGGGCCTTTTTGCTGGAAACTGCTTTTTAGCTGCGCAACAACGCCAACAATCCTGCCGTCGATCCGTCCAGTCCGCTGCTGTCACCCTGCTCCAGGCGCTGGGCAATGTCTTTGGCCAACACCTTGCCAAGCTCTACGCCCCACTGGTCGAAACTGTTAATCCCCCACAAACTGCCACTCACAAACACACGGTGTTCCTGCATCGCCAACAAAGCCCCCAAGGATGCCGGCGTAAGGTCGTCCAGCACGATGAACGTGCTGGGACGGTTGCCCGGGAAATTGCGGTGGCCACCGGCATCGGTCTTGCCAACCAGCAGCGCTTGCGCTTGGGCCAGCGCATTGGCAAGGAGCATGGGATGGTGCACCGGAAGACTGTGGCGCGGCGTTTTCACAGCAATGAACTCCAATGGCACCACATCGGTACCCTGGTGCAACATCTGAAAATAGGCGTGCTGGCCATTGGTCCCAGGCTCGCCCCACAGAACCGGCGACGTTCCAAACGGCAGGGCCTGGCCTTGCGCGTCCACCTGCTTGCCATTGCTTTCCATTTCCAATTGTTGCAAATATGCTGGCAAGCGCTGCAATGCACTGTGATAAGGCGCAATGCTGCGGCTGGTAAAACCATGGAAATTACGGTACCAGACATCCAGCAGGCCCAGCCGCACCGGCAGGTTCTGTGCCAACGGCGTGTACCGGAAGTGTTCGTCCATGGCGTGGGCGCCCGCCAGAAAATCACGGAAACCTTCGGCACCAATGGCAATCGCAATCGGTAGACCAATCGACGACCACAAGGAATAGCGTCCACCAACCCAGTCCCAAAAACCAAAAGTGGTGGTGATGCCAAAAGCATTGGCGGCAGCCACATTGGTTGTCAGCGCCGCAAAATGGCGGGCCGTGTTAGTGCCGCCCTGCGCCGTAAACCAGGCCTTGGCCGACTCGGCGTTGGTCATGGTCTCGATCGTGGTGAAGGTTTTGCTGGCTATCAGAAAAACGGTGCTGTCAGCCCGCACCCTGGCAAGCGTTGCCGCCAGCTCGTGTCCATCGACATTGCTGACGAAATGCAGGCGTTTGCCTTTGTGGGCGAAAGCGTCCAAGGCACGTACCGCCATTTGCGGACCGAGATCAGAACCACCAATACCGATGTTGACGATGTCGGTAATAGTGTCGTCGGCACGCAACTGCTCCGCATAGGCCAACATGGCGTCGAGCGTGGCGTGCACCTTGGTCAACTCTTCCGCCTCGGCCGCGTGGCTGGGCGCCGCGCTGCGGGGCTTGCGCAACAGCACATGGCCAACCGCCCGCTGCTCGGTATTGTTAATTGCCGCGCCGGCAAACATGGCGTCACGGTGTTCCGCCAGGCCACATTGCGCGGCCAGTTGCAACAACAGCGCTTCGCTTGTCGCATCGATACGGTTTTTTGACAAATCAACGAACACGTGCGGCGCACTTTGGCTAAAGCGGGCAAAACGTTGGGGATCTTGCGCAAAGGCCTGACGCACATCCAATGCCTCGCCAGCATTGGCATAAGCGGATTGCAATTGGGCCCAGGCAGGGGTACGGTCGCAGCGGGTTCGGGTCATTGTTTTCAAAAAGTTAAGTAATCGATTGAAGACGCTGGAATCAGGCTTGCAACAGCTGTTCCAGTTTGACGGCGTCGACGCAGAAAGCACGAATACCTTCTGCCAGCTTCTCGGTCGCCATCGCATCGTTGTTCAGCGCCAGGCGGAAGCCCGCTTCGTCATAAGAGACATGTTCCAGCGCCAAGCCGGTCGCCTGCTCGGCATTCAACGCCGCCTGCAAAGGCGCTTCGCTGGTGGCCAGTTGGGCCAACAAGTCGGGGCTGATGGTGAGCAGATCGCAACCGGCCAGCGCGGTAATTTGCCCAACATTGCGGAAGCTCGCACCCATCACTTCGGTCTTGATACCAAACTTTTTGTAGTAGTTGTAAATCTGTGCCACGGATTGCACGCCAGGGTCGTTCGCACCCGCACGCTCGGCCTCGACCCAGTTGGCACCCGCCGACTTTTTGTACCAGTCATAAATACGGCCAACGAATGGCGAAATCAGTTGCACACCGGCCTGACCGCAGGCCACTGCTTGGCAGAATGCAAACAATAAAGTCAGGTTGGTATGAATGCCTTTGCGCTCCAGTTGCGCAGCGGCTTGAATGCCCTCCCAAGTCGACGCAATTTTGATCAGAATACGGTCGCTGTGAATGTTCTGTGCCTGGTACAACTCGATCAGACGTTCGGCTCGGGCGACCGTCGCCGCCGTATCAAAGCTCAGACGGGCGTCCACTTCGGTCGAAACACGGCCCGGCACTTGTGACAGAATTTCACAACCAAAACGGACCAACAAACGGTCCATGATTTCGTCTAACGGACGGCCTTTGAATTGGGCCACAGTGTCTTTCAACAAAGGCGTGTATTCCGGCATTTGCACCGCCTTGAGAATGAGCGACGGGTTGGTGGTCGCATCTTGTGGCTTGTAAGTGCTGAGTTGACGGAAGTCACCGGTATCGGCCACCACGGTGGTAAAAGCTTTGAGCGCGTCGAGTTGGTTCATGTGGACTCTTAAGTAAAAAGACGCTTGAATTATCAATGAAACAAAGTTACATTTCAACGTCAGTATTTATGTAACTTTAAATCATCATGAGCTTTGACCTCGTACTGTTTGGCGGCACCGGCGATCTGGCCTGGCGCAAATTGATGCCAGCCCTGTTCCAGGCGTATCGCCACGGCACCCTGCCCGAAGGTGGTCGCATTATTGGTGTAGGACGTGACGCCCTGTCGCACGACCAATACCGCAGCCTGATTCAATCCCGCTTCGACAAAGTCGACCTGGCCAAGCGTCCCAGCGCAGAAGAATTTGCCCGTTTCGCAGCCTTGCTGGAATACGTGCGCATGGATCTGTCCAAGCCCGACGACTATGCCACGCTGGCAGCATCGCTGAATGAGCGCAATGCCGACACCATTGTGATGTACGTAGCCACTGCGCCGGCACTGTTCACCACGGTCTGTGAACAACTGGCAGCGGCCGGTCTGAACAATCCGAAAACACGTGTGGTGCTCGAAAAGCCGCTGGGCCACGACCTGGAATCGAACCGCGCTATCAACCGCACGGTGCGCCAGTATTTCGAAGAAACACAAATTTTCCGCATCGATCACTATCTGGGTAAGCCCGCAGTACAAAATCTGTTTGCGATGCGGTTTGGCAATGCCCTGTTCGAGCCGCTGTGGCGTCGCGAACACATTGCGAATATTCAAATCAGCATTGCGGAAGACCTCGGTGTGGAGAGCCGTGGCTCTTTTTATGAAAACACGGGTGCACTGCGCGATATGGTGCAAAACCACGCCTTGCAATTGCTGTGCGCTATTGGCATGGAGCCCCCCATCAATGCCCATGCCGATGCCATTCGCGACGAGAAGTTGAAGGTGTTGCGCTCCCTCAAGCCCTGGACCGCAGAGACGCTGGCACAAGATGTCATCCGGGGTCAATACAGCAGCGGCAATGCGCTGGGCTCCAAAGTACCCGGGTACCGTGAAGAAACCGGCGTAAACCCTGCCAGCAACACCGAAACATTTGTTGCCTTGCGGACCGAAATTGCCAACTGGCGCTGGGCTGGCGTACCGTTTTATATCCGCACCGGCAAACGCTTGGCCGGCCGTGAAGCCACTATTGTTGTGAACTTCCGCCCGACCCCGCATGCCATTTTCAACAGCACCCCAGAGTCCACCAACAAACTGGTGATTCACCTGCAACCGCGCGATGGACTCGAGCTGCATTTGCTGGCACAAGGCCAGGCCAGTCGGGCCGTGAAAGGCGCTGCCGCGGCCTCACTGGCACCGGTGCAACTGGACCTCGATTTTGACAAACGCTTCGGTTCTGAACGCGTAGGCGCTTACGAGCGCTTGTTGCTGGACGTGATCGATGGCCGCCTCAACTTGTTCGTTCGCAGTGACGAACAAGAAGAAGCGTGGCGTTGGGTCGAACCTATCATCAAGCACTGGGAAGCCGACGCCCAAGGCCCGCGCCTGTACGCAGCCGGAACCTGGGGGCCCAGTGCCTCCAGCGCCATGATTGCACGCGACGGCTTCTGCTGGAGCGAAGAGGCATAAGCAAGGCTGCCGCATGCTGGACCGAATCAAAGCATCTTTGCCTTCGCTGGCACCGGCCGAACAACGGGTTGCCAAGCTCTGTTTGGCCGACCCCCGTGCGTTTGCCAAACTACCGGTCAGCGAACTTGCAGACCGGTCCCATGTCAGCAAACCCACGGTGGTGCGATTTTGTCGCAGCGTGGGCTACGACGGTCTGTCCGATTTCAAATTGAAGCTTGCCGGCACGGTGAACGAAGGCGTTCCCTTTATTCACCGCAGCGTCGACGTAGACGACAAAACCAATGACGTCACGGTCAAGGTCATAGACAACACGGTTGCGGCATTCCTCAAATACCGCAACGACGCCAGCAGCCAGGCCATTGAAAAAGCAGTCAATGCCCTGGTAGAAGCCTATAACGCGGGCCGGCAAATCCAATTTTTTGGCGTAGGCAACTCAGGCATCGTGGCACAGGATGCCCAGCACAAATTCTTCCGTCTGGGAATCAATACCACGGCCTACAGTGATGGCCATATGCAAGTAATGAGCGCCTCGATTGTGCGCCCCGGTGACTGCGTGGTTGTGGTGAGCAACTCGGGACGCACCCGGGATTTAATTGATGCATGTGATATCGCGCGTAAAAACGGCGCAACCACGGTAGTAATTACCGCCAGCGGATCGCCATTGGCCAGCGCCGCCCACATCCATCTCAGTGCAGACCACCCCGAAGGCTTCGACAAATACAGCCCTATGGTGTCGCGCTTACTGCACTTGATGATTATTGATATTTTGGCCACGTGCGTGGCGTTGCGTATAGGCGGCAGCCGTTTGCAACCATTGCTCAGTGAGATGAAACACAATTTGCGCAACAAGCGCTACACCTGACAGTGCAGTGATAACGATGGTGGCTAGTGCAATCCCAAAGCGCAGCACCACGCCCCACTAGATTTGCATTCAGCTCTGAATGCACGCACGGGTAAACCCAGCGGACCGCAGTGTTTCGGTAAAACGCGAGGTGTCAAATTGGACAGGCATAAACCACTTGGTATAGGCTTTATATATTGCACACACTGCACAACATCAAGCGCTGCAGCCCAGACTTTTGACTGGGCACTGCAAGTGCAATGATTTATCCCCAATAAAAAACCCCGCTGCATTGCTGCAGCGGGGTTTTTATCTTTTAACTATCGGCTGGCTTACGCCAGCGTCAAATTAGAAGTTGTGGAACAGGCCCAAACGGTATTGGCTGTTGTTCACCCAAGCGCCGCCGGAAGCCAGCAGAGCGTTGTTGTTCACATTGCCGTAACCCAGTTGAACAGAAGTCAACTTGCTCAGGCTGTACACAGCGCCCAGTTCGTAGCCTTGTGCGTTGTTGTAGCTGATAGCGTCAGCACCAATGCTGAATGCGCCCAAAGGAACGTTCACGCCAACGGTGGTGGTACCGTTAGAGTCGTAAGAGTTCTTGTTGTAACCAGCAGCAACCTTCACAACACCTGCGTCGTACACAACGTAGCCGTTGTAAGCAGAAGCGCCAGCTTGGTTAACGGTGGTGGTGTTAGCAGTGCCGTCAGAGTTTTGAACGGTAGAAGTGCCGTAGTTGGTGTTGTCGAACGAGTCAGCTTCCAAATAAGCAGTCAGGCCGCCGGCAGTGTACTTGCCAGACAGAGCGTACTTGGAACCAGTGCCGTCTGTGTTACGGATGTAACCAACTTTAGCAACGAAACCGCTGAAAGAAGGGGTTGCGTAGCTGATAGCCAAGCGGTTAGACAACATGATGCCAAAAGCCTTGGTGTCGTGGAAGCCAGCGTTTTGCGAAGCGCCAGAGATCAAAGTGTTGTCATCGATCGGGCTGTGCGATTCGTAGTTGGAGAAACCGAAGGTACCCCAGCCGCCGCCAACCGACAAAGAAGAGTTTTCAGTGCCAGCGCCGACACGGCCGTTGGCATCAAAACCGCTGCTGAAGCTGACGGTGTTGCCGCCGCCGATGTCTTCAGAACCACCCAAGAAAATGGAACCGTCAGATTGAGCGGTCTTGGAAGCACCTGCATTGCCAGCAACGCCGCTAGCGCCGTAAGCTGTTTGTTGGCTGAAAGAGATGGTACCAGTGATAGACACTTGAGCGGAAGCTGCACCAACAACTGCCAGAGCAGCCAAAGCAACGAGAGATTTTTTCATGTATGAGTTCTCCAAGGTTTAACAAAGGGCTCCAGGTGGAACCCCGGGCCAACCTCCTGTTCAGGAAGCTGTGCGTATTGCACCAGACTAAACAGGGTTTGGCAAAGAATCTGATCAAATAGTGGTTACAAATTCGATGTCCAGGGTGAATTTCGTTGCGGACTTGCAACATTTTGTTGCGCTATCGTTATGGACAATGCCTCTGACCCTGGTTCACCGTTTTCGACCTCTTATTGGACGCCCCGACGACGCACTATGCAAAAAGAAACAGCCCCTCGCCCCCGCGCAGAAAGTCCTGCCGATTTGCTTATTCATGCCGCCGACAGTGCCTTGCGCACGCTGTTTGCAAGGCCCCAGGCAGCCCTGGCAACACCCTCCGCGGCTTCTGATGCAGCGGCACTGAGTGCCAGCGAAAAGCGCCTGGCTGCGGGCCTGATGCGGGTCAACCACGTGGGCGAAGTGTGCGCGCAAGCGCTGTACACAGCGCAAGCCATGGCAACGCCCAACCCGGCCTTGCGGGCGCATTTCAGGGCCGCCTGCGTTGAAGAAACAGACCACTTGGCGTGGACCGCCGAACGCCTCAAAGCGCTCGACGCACGTCCATCGGTGCTCAACCCCTTGTGGTATGCGGGTGCCTTTGGCCTGGGCTTGTTGGCGGGGCGTCTGGGGGATCCCATCAGCCTGGGCTTTGTAGTGGAAACCGAAACCCAGGTGGGCGCCCACCTGCAAAGCCACCTGGACTTGCTGCCCGCCGGTGACGCGCAATCACGTGCCATTGTGCGGCAGATGCGCGAAGATGAAATTCGCCACGCCGACAACGCCCGCGATGCCGGTGCCGCCGATTTGCCGGCGCCCGCCAAGGCGCTGATGCGCGCCGCCGCCAAGGTGATGACGACGGTGGCCCATCACATTTAGATTTTCAGGCTTCAACCAGCGTGAAGCTGGTGGTGATTTCGGCCGTTTTGGCGAGCATGATGCTGGCCGAGCAATATTTGTCGTGGCTCATTGCCACGGCCCGTTCGACAGCCAGGGCCGGAATGCCTTTGCCATGCACGGTGAAGTGCATGTGAATTTTGGTGAACACTTTGGGATCGGTGTCGGCGCGCTCGGATGTGAGTTTGACGCTGCAACCCTGTACCGCGTGGCGCCCGCGCTTCAAAATCAGCACAACGTCGTAGGCGGTGCATCCACCGGTCCCGGCCAATACCATTTCCATCGGACGGGGCGCCAAATTTTGCCCACCGTTTTCCGGTTTGGCGGTATCGGGTGCGCCATCCATGGAAACGGTATGGCCGCTGCCGGTTTCGGCAATAAAGCCCATTCCTGATCGGGTGCCGGCGGCGCCGGTCCAGCTGACAGTGCATTCCATCGTGGTATTCCTTGCTGTGTAGATTGCAGTATGGTTGGGGGCACGATTATCATGGCAGGCTGTAACGAGCACGCCATGACACAGAAAAACACCAAACCCCTGAGCCCTGCCGACTATCTGAAGAAAATCCTGACAGCGCGTGTTTACGACGTTGCCAAGGAGTCCGGGCTGGACCACGCCAAACTGTTGAGCGCGCGCTTGCAGCATACTATTTTGCTCAAACGAGAAGACCAGCAACCGGTGCGCAGCTTCAAACTGCGAGGCGCCTACAACAAAATGGCGCATCTTACGCCCCAACAGCTTAAGAAGGGCGTCATTTGTGCTTCTGCTGGTAACCACGCCCAAGGGGTTGCCTTAAGCGCCGGCAAGCTGGGAACCCGCGCGGTGATCGTGATGCCCACCACCACGCCCCAGGTCAAAGTGGACGCGGTGCGCGGATTTGGCGGTGAAGTGGTTTTGGCCGGAAATAGCTACAACGACGCTTACGACCACGCCATACAACTCGAGCGCGAGCAGAGCCTGACCTTTGTGCATCCGTTTGACGACCCCGATGTGATTGCCGGACAAGGCACGATTGCCATGGAAATGCTACGCCAGGTACAAACCCTGAGCGGTCAGGACGGTGCACTCAAAGGCGCCCGGCTGGACGCCGTGTTTGTAGCGATTGGCGGCGGCGGACTGGTGTCCGGCGTGGCCAACTACATCAAGGCGGTCGACCCGCGCATTAAAGTTATTGGTGTGCAAATGAACGACTCCGATGCCATGGCGCAATCGGTCGCCGCACGCAAACGCGTCACGTTGCCGGATGTCGGACTATTTGCCGACGGCACCGCCGTGAAATTGGTCGGCGCAGAAACCTTTCGCATTGCCAAAGGCCTGGTAGACGAATTCATTACGGTCGACACCGACGCGGTCTGCGCCGCCATCAAGGACATTTTTGTAGACACCCGCAGCATCGTCGAGCCGTCGGGCGCACTGGCCGTGGCAGCCATCAAGCAGTATGCGGCAGGCCGCAAAGCCAAGGGCGAAACCTATGCCGCAATCTTGTGCGGCGCCAATATGAACTTCGACCGCCTGCGCTTTGTCGCGGAGCGCGCTGAAGTAGGCGAGGAACGTGAGGCCCTGTTGGCTGTGACCATTCCCGAAGAACGCGGTAGTTTCCGCCGTTTTTGCGAGGTAATAGGTGCCCTTCCCGGCGCCGCGCGCAGCGTCACAGAATTCAATTACCGCATGAACGGGACGGCGCGTGCCCATGTATTTGTAGGCATCACGGCCCATGGCAAGGGTGAGTCCAAAAAAATTGCCAGCGCGTTCAACAAGCAAGGCTTCAAAGCACTGGACCTGACCCACGACGAACTGGCCAAGGAACACATTCGTCACATGGTGGGGGGTGCATCACCTTTGGTCAAGGACGAACGCATTTTGCGCTTCGTATTTCCGGAACGTCCGGGCGCTCTGCTCAAATTCCTGAGCCTCATGCAACCAGGGTGGAACATTTCACTGTTTCACTACCGCAATCAAGGGGCAGACTATGGTCGCATTTTGGTCGGATTGCAGGTGCCGGCGGCAGACCAGAAAGCCTTTGGCAAATTTTTGCAAACGCTTGACTATCCGTACGTAGACGAAACCGACAATCCTGTGTACCGACTGTTTTTGCAACCCTGAACCATGGCTATTACGCTCGACGACAAATTGGTAGTGGCGATTTCCAGCCGGGCCCTGTTCGATTTCGAAGAGGAGAATCGTGTATTCGAGCAAGGTGACGACCACGCCTATATGCGGCTGCAGCGTGACCGACTGGATGTCCCGGCCAAGCCCGGCGTAGCGTTTTCGCTGGTCAAGAAATTGCTGGCCTTCAATGAACCCGATGCACAGCGCGTCGAGGTGGTTATTTTGTCGCGCAACGACCCGGTCAGCGGCTTGCGTGTCATGCGCTCTGCCGCCCACTACGCACTGGCCATTACGCGCTGCACCTTCACCCGCGGCGAGTCACCGTGGCGCTATCTGGCGCCGCTGCGGGCCAACCTGTTTTTGAGCACCCACTTAAGCGATGTGCGTGCAGCGCTGGAAGCCGGCGTCCCTGCCGCCCAGGCCTACCCCCACTCGGCCCACGCCAGCGATGCCCATCCGGGTGAAGTGCGTATCGCTTTTGACGGTGATGCCGTGCTGTTCAGCGATGAGGCCGAACAAATATACCAACGCAGCGGCCTCAATGCATTTCAGCAACATGAACTGGAGCACATAACCCAGCCACTGCCCGACGGCCCGTTCAAACCCTTGCTGGCGGCCCTGCACCGGCTGCAGAAGGCCGCCCTGCCCCAGGCCCGAATCCGCACCGCCCTGGTAACTGCGCGCAGCGCACCGGCCCATGAACGCGCCATCCGGACCTTGATGGACTGGAATATTGAAGTCGACCAAGCAATGTTTTTGGGGGGCTTGGACAAGGGTGAGTTTCTGCGCGCATTCGCACCGGATTTTTTCTTTGATGACCAAACTGGCCATATTGAGTCGGCCGCCCGCCACGTTCCGAGCGGCCATGTGGCCAGTGGCATCCGCAACTAGCATCGCCACATGACAACCGCAACCCCATCGCAGAGTCCCGGTCGTTGGGCCGCAACCCGGATGCAGATACGCCGAGTATGGGCCTTAACTGCCCCCTATTTCCGCTCGGAGCAAAAATACCAGGCGTGGCTGTTGCTGGCTGCAATCGTCGCGCTCAATCTGGGCACGGTGTATATCTCGGTGCTGATCAACGACTGGCGCCGGGTTTTTTATGACGCCTTGCAAGAAAAAAACGCGACCGTTTTCTGGGCGCAATTGTGGCGCTTCTTGTATTTGGCGCTGTCGTTTGTAGTGGCGTCCATTTACACCTTTTACCTCACCCAGTTACTGGAGTTGCGCTGGCGCGCCTGGATGACCGAACGCTACCTGGGGCGTTGGTTGTCAAACAACAAGCATTACCAACTGGAACTGGGCCGCTTTCTGACACCCGACGCCAGCACCGGCGCACACACCAACACGCCGCCACCGCAAGACAACCCGGACCAGCGCATACAGGAAGACATTGGGGCATTTACCGCCAGCACGATCGGCCTCAGCATGGGTTTATTGAACTCTGTCGTCACATTGGCCAGTTTCACCGGAATTTTGTGGAGTTTGTCAGGTGGATTCGATTTCCACCTGAATGGTGCTGCCTACGTTATTCCGGGCTTTATGGTCTGGGTCGCCGTGGTTTATTGTGTGATTGGCAGCGTGCTAACCCATTACATCGGCAAGCCACAGATCTTTTTGAATGCGCAGCAACAACGCGTAGAAGCCAACTTCCGGCACCGCATGGTGCGGGTGCGTGAATACGCCGAATCGATTGCACTGGACCGCGGTGAGCGCACCGAACAACAGCAATTGTGGGGACGCTTTGGCAAGGTCCTGTCCAACCAACTGGCCCTGATCAATGCACAAAAGCGACTGCTCTGGTTTTCTTTATTGTTCGGCCAGGTCTCCAGCGTGTTCCCCTTCCTGATCTCCGCGCCCCGCTTTTTTAGCGGGGCCATTCAATTGGGCGATTTAATGCAAATCGCCAGCGCATTTGGTGAGGTGCAGGGGGCGCTCAACTGGTTTGTTGACAACTACCAATCATTGGCATCCTGGCGCGCCAATACCGATCGATTGACCAGCTTGGTGGCGTTTCTGGAGGTCCCGGCTGCGCTGGCTGACAGCGCCCCCGTTCATCAGGAACTGGCGCTGCAGGCCGACACCCTGACCTTGTCGCTACCCGATGGCAGCCCCTTATTGCAGATACCCAGCTTGCGCCTGGAGGCCGGAGATTGTGTATTGTTAAGTGGCCCGTCCGGCAGCGGCAAATCGACCTTGCTGCGGGCGCTTGCCGGCATCTGGCCCTACCGCAGTGGGCACGTGGCACGCGCTGCCGATGTGGTCTTTCTACCGCAACGCGCCTATTTTCCCGAAGGCACATTGCGCGATGCACTTGCATACCCTGAAGCACAGGGCCACTACACCGATGTACAACTCGAACACGCATTGTCAGAGGCTGGACTGGGGTCACTGGTGAACCGGCTCGACGCGCATGGCAGTTGGTCGCAACAGCTCTCGGGTGGCGAGCAACAACGCCTGGCTTTGGCCCGCGTATTCCTGCGCAAACCGCGCTGGATTCTGGCCGACGAAGCCACCAGCGCACTGGATCCCGAAATGGAGTTGGTTTTATACCAGCGCCTGCTGTGCATGGTGCAGGGGCAGCAAGGCGCCATTCTCTCGATTGCGCACCGACCCGCCCTGGCTGCGCTGCACCGCCAGCACTGGGTGCTGCAGCGCGAACCCAACGGCGAGGTCGGCATTCAAACCATAGCGAGGTAGCCCGCATAGCCACGGGCACGCAAAACGCAAGCTGGACACGTTGTACAGCCATAGCCCCAGGCATGGCGCACGCTGCGGTCCCCGCTGTAGCAGGTGTGGGTGTGTTCACGAATCAGGTCGACCAGCCGCGTGCCACCTTGCGGTGTGCCAGAGGCTTGGCCCAGATTGAAAGCCAACCGCCAGGTGGCCGCCTTGTCAATCCACATCAGCGGCGTTTCAATCACAATGCGGCGGTCCATACCGAGAGACAAGGCCACTTGCAAAGCCTTCATGGTGTCGTCGCGGCAGTCTGGATAACCTGAAAAATCAGTCTCACATACGCCGGTCACCAGTACCTCCAGGCCACGCCGATACGCCAATGCCGCCGCCAGTGTCAAAAACAACAGGTTGCGCCCGGGTACAAATGTGTTGGGCAAGCCGTTGGCTTCCATGGCAAACGCCACGTCGCGGGTCAGTGAGGTGTCACTGACCGCCCCCAACACCGACAAGTCAAGCAAATGGTCATCGCCCAGGCGGTCGGCCCAGTGGGGAAATTCCGTTCGCAGGGCGTCGCGGACTTTCAATCGGGCATCAAGCTCGACGCGATGCCGTTGTCCGTAGTCAAAGGCCAGGGTTTCAACGTGGTCGTAGCGGCCCAGTGCATGGGCCAAGCAGGTTGTGGAGTCTTGCCCACCTGAAAATAAAACCAAAGCGCGTGTATGCATGGGCGCAATGGTAGAGCAAACTCAAATCTTACCGGAACGCTTTATTTTGCTCGGCTGGTACACCAGGGCGTCTCTTGCCACCGCACCGTTCAGTTCCGGTTGCTGGGATGGCGGAGGCACCGTCATTTGGGTGTTTACCTGCTCTACCTGGACTGCATTGGCGCTGGCAATCCACATGGTTTTGAGGTTGTCCATGAGCGCATCGGAAACCGCTTTCGCCGGAGCCGGCTCAGAAACCGCTGCCGCTGCCTCAGGCGCCGGTACCGGCATGGCCCAGTCGTGTGGGATTTGTTGGCTTGATGCACCATTTTTCACCGGATCGGGCACGCTGGTGTACACCGGCTGACCCTCATTCGGTGCGCTTGGCATCTTTCCCTGCATGACCGCCGCACTGACATGGTTAACCACGCTGGGCGTGGGCTCCAGCGGGGGGCTGGGACCCACAACGGGATTGACCGGAGCAACGGGCAGCACCCGACTTGCCCCGGACGATGACGCATCGGGGCTGGAAGGCCAGCCACCCGCGGTTCGTTCGACTGAAGGCAATGACATGTGATTGTGGGCTCGGGGCCCCTCCGGTTATTTTTGCAGTTATGGATGATTTTTTAACGGCAAAAATAGCAGGTAGTTGAGCGTTTTTTTGTGCCCAACGCACAATCGGGTCAAATAACCGCGCGATTTCGACCTTGTTGCTTGGCCTGATACAGATTTGCATCGGCATGGCGGAACACCTTGGACAGCTCGCCATTGGCTGCCGGCAGATAGGTTCCACCAACGGAAATGGTTGTGATACCCCAATCGTTGTTCTTCTCATGGGCAATGCCCAAGGCGCTAACCGCCTCAACGATTGCGCTGGCCACCTGTGCATAGGCATCGGGGGTGACTTTGGGCAGGGTCACGGCAAACTCCTCGCCACCGTAACGAGCGGCAAATGAGTTGCTGGCAAGGCCCGCCTGATTGGCGCGCTGGGTGGCAAGTTCAACCGCCCTGGCAACACTCTTCAGGCAATCGTCACCCGCTTGGTGTCCGTAATGGTCGTTGTATTTTTTAAAATTATCGATGTCCAGCATCAGCAGGCCAAAGGGTTTGCCATGCGAGACCGCTTCCATCCAGGCTGCGTCAACCCGGTGGTCCATGCTACGGCGGTTCAAAAGACCGGTCAGGCCGTCATGGTCGGCCATGGTTTGCAGTTTGCTATTGGCCACCGTCAGCCGCTGCCGCAACGTCGCAATGCGGCTCATGGCGCGCATCTTGGCTTGCAAAACCGGCTCGGGAACAAACTTGGACATAAAGTCATCGCCACCCGCTTCAATCGCCGTAACCAGGTTCTGCACGGTGTCGGATGACGTCAGAAATATGATGGGAGTCCAGGCCCATTGCTGGGTGGCCTCAATCCCGCGAATCCGGTTGGTGGCTTCAAAGCCATTCATCACCGGCATTTCAATGTCCATCAGAATCAGATCCGGGACGACCGAGGTAAAAACCTCCACCGCCTTTTCTCCGTTTTCCGCGTGACACACTTCGTAGCCGTAGCTACTCAGGCGCGCAGTCATGACTTTCACCACTGACTTGGCATCTTCCACCAGCAGAATTTTCATCGCATCCAACAAATATAGAAGTTATAGCGGTCACCTTGCGCAGGCGCCGCGCCAACTTTAACAGGGCTAACCCTGGTTTTGCAACATTTGGCCGGTCACGTTATACCGATCGTGCCAACTCAGCGCCTCGCTCAGGATATGGGGCGTGTGTTTGCCCTTGCTCTGGCGCAATGCGCGCTCAAAGTAGTCGTGCAATGCATCCCGGTAATCGGGGTGCGCGCAACGGTCAATGACCCGGCGCGCCCGTTGCGTCGGAGACAAGCCGCGCAGATCGGCGAGTCCTTGTTCGGTTACGATAATTTCAACGTCATGCTCGGTGTGGTCGACGTGCGAAACCATGGGCACGATACAGGATATTGCGCCATTTTTTGCCACAGAAGGCGTCATAAAGAACGACAAATAGGCGTTGCGTGCGAAGTCGCCAGACCCACCAATTCCATTCATTACGCTGCTGCCCATCAGATGCGTGGAATTGACGTTGCCGTAAATATCCGCCTCAATCATGGCATTCATCGCAATAACTCCGAGGCGGCGCACCACTTCAGGGTGGTTGCTCATTTCTTGCGGACGCAAAACAATGCGCTCCCGGTAAAAATCAATATGGGCATTGAACTCCGCCAATGCATCGGGGCTGAATGACAAGGCGGTAGCCGACGCCATGCTGAGCTTGCCCGACTTAATCATGGCCAACATACCGTCTTGCAGCACTTCGGTATACGCTGTCATATTGTCGAACGGGCCTTTGTTTAAACCCGACAAAACCGCGTTGGCAATATTGCCAACGCCCGACTGCAAAGGCAGCAAATGCGCCGGTAAACGACCGGCACGCACTTCTTGCTGCAGAAAATCAATAATGTGACCGGCGATGCGTTCCGACGTTTCGTCAGGCTGAGCGAAGGCCGAGTTGCGGTCGTTTTGGTGCGTCAGGACAACGCCAATCACTTTGTCGGGATTGCACTGCAAGTAGGCCTCACCAATGCGGTCTCCCGGGTGCACCAGGGGAATGGGCTGGCGCTCGGGCGGCAGTCGCGTGCCGTAGTAAATGTCATGCATGCCCTCCAGACCCGGGTTTTGCAAGGTGTTGACTTCCAGAATTATTTTGTCAGCCCGGTCCAGCCATGTCTTGTTGTTGCCAATCGAGGTCGAGGGAATGAGCCGGCCATCGGGCAAAATTCCAGCCACTTCCACCACGGCAATATCGAGGTTACCCAAAAATCCAAACCATGCGAGTTGGGCCACATGCGACAGGTGCATGTCGGTGTACTGCACGGTGCCGGCGTTAATTTGCTGGCGAACCGTTGGGTCACTCTGGTAAGGCAAGCGCATGCTGATGCCTTGGGCCTTTGCCAACACACCATCCAATTCGGCCGCAGTGGAAGCACCGGTCCACAACCCAATCTGAAACGGCGTTCCTGTCGCCCGCATACGCTCCATGCGCGCTGCCAAAGCAGCTGGCACGGCCTTGGGGTAGCCGGCACCGGTGAAGCCGCTCATGCCGACCCGTGCCCCGGGGGGAATCAAGGCCGCTGCAGCGTCAGCAGAAATAATCTTGGAACGGAAAAAATCGTTTTTTATGGCAGATGCATCAGGCATGGCGAAGTAATGAACGAAGGGCGCAAAGCCCATACAAGGGAAAACCCGAGTATAGATAATTCATAATTAAAAATCCCTGATCTAGGCCAAATCTGTCGCAGCGTCTCAGCTGCGAACCTTGCCGTCCCCCGTCAGCAGCGCCAACTCCACATAGCTTGACGCCACGTGATCGGTGCGCGAGAAGCTCACTTTAAACCCACCTACATTGGCCTCACTGAGCGACTCCATGGCCGAGATAAAGCCCTCCCGACCACCGTGCCCGGCCGCTTTGTGCAGCCCTTCCAGCATGACTTTTCCGGCAATATATCCCTCCATAGAGGAGAAATTGGCTTTTACCTGCCCGCCCCCAACTTGGCGAATGGCCTCAGCAAATTCACGTGAAATCGGGTGAGACAAGACATAGGGAGACGGAACAACCTGCGTGATAACCACCCCGGCACCGGCTTTCCCCAACTCGTCGGCAAGGGCTTGTGTTCCGACAAACGAAACGTTGTAAAAAAGACCGCCATATCCAACCTCCCGCGCTGCACGAATAAACGCCGCACATGATTTGTAGGCGCTAATCTGCACCACGGCTTCCGGATTGGCGGAAGAAATAGTGTGTACCGCTTTGGCAACATCGACCGAGTTGCGTTCAACCGTTGCCGTGGCGACGGGTTGCAGGCCCAGGGCCGTCAGCGCCAACATAACGCCGTCCAGGCCGGCCTTGCCGTAGGCGTCGTTTTGATAAAAAACAGCGATGCGACGCAAACCCAAATTGGTTAGCTGTTTCACGATCAGCCCGGTTTCGTCGTTATAAGAAGCCCGAATGTGAAACGCATACCGATTGAAAGGGTTTCGCAACCCCATAGCACCGGTCAGCGGTGCAACCAACGGTATTTTGGCTTTCGTGGCAATTGGCAATGCGGCCAGCGTGGTGGGCGTTCCCAGATAACCAAACAGCGCGAAAACGTCGTCGTCAATAAATTTGCGTGTATTTTCAATGCAGCGATCGGGTTCATAACCGTCGTCCAGAATCTTGAGATCAATCAAGCGCCCGGCGACGCCCCCCAAACCATTGGCCTGATCAAAAGCAACCCGGGCCCCGGCGTGAAACTGTATGCCCAACTGGGCCGCGGGACCGGTAATCGGTGCAGACTGTCCAAGCACTATTTTTTCGGACTCTGCCCGACTCCAAGGTGTGCCGCCTACCAAGGCAAGCGAAGTGACTGACTGCGAAAACCGACGTCTTGTAATCATGGCCTCTTTACTCCAAGCGAAGGATTTTTCCCTCACTCAATATTTAATCGGAATGCAATATGCAGGTAGTCCATCAGATGCCTGCCTCAGGACATTGTGTGCGTGCAAGTCTGCGATTAAGCCCGCAAACGCCATGCAGCCCAAACAAATGTGGGCAATATGAACGATACCAGCCTGTAGCGTACGGACTACGGTTGACCCTTGCATCCCAACGCAACATACTGTGGATTATTGAAATTGACACCATGATGACCGAAAAGCCTTATGCCAATCCAACGCGGCCACCCCCCGCTCAGCTCATTGAGCCGTTAGCCGACTTGGCTGCATGGAAACGCTATTTTCTCGATGCAGAAATACCTGTTTTGGCATCCACTGCGGCTGCGCTGGAATCATTGCGTGCGGAGGAAGAGGCGGTTGACGCCAGCATGCTGGCTGCCGTCATTGAAAAAGACCCCATCATGACGGTCAAGATGTTTGCCCACGTCGCGGCCCAGCGCAAGGGCATGGTAACCACCGATCAGGAAACCATTTTGAGTGCCATCGTCATGACCGGGGTGGCGCCGTTTTTTCGCAATTTTGGCCCGCAATACACCGTCGAAGACCATCTGAATGCATATCCTGTCGCCCTGGAGGGCGTTCATCGTCTGATACGGCGGGCACAACGCGCAGCGCATTTTGCTACCGGCTTTGCCCTGCACCGCATGGACCGGGATGTCGAAATCATCAGGCAAGCGGCTTTTCTGAATGACTTCTCCGAGCTCCTGATGTGGTGCTACGCACCGCGCATGCAAATTGAAATCAAAGCCATGCAGCGCAGCAACCCAACTTTGCGCAGCGCCGCTTTGCAGCGATTTGTCTTCAATATCGACTTGGCCGACTTGCGCCAGGAATTAATGAAGGAATGGCGCTTCCCCGAATTGCTCATTCGGATCAGCGATGCAAAGCACGCTGACCACCCCATCGTGCGCAATGTGCTGCTGGCAGTGCGGCTTGCACGGCATACCGAGAATGGCTGGGACAACCCGGCCCTGCCAGATGACATCACTGAAATTGCCAATCTGCTCAACGCGACAGAACGCGTTGCACGCGGTTTTGTCTACAAAATAGACCAAGACCGGGAATCCACATCAGACGGAGCCACACCATGAAAGCCGCCAAGCCTGTTTCCCCCAAACCGAACGAATTGCCCGCCGACCTGGCGGACTTGCCCGATTTTCAGCTGGAAGACGAAGCGACGGACGAGGTGGAAATTGGCCACGTCATGTCGCGGCCGGATGGATACCACTGGCAAACCCCCGATGGAAAACAGGAGTTCGGGCCGTTTAACAGCATGGAAGACGCGATTGCCGATATGCAGTTGGCTGCCGGCGAGTCGGTTGAACCCGGCGAAACACTGCAAGAAGCGGAAGACGAAATCGGCATCGCCGATTGGATAGACCAGGACACTGGTGGGCCAGCAGAAGGCCTGTCGTCACCCCGGTTGCACGACGAATAACAGGCTGGCAACCGGGTGCTTGTACGCGATTAATACTGCAGGCGTGCGACTGCACGCAACTCATCGGCCGACGTGCTGGGCAGACCAAAATATTCCAAATAGGCTGGAATTTGTTCAAACAACATGTCCGTACCAATCTGATAACGGCAACCACGGTCTTTGGCGGCCAGCAAAAACGCGGTCATCTCTGATTTCATCACCACTTCACCGACGAATGTAGTTGGGGCAATTCGGTCTACATCCATGGGCATTGCATCGCCGGGGTTCATACCCATGGGCGTCGCATTAACGACCAAATCGTGACCGACCGGGTCATTGCTACCAACCGTCACTTGCAGCGCAGGATAGTGCGTTTGCAAGCGACTCGCGAGCCCGTCCTGGGACGGCGCATACGGATCGAACAAACTGATGGAAGCAACCCCTGCGGCGGCAAGCGATGCCGCAATGGCCGATCCAACGCCGCCACAACCAACCACCAAAACACGCGTGCCTTTGAGCACACAGCCTTTGCGCAGCACGCCGCGCACGAATCCCTCACCATCAAACATATCGCCTTGCAGCTTGCCATCGGCAGCACGCCGAACTGCATTGCAAGAACCTGCAATCAATGCGGTCGGCGAGATTTCATCCAGCAGGCCAATCGTGGTGATTTTGTGGGGCATGGTAATGAGCGCACCACGAATATTCGAAAGCTTGAAGACCGAGGGCAAGAACACCGGAAAATCTTCAGGCTTGCAGCCCATGGGAACCACCAAAGCGTTGGCGCCGCACTTTTCAAACCATGGGTTGTAAATCATGGGCGCTTTGAACGCGTGCGTCGGAAACCCGATATGCGGAATGATTTCGGTGTTGCCGTTGATGATCATGCGAAGTCTCCGTTAAAAAATAGCCGGCCAAGCTTATCGGCAAAAGCCTTTTTTGCGCACATAAAAGCCAACTAGCTGTTATTCCCCGGCCAAGTATTCCTGGGCCGGGGCCAGCGTGCACGGCTTAGGCGCCCCCGAAATAGCTGCGCGCGGCATCGGCCAACAACTTCAAGGAAACCACAAACAGACTCACCTGAACGACCCGATAAAACCAGACATCGGCAATTTTCCGTGTGAGCCAAGCCCCCATCACGGCCCCCACCAAGGCAAACGGTACCAATGTAGCGGCTTGCCACAGGGTATCGGCTGCATACGGTCGCAAATTCTGATAGGGCCAAATCTTGGTGAAATTAATTACCGCAAAAACAATCGTAGCAGTCCCTGCAAACTCGGCTTTGGGCAGTTTCTGGGGCAGCATATACAACTGAAATGGCGGCGCACCGGCATGCGAAATAAAGCTGGTGAAACCAGACAGGGTGCCCCAGAACCAGCCACGGAGGGTATTGGCAGGAACAGCCGGACGTGCGGCCTGGTTGCGCAGCCATGTATTGAGGCAGAAGGCAACCCCCATGGCACCGATCATGAGCGTGATGGCGCGGTCTGACACTGCGGACGCGGTGAGCCACCCAAACAACACACCACAAACACCAGCAGGAATCAAAATGCGCAAGTTGACTCGACTGTAATCACGCCGGTACAACCACACGCCCATCACATCGGAAAGCACGTAAATGGGCAACAGCAGCACCGCTGCCTGCACCGGCGACATAAAAAGTGACATCAGGGGGACGGCCAACATGCCAATCGCTGGCAGGCCGCCCTTTGACATCCCTACCAGCAATGCCGCAAGGGCCGAAAGTACCAAAGAAATAGTCATCCGGCAAATATACTTCAGCCGCTATTTCCCGCAGTAGCGCTCCCGCAATGAACCCGTTTTGGGCCTAGTACGGCAAACCCACATAGTTTTCCGCGAGTGAGCGTTGCGCCGACTCCGAAGAAAACAAATAGGCCAAATCGGTTTCTTGCAGCTTTTGATCGTAGGCGATGGCCTCTGGGAAAGTATGCAACATGCTGGTCATCCACCATGAGAAACGCTGTGCCTTCCAAATTCGTGCCAGGGCCTTCTCGGAATACTGATCGAGACCGGTCTTGTCGCCGCGCTGATAAAAATCTTGCATGGCGTGGTACAGATAGTAAATATCCGACCCCGCGCTGTTCAGCCCACGGGCACCGGTAGGCGGCACAATGTGCGCAGCGTCACCGGCCAAAAACAAGTTGCCATAGCGCATTGGCTCGGCCACAAAGGAGCGCAATGGGGCAATTGATTTCTCAATGGAATCGCCGGTAATCAACTGGCTGGCCACTTCCGGCGGTAAACGGCGCTTCAACTCGTCCCAGAATGCGGCATCCGACCATTGCTCAACGGTGTCTGTCAGGGGAACTTGAATGTAGTAGCGGCTCAATACCTGAGAGCGCAAGGAGCACAGTGCAAAACCGCGGGCATGACGGGCATAAATTAACTCAGGCGAAACCGGACGGGTACGGGACAAAACGCCCAACCAGCCAAATGGATAGACCTTCTCAAATTCACGAATGGAATCCTTCGGAATCGATTTGCGACTGACCCCGTGAAAGCCATCGGCCCCGACGATGAAATCGCAGTCGATGCGAAGCACCGAATCGCCTTGACGGTAGCTTACATAGGGGCGATCGGACTTCAGATCGTGGGGTTGTACATCTTCGGCATTGTGAATCACAATGCCCTGCATCGCATCGCGTGCGGCGTAGAGATCGCGGGTTAGCTCGGTTTGTCCATACACCATAACCGAACGACCGTTGGCGTATTCATGCAAGTTGACGCGGTGCAGTTGCTGGTCATGGGCTATCAAAAAACCGTCGTGTATTTCGCCCTCGCGGTCCATGCGCTCACCGCACTGTGCCTCGCGCATCAGTGCAGCAAAGCCTTGCTCCAACACGCCCGCACGGATGCGGCCCAGAACGTATTCTCGACTTTGTCGCTCCAGCACAATCGTCTCTATGCCCTTCAAATGCAGCAGTTGCGAAAGCAGGAGCCCGGATGGACCGCCGCCAATAATACAAACTTGGGTTTTCATGCTGTTTGGACTCCTCGAATTTTGAATTGAATGGACTCGACCTGTGCCTGGGCCTGCGTTGCTACTGAAGATAGGACAGACGGAGGCAACTTGGAATAGATCATTCCAACCATTACTTGTACATTTCGAACATGCACAACCCAAAGACTGCAATCAAAACCTACAGCCTGTTTGGTGAATTCCAGCACTTACCCGATGTCATTCATTGCGAAACCATCGCCGAACGATCGAGCCTGCACGGCTGGGAACTGGCCCCGCATCGCCACTCCCGCTTGCACCAGATATTGCTGGTCGAGCGTGGCGGTGGGAAGGCCAGTCTGGACGATGCCACCCTGCCGCTGCAACGCCACCAAATGGTCAATGTGCCACCCGGACACGTGCACGCGTTTCGGTTTAAGCAAGGCACCCAGGGCTGGGTGGTGACACTCGCGGACGACCTATTGGAAGAAATATGCGCCCGCGTGGGCGACGTTCGCAGCGCCATTGGACACGCTGCAGTCATCGGTGCCACCAGCGAAATGCGCCAATTAATGCAACAGATTGGCAATGAATACCTGGGGCGCTCGCACGCCCGTGCCATGGTTCTGAAAGGGCTCGCTACCACCCTGCTAGGCTGGCTCGCGCGCAGCCTCACGGATGCGAAAAATACCCAGAACACCAATGAAGAGCCGGTTTTGGTAAAGCGATTTCGGGCACTGCTACAAACCCATTTTGCCGAACAATGGGGCGCGTCCGACTATGCACAAGCCTTGTCCGTGAGCACCACACATTTGAGTCGGCTCACACGTGCGGCTACGGGCCAGTCGGCATCTCAACTGATCGAGGCACGCACCCTGCGTGAAGCGCGCCGTTATTTGGCCTATACCAATTTGAATGTAGCAACCATTGCCTATGCGTTAGGCTACAGCGACCCTGCGTATTTCACCCGGGTTTTTACACGCGACAGCGGCTCATCACCGCGCGCATTCCGCCAGCAACTTAAGGCAAATTAGGCAGTGCCCGGGAACGCCAATCAGGCAGCGGCCTGAATAGCCGCATGCATGGTCTGCCACTCGGCGCGGGTCATTTTGATGCGAAAGCCGATCGCGTTGGTATTCTGGTACCGCTCGGTTTTGCGCGTGGCAACCTCCAGCGTCTCAACCAGCGGGCTTTTCTGAAAAATACGACCCATTACGTCAAAAGCCAAGGCTTCTTGCAAAATTTTGACACCCGTAACGGCGCACGCCTCGTCGACCGCATCGGTCAGGCAACAGTAGTCGAATACCGGGTCCCAAACGTCAGTTAACAACTGGGCCATAGGCGGTAGCGCGGCAACCAAATCGAACACCACCTCCTGGGGTGGGCCGGCTTGCTCGTCAGGCGCACACCCGATCACAATGCGTTTGCGATACGCTTGGACTTCATACAACACAGGATGGGTCACTGAACTACTCCGTATTCATGGGCGCCATTCTCGAACCGGGCGGCGGCATCTACAAAAATGTGCTGACCGTAGAGCGAAGGGGTATTCGCCAAAAACAGTGCAGTGGCGGCTATATCCTCCGGGCGGGGCGATTTGCCACTGATACAACGCGACTGCACCAACGCATCCAGATCGGCCTGGGTTAAACCATGGGCTGCCAGTATCGGCCCAGGGGCAATTGCGTTGACGCGAATCTGCCTTGCAAACGCCACCGTAAGATAGGGCAAACTGCCTTCCAGCGCGTGCTTGGACAGTGAATAGGCAAACTGATCGGGGTTGACTTTGGCGACTTTGTAGTCGGTAAAAAGCACTACAGAGTGATCTGCTTCAACCGAACGCTGCATTTGCACGCGCGCCGCCAAGGCTGCGCAATAGGCTGCCGGAAACAAGTAGTTCAAAACCAGTTGGTCTGTCACTTGTTGCGCCAGTTCGCGCCGCGTGTCATCCAGACCGTAGCTCGCAGCACTCAAAACGCTACACGAAGGCAATGTGCCGAACTGGGCCAACGCCGCATCCAGCAAGGCATTGGCAGCCACTGCTGGGTCTTCAATTGCGTGCAAAAAATAGCCCGCCCGCCCGCCCGCAGCAACAATTTGCGCGCACAAGGCTTGCGCCTCTGCCTCGGATTGATTGGCATGTACCAAACAAGCATAGCCAGTCTGTGCAAATGCCTCAATCACGCTCCGGCCCAGCCGCTTGGCACCACCCGTTACCAATACCAGTTTCACAAAATTCATCCTATAGATTCATGCCATGCAGTGCTTTATCGTAGCGCCACAGCATGACAAGGCGCTGGCACAGGCAATTAAGCAGGCCATTACAACGGGTTAATGAACACCCGCGTGCAAAGAACATTGGTGCAAGGTAGTGCCTTGCTCGCATTGCAAGGTGGCGTGGTGTATGCGGAATTCGGCATGCAAGCGATGCCGTACCGTGTCCAGTATGGTGTCCCCCGGGTAACCGGCCGGCATTACCAAGTGTGCAGTCAGTGCCACTTCGGAGGTACTCAGCCCCCAAACATGCAAGTCGTGCACATCCGAAACACCGGGCAGCGTGCGCAAGTACCTGTCAATGGCAGCAATGTCGATATGGTCGGGAACCGCGTTTAAGGCCAGTTGCAGGGAGGCTCGCAACAACCCCCAGCTGCCGCGAACAATCACCAGCACAATCAGCAAACTACTGGCGGCGTCCAACCAGTTCCAGCCGGTCAGGCGAATCAAGAAAGCCGATACCACCACCCCCAGCGACACCGCTGCATCGGCAACCATGTGCAAATAGGCCCCGCGCATATTCAAGTCGCTGTGGCTACCGCGCATCAACAACAGTGCAGACGCACCATTGATTGCGATACCCATCGCCGCGACGATCATTACCGTCAGGGTGTTGACCTCTGGTGGTGCGAATAAGCGCTGCACCGCTTCCCAACCAATCGCGCCGCACGTTAACAACAAGAAGGCTGCATTCGCCAAAGCAACCAAGGTAGACGAACTCCGCAGGCCATAAGTAAAGCGCTGACTGGGCGCTTTGCGGCTCCAGACTACGGCCGCCCAGGCCAGTGCCAGGCCCAAGACGTCTGACAGATTGTGCCCAGCGTCTGCCAGCAACGCCGTGGAGTGCGAAAGGTAGCCATAGACAGCCTCCACTCCAACAAAAACCGTGTTCAAAACGATAGAGATACCGAGTGCCCGCCCTTGGGTTACAGGATCTACCGGGTGATGGTGCCCATGGTGGCCATGGCCATGGCCATGGTCATGGTCATGGTCATGGTCATGGTCATGGTCATGGTCATGGTCGTGTTTGTGGCCGTGGTGATCGGCATGGGGGATAGCGGACATGGCGAAGCGGGGTTGGTTGCGCGTGGCCCGATTATCTGCCAGTGGCAACACGCCTTGTCTATACTGCGCACCCAATGATTTCCTCATTTTTACTTTCTACCGGCGTAGTGGCACTGGCCGAAGTAGGCGACAAGACCCAATTGCTTTCTCTGGTGTTGGCGGCACGCTACCGCAAACCCATTCCCATTGTGCTCGGCGTTTTGGTGGCAACGCTGCTAAACCACGCTGCGGCGGGCGGCGTTGGCACCCTGCTGGCCGCCTGGATTAGCCCGAACATCATGAATTGGGCGGTTGTGGCGTCATTCGCGTTAATGGCTGCCTGGATTCTGATACCCGACACACTCGACGACACAGACGCGGCAAATTCTCCTTTGGCAAGTCGCATGCTGGGCGTCTTTGGCACCACAGCGCTGACATTTTTCCTGGCCGAAATGGGCGATAAAACCCAAGTTGTAACGGTTGCACTGGCGGCGCAGTACCACGATTTCTTCAGCGTAGTTGCAGGCACAACCGCAGGCATGATGTTGGCCAACGTGCCGGTGATTTACCTGGGCAACCGCTTTGCCGACCGCCTGCAACCCAAGGTGGTACACCGCATTGCCTCACTGCTGTTTGTGGTGTTGGGCGGATTGGCGCTGTACCATGCGCTCTTTCCCTCTTAATATTGGAGCTACTATGGCCAAAGGCGACCAACGCAACGAAAAAATGGTGAAAAAACCGAAGAAAAATTCGGCACCATCCAACGGTGGGAGCCCTTCCGACCGCCCGACCGCACCGGTTACGCTGGTGATGCCGCGCGGGGCTGACAAGAAAAAATAGGCTTTTGTCAGAGGCGTTGCTTACGCACCGCATGCCACTGCGTGCATGCTGGGTTGAATTTGATTGACTTGATGCAACGCCGCCAAACCGGACAGCACCTCGCCAATAACGATCACCGACGGACTGCCCAAATTCTCGCTCTCAATGGTCTGCTGCAAACGCCCTAGCGTGGTTTGGCTCTGGCGCTGTTGTGGCAAAGAAGCATGCTGGACCACCAGCACCGGCGTAGATGGCGGCAACCCGCCCAGCAGGCCATCTTGAATTTGTGCGACGCCACCGATTCCCATATAAACCACCAGGGTGAGTTTGGCATTGCGGGCGGTATCTGCCAACATGTGCCAGTCGGTTCCAGCAGCCCCAGGTTTCGCATGTCCAGTGACGAATAGCACGCCTTGTGCGTGGTCACGGTGGGTCAGCGGAATATTCAACGATGTCACCGCGGCCAATCCCGATGTAATGCCGTTCACTACGCTGACAGGCACGCCCGCCGCCTGCAAATGGGCCACTTCTTCGCCTCCGCGTCCAAACATAAAGGGGTCACCACCCTTCAGGCGAACCACGTTTTCACCTTCTCGGGCTGCCGTAATCATGAGCTTTTCAATAAATGACTGCGGCGTCGACCGGCATCCCCCCCGCTTGCCGACCCAAACCACACGCGCCGTGGGCGCCGCCATGGCGACGATTTCCTGGCTGACCAAATCGTCCACCAGCAAACACGTTGCCGACTGAATCGCTTTCAAGGCCTTGATGGTCAACAGTTCTGGATCGCCTGGCCCGGCCCCTACCAAAGTGACTTGGCCCACGATCGGAACAGGTGTCGAAACGGATGTGAATTTCGATGCCATAAAAGAAGAATTTTTCATGTTGAAAGTGCCGTCGAAACCGCGTTATTGGGCATAACCATGCGGATCATGCGCTGAAGTTCGGGAACGCACGAGCCGCAATTGGTGCCACATTGGAGCTTGTTTTGCAGTTGTCCCAAGCGCATGGCCGCACTGCCAATCGATTCGGCCAACTGCGCATTAATGGCGTTATCGCGCACGTTAAAGCACGCGCACACCACCTTTCCTTTGGTCTCGACTGGAACCGGCGGTTCACTGACCGCCAGCAACAAGGAGCGCCCATAGCGCTGGGCCGGTTGTTCGTCTTGCAGCAGCGCACTGATCCAGGCTTGGGCACGGGTATCACCCACCAGCATGAAGGCTTGTAAATAACTGTCGTCGGCCACCCGCTGCATGCGCACACTGCGCCGCTGGCCCCGTTTGGGATCGGCATAGCGCAGCACATCGCCCGTCTGCAATTGCAAAATCGCCTCAATGCGCAACACCAGATCGGAGGCAATCGGGGCATCCGATGCGGCACGCAGCAACAATCCCTGTGACTCCGGCTGGCCTTCTGGGGCAGCGCCGGCAAATGGCACGCAAACCGCAAAAGTAAATTCACGCATCAGGGCTTGCAACTGGCTGCGTGCCGTCAACACCTGATCGGCAGGCAACCACGCCATGGCCACCAAGGTGAATGGCAACTCGGCTTTCAATATTTTCACCGCCGCGTGTTTGAACTCGGGTTGCTTGGAGTCCGGGCAATAAGCCGGGTTGGTCAGGGCATTGACGCCCGCCAGTCGTTCACCCGACGGACTGACGCCGCTGATGGACTCCTCGCCCCAATGCATGGCCAGAAAAACCTGGCTCACAGCCTGCTCGGTGCTGGCCTGTACTGGGACTACGATGGAACCACGCCGGGACGTCACGTGCACCAAATCACCGGGTGCGAAACGCCGTGAGGCCATGTCCTGTGGGTGCATTTGCAATGCCGGCTCGCGCACGTGCCCATACAAACGCCCCAGGGTTCCGGTGCGGCTCATGCCATGCCACTGGTCACGCAGGCGACCGGTATTGAGTGCAAACGGGTAACGCGCGTCGCGCGGCTCCGCAACCGGCCCATAGGCTACGTTGGCAAACTGGGCCCGGCCATCGGCTGTGGGGAAAACGCCATCCTCATACAAACGTTGCTGGCCCTGGACATGGGTCGGCGCCCCGGCGGCCGCAGGTGCCGGCCATTGTTGGGGCTGGATATCGAGGCTTGCGTAACTCAGCCCGGTAATGTCCAGATCCCGGCCTCGGGTCGACTCACGGTGCTCATTCCAGATGGTTTCGGGCACCGCGTAGGGGAATAAGGTGGCCCCGGTGCGCCCCAACGCCGCTTCCAGACGCTGTGCAAATTCGACTGCGATCGCCCAGTCATGGCGCGGCGCCGTTGCACCCACTCCGGGTGGTGGCACGGCTGCCCGCACCCGCGAAATACGGCGCTCGCTATTGGTAACCGTGCCCTCTTTCTCACCCCAGGTGGTGGCCGGCAACAGCAAATCAGCATAAGCGCACGTAGCGGTGGTTGCAAAGGCCTCTTGCACCACCACATACTCTGCACGCTGCAGCGCCCGGCGCACCGTGGCTTGGTCGGGCATACTTTGGGCCGGATTGGTGCACGCAATCCACAGCGCCTTTAATTGACCGTCGGCCGCCGCCTGAAACATCTCAACGGCGGTCAGGCCCGGCGTTGCGGGAACGGTATCCACTCCCCAAAGCGCAGCGACTTCGGCCCGGTGCAGCGGATTGGCCAGATCCCGGTGGGCACTGAGCAAATTCGCCAAGCCGCCAACTTCGCGCCCGCCCATGGCATTGGGTTGGCCGGTGAGGGAAAACGGCCCGGCACCCGCCTTGCCAATTTGACCGGTGGCCAGATGCAAATTGATCAATCCAGTATTCTTGGCTGTGCCCTTGCTGGATTGATTCAAGCCCTGGCAATACAGGCTCAAGGTCGGCTGGCGGGTTGCGTGCCCCAGGCCAGCGAACAGGCGGGTCGCCTCCAGCAGGTCTTCTTTGCGGATCCCGCATACCGCCGCCACCACATCGGGTGTGCAATCGCGCACTGTCGCTTTCAGGGCGTCAAACCCGCTGGTGTGTTGGGCTATATACGTGGCGTCGGTCCACCCCTCCCACAGCATCAAGTGCAACATGCCGTTAAACAACATCACATCGGTGCCCGGCTGAATCTGCAAATGCAAGTCGGCCACTTCCGCAGTGTCGGTGCGGCGCGGGTCAACCACCACCAGTTTCAGTCCCGGATTGGCTTTCTTGGCATCTTCAATGCGGCGAAACAAGACCGGGTGCGCGTAGGCCGTATTCGAGCCCACAATGAACAACGTGCGCGCGTGATTCACGTCGTCGTAGCAAGCTGGCGGCGCATCGGCGCCCAATGTTTTTTTATACCCGGCGACGGCACTGCTCATGCACAGTCGCGAATTGGTGTCAATGTTGTTGGTGCCAATCAGACCCTTGGCGAGCTTATTGAAAACGTAATAGTCTTCGGTTAGCAATTGGCCGGAAACGTAAAAACCGACGGCGTCGGGACCGTGTGTGCGCATGATGCGGGCAAATTGCGCCGCCGCACCCGCCAGCGCAGCATCCCAAGCAACCGGCTGCGGCGCGGTGCCGCGGGCCAGTCGCTGGAGCGGCTGCAGCAAACGCGTTTGCAAGGTCACGGGGGCGCTGGCCGTCAGATGCAACGTACTGCCCTTGGAGCACAGCCGCCCAAAGTTGGCCGGGTGCGCAGGGTCACCGCGAACCCCGGTAATCTGTGCGCCTTCACTTTCAATGATGACGCCACAACCCACACCGCAGTAAGGGCACGTGGAACGCGTCTCTTGCATGGCGGGGCTCAGTCGGTGACCGTTGGAGAGACCGCAAGCTCGATGGTGCGGCGGGCCGGACCGGCAATCGGCCGCGTCAAATCGGTCGCATGGTTTTGCAGCTCTGCCGCCATCAGATACACCTGACCATTTTCCAGCTTGACACTGAATTTGGGCGTGCAGCCATCGTCTGGCGCAGCAGCCTGTCCATCGCAAAAACCGATCGTCCAGTTGTGCAGTGGGCAGGCCACACTTTGACCAAAGACAATGCCCTGGCTCAGCGGTCCGCCTTTGTGCGGGCAGCGGTCGAGCAAAGCAAAAACCTGGTTTTCGCTATTCCGAAACACGGCCACATCCAGCCCCGAAGCACGTTCGACACGACGGGCGCCGCGCACCGGAATATCGTCGATGCTGCAAATCAGGGTCCAATCATTTTGCATAGTGGTCATTGGGTGACTCCCGTGGTACCAGAGCGGGTTGTAAGGGCGGGCAAGGCATCGAATTGGCGCGCGTCTACCTGCGCCTTGTCGAACTCGAACCATGGATCGGGTTCACCATCCAGGGCAAATTGCAACTGCTCCCATAACGCTTTGCGGCCTGCCTGGTCTTCCAGAATGCGTTGCTTGACATAGTCCAGACCGACCCGATTGACATAATGAACGGTGCGCTCCAAGTACCAGCCTTCCTGGCGATACAGTTCACAAAATGCACCGGTGTATTCCAGCACTTCTTCGGCAGTTTTGAGTTTGGCAAAGAAGTGCGCCACTTCGGTTTTGATACCGCCATTGCCTGCCACATACATCTCCCATCCGCTGTCAACGCCAATAACTCCAACGTCCTTGATGCCGGCCTCGGCACAGTTGCGTGGGCAACCACTGACGGCAAATTTCACTTTATGCGGCGCATACATGCGCCACATTGCACGCTCCAGGTCTTTGCCCATCTGGGTGCTGTCCTGGGTTCCCATACGGCACCACTCAGAGCCGACACAGGTCTTGACGGTGCGCAAAGCCTTGGCGTATGCATGGCCACTGGGCATGCCAATGTCTTTCCAGACTGCGGGCAGATCTTCCTTCTTTACGCCCAGCAAGTCGATGCGCTGGCCGCCCGTGACTTTCACAGTAGGAATTTTGTATTTGTCTACCGCATCGGCGATGCGGCGCAACTCGTCAGCGGTGGTCTCTCCGCCCCACATCCGTGGAATCACGCTATAGGTGCCATCCTTCTGGATATTGGCATGGCTGCGCTCATTAATGAAGCGGCTCTGCGGATCGTCCTTGGCGTCTTTTGGCCAGGTGCTGATCAGATAATAATTAATAGCCGGGCGGCAGGAGGCACAACCATCCGGGGTTTTCCAACCCAAATGCCGATAGACCGCAGACAGTGTAAGCAGCTTGCTACCATCAGGCAACGGTGTGCGAATCGCCTCGCGCACCGCAGCATGGCCCAAATCGGTACAGCTGCATACCGCCTTGGTTTTGGGCGTAGCCGAGTAGTCTCCACCTGCCGTAAACATCAGAATTTGCTCAACCAGCCCGGTACACGAACCACACGAAGCACTGGCCTTGGTGTGCTTGCGCACCTCTTCAATCGTAAACAGGCCTTTTTCTTTGATCGCCTTGCAGATGGCCCCTTTTTTGACCCCATTGCAACCGCAAACTTCGGCGTCGTCGGGCATGCTGGCGGCCTTGTTGTGACCCTCGTGGCCGGTGTCGCCCATATTACTTTCACCAAACATCAGCTTGTCGCGGATATCGGCTACCGAGCGGCCATCGCGCAATAGTTTGAAATACCAACTACCGTCCACGGTGTCACCATACAAACAGGCGCCCACCAGCTTGTCGTCCTGAATCACCAGCTTTTTATAGACCCCGCCAAAGGGGTCACTCATAACGATTTCCTCGGTGTTATCACCGCCCATAAAGTTTCCGGCACTGAACAAATCAATACCCGTCACTTTGAGTTTGGTGGAGGTCTGGGAACCCAGGTAGCGCCCGATACCAAATTGCGCCAAATGATTGGACGCGACTTTGGCCTGCTCAAATAAAGGCGCCACCAAACCGTAAGCGATGCCACGGTGTGCTGCACATTCGCCGACACTGTAAATGCGCGCATCGGTTACGGTTTGCATGGTGTCGGTTACCACAATGCCTTTGTCGACATGCAAGCGCATGGCCTGCGCCAGTTCAACATTCGGGCGAATGCCAACCGCCATCACGACCAGATCGGCTGGCAATTCGCTGCCATCGTTGAAACGAATTGCCTTGACGCGTCCCGAATGGCCCTCGCCTTCGCTGCCCACCAGCGATTGGGTTTGGGCACCCATACGGAACTTCAGGCCCCGCGTTTCCAGCGATTTGCGCAGCATATCGCCCGCAACGCTGTCGAGCTGCCGCTCCATCAAGGTGCTTTGCACGTGCACAACCGTAACGTCCATGCCGCGCAGCATGAGACCGTTGGCAGCCTCCAGGCCCAACAATCCGCCGCCAATGACGACCGCGTGGCGGTACTGTGTAGCGGCCTCGATCATGGCATTGGTATCGGCAATGTCGCGGTAAGCAATCACACCATCAAGGTCTTTGCCTGGCACGGGCAGGATGAACGGATTCGAGCCCGTGCACAGCAGCAAACGGTCATAGCCCGCTGTCGTAACCAGCCCGTCGGCGTCGACCGCGCGCACCACACGTGCCACACGGTCTACCGCAGTCACTTTCTTGCCCACATGCAAGGTGATGCCATTGTCGGCATACCAATCAAACGGGTTCAGCACAATTTCATCCAGTGTCTGCTCACCGGCCAACACCGGGCTGAGCAATATGCGGTTGTAGTTGGGGTGCGGTTCGGCTCCGAATACGGTTATGTCATACAGGTCCGGGGCGATTTTGAGCAATTCCTCGAGCGTGCGAACGCCCGCCATACCGTTGCCAATTAGCACGAGTTTTTGTTTTTGCGTTGGCTTGGGTGCAAGCCCGGAAGGTGTTGTCATGTCCATGGGTACTCCAATCAGACAAAAATAGGTTGGGCTCGCGCACTGCCGCAGGCAGCAACAAACCACTGAAAATTCGGGGAGGGGAAGAATCGAAGGCATCCGCCGTGCAACGTCGTTGTGCACAGTCCGCTGAAAGCCTGACCAAAGGAATGAGACGCACCGTTGCGCTCGCGAAACCTCATGCAATTGCCGTGCCAACACAGCGCCAGGCTCCGCGTGCAAAATAGAACCCCTGTATTTGCTCTGCCCCGTTGCGCAACTCCCTCGTATGACCACTGCTTTGCTATTTGCACCCCGCCCTTTGCTGTACGCCACGCTGGAAGCCGATCTGCAAGCCGCAGGTATTTCTGTATTGGGTTCGGTACAAGAGGTTCCCAGATTGGTGCAAGGCGTGGTGCAACATGCACCAGATGTGGTGATTTGCGCCCTGGCCCACCCGAACACGGGCTGGTTTGACAGCATTGCACTGATAGACAAAGTGGCGCCCTGTCCGGTTTTGGTATTCACCTCCGATTTCAACGCCAAGAATATTGAAAAATCAGTCCAGTGCGGCATCCATAGTTATGTCGTTGAAGGCTATGCCGGGCACCGCATTCGCCCCCTGATTCAGCTGGCGCAGGCGCGGTTTACCCAGACCCAGGAGATGCAGCGCGCCCATGAAGAAATCGCCACGCGGTTAGACGAACGCAAAAACGTAGACCGCGCAAAAGGCATCTTGATGCGGGCCCAGCACCTGTCCGATGACGATGCGTTCCGGGTTTTGCGCAGCAGCGCCATGCGCAGCAATCAACGCCTGGGGCAATTGTCCGAGCACGTCATTCAGTCGGCCGGATTCGCCGAATCTGTGAACTTGGCGGGGCAGCTGCGCATGCTCTCGCAGCGCTTGTCCAAACTCTACTGGCTGCGTGTTTTGCAAGAAGAACCGAAGGCAACGGCGGCCCTGTTGGAGTCCTCCATTGCGTGGGTCGACACCAATTTGGCGACCTTGCGCAAACGCATCTCTTTGCCGACCTTTGGTGACTTGCTCGAACAAGTGGAAAAATCATGGGGTGCACTCAAAACAGCGCTGGCCCAGGGCCCGGTCAGCGCAACATTGCATGGCGGTAACACGGTTGAATCGTTTGCCGAAGATCTGCTGCAACACGCCGAGCGACTCACGGCGCAACTCGAGACTTCAGGTCAAGGTGCGCCATTGCAACTGTTGAATCTGGCAGGACGACAGCGCATGCTGGCCCAGCGCTATACCAAACTGGCATTGCGTTGCTGTACGTTGGACCGTCTGCAAGCCGACCACGAATCCCAGGCGATGCGCGCGGTACAAGATGAGTTTGAGAACGCCTTGACGCGGCTTAATGGCATGCCATTGAGCACGCAGGCAATCCACCAGACCTTGGAAACCGCCGGCATTACCTGGCTTCAATTGGTCGCTGCGGCGCGCAGTCTGCAGCAAACGCTGCCAGCAGGCCGCCACCCATATTTAGAAAAACTGGCAGCGGGCAGCGAGACGCTACTGGAGTTATTTGATGCGCTGGCGGAGCACTACGAACACAGTCTGGACACCTTGCTGGGGTAAACCCGCAGCGCCTGCAATTCGGCCGAAATTCGGAAATTTCCAGGCTATCGATTGTCATAATGCACACACAAGCAGGGCAAAAACAAGGAGACAACTTGCGCGTGCACACCCCTACTGAAGGCTGGCTGGGTCGGGTTTCTATTCGCTGGAAACTTGGCCTGCTGGTAATGAGCGGTGCTATTGCCCTGCTGGCACTGGCCTCGTTTCTGCTGTGGATGCAATACCAGGCCAGCTACAACGCACGCAAAACTGCCATCCGACACAGCGTGGAAGTGGCGGTGTCCGTGGTGGCATCGGTGTACCAAAAAGAAACCGCCGGGGAACTTGACCAGACGCAAGCCCAAAAGTTGGCCATTCAGTTGATCAATAACGCCCGTTATGCGGGCGCGGAATATTTCTGGATTAATGATCTGGACGCGCGTTTAATCACCCACCCGTTCAAACCAGAGCTGAACGGCAAAGACGTCAGTGGTGTCAAAGATCCCGAAGGCAACGCCGTGTTTGTGCGTTTTGCAGACACCGTAAAACAAAATGGTGCGGGCTATGTGCGTTATCTGTGGCCTAAACCGGGACTGGACCAACCGGTAGAAAAAGTGTCCTACGTTCAGGGCTTCAAGCCCTGGGGTTGGGTAATTGGTTCGGGTTTGTATATGGACGACCTGCGCTCTGAGTTTGTAGTGACGCTCAAAGCGATTCTTATTTTTAGCGTGTTGGCGCTGGCGCTGGTGGCAGCCATTGCAGCCACCATTGCCCGCAGCATTTTGCGTCCACTGGCGCGGGCGGTAACCGTAGCTGAAGCAATCTCCCTGGGCGACCTCGGTCACTCCACTGCAACCACCGCCAAAGATGAAACCAGTGACCTGTTGCGCGCCATGGGCGCCATGCAAGACACGCTGGTGGCATTCAATACGGCACAACACGACATGGCCCACCGCCACGGCACCCTGGGCGAGACCGGCCACTTAATGGACACAACACCATTCTCTGGTGCCTTTGGCGCCATGGCCGAGGGCGTCAACCATATGGTGGGAACGCAAACGGCGTTGAACAGCCGCTTGGTTGCACTCATTGCCGACTATGTCCGTGGTGATTTCCGTGAACGCATGCCCGCTTTACCGGGAGCGCAACAACAAATTACGCATGCGGCGGAGAGTGCGCGCAGCCAAATGATGGCCGACCAGGCCGCCGCCCAGGTCAATGCGCGCATTAAAGCGGCGCTGGACAGCGTCGGAATTCCGGTGCGCATCGCGGACGACGATGGCACTGTTTTGTATATCAACCAGGCATTGCACAACGTCTTGCGGCGTGACCGTGACGCCTTTAGCAAACAGATTCCGGGTTTCGACCCCGAACAGGTTGTGGGCCGCAGCATCGGCATGTTTTATGCCGATCCGGGGAGCGCGCTGGAACGCTTGCGCAGGCTCAATGGCACGGTGCAATCGCAATTGGATTTGGGCGGACGCAGCTACCGCCTGACCACCACGGCGGTACATTCGGAGCACGGTGAGCGCCTGGGCACCATTGGCCAGTGGGAGGATATTACCGACCAGTTGGCCGCAGAACACGAAATCGACGCTTTGGTGCGTGCGGCGACCGAGGGTGACTTTTCGCAACGTATCAATGCCGGCAACAAGACTGGATTCCTGGCCAATTTGGCAACCGGCATGAATACCCTGCTGGGCACCAGTGAGCGCGGCCTGAACGATATCGCTGGCTTGTTGCGTTCATTTGCACAGGGTGACCTGACACACCGCATTGAGCGCGATTACCTGGGCCTGTTTGCCCAGGTAAAGGAAAGTGCCAATGCGACTGCCAACAACCTCTCAAGGGTCATGGCAGAGGTACGGGCCACCTCGAATGCCCTGACCGGTGCCGCCGAGCAAGTCAGTGCAACTGCGCAATCGCTGTCGCAAGCCGCCAGCGAACAAGCTGCAAGTGTGGAACAAACCACTGCGACGATAGAAAGTATGTCGGCCTCGATTGCTCAAAATCGCGACAATGCCCGCATTACCGACACCATGGCGAGCAAAACCAGCACGGAAGCAGTGGAAGGCGGAAAGGCCGTGAACGACACGATTGTGGCGATGAAACAAATTGCCGCCAAAATTGGCATCGTTGACGACATTGCCTACCAAACCAATTTACTGGCACTCAATGCCGCAATCGAGGCCGCACGGGCTGGAGAACACGGCAAAGGCTTTGCCGTGGTGGCCGCCGAAGTACGCAAATTGGCCGAGCACAGCCAGCAGGCGGCAAAGGAAATCGGAGAGCTCGCAGCCAATAGCGTGGCCACTGCCGAGCGCGCTGGCCACAAGCTGGACGATATTGTTCCCAGCATTCAGCGCACATCCACATTGGTGCAAGAAATTGTGGCCGCCAGCGGTGAGCAAGGCGAGTCAGTGATCCAAATTGGCGGCGCCATGACCCAGCTGAACCAAGCCACTGCGCAGAATGCGGCGGCGTCCGAACAACTGGCGGCAACCAGTGAAGAGTTGTCAGGTCAAGCGCAACAGTTGCAACACAGTGTGGACTTTTTCAAAGTCTGAGTCCGGCTTGCACAAACACCAGGCCTGACACATTTGGCAGCACTGCAGTCGCTTTTTCAACGCACCGAATAACGGTAAAGCAAGACCTTCAGCGCACGCTCCGGTGCGGCATCACAAAACACCGCCGGGTTGGCGATACGTTGGACAAACTGCATGTCGGGGGCCTGCACACGCATATGCTGGTGAATGAAATCGGTGTCCAGCTCAGGTGCATTCAGGCAGACCAGTGCCAGCCCCTCCGGCATCAGCAAATCAGGCAGGCGACGCAGCAAGCGCGGATAGTCCTTGGTGGCAATAAAGCTGCCTTTTTGGTAACTCGGCGGATCGGCAATAACCAAATCGTAAGGTCCGCCCCGCCCCACTTTGCCCCAACTGCTAAACAGGTCGTGCGCCAGGAAACGGGCGCCCGATGCCACGCCATTGAGCTGGTGGTTTTGCTGCCCCAGTGCCATGGCCGAATGGCTCATGTCCACATTCACGACCGACTGCGCCCCGGCCTGCAAAGCCACTACGGAAAATCCACAGGTATAGGCAAACAAGTTCAGAACGCGCACGCTTTTCTGCGCCGCAGCGCATTCCCGGACGTGTGCACGAACCCAGGCGCGCCCGGCGGCCATATCCAAAAATAAACCGTGGTTTTGCCCACGCAGCAGCTGCACCCGGAATTGTGCGCCGTTCTCCTGCACGGTATGCGGCTCTGGCACTGCGCCCGCCATACAGCGGGTCTCGAGCTGACCCGGGGCACGGCATTGGTAAACCCAATTGAGGGGTGCACCATCGCCAATCTGCTGCCAGCGCGCGCGCAGAGCAGCGCCAAGCGTCTGCAACTCGGCCTCGGTTAGAGGTAAAAAACTGGTGAGCAACCATACCGGCGCAAACCAATCAAAAGTCAAATGCGCACAATCTGCGTAACAAGCACCGCGACCGTGAAACAGGCGGTAAGCGGCCGCAGTCCCTTCCGGCTGCGGCATTTCGGCAATGCATTCCAACAGCGCGTGCATGACTCCCTAAACGGCCTGCACCAATTTTTGCCGGAAAAATGCGACGGTTCGCTTCCATGCCAAGCCAGCGGCGGTGGCGTCGAACCGTGGCGTAGTGTCGTTATTGAACCCATGCTGGACACCCGGGTAGATATAGGCCTCGTAGGCAACACCGGCATTTTTTAATGCGGCTTCATAGTCAGGCCAACCGCCCGTGATGCGGACATCTTCACCCGCGTAATGCAGAAGCAATGGCGCCTTGATGTTGGCCACCAACGCGGCCTCGGGCTGCGGGCCGTAGAACGGAACAGCGGCTGCCAATGTGGGCAAACGGGTGGCGAGCAAGTTGGCAACACCGCCGCCATAGCAAAACCCCACCACACCGACACGTCCATTCGACTCGGGAAATTGGGCCAAGGCTTTGGCGGCAGCGGTAAAGTCATTGGCCATTTTGGCGCCCTCCAATTGACTGAACATATCCCGGGCGCGGTCTTCATTACCGGGATAGCCGCCCACCGTGGTCAATGCGTCGGGCGCGAATGCCAAAAAGCCGTCCAAGGCCAAACGCCGTGCAATGTCTTCAATGTGCGGATTCAAACCGCGATTTTCGTGCACGACCAAAATCGCCGGCAATGGCCCCTTGGCAGCCGCTGGCATGGCCAAATAGCCGCGAATACGCCCATAACCATCGGGTGAGGCGACCTCTTCGCTGCGAATTGTCAGCCGGCTGTCTTGGGGTGAAACCTGCTGTGCCTGGGCAAACTGTGGGCTTAGTGCTGCCAATAAACCCGCTGCGGCGCTGGCCGATCCCGCCAAGCGTGCGGCCTGATCGACAAAACCGCGGCGACTCAAATCGCCATGCACATAGCGATCAAACAATTGCAATATTTCGGGCTGAAAATCGTTAGCAGTCAAACGCGAAGCCATAGCCAGTCTCCTGTACGGTGTTGGTTTGAAAGAATCCTACACCGGTTCGGAATTTCGCGCGAGCTGGACCACCATACACCAGGGCAGTTGGGCATCCGCCACGTAGTCAGCAACCACCCAGGTCCGGTGTGGATGCGCAGCCTGCGTCTTGAGGTAATCACGCAGCGCACCAACCGAAGCCATATCGAGCGCGGTATAAGGCTGGTCGAGGCACACCACGGCCGCACCGCTGGCCAACAAAGTGAGCAACGCCACTTTGCGGCGGCTACCGGTAGACAACATATAAAGCGGCTTTTCCATGTGCCGCTCCAGGCCCCACACTGCCACCCAATGCGCCGCCAATGCAGGGTCCCATGCCGGCGCACGATTGCTGGCTTGAACTACAAGATACTGCGGTGTATGGGCATCGCTGGCCGGCAAAGACAAGTCACACCAAGCCACCGGAACCGCCGGCAAGACATCTCCCGGAGATGGCGGTACAGCGCCGGACAGTCGGCGCAAATAGCCTGTTTTCCCGGTTTGCTCGTCACCCACCACGGCAACCAGACCGGGTGGCAATGCATCAATTCGGGACACAGACTATTCAGCGCGCTTGTGGCTGGCGTGAATATCCCGTTCAAACTGCGCAATAGCGGCATCGGTCAGGGCATCTCGCGACCACGCAGAGAGACTTGAAGGCGGCAACGTTACAGCTTCGGCCCCCCAGGCGATCAGCTGGGCCAGCACATCGGGTGACTTGATACTGGCCGCCAACAAGCCCGGGCCGCCAGCGCTCTGCACCCGAACGCAGGCTTCCATCAATGCCGGCACATTGCGACCATCGTTGACCAGACGCCCCACATAAGGCGCAACCCAGCGCGCTTTGCGTTCCTGCGCCCACAGCAACTGCACCGGGCTCGACAATCCTGTGAGCAACACTTCCTGATCAACGCGACCCATGGCTTCGATACACGCAAGCCAATCGGGATGACAAGGCAACTTGATCGTCAAGGCCACATCCAGACGCCGGGCTTCACTTCGCAAGGCATCCAGCCATGCCAGTGCCTCCGCGGCATCGGCACGCGGCAACTGCAACATCAACTCGGACAGGCCATGGTCTGCAACGGCACCCAGCAGCCGCAAATACGTCGGCAGAGAGACATCCAGGCCGGCCTGGTACACCAGCGTCGGGTTGGTGGTTACGCCTTGCACCGCAGGACAGCCGGAAAGCAAACTCCAGCTACGGGCATCTGCTGAATCCAGGTAAATTTTCATGGTGTATGGGGTTTAATCGTGTCGCCTGCGCCACGCTCAATCATATACAAAGTGGTTACCAACTGGTTCCAGCGTGCGCTGCAAGGCGTCTGGCGAGCGATAATTCCGGCCATGACCCAATCAATCTACGTACTCGGCGAAGCCCTCATGGACTGCCTGGCCCAAGCGGATGGCAGCCTGCGCCCATTTATCGGTGGCAGCCCCTACAACCTGGCCCGTGCGGCCGCCTTGCATGGTGCGGAAGTGGTGTTTATCAACCCCTTCAGCACCGACGCTTTTGGCCAACAAATGGTGGCCCAACTGGCCCACGATGCGGTGCGCCCCCTGCAGGTGCCGAGTGCCTTGCCGACCTCGCTGGCGGTGGTTCAAATTAAAGACGGACAACCCAGCTACGGCTTCTACCGCGAAGGCATTGCCGACCGCGACTACACCCCGGAACACGTGTTGGAACAACTCATGTCCATGCCACCCGGTGTATTTCACACCGGCTCACTGTTGCTGGTCCCTCCCGAGCACCACAAAGTGATAGCCGTCATCCAGGGACTGAAGCAGCGCGGCTGGACGATCAGCGTAGATGCCAATTTGCGGCCCAAACTGGCTGCCAATCTGACCGAGTATGTGGCGGCTGTGAAGTCCGTGCTGGAACTTGCAGACTGGATTAAGGCCAGTGACGAAGACTTGGAGCTGCTCGGCTTTGCCCACCCCACACGTGCGACGGCACCGCATATAGCGGCGCAATTGGCGCAATATGGTGCACGCCGTATTGCCCTCACCTTTGGCGGCCAGGGGGCCTGGATGCAAGTCGATGGCGCCAGTGCAGAACGTGACGTTCCGGTAGTGAAAATTGCCGATACCGTCGGCGCTGGCGACACCTTCTGGGGAAATTGCCTCGCCGACTGGGCAATCACATCAGACGGCGCCGCACAACGCGTAGACAGCACGCTGCGCTACGCCATGCAGGCTGCTGCAATCAATTGCACACGCCAGGGCTGCCAGCCGCCCCGGCACGCCGAAGTACAACAGGCCCTGGGGTAGTCGGAGCGTCAGATCGCTACCGAGAAAGCGTTGCACCAGCCATCGGCTGCAACCATCCGGTCAGGGAACAGCGGACAGGTTCCGCTATTTTCACCAATGCGGGTGACAAATATCGCACAAGCGCTGCAACGATCACCCGGGGCATAGTTGGGAAACTTCTTTCGGTCCGTCTGCGTAGCATCTGCCGTATAGCCGAGCGCCTGGGCGGCAGGCTCTGAGGGACTTAGCATCGGACTTTCCGCAAAAGCATTGCGCGCCACGACAAGACACGCAGTGGCAGCGACTTGATGAATAAATAGGCGACGACCGGGCATAAGTTCTCCTTGGATGGCGGGTCAGAAAGATACACAGCCAAAATCTGTGTGGCATTATGCGTTCTAGACTATCTAAACCAAGGCATGGGTATGGATTTGGCTATCACGCCTGCTACATCCACTCCGAATATGAGATGGATGCCTCTGCGAATTGCCCGGCACGCAGCCTGCCGTTTGCTGTGTGTGGCCAGCGTTCTTTACGTCATGAGCGCCGCCATCGGGATCAAAGCCGCCGCCGCCGTACGCCTGGCACCGGAAAACAACTACCCACCATTCAGTTTCATCGAGAACGACCGGTGGCAAGGACTTTCTGCCGACATGATTCAGCAGATGCAGGCATACCTGCCAGAGCGACTGCAAATTCTGCCAGGCAACGACCTCGCGCACATATTGGAAGGTGCACAAGCCGGTCAAGTTGATGTCATTACGTCGCTCAAGGAGACCCCCGAGCGATCACGCTTCCTGCTATTTACCCAACCCTATGTACAGGTACCCACCGCCATCCTGGTCCGAACCAGTAGCACCCCGGGCGCTTGGCCGCAAAGTTTTATAGGAAAACGGGTTGCCGTCGGCAAAGGCTATGGCGTTGAAAGTTACCTGGCACAGCACTACCCCAAAATCAGTCTCAATCCCGTCAGCGACGATCTCGAAGGCCTGCGCCAACTGTCTTTTGGTTCGGTTGATGCGGTCGTCATGGACATGGCCAGTGCCTCCTACTTTATAGAGCGTGAAAAATTCACCAATTTGCGGGTGTTCAGCGGATTTGAGTACACCTATGACCTGCGCTTTGCGATTCGCAAAGACATGCCGGAAGTTCAGACCCAACTCCAAGCCGCTCTGTCTGCCATGTCGGACGCTGAAAAGAATGCGGTAGTGCACAAATGGATCACCGTAGGTATTGACCCCTGGGATACCTTGCATGACGCCTGGCAACGCATTCGCCCATGGCTGCTGGGCGCCGCTGCCGCGCTCGTCGCGATCGGGATAATGGGCTGGAATGCCCGGAATCGCAGGCGCAAACTGGAACGCGCCGCTGCGACCTACGCCCGGGGCTTGTTGGAGTCCAGTCTGGACCCGTTGGTGACCATCAATGTGGATGGGACGATCACCGACGTCAATTCAGCCACAGAAAAAGCCACAGGCGAGAGCCGCCACGTGCTGATTGGCAGCGACTTTGCCAACTACTTTACCAACCCCGAACGCGCCCGCAGCGCCTACCGCCTGGCTTTTGAACACGGGTTTGTAACCAACTATCCGCTTGCCATACGCAACCAGAATGGGGACGTTACCGAAGTCATGTACAACGCCAATGTCTATCGCGATGAAGACGGCGTTATCCAAGGCGTATTTGCAGCCGCACGCGATGTCACTGAACGCAACAAGGCAGAAAGCCTGGTCCAGGCCGCCAGCGTATTCAGCCACTCCCGGGAGGGCATACTTATTTGCGACGCCTCACAACGGGTAGTCAATGTCAACCGGGCGTTTCAGCGCATTACCGGCTTTGCGCCAGACCAGGTTTTGGGTCAAATCCCCAGTTTGCTGAAATCCGACCTGCAAAGTCCCGCTTTCTATGCCGAGCTTCAGGCCGAATTGGTGGCCAAGGCGCAGTGGCATGGCGAACTCTGGGATCGGCGTCACAACGGCGAACTATTCAAGGCAGCGCTGACGGTTACCACCGTTCCGGACGACCAAGGCAAAACCAGTCACTACGTGCTGCTGTTTTCCGATATCACAGCGATTTGGCAACACCAGGAGCAGCTTGAGAAGCTGGCCCACTTTGACACGCTGACGCAACTGCCCAATCGCCTCCTGCTGTCCGATCGATTGCGCCAGGGTATTGCTTTCGCAGAACGGCGCGGCCGGACGCTGGCCGTGGCCTATCTCGACTTGGATGGATTCAAAAGTGTCAATGACCTTTACGGCCACACCACCGGTGATCGCTTGCTGATGAAATTGGCAGAGCGTATTAACGACACATTGCGTGAAGGTGACACCTTTGCGCGACTGGGTGGTGACGAGTTTGTCGCCGTACTGACCGACCTCGAAAACACCGAGGCGGCTGTTCCGATCTTGGAGCGCCTATTGGAAATGGCGGCAACGCCTGTCGAAATCGACCAACTTTCACTGCAAGTCTCGGCCAGCGTGGGGGTCAGTTACTTTCCGCAATGCGCGAGTACCGATGCCGAACAATTGTTGCGCCAAGCGGACCACGCTATGTACCAGGCCAAACTGTCGGGAAAGAATCGTTATGCGGTGTTCGATGCAGAAAACGACGTATCGGTACGTGACCAAAATGCCAACCTCGAACGCATACGCCAGGGCCTGGATGCCAACGAATTCGTGCTTCACTACCAACCCAAAGTCAATATGCGCACGCGCGCCCTCGTTGGCGTAGAAGCCTTGATCCGCTGGCAACACCCAGAACAGGGCGTGCTACTTCCGGGTGTATTCCTGCCGCAACTTGAAAACCATGTGATGTCTATTGACATTGGAGACTGGGTCATACGCCAAGCGTTGATACAGCTGACAGAATGGGAAAAGACCGGTCACATGGTGCCCATCAGCGTCAATATAAGCACCATGCAGCTACAACAAGCCGACTTCTTTGTGCGCTTGCAGCGCATGTTGGCAGACTGCCCAGCATTACCCCCATACAGCCTGCAACTTGAAATACTGGAAACCAGTGCCTTCAGCGACCTGGATCATGTGAGCGCGTTTATCGAACAATGCGAGGCATTGGGTGTGAGCCTGGCCATTGATGACTTCGGCACTGGCTACTCATCATTGAATTACCTGAAGAGATTACCTGTTTCGACTGTAAAAATAGACCAAAGTTTTATTCAGGCGATGCTGGAAGACACTGCCAGCCGGACCATACTGGAAGGTGTACTCTGGATCATGCGCGCACTGCAACGCAGTGTGGTAGCGGAGGGTGTGGAAACACTGGCCCATGGCAGCGCCCTCATCGCGCTGGGTTGCGACGTTGCGCAGGGATATGCAATTGGTCGCCCGATGCCGGCACACGAACTGCCTGCCTGGCTGGCGCAATGGCAAACCCATCAGGCGTGGCAGGACGTGGCCAAACGGGCTCCCGTAAAATCGCGTTGTGAACCACATTCTTAATATTTCAGCCTATAAATTCGTGCCCCTGGACGACACACAGGTCCTGCGTGAAACGCTGCTGGAACGGGCATTGGAGCGGCAGCTCAAAGGGACCATATTGCTGGCCGAAGAAGGCATTAACCTGTTCCTGGCCGGTCCCACAGACGCCGTCCGGGGCTTTATCGATGCGTTGCACGCGGATATGCGTTTTGCCGATATTTCGCCCAAAGAAAGCTGGTCGAACCAACAGCCCTTCAAAAAGATGCTGGTGAAGGTCAAGCGAGAAATTATTCGCATGGACCATCCAACCATACGCCCCGCATTGGGCAGGGCACCTTCGGTGGCGCCGGCCACCGTGAAGCGCTGGTTGGACCAGGGCCACGACGATCAGGGTCGCCCGGTTGTGACACTCGATACGCGCAATGATTTCGAAGTAGACGAAGGAACTTTTGAAGGTGCGATTGACTGGCGTATTCGCAAATTCACCGACTTTCCAGGTGCTTTGCGTGCCGGACTGGAAAGCCTCAAAGACAAAACGGTGGTCAGCTTTTGTACCGGCGGCATTCGTTGTGAGAAAGCGGCCATCTTGATGCAAGAGGAAGGCCTCTCGCACGTGTATCAGCTAGAGGGCGGGATTCTGAAGTACTTCGAGGAAACCGATGGCAGCCACTACCGTGGTGCGTGCTTTGTATTTGACGAGCGCCGCGCATTGGGCGCAGCGCTCCAAACCGTGGGTATTCAGCCTAACGCACCAAAGGATTCGGCGTAGGCTCCGCCACTTTCTGCAAAATGTTGCGGTCTGTGTGGTGAAAAGGCTCGGATTTCCCTTTGATCTGCATTACCGTGTCCTCTTCGTAACCCCAGGTTCCATCGTCATTGACTGTTACTTTGATACGAAATTCGGTGGTATCGAAAGACGCGCTCAGGAACAGGTTGGAACAAATACCGTTTATTGCCTTGGCGGGTGAATCACCATCGGATTTGAAGGCAACTACTTCAAACTCCTTGGCGTCCGGCCGTGCATTGCCACTGGCAATAACGACCATACCCCGGGGAATGGTGAGCGTATGCGTTACGGTCTGGGTTGCCGGCTCCCACAGCCAATAACCCACTTGCTCGTGGTAGGTCTTTAGCTGATCGGGCTTGGTAATGTGGGTGTGGTAACGCAAACCATACAGCAACTGGGGGCCATTGGTCTGTGGATCGATAGGTTGCAATTCAATGCGCTCTACAAATGCCTGTTTTTTCGGCCCATCTGCCTTGGGCTTGACGTCCAGCCCGCGCTGCCCGACCCAGACGCCAGCCATGGCACGCAAAGGCCCCAAATTATTCAGCGTGTCGACATCAATCGGATGCGGCTCGGTATAAATGTCATTGTTTTCCATCAGCAAAATCACTTTGATAACTGGTAGTGCCCTGCGGGTCCCTGCTTTATTTTTCCCGAGGAAAGCAGTTTGCGCAACGATGCTGCCACCGATCCCAGCGGCATATCCGCGCCTTTGGCCAGAACCGCACCGGTCATCGGAATTGCCTTGCGGCTGTTCAGCGTTGCATTGAGAAAATGAAGCAACTTTGCATCGTTTCCTTCGCGCCGCATGGTTTTCTTTGCGGCCGGCGTTGTTTTACCAACCCGTGCCGGCTTCGCAACAACATCTTCGGCCTGCGCAGTGGAGCCGCTGTGAATTTTCTCAGGCAGCGCAATCACGACGTCAGACTCGGGTCTGGCGAGTTCGGCTGCGGTGGCATACAGCGCTTGCATTTGTGCCTCCACCGCAACCAATTGCTGCCCCAACTGCGCCAGCGTTCGAAACTGCGACAGGGCTTGTTCAGACTCCACGGCAAAGGGGCGCGTAGCCAGACTGGCGACCATGCCCTCGGCCTGACTTTGAACAGCGGCGGCGATTGACTCGGATGCGGCGTGCACCGCCTGGCCAGCTTTTTGCAATACCGCAATGTGGCGTGGTGATAGGGACATGGGACTCCTCGTAATTAAGAAATAAAGCAGGTAACTATTGATGTTCTAAATTTCACCAACATATACCCCTGGTTTACAAAAAGTTTACCCAACTGGCGCAAATTACGCATCTGTGGATTTGCCAACGTTCAAAGGAAACACCGTCGAAACGCCGATAGGAGCAGCCATGCCAGCACATGAAAACCACACCACCGATATCCCTTTTGTCTCTGCGCCGGTTGAAGTGGATGTTTTGGTAAAGCAAGTCTATGAATCATCAGACAGTGCCACCAAAAATCGCATGCTCAACCTGCTATTTGCCAAAGCTTACGACACGGCACCAGCACAGGTAAAAACTTCATTGCTCGAACAGCTTATGCGCTCTGTCGGTATTTTGGGCTTGGTCACTGTCGCCGGAGGGGTATTCGCTAAAATTCGATTGCGCGGTGGTTGGCCCGATATCACCGTCTTACCCGACGACTTAAAGGAAATACAAACCTCTGATGTAATGGCCTTGGCTGCCTATGTACAGCAGGTCAGTGCGCACACTTTGTTCGATGTGGCACATTCGTTGGCCAACAATCCAACCCTGGCCGGCTCTGGCGCGGTCAGTGTGTTAATGGGTATTTTGTTACACCGTGTTCCAGACCGACGCCGTGTTTCTCGTAGCTAAGCGGCCGTTTTGCGGCAACCCCAACGGGCCCCGGAAATCGACCACCGCGACGAACGCCTTGATTTCTTGAAATTTATCCACTGCCCGTCTTCGCCTTGGTATGGGGCGGCCTTGGCCCGCTGTCAGATGGCCGTCAACATTGTTCCCCTGATTGAGCATAAAGTTCAATTAACCTATGATGGCTATGCCAAAACACCGGGAGCGTGAAATGCCTGTTTGGTTTATGGTTCGTGATTTCGATTTTGCAAGTTGACGCCCGATAGCCAAGGCACTATTGGCCCTATCAATGTCACACAACAAGAAAAGCTTCGTGCTTCCTGCCATGCAAAACAACAGCGAACTACTCCTTTCGCATTTATCCTCGATTGTTGCCAATTCAGGCGATGCCATTATTAGCAAGGATTTGAGTGGCATCGTCACCGGGTGGAACCAGGGCGCTGAAAATATATTTGGCTACACGGCGGATGAAATGCTGGGCAATCCGATTCAGATCTTGTTCCCGGACGACCGCATGAATGAAGAGACCTTCATTCTCGATCGCATAAGAAATGGTGAAAGCGTCAGCCATTTTGAGACGGTGCGCAAACACCGTGATGGCCATTTAATTAACGTCTCTGTCACTATTTCTCCGATATGCAATGCATCGGGACTGATTGTGGGGGCATCCAAAATAGCCCGCGATATTTCGGATCGGGTCCGCCTGGCAAGCGCATCACGCCAGCTCGAACTGATAGTGCAATCCAGCGACGATGCAATTATTGGAAAGACACTGCATGGTCTGGTGACCAGCTGGAATGCCGGAGCAGAACGCATGTTCGGCTACACAGCAAGTGAAATGGTAGGCGCCCATATTGACCGAATTATTCCCCCCGAGCGAAAAAAGGAAGAGGCGCTCATTCTGGAGCGCTTGCGCAACGGGCATGCAATTGATCATTTTGAAACCATACGCCTGCATAAAACCGGCGTTGAGGTCTATATCTCGGTCACCATTTCACCCATACGTGACCAGAGCGGGCACATTGTGGGTGCGTCCAAAATAGCCCGCGACATCACACAAAAACGCGCGGCAGAACAGCATTTGCGCCTGACTTCCAGCGTTTTCACCCACACCAACGAAGGCATTGTTATTACCGATACCAACGGTACTATTTTGGACGTAAACGATGCCTTTGTGCGAATCACCGGATTCGATAAAAGTGAAGTTGTGGGCAAACTCCCTCTGATGTTCCGGTCCGGTCGGCAGGGCCCCGAGGTTGTCGAAGCATTGCTCAACAACCTGAAATTGCAGGACCATTGCCAAGGCGAAGTATGGAGTCGGCGAAAAGACGGTGAAGCCTACGCCGGACTTCTAACCATATCGACGGTACGTGATGCAATAGGTACCGTGCAAAACTATGTCGGTATCTTTGCCGATATCACGGCACTCAAATTACAACAAGATCGCCTCGAGCATGTAGCGCACTTCGACCCGCTAACCGATCTGCCCAATCGGGTCCTGCTGACCGACCGCCTCAATCACGCGATTGCAATGGCACGCAGGAATTCGCGCAGCATTGGTGTTTTGTATCTGGACCTCGACGGCTTCAAACAAGTAAATGATGCCCATGGACATGACGTCGGTGACGATTTGTTGGTGGAGTTGTCCAAGCGGATGAAAGGGGCCCTGCGAGGTGTTGACACTATCGCGCGCATGGGTGGTGATGAATTTGTCGCGATATTGGAAGACGTTCAATCGACGGCTTTGTGCGTCGATTTGGCGCAGCGGGTATTGCAAGCCTGTGCTGCACCGGTTGAAATCAACGCCACCCAATTGCAAGTTTCGGCAAGCATTGGCGTCACACTATTTCCGCAAGATGACTCCGACGCCGAACAGCTGCTGCGACACGCAGACCAGGCCATGTACGAGGCGAAACAAGCCGGCAAAAACCGCTGCCAGTTATTTGACACGGTGCACCATGCCGAAGTACGCAGTCGGGGCGAACAGCTTGAACTGATAGCCAACGGCCTGCGTGAGCGGCAATTTCTGCTTCACTACCAACCCAAAGTCAATATGCGGACGGGCACCGTTATCGGTGCGGAAGCCCTGGTCCGCTGGCAACATCCCACCTTGGGGCTGCTCAGTCCAGCGGCTTTTTTGCCGGCGATAGAGGGACATTACCTGAGCGATGCATTGTGCGAATTCGTTATGTTGTCGGCATTGGATCAGGCCACACAATGGACGCGCAGCGGACTGGCATTGGTGGTCAGTGTGAATGTGGGCGCTCGGCAACTACAGCAGACCGAATTCCCTGAGCGGCTGGCCCGCTACCTGGCCTTGTATCCGGAAGTTCAACCGCATGATTTTGAACTGGAGGTGCTGGAGACCAGCGACTTGCAAGATATCACAGGCGTAACCGACATCATGCAAAAATGCCGCCGTTTGGGCGTGCGTTTTGCCGTAGACGATTTCGGAACAGGTTATTCGTCATTGACATACCTGAAGCGATTGCCTGCGGGCGTTCTCAAAATAGACCAAAGTTTTGTCCGCGACATGTTGGATGACCACGAGGATCTGGCCATCGTACAAGGGGTGATCGGATTGGCCCAAGCCTTTCACCGCGACGTGATGGCTGAAGGCGTAGAAACCGTCGCACATGGCGTCAAGCTGCTTGAAATGGGCTGCGAGCTGGCACAGGGTTACGGCATCAGCCGCCCCATGCCCCCCGAGCGCATGGCCGAATGGATTGCCGAATGGAAGCCGCATCCATCGTGGGCGGCGCGGGCTTAGAAAAATCGCAGCGGCATCGCCAGGATCGGTCTCGTTGGACGCAAGCCGTTTGGACCGGCCCGCCAAA
>Ga0228698_1000080_pt1 | contig 90693 bp, 91 predicted proteins | sample McNCre117_Aug_MG_FD_178015 | JGI IMG/M metagenome (GOLD analysis project Ga0228698, IMG submission 178015) | Freshwater microbial communities from McNutts Creek, Athens, Georgia, United States - 1-17_Aug_MG | ecosystem: Environmental > Aquatic > Freshwater > Creek | place: USA: Georgia...
TTTTTAAGGAATACATCATGGCTACTCTGAATAACGAACAAGTTCTGTCGGCTAACAAGGCTGCGATTGATACGCTGCTGTCGGTTGCTAACACTGCCCTGGCTACTGCTGAGAGCCTGGCTGCTCTGAACCTGGGCACTGCCCGCGAAGCCCTGCAAGAAGGTGCTAAGAACGTTCAAGCTGCTATGGGTGTTAAGACGCCACAAGACGCTGCTGCTCTGAACACCAAGCTGGGTCAACCAGCTGTTGAGAAGGCTGTTGCTTACTCGCGTAGCGTTTACGAAATCTCGACCGGTGCTGCTAACGAGTTCAGCAAGCTGATCCAAGCTCAGTTCGTTGAACTGAACAAGGCTGCTCAAGATCTGGCTGAAAAGACTGCCAAGGCTTCGCCATTTGGTTCGGACGTTGCTCTGGCTGCTGTTAAGCAAGCTGTTAACGCTGCTAACTCGGCTTTTGACAACCTGAACAAGGCTGCTAAGCAAGCTGCTGAATTCACCGAAGCTGGTGTTTCTGCTGCTACTTCGGCTGCTGTTAAGGCTGCTGGTACTAAGGGTAAGAAGTAATCCTTCTGGTTCCCTGTAGTTTCTGGTTGATGGCTTAGCTTAGCTAGGCCGCTCCCAAAAACCCCGCCTAGGTCTATCGACCTGCGCGGGGTTTGTCTTTTGTATCAGCCGATACGCCGACTCAGCTGCACCCCGAAACGCTCGACATAGCGATAGAACAGATCTGCCAACACCATACTCCCAAACCAGGCAACGCCCATCGCCATCACACCCGCTTGTGGCGTAGTCCAATCAAAGCGGTCCTGTGCGGCATTCACCAGCATGCTTACCGGGAAATGCACAAGAAACAACGCAAAAGAGGTCGCACCCAGATAATGTACCGCTGAACCCAGCAAAGGCTTTAACCCGCCCAAACGGTCTGGACCAAAGCGCCCTAGGGGCAAACTCGCCACCCAAAGCAGCAATGCCACACAAAGAATCACCATCAGACGGCCATTCAGCGTAGCCGCAAATTGCCAAGCCAATACACCCAGCACACCCAATAAAACAATACGCACCCACGGTAAAGCTTGATCAGAACGGCGGGTCAGCCAGCCCATAAGCAAACCAACGCCATACGCATTGTAAAAATAAGGCGCCCAGTTATCCCAATCGCTCCAGGTTCGTATCCAGACCAGAGACGCAATGGTGAGCGTCCCAATCAGCAAGGGTGCCCAGCCTGCCCAGCGCAATGCCTGACTCGTCCACAACAGCAGAACCGTTAGCGCAAACAATTGAAAATCAATTGCCACGTACCAGACCCCCGTGCTCAGAGACTCATGCCCCATTACGCCATGCACTAACAACCAATGCGATAAATACTGCATCCAACTGGTTGTAGCGGGCAAAATCGGATCATCCGTCCAGAAGCGTGCGATTTCAGCAGCGACTACCGCCAACGTCACCGCTACGCCAAAAGGCCACACCAGACGCACATAGCGTTTGCTTACCAAAGTCCATGGCCGACTTAATGCTGTTTCTCTGCCACACAAGGATTGCGCCGTCAGATAGCCGGCAAGGACCAGAAACACCTGCACAGCCCAACGGCCATAGTAACCAACCCAGGCAACCATCGCAGGGGCCGCAATTTCGGTGGCAGCACCCATCGGGCCATAAGACACCAGATGGTGAATCACGATAATCTGCGCGGCTAACGCCTTCAGCCCATCGATCAACAAAGATCGATCAACGTTTGGCTTATTTTTAGCGGATATAAATTGCTGCGACATGGACCGAATAGGAAATACAAGCTTGAGGCCTGCATCCTACCCGATCTACATGTTGTTCAGTGCGGTAATGGGTGCTTATCAGCAACAAACACATACGTCTCTGCAAATTTGAGCGCAGTCTTCAAATCACCTTCATCCACTGCATGCTGGATGTCATCCGCAACCATTCTGTGCAACTCGCAAACACCCTCGGGCGAGGCCAACAGAACTTCACCAATCACAACCGCTACGGGTAATGACACATGCTCGTGCTCGGCAATCGCTTCAACTTCACACTCGTACAGGTTACTGCACCCGATAAAGTCATTGATAGCTAACATGATCGCTTCCTTTCAACGCGCTAATTAACTTCAGCGCAACAAATCGGAAACGGCCTTGTCGTTGGTATGGGTGGTCGTTTACTCCGGTTACTACCGGATGAATCAATCCTGATATTTGTAATCTACGCCGACCACAGAAAAAATCAAGAGATTCCAAAAGAACAACGATACCAATCCGTTAAGACAGCTTTAATGGTCGGGGTGAGAGGATTCGAACCTCCGGCCTCTACGTCCCGAACGTAGCGCTCTACCAGGCTAAGCTACACCCCGAAACGGGCTTTATCAGGAATTTTCTTGCCCAAATACGGGCAAAATTCTAGCAAACGACCCATCAAATTGGAAGGTTATGAGTCCTTGTCTAATCTGCGGTGCGCGTATAGGGTTTTCCATCTTTCGGATACTGGCTTATCCTACGTACATACGTAAGAATGCTTGCAAGAACTGATCATCTTCAATACAGAGTTCATGCCATATGTCAGAAGATCAAAAGAAAATCGTCCAGAAAAAGTTTTGCGTAGTTAAGCTCTCGAATGGAACTACTGTGCGTGGCTTTATCTATCTGGAACCAAGTCAACGTCTCCAAGACCTGCTCAATGACAGCCGCGACTTTATACCGATTGAAATCATGAGCGAAACACCACCGCATAACAAAGTTATAGGACAAGTGGTCATATCAAAACATTTCATAGTTACAGCTGAAGAATCTCCATATAACCCGCACCTCTTGTAAATCTCGTAATCAGATTTTTTGGAAAACTAGACGGTCTGGCACCAAGCGTCTAGTTTCTGGACGCTCATATGGCGTTCTTTTCGAATGAGCATGTCATCCATTAACCGTGCGGCAGCGTTAACGCCTCCATAGAGCCATGCTTATTAGGAGGCAGCCATGAAAGCATTTAGACTTGCTATCGCTTCAAGCCTAGCCATACTTCTTGCAGGATGCGCAGTCGTTCCTTGCGGATACGGATGTCAAAGCGGGTACTACTCGAGGCCAATTTACTACACTCAAACTTACTATGCTCGACCTTTCGTTGTTGCTGGTTGGCACCATGAGCACCACCATGGCTATTACTAGTTTTAGCGCAGGAAGCCGATGCTATCGGAACCGATAAGCCATCGATATGAAACCGTTGTCTTGAAATGATTTCACCATCACAGGGCTATTGTTGATCCCGCTTCCCAGCCACTTTATTTTGCCGTAAATGTTGGCATACCAATTGTCGACAATCGGGACTTCAAACAACATGCCCGCCATCATGTTGTTTGTCCCCGTCGCTGTATAAGGTGTGTAGCCAGTTTGTAACGCATTCTGGCTATTCATTCCGTAATAATAGTTAGCATACTGACCAGACTGACGCTCAATTCCTACTAGCGGATACAAAGTAAAATAACTGTTTGGGCTTAATTCAGCAAAGTACTGTAGCTCATACAACGCACCTCTTGACTGCCCAAAGTCATGGTAAGCATTGATAAAGAATCCGCCGATTGGTGTTTCTTGGAAAGTTCCTAACCCTATGGGTACTGGGTTCAGTTTGTTGATAGTTGACCCGTTGTATGGAGAGGTGACATTGTAGTTATCAAGAATCAACTTACCCACCAGCTCAAGGTTGCCATAACCCATCTTGACTGTTTTAACGCCTACGGTATCAATCCGAGCAAAGGCCCTTTGATATTCAAAAAACCCGAATGGAAGCACATAGTTTTGTGAGCCACTTGTGCCAATGTTTAGTTTCGATGAGTAAACGGCTGCACCAATATCCCCAATGATTCGATCAGTTGGAGCATCCGGAAGATCGTCCATAGCTCTAACGCTCCATGACAAGAGCAGCAAAAGCAAGAAGAGATATAGCGACCTAAAAATCACGAAGCACTCGACAAAGAAAAAGAAAAGCCGGTAACTTTTTAGCACTATCTAAAAAGCCCGCATTAACGGGCCTTTTAATTCATTAGCAAAATGAAAATGCAATCCAAGCAGGATCGTCGCAAAAAGCCATCAGCACATAGCCTGATAAACGATTGATCAACAGCCAAACCATTTCCAACTTTTCAGTTGGATAGTTACCTAGGCACCAAGTCTTTTCAAACATAATGGCGTAATTCTACACACCACTACAAATAGCGCTATTAGCCATAACGCCATACTCCAGCCTACGCTTCCGTTTCACGGGTTTCCTCTACGTAAAACGACATTAAGCCGATCTACTACCTGAGCCCACTCCGCATCATCAACAATCTCATCTTTGAGCAATGCTGCTTGTGATGACGTCCAGAATTTTGCATCTTCCAGACGAATATCAGGAGCCAACGGTGCGTGAGCCTTTAAAAATTTCTGGATGCTTTCAGGGTCATTAGGCAATCCGAGCTGGGCAAATAGTTTTGTGAAGTCGTGAAATGAGAATTCCATGGAAATACCTCCAGTTATCAAACAGAAGTTAGGCCGCAGACTGACCAGTCGTTCTGATCCAGTTAATCACGCGATCAAGCCAGACCTGAATAAACTTACGGCTACCTTCACCCACACTGCCATCCTCAGCAAAGAATCCTTCTTTCAACTGAATAAACATTTCCGGCTGACACAAGGTAGGCATGTCTAACGTTGCCAGAATACTTCTCAGGTGTTGTTGGGCTAAAGCAGTCCCCACTGCGCCCGGCGAAATCCCAATGATTGCTGCGGGTTTTTTCCCCCAGACATTCTGCCCGGGAGGGCGTGAGCCATGATCTAACGCATTCTTCAGGACAGCCGGTATGGATCGATTGTGTTCAGGGGTCAAAAATATCACACCATCAAACTGGGCGAGTTCCAACTTCATCCGCTTCACCGAGTCTGATTGATGGGCATCATCATCCTGATTATAGAGAGGCAGATCTCCTATCTCTACAAGCGCAAAACCCACTCCCTCAAGCTTCATTTTTGAAATTGCGTTTGCAAGCTGACGATTGAATGAATCCTTGCGCAAACTACCCACCACTAAAGCAATTCGGATACTTTTCATGCTGTTCACCTCACTGATGTAATTCAACCAGATGGCAATGTTGAACCTTTCGGACACCTGCCTTTATCGATAAGCAGCGCCCACACAAATTACTCTACTCCTCTTAGAAATCCCGCGCTCACTATTTTGGCGTAGGATCAAACTGTTCGGCAGGAGAAACCAAATGAACAAATTACTTGTTGTTTGTCCAAAAAGAAGATGGACTCAATTCGCAGCACTTCTGATAGCTGGCGCTGTTGGCTATCTTGTTGGTGCAATCACTGTTTCCCAGAACTGGTTTCCTCTCGAAGAGTTAAAGCCCATCAAGATTGCACTATTTGGCCCTTCATTAACAGAACCCACACCACGCAACGCACTCTTTGAAGCATTCAGCCCTAAAGCCGATGTCGTCATGATTGGCGACTCGATTACGAGCGCAGGCGAATGGAGTGAGATTTTCCCTGACATCAAAATTGCTAATAGAGGTATCAGCGGGGAAACAGCAGAGGATATCTTGCAACGCATGGGTCCAATATTCGCAGTGAGTCCTGAAAAAGCATTCATCATGGTCGGCATCAATGATATTTACGATGGCCAAAGCATTGATACGATCATGACGAACTACACCAGCATTATTGACCAACTACTGCAACGTAAGATTACTGTGTATGTCCAGTCTACAATTGAGTGTAGTGTGGACAAATGTGGCAACAAGGTCTACAAAGTCCGGGCGCTGAACGAACGACTCAAAAGCTATGCAATTCAACGGAGCATCGCCTTCATCGACCTGAACCCTGCACTGTCCAGTGAAAACCAGGGATTATTGAAGGATTACACCTATGATGGGATGCACCTAAGTGCCAATGGTTTTATCCAGTGGAAAAAAGTGATCGATCCATACGTTCATTCCCACAACATCGAATTCGGCGTACGATGAGTCGACGCTCACTCTTTAGTGATCGTTACAACGCGAGGTAATTATCATGCGATATAAAACTGCTTCAGCATTACTTATTGCTGCTTCTGCGTTTTACATGCAACCTGCGGCAGCCGCTACGATTGAGTTAACGTCTCAATTATCAACTGCACAAGAAGTGCCAGCTGTTCAAGGCTCAGGCAAAGGCCAACTAGCAGCAACCCTTGATACAAACACATCTGAACTACGCTGGAAACTCACATACTCCGGCCTATCTGGCCCGGCTACAGCAGGTCATTTTCATGGCCCCGCTACGAAAGGTGAGACTGCTGGAGTTGCCATCGGTTTCAAAGGCAATTTAGAGAGTCCCATAACGGGTGAGACGACGTTAACTCCGGTTCAAATGGGAGAACTTATGAACGGGAAGTGGTATGTCAACATACATACTGCCCAAAACCCCAAAGGGGAGATACGTGGTCAGATTATGACCAAGTAGCTTAGGCGCTGAAAAAGGGTGGCGATCAACCACCCTTTTTTATTAGCGTCAGCAGCATTAAACAAAGGCATCAAGATGCATAACATCACACGCGAATCGAAATTACGTTCGATCATTAAGGCCGTTAGTTATCGCGTGCTGATTGTCATTCTAGATTTCACAGTTATCTATCTCTTAACTGGAAACACAAGCATCGCGCTAGGTTTCATGATTATCAGCAACCTATACACAACTTTGGCTTATTTCATCCATGAACGTTTCTGGAATCGCATCAAATGGGGCGTTGAGCCAAGCCAAACGACCTAGCTGCTGGGGCAACGCCAACCGCATTGTTTCTGGATGCTCAACTTATGTCGTTTTGTTCCCAATGCCTACAAAGCCAATGCCCCATCTGAAGACAGGGCCTTGCCTTTAACTCACGAAAACATTAGCCGTTATGAGCGCCATCACAGAACGGGCTATTCGCAGTCTTGCCGCAACCACAGACGTAAATAGTTTCATCCTTTTGCGCGACAAACTGGCTAGGTGTCTTGCCATCTGAATGCGAACCATCGCACAGACCTGTGCCACTTTTGCCACAAGTACACAGCCAATATTCCTGACCTTCTTTAACTTCAATTGCGTACGGCATACAAACCTCCAAATGTGAATTAACGGGAAGAGTTTATGTCGCTAATCGTGTTGCTCACGTGAAAACGATTGAATGCGTTCGTTAAATTAATTGAACGAGGATGGAAGAACTCTAACCATCGACAGTTTCTTAAAGATTGATTTTAGATTTCGCTCCTGCGTCATCACCGCTCCAGAGAGCAAAAGTTGCTATAACATCAGAAGCTGGCTCAACCTGAAAAAAACTTTATGCTTTTACCAATTCGAACCTGTCTACTTGCACTACTGCTCACAGCTTCAGGCAGCTATGCCGGCGAGAAAAAGCAGGAAACCATTAACTTCTTGGGCACATGGAGTGCCACTACTGAGGCCATTTATCTGGGATCGGCCAATTCCATACCAAGCAGTGTCAGCTGGGATCAACCGAAGTTACTAGATGGTCGATCTACGATCAAAATAACAGGACAGGAAGGACATAGATTCTGGGGTATTCGCACCATAGACAACCAGAAGCCACAGCCATTCATCGCGGTTGTGGACCCATCAGAGAGCACCATCGTTGCGGTTGACCAAGGAGGTTCAATCCGTGGCAAGGTCGTCAATAAAAATATATTTTCCTACTGCTATACACAGGTACCCACAAAGCAGAATAACCAGGCTTATGTTGAATGTACCGTTGCACGCAGACAATACAAGTAGTTAAGACTAACACCCCACTCGATTATCGATGCCTCTGGGGCGATCGTAGCTATTACACTCTTCTTGCATACCCTGCTTACGTTCTGCCGGAGATGCACAGCCCACAAGATAAAGACAAGTTAACAGCGCAGCCACTCGGATCAATTGGTTAAGCGTACATTTTTTAAATCTCATAGAAAATCTCACGAGAATGGAAAATCACTGACTGTCGTTCGGAAAATAGATACATTGAAATCTGATTTCTGCCGATGGTGCAAGGCTATTGTGAGTGCCATTTTGAGGAAGCAATGCCATGCTACTTCTTTTGCCCGTGCAAAATGCCGTAGCCTCTGTAATGCTCTCCTCCCTAGCCATAGCACTAGTGTATGTACCACCTTGCGCCCTAATAACATAGGTGTTGGGAGCAACCTCTTCCACCCCGGGAAAAAGAGATGCACAACTGCATACAATACAAGACAGCATCGTGAATTTTAGCCAGCGAAACTTAATAAGACCCAGTCGAAACAGCACATGCACCTCCCATTACTTAGCGGTGGACATTCTGCCACCCTCAACACACCTAAAAGTCATAGATACACGTCCATTCGTAAGCAAGGCAGAGTCTCTAACTTCAAGTTGAATCGGGACGAAATTCTGGTTTTTCTCTATGCAAAAACCTTCTGCTTCATTAATCAACGTGGCTTTTGTTACAGGCGTAAAACCTAACTCCAACTGCCAACTCCGCTGAGACACATAGTACACATCGCCACCCACTGGATATACCCCAGTGCTACCGCATGCGCATAGCAAAATTGGAATTGCACAGTAAAAGAGCCCCTTAACTACCATAGATTCACCGCAAGATTAATCATTCAATATGGCGCACGGCCAAAACTCGTGTAGTGCGCGTAAGATTTACCATCTTCTTAAGTCGATCTGAAAACGCTTTGTCATACTCTTTGCCAACGCGTTCAAGTTCATCCGATAATTGCTTTAATTCTAAGCGCATGTTTATGCACTCCAACGTTATTATCGCAACAAATTCGGCAGCCAAAGACTCTCAACCTGCTTATGGTTATTTTAGCTTTTTCCTCGAATAAAACCTTCATCAGTATTACACACCCACTAAACTCGTATCGTAACCGATGACCTCAAAATCACAACAAGCCCATACTCCTTACAATGTAAGCATTCTCACAATTTTTCGAGAATTTCTCGTTGTTGGCGGTATCAGTTTTGGCGGCGGTCTTTTTGCGTTCTTGCGCAATCTGATGGTGGATAAACGCAAATGGATTAGCAACGACGAATTTGTAGTTATGCTATCCATTAGCCAAGCCATACCCGGTTTAAACTCAGTGAATCTCGCAGTTCTCATGGGCGACAAGTTACGCGGGCCAGCGGGGTCTTTTGTCGCCGCTTTAGGATTGCTTTTGCCCGGTGCGATACTCGTGTTGGTGATTGGTATCTTCTATGGCGTCAATAGACATCACCCCATGGCTGACCATATTCTTGCAGGCATTGCAGCAGGCGCTGCCGGACTGTTTAGCACCATTACATGGAAAACTGGCGAACACACATTTCATAGGCTTAAATCCTTACTGCTTATCGTCTTCACGTTTATTTTAATGATCGTCGTCAAATTGCCGCTCTACGTCATTTTGCTGATTGTGTTACCAATCGGACTCTTTGTTTACAGACCATCGACACAAACCGTGCAGGATGACAAAAAATGAACACAGAGCTCCAACTTACCGAAGTTTTTTCTATGCTCTCGATGCTCGCCGTAGGTGGCGGGTCCGCTGTACTGCCGGAAATGCAAACATTGCTGGAGCGTTATTTTGGTTTCACGCAAACTGAGTTTGTTCACGCATACAGCATCGGCCAACTCGCACCTGGCCCTATGATGCTGACCGTCTTGATTATGGGTGAAATAATCGATGGTCTTAAGGGGGGGATAATTGCTGGCCTTGCTTTCTTTGTTCCATCAAGCATCCTCTGTTTCAGCGTAGGAAGACTATGGCGGTACATCGGAGAGCGCCCATGGCGCAGATCACTGCAAATGGCTCTAGAGCCGCTATCCATAGGATTAATGTGTTCTGCGGCATACATTATTGCCAAAGAGTCCATATTTAACTGGCAAACGGCCGTTGTTGCAGTTATTGTCGCGACGCTGATGCTGCGCACAACAATCAACCCGGTGCTGCTGATTCTAGGTGCAGCAGCTATTGGTTTCTTAGGACAGATTCATGGCTAATTCAAATATTGGCATGAAACTGTCACTGCAATTCTGGCCGATTAGCTTCTAACTGGACGCGCCAAAACCCCAAACCCAATGATATGCAGTTGATGCAGCCGAAATAACCAAACCTGACTAGATCCAGTTCATAACCACCGATCTGTCGAACCGGTTCCGGCACACCAACAAACGTCTCGGTAAATTGTTCATCATCGTACGAACGCATTTTCCTGCCCCATATAAGGTACACACATTGCTTCTTCGTTGCTTCCCAACGAGAAGAGAGGATCTGGAGTGGTAATACCTCCCGTCACCTTTAATGTCCGATCATCAAAGCTAACAGAATAAACTTCTCGGCCATCACTATCGGAACAATATCCATAGTTCCAATCTATCTGGTGCAACCCTGAAAAATGATCGACTGATCGGTATGGCCCCAGTATTTTCAGCACGTCCTCTCCTGTCATACCGTTCTTGACCATAGCGAAATGTCGTTCGTTCAACACTTGCTCTACTCTGATCACACTCCCTTTGTCACTAAAATAAACCATAAACGTGACATAACTAGCTGGCTGCGCAGTCCATGCAGCCTGTATAACTTGTCCCTGACCATCCCGCCAAGCCATGTCAGGCTTGCCCATGGCTTTGATTGTTTGATCAACTGTCGACACACCGGGTTTTATACTGCTAGCGGGTAACACTGAACAACCAGTGAACGTGATCAGCACTATTGTTGATAGCACATGTCGCGCCAGGGTTTGACTGATTATTTGCACACATCTACCTTTTGAGGATGGTCGACTCTTCGTGTGGTTCATCGTATCACCACTTGTTGAGTGCTTCTACCAATACTTCTGCTACGATTGAGGAGATAGCTAGCTCACATCTAATCAACACAAGCATCTAAGCTCTCTTCAGAGGTACGTATGTACATCGTCTTTTTAATTGCATTAATTGCTGTCGCACTGATTCTCAGCGGAAGAAGCGGTATTAGCATCGCCGCAAGCCTTCTGACGACAGCAACGCTAGCAGGATTGCTGATACATCACATGACCGACAAACTTCCCATTAGCCTATGAGGTTAACGTGAACCTATTGCGCATTACACACTCTCTCAACACGCTGGCTCTCGCGCTTATAACTGCGGTTCTTGGCGGTGCCTTTATTGAACAACTGGTGTTCGGCGAATTACCCTGCCCCCTCTGCCTAATGCAACGCGCCGGTCTTATTGCAGTGGGTTTGGGCTTTCTACTTAACTTGCGTTTTGGGATTCAACCTTTGCACTATGGCGTTGCCTTGTTTGGCGCCCTGGTTGGCGCGTCCACATCCGTAAGACAGATTCTGTTACATATCTCCCCAGGAGACCCTGGCTATAGCAAAGCCGTTTTCGGGTTTCACTTCTACACCTGGTCCTTTATAACTTTCATTGCCGTCATATTTGGCATTGCCCTATTACTCTGCCTTTCAGAGAAAAATCAAAGTGGTCGCCCCGTATTCGCTGGCAGGATTACGGTGATAGTTATGCTTACTTTCCTAGTCATCGTGTTCGGCAATCTGGCTTCAACTCTGTTGGAATGCGGTTTAACCCAATGCCCAGATGATCCAACTCAATACCTGTGGCTACAAACCTTGTCGAACCTGATAAAGACGACTTGATGAAGTTACACGCCGCCAGGCTTCGAGCAACGCTATTTTCAGCGTGCATGTTATCCGGCAGTGTCTATGCACAGCAAATGACCCCTGCCCCAAGCCTTGTTCAAACGGATGATAAGCTGTTGAACGATGATAGTCGCGCACAGTCTGATGATGAACTTTTTTACGCTAGCAAACAGAAAACATGGCTGGAGGTCTGGGGCTTTCATAATGGCCACGGAAATGACAGCGCCACCAATAACATCCAACCACGTCTCTATCACTCATTCCCTCTAGGTCGTTCAGGCGCGCAGGCCGTTACCCGTCTGGACACGAGCTTTAACTCGAACAGTGGGCCAAAGTTTAATGGTGGCGGTGGCGGCGAATTCAACCCAGGCAACACACGATGGACACTTGCCGGCTACACACCTGAAATTGCAGAAAGCTTCACCTTCGGTGGCGGTTTTCGGATGGTGCTACCTACGGGTTACAATAACCCAGCATACTCATCAGCACAATGGGCCATCGGGCCACAATTGTCCATGACTTACGCCCCTAAAAATACCGGGGCCTTCAGCTTTTTCTCGCCAGCAGTACGCTACATGATGGGCACGACCCAAGTGTCACCGCAGGCAACCCTGATGCGCACCCTGGAGTTCTATCCGGCCACCGGCTTCCAGATTACGCCAAAGCTCAAGCTAGCTATGTGGGATGAAGTCGGCATGTATCTCAGCGCACGTACCGGCCGATGGTTCGTGCCCGCAGATGCGATGCTTACGTACAGTTTTGATAAATCCTGGGGTGCCACTGTAGGCGCATCTGCACCACTCATCAACGATAACTTTAGCTATTTCTGGAATGTATACAGCCGCGTCATTTATAACTTTTAAATTCTATCGCAGCACAAACAAAAACGGCGAGGAATAATCCTCGCCGTTTCTTTTAGCGCCTACTGATTACTGCATGAACCAACCATGGCTCACAATAATAGACTGACCCGTAATCGCGTTAGTCTCAGTGCCAGCCAGGAAGGCAACGGTTTCAGCGATATCGTCAGTAGTTGTAAAAGTGCCATCAACCGTATCTTTCAGCATCACGTTCTTGACGACTTCATCTTCAGTGATGTGCAGCTCAGCAGCTTGTTCCGGAATCTGCTTCTCAACCAGCGGTGTACGCACAAAGCCTGGACAAACCACATTGGCGCTCACGCCGTGTAGACCACCCTCTTTGGCCACTACACGGGCCAGGCCCAGCAGGCCATGCTTAGCCGTTACGTAAGCAGCCTTGAGCTTCGATGCTTCATGCGAGTGAACCGAACCCATATAAATGATCTTGCCGCCCTTACCAGCTGCATACATATGCTTAATAGCAGCCTGAGTCGTCAGGAAAGCGCCATCCAGATGGATTGACAACAGCTTCTTCCAGTCGGCAAACGGGAATTCTTCGATCGGGTAAACGATCTGGATACCGGCGTTCGATACCAGGATATCAATGCCACCGAAAGCTTTCACGCAAGCATCAATACCGGCGTTCACCTGGGCTTCGTCACACACATCCATCGCAACCGCCATGGCTTCGCCACCAGCCTTTTTAATTTCTTCAACCACCAGGTTGCCCTTTTCCAGGCTCAGATCGGCAATAACCACCTTGGCACCCTTGGCGGCCATATTGAGCACACACTCACGACCGATACCACTGGCTGCGCCAGTAACCAGAGCAACTTTACCTTTAAGCGACATATCTCTTCCTTTGTTTGGGGTTAAACTTACTTCAGATAATTAAAAACAATTTCACCAGCAGCAATACACTTAATCTAAACGGGTGACTATACCTTTATTTTGTTTCAACGATTACTTTGCACCTGTCGCGACTGAATTCTCTTTTATGGGACTCTCCACCATTATGGATGTACCCAGGTTGTCATTCATGATCTGTTTAAAAGTGTTCGGTGTCGACATACCGTCATCAGTCGGTGCCCGGCCGTTCGGCTTTTCCCACTGCCAGCCACCACCCATGGCTTTATACAGCGAGATCAGCTGCACCGCTTCCTGATTCTGCGCTTGCACCAAGCTGATCTGATTATCATTGAGCGTAATCAACGACTGTAGATACTGAAATTCAGGCTGAATACCTACCTTGTAAAGCACCTGATTATTGGCAAACACTTGCTGTTGTGCCGCCACCGTGCTCTGCAACTTACTACGTTGCCCACGGTAGTTATCAAAGCCGGTCAGCGCTTTTTCCACATCGGTCACCGCCTGACGTACGGCCTTCTCATAAGCCAGACGATCCTGCTCTCGTGTTGCATTCGCCAAAGCCAGTCCTGCCTGTAGTTGGCCACCCGTAAACAGTGGCTGCGCCAGATTAACGGTCCAGTTCCAGATAAAGCTGGCCGGATTAAACAGCAAATTCCACGGGCCGGTGTTGTATCCAACTGCCAGCGGAATCGAAAAGTTCGGCATGAAAGCTGCTTCAGCGACACCGATATTGGCTGTAGATGCCGCCAGCACCTGCTCAGCCTGGCGAATATCCGGACGATTTCTGAGCATCTGCGATGGCAAAGCCGAAGGCAAAGGCTTTTTGGTTAACAATGGTCGCCCGGGTTTTTCCAGGGTCGTTTGCAAATCCAGCGGAAAGCCGCCTGCGAGAAAAGCACACTGATATAAGGCCCAATCACGCTGGGCCTTCAACGGCGGCAACTGGCTCACCTGAAACTCGTACGCCTGTTCGTATTGCGCCAGGCTCAGATCACTATCGATCCCGCGTTTCAACAACAGCTTGGTCAGTTCAAGCCGCCGCTTTGAAGCCATAATGGCTTGCTCGGTGTAGTCAATCTGCGCTTGCAAGGTGCGCAGATTACTGTAATAACTGGCCAAATCAGCCGTCAGCGATACCAGCACATTACGACGGTTCTCTTCAGCCGCACGCACACGCGCAATTTTCGATTCCGTACTGCGCTTGATGCTGCCGAACACATCCGGTTCCCAGGTCACATTCAATGGCAGCTGAAGCGTTTCCAGCAACCCCAGACCCGTATAGTGATTATTGGTGCCTGTCTGCATCCGCTCGATCAGCGGGTTCACAGTAACTTGCGGCATCAACTGAGATTGCGTACTAGCCGCCTGGGCTCGCGCCTGCTCTATACGCTGCGTGGCAATCAGCACATCCCAGTTTTTCTCAATGGCAACCACCATCACCTGGTTCAGTACTGGATCATCAAACACCTGCCACCAGCGCATGATGTCAGCCTGCAAAACCGCATCTGGCGCATTAGGGTCTACCTCACCCGATTGCGGCTTAATCAAATCAGACCGTGAAAAAGTAGTCGGCAACGTCTCGTTCGTAGGCGGCACAAAATCTGGGCCCGTCATGCACCCAGTTAACACCACACTGAGGCCTACCAACCCCAGCCGACAGAGCGTCGTTAGATGTTGAACTCGAGCCATCGCTGGATCCAGTCAAGCAACGAACGTGGTTCAGCCAGGCGCTGCGCTTCCGGCCCCGCATCCACGCTGGCCGTCAGGCCAGCCGCTAGAAACACGCCTTCAGGCACATTCGTAATCGCAATATGTACCGGAATACGTTGCGCCAGACGAATCCAGGCATCGATCGGATTCACATTCTGCAAGCCTTGGTAGCCCGGCGTATTGTTCTGATTCAGGACACCGCGCCCAATACTCTTTACTTCACCTTCAAGAATATGCGGATAGGCAATCAGCTTTATCGTTGCCTTCGCTCCAACCTTTACATTCTTCAGTTTGATTTCTTCGAAGTAGCCTTCAATCCAGAATGTGGTGTTATCTACAATCTGCATCTGTGATTGACCGGAGGTGGCGTAATCCCCCAGGCGCAAACGCATGTTCGCCATAAAGCCATCGCAAGGGGCAACGACTTTTGTTCGATACAGGTTGTACTGGGCCAGATTCAGCGCTGCCTTGGCATTGTCTACATTGTCCTGCGCTACTGCGGCATCCGTCTCGTAGATCTGCTTATCCTGCACAGACACCGCACCTTGTGCATTCATCCGCATTTTGGCCAGCGATTTCTGCAGCACATATTTCTTCTTGGCCGTTTCGTACTGTGCTTCAGCCTCCTTCACCGCATAGTGATAGCGCGTTGGGTCAATATCGAATAGCGGATCGCCTGCTTTCACCTGCTGGTTGTCTTTGACGTAAATCGTGGTCACATAACCCGATACGCCTTCAGTCGCCACATCGGCAACTTCTGCCCGCACAAAGGCATCACGCGTCCATGGCGAGCGCATGTACAACATCCAGAGCACATAACCCAAGTACATGGCGATAATCAGAAATAGAACCGTAATCAGCACGCCGATGATCGAACGATCAGACGGTATCCAGTCTGGCAGTCTGTTTTTCCAGTTGCTTTGCATCGCTTAACTCGCCTGAACCAGAATGATCAGGCACAAAATTATGGAAAAAAGCGCGATCTCGAATAAATTCGGATGCCACACCCGATGGTTAATGCCCAACCGTGCAAGCACCTTACGCAGAAAATAGAAAATAACGAGGGTAACGACCACATCAGCCGCAAATGGTGAAATATAAAAACCGTAGACATCAACATTCGCTAACATGGCAAAGACGCGAGAACCTCGTTGTTTTTAGCAATCATCAGCCACTCCTGAGCGGCAGCCGCCAATTCTAGCCCATGTGTGGGCGTTTTCTCGGCCTCAGCGACTAACGCGTCAGATAAACGTTGTGCCAATTCGCGAAATTTATCCGAATTTTCCAGCTGGCGCGGCCAGAGCCAGAGTACCTGAGCCATTAATCGTTTTAGGGAGTCAGAAAAGTTAATGTTCTGAAGATGAAAGTGCTGACGGCGAAAACACCGGGCCATGCGCAACATGATCAGCAACTCCTGGATAGTCTCTTTAGCAACCACCGTGCCCTTCAGGCTGGCAATCCGGTCAATAAAACCTATCCGCTCCTGCTGACGATCTTCCCATTCCGAAAAACGGTCTTTACGCAGATACTGGGGAATGGCCCACAGCTCCTGAAGACCGTGTCTTACTACCCGTAGCCCCTTCTCTTTATTGCGCACCGGATAAAAAATCAGCACCGATGCGACACAAAGAACAGAGGCCCCAACTAAGGCCTGTACATTATTAAGAAAAAGCTGCAGGTTGTAGTCCATCTGGTTATCTGGCAACGTCAGCATCATCCCGAACATCATAAACATATTGCCCATGCCTGCCGTGCTCGGAAACGACTTTAAAATACTGCAGGGAATAATCAGTACAGCGTAAGACAAAACCAACCAGGGGAAGCCACTGCCCAAAGGCATCAAGACCTGCTGACAAATTAGGGCCGGCACAACACAACCCAGCGCACCTAAATGCGCCATCTTGATCATTGAAGCTGGGTCTTCTGTCACTGTCACAACAATCATCAACGTCGAGATCATCACAACAAACAACAATCCACCAGTCTGCCATTCATCAACGATATAGATACCCCAAGCCACCATAAAAGTAATGGCCACTACGAATCCGTTGTAGAGATTCTGGCTTATGGTGGTAGCCCGCCCCAGAGGACGGATGTCTTCTTCATCAAAGGTTTCACGGCCACGCCGGATACGGTTCATCGTATCAATCAACTTGGTTGCAGCATGGATCTCATGTAACACGCGCGAACGATCCAGCAAGCTGGGGGATGCTTGCGCCGCAAAATAATCCATCGTCCGTTTTTCCAGCACCGCCATCCGCTGATCCGCTTGCGCATCGGTCTCATCAAGACGCGCATTAAATGCTTCTAACAACCCGTGATTAATCTCCTGCACAAAAGCGCGGTGCGGCGACTCCTGTAAGATAAGCCCAAGTTCTTTAAGACGAATATTAAAATCCGCAATATCGGCAAAGAATTCGTTCATGCCACAGCGGACTGAGTGTGCATGTAATTCCACTTCAGGATCTTCAGCGCCGGCATAGACCAGGCTCTGATGCATCGCCTCTGTATCGGCTGCCCATTTACGCATCGTGGCCACGTGATCATACGAAACCGGATCACTTACTGCCTGACGAGCCTGCGCAATAATCCGGTCATTCATCTCGAGTAGCGGTGGCAGGTAGGTTTTAAAACCTTTGCGAATATGGATGATGCCAAAAATAAACGCTACCGTAAGAATGCCGATCACAATGACACTAACGCGGGTGCCAGCGATAACCATCGCCACTTCCGGCGTGTTTGTGCTCATAACGATGATCGTGGCCGTATACCCACCAAGGATCGCCGCATAGGAAGCAAAGTATTTAAGCTTGCCGCCCCAGTAGGCACATATGCCCAACCAAACCGCCATGCCGGCTGCAAATAACCAGGGCGCTTGAGGAAAAATCCAGTACAAAGCTACAGTAGCGACACCACCCGAAACCGTCCCAAAAAGACGGGCATAGCTTTTCGCAAAAACGGCCCCGGCATTTGGCTGGGAGAGAACGGCAGCGGTCATCCCTGCCGTGCCAGCGCTATCAATCAGCGCCTCGAAACCAACAAAAAGCGCCAGGGAAAAAGCAAGCAGGGTAATCAGTCCAAATCTGAGGCCGGCCCACACCCTCGCCATGTTTTCAGGCGATACAGGAAATTCCAGCGGGGGAAGCCAACGCAATTCAGCCATTGATTCGCAACGAAGCTTAAGCAGACAAAAGAAATTCGCTATAAATCATGGAATTATGGCGAATCCGGATAATACATTGCATAATTACGCGATTCAAATTTAAATGCGATGCCTAGCGTGTGCAAAACGGCACCGCTCTACCCCTAGAGGATGTTGCGCCATGACGAAAATTAAGCTTCCGCCCTACCAACAAGTTGTTCTGATTTTTCAAGGTGGTGGAGCTCTAGGCGCCTACCAGGCAGGCGTTTATGAAGGCATCGCCCAAGCCGGTATCGAACCCACCTGGGTTTCGGGTATTTCGATTGGCGCCATTAATGCTGCGATCGTTGCAGGCAACCCCCCTGAGAAGCGTGTTGAGCGCTTGCATGATTTCTGGGAGACCGTCTGTCGTCGACCATCTATGTCAGCCGGCTTTGCCGCCGAAGCAGTCAACCTGATGGGCTTTGGCCTGGAGCCGTTTCAGGAAACCATCAAACAAACGGTCAACAAAGCATTCGGATCTTATGCCGCATCAATGGCAATCCTTGAAGGCCAGAACGAATTCTTCTACCCACGCCCCTTTGCACCAGGCTACGGCAACCCGAGCCAGATCAGCTTCTACGATACCTCGCCGCTCAAAGCCACACTCGAGCGCCTCGTCGATTTCGACCGCATCAACCACAAAGATGCCATGCGTATTTCACTAGGCGCCACCAATGTAGGCACCGGCAATTTCGTATTTTTTGACAACAAGCACATGAAGATCGGTCCGGAGCACGTCATGGCATCGGGCTCCTTGCCCCCCGGTTTTCCGGCAACAGAAATTGACGGCGAATATTACTGGGATGGCGGTTGCGTCTCCAACACGCCTCTGCTTTACATCATGAACGAGAGCGACAACCTGGACTCGCTGATTTTCCAGGTGGACCTATGGAGCGCACATGGCAAATTGCCTTCGAATATTTTCGAAGTCACCGAACGCCAGAAAGATATTCAGTACTCCAGCCGTACACGTGCCATTACGGATCTTGTTCGCAACATGCATCGTATGCGTCAGCTGCTGCTCAACACCATTGACCGCGTTCCGGCAGCCGTTCGCAAAGCAGACCCTTATTTTGACAAGATGGCCGAACAGGCCATGGGCTCAAACTTCAACGTCATTCAACTGATCTATCAGAACAAATTTGGTGAAGGTCAGTACAAAGATGCCGAGTTCAGCTCGGAGAGCATGCAACGTCACTGGGCCATCGGTATGGACGACTTTGACAATACGCTGGCAGATTCTGCCTGCCTTGCCATGCCGCCTAAAGGTGAAAACTTTGTTACCTATGACGTGCACCGCAAAGAGCGTTTCACGGCGGAGTGTCCAGATCCAACTGCAAATCGGAACGCTTTCACCGATTATGAGTTTCACTCAAGCCAGGGCAGAGCTCACAAGCCAACAAATGGCAAGACGGCATCTGCCAGCAAAGCACCGACCAAACGCCAGCCTGTTGCAAAAAAGGCTGCGGCTAAGCGTTAAGTTGTTTTTCCAGCAAGACAAAGGGGCCGCAAATGCGGCCCCTTTGTCTTATATGCTTTGGATTACTCGGTTTTCGATGCAGCCTTCTGCCAGGGCCAACGGCCTTCCATCTCCAGAATCAGAGACCAACTTAAGAAGGTACGAATCGCCACAATGGCCGCCAGCACCGAGACACTGGTCAGCGTTGGGCTCACGGCTACCGTACGGATAATGTCAGCCGCCACCAGGATTTCCAGCCCCAACAGCAAGGTACGCGTAATCTGGTTGCGCACCATCGTGTAGGCGTATTCGGCGCCCTGCTTTGTCAGATCCAGCGGAAAGCGACCCAACCCCCAGAGCACGCCAATCACAATCACGGCAACGCCCAATGCATCACCCCATTCGCCCATCAATTCAATAAACGCCAGGTGATCCATACGTTGCTCCTGTTTTAGTGGCTACGGGCAACTGCAAAATCGGCCAATTCCATCAAAGCCTGCTTATATTCCGAATCGGGCAGCTCACTCAGCGCTTCCTGCGCCAGGCCGGCTTCGGCACGCGCCGCTTCACGGGCGGCATCCAGCGCACCACTTTCGTGTACGGCTTTCAGCACCGCATCAAATTCTTCCAGGCCACCGGTTTCAATCGCCTTGCGAATCGCCACTGCAATTTCCGGGGTACCACGGTCACGCGCATAAATCAGTGGCAGCGTCGGCTTGCCTTCGGCTAAGTCATCGCCCAGATGCTTACCGGTATCGGCTTCATTACCCGAGTAATCCAGCACGTCATCAATAATCTGGAAGGCCGTGCCCAGATGCATACCATAGCGAGCCAAGCCATCTTCCAATGGAGCATCCGCATCGGCCAGAACACCACCCAGCCGGGAGGCTGCCTCAAACAACTTAGCTGTTTTATAGCGAATAACCTGCAGATAGCGCGCTTCATCCACATCGGCGTCATTACAGTTCATGAGCTGCAGCACTTCGCCTTCGGCAATGATATTGGTCGCTTCAGAAAGCACTTCCATCACGCGCATGCGGCCTATCGACACCATCATCTGAAACGCACGCGAATACAGGAAATCGCCCACCAGCACGCTGGCCGCATTGCCAAAGAGCTCATTAGCCGTTTCACGACCACGGCGCAGGCTGGATTCATCCACCACATCATCATGCAACAGCGTTGCCGTATGGATAAACTCCACCACAGCCGCCAAAATCCGGGCTTGCGGACCCGGCACGCCACAGGCACCTGCCGTCAGCAGCAAAAGAGCCGGGCGCAAGCGCTTACCGCCACTATGGATGATGTATTCCGACACCTGACGAACGAGTACCACCTCCGAATGCAGGGAGGCTCGGATCACATCGTCCACTTGCCGCATTTCGTCGGCAATCAACTTGGCATAAAGGGGTTGGGTCTGGCTGGCTGTCACAGGCAAAATCAATGAGCGCTGCGGTGGCAAAACGCCGCCACAGGGTTAAAAGAGCCGAATGTACGGGTGCCAGCGCCCCGCGTCAAGGCAAAATGGCCGAATTCCGGCCTAAACCCGCCAGCCAACCCAATCAACTACGCAAACGCTTTGACAACAAAGGATTTTTTACGTAGACTTGCGAGTTCTTTGCAATATCCCTTTGGAGTCCAACATGTACGCGGTCATAAAAACCGGTGGCAAGCAGTATCGTGTCGTCGCTGGTGAAAAAATTAAAGTAGAACAGATACCGGCAGAAGTTGGCACCCAGATCACCATCGACCAAGTTCTTATGGTCGGCGAAGGCGAAGCCGTAAAAATCGGCGCGCCACTGGTGGCAGGTGCAACGGTATCTGCGACGGTCCTGAGCCAGGGTCGTCACGACAAGGTTCGCATTTTCAAAATGCGTCGTCGTAAGCACTACCAGAAGCGTCAAGGCCATCGTCAGAATTACACCGAACTGCAGATCAACGCGATCGCAGGCTAATCCGGTCAAGCTAAGGAGCCTCACACCATGGCACATAAAAAAGCAGGCGGCAGTTCACGTAACGGCCGCGACTCAGAAGCCAAACGACTTGGCGTTAAGCGCTACGGCGGTCAACTGGTTAAGGCTGGCAACATCATCGTTCGCCAGCGCGGTACCGAGTTCCACCCGGGTGACAACGTCGGCATGGGCAAGGATCACACCCTGTTCGCGCTGATCGACGGCACGGTGAAGTTCACCGTACGAGGCGAGCAAAAGCGCCGCACCGTCGTCATTCAGCCGGTACAGTAATTCGTGTCTGGTCGGGCATCTTGCCCGCCGACACATTAAAGCCCTATCCTTACCGGTAGGGCTTTTTCTTTAGCAGAGCATGTATGAAATTTATTGATGAAGCGCGTATCGAAGTCATGGCCGGCAAGGGCGGTGATGGCTGTGCCGCATTCCGCCGCGAAAAATATGTTCCCCGGGGTGGCCCCAGCGGTGGCGATGGTGGCAAAGGCGGTAGCGTCTGGGCCATTGCCGACCGCAACATCAACACCCTGGTTGAATACCGTTACACCCGTAAGTTCCTGGCACGTAACGGTCAGAACGGCATGAGTGCCGAGTGCTACGGCGCTGGCGCAGAGGACATCACGCTGCGCATGCCCGTGGGCACCGTCATTTCCGATTACGAAACCGGCGTCGTACTGCACGACATGAACGAAGACGGTAAAAAAGTCCTCGTAGCCCAAGGTGGTCGTGGCGGTCTGGGCAATATTCACTTCAAGTCCAGCGTCAATCGTGCGCCCCGCCAATTTACCCGCGGCACGCCTGGTGAAGAGCGCATGCTCAAGCTGGAACTCAAAGTACTAGCCGATGTCGGTCTGCTTGGCCTGCCCAACGCGGGCAAGAGCACCTTCATTCGTTCAGTCTCTGCTGCCAAGCCCAAAGTCGCGGACTATCCGTTCACCACGCTGCACCCGAACCTAGGGGTTGTGCGTACCGATGAAAACCGCAGCTTCGTCATCGCCGATATTCCTGGCGTCATCGAAGGCGCGGCGGAAGGCGCTGGCCTGGGCCATCGCTTCCTGCGCCATTTGGCGCGCACCCGCCTCATCATGCATCTGGTGGACTTGGCGCCGTTCGATCCTGAAGCGGATCCCGTGCACGATGCAATTGCGATTGCTTCGGAACTAGAAAAATATGATCCCACACTGGCAGAGAAGCCACGCTGGCTGATCCTGAACAAGCTCGATCTGATTCCTGAAGAAGAACGTCAGAAGCGCATCGATGATTTCCTGAAGAAGTTCAAGAAAGCCAAGGGCAAAGCCGAGCGCCATTTCGCCATCGCCGCGATCACCGGTGACGGCACGAAGCCGCTGATTTTCGCCATCCAGGATGCATTGGATGCCATGCCCCCTGCCCTGCCCGTGCATACCGAACATGATATTCGTGATGTGATGCCCGATGGTGAAACCGTCTACATCGATGAAGATGAGGATGATGCATCGTGACCCAGAATCACGCCGCCCGCCAACCACTGGCTGATGCCCGTACACTGGTCGTCAAGATCGGTAGCGCGCTCATTACCAATAACGGCACCGGCCTGGATCTTGATGCCATCAATAGTTGGGCACAACAACTGGCTGAGCTGGCCGCTAATGGCCGCCGGATCTTGCTCGTTTCCTCCGGTGCCATTGCCTGTGGCATGCAACAACTTGGCTGGAGCAAACGCCCCGGTAGTATTCCCGAATTACAGGCTGCGGCGGCAGTTGGTCAGATGGGTCTGGCACAAACCTATCAGCAGGCCTTTTGTGCTCATGGCATCCGTACCGCCCAGATTCTGCTCACGCATGAAGACTTAGCCGATCGCACCCGCTATCTGAATGCCCGCGCCACCATCAGCACCCTGCTTGACCTGGGCGTCCTGCCCATCATTAATGAAAACGATACCGTTGCCACTGACGAAATCCGCTTTGGCGACAACGATACGCTGGGTGCACTCGTCGCCAACCTGATCGAAGCCGATGCACTGGTCATCCTGACCGATCAGGAAGGCCTCTACACTGCCGACCCCCGCAAAGACCCAACCGCCACTCTTGTGAGCCAAGGCGCAGCGGGCGATGAGCAATACGAACGCATGGCTGGTGGCAGCGGATCGCACGTTGGCACCGGCGGCATGATTACCAAAATCTGGGCAGCCAAACGCGCTGCACGCAGTGGTGCCCACACCGTTATTGCCAGCGGCCGCGCCAAGAATGCCTTGCCACGTCTGCTGCAAGGCGAAGCACTCGGCACACTCCTGGTTGCCAGCCAGCAGCCCTTAGCTGCGCGCAAACAATGGCTGGCCGATCACCTGCAACTGGCTGGCCGAATTCAACTAGATGCCGGCGCCAGCAAAGCACTACGCGCCGGGAGCAGTCTACTCCCCGTTGGCGTAACCCTGGTAGAAGGCGAATTCGAGCGCGGTGCCGTCGTCGCCTGCCTGGACGAAACAGGGACCGAAATCGCTCGCGGCTTGAGCAACTACGCCAGTAGCGAAGCCCGCCGCATTGCCGGGTGCCCCAGTGCCGAAATCGAAGCACGTTTGGGCTATCTGGATGCGCCGGAACTCATCCACCGGGACAACCTCGTCATCGTATGAATCAGAACCTGACCATCGGCCGCCCGCTGGTCATTCTGACGGGTGGCATTGCCACCGGCAAATCATCCGTTGCTCAGCGCTTGCGTCAACATGGCATTGATGTCGTCGACACTGACACCATTGCGCACGCACTCACCGCGCCCAATGGCCCCGCACTGCCGGAACTACGCAAGACCTTTGGTGATGGCATCTTTGCCACGGATGGCACGCTGGATCGTGCCGCGCTTCGTGACATCGTTTTTAACGACCCGGATCAGAAAACCCGGCTGGAGCAGATTCTGCATCCGTTGATCCGCCGGCAAGCCATCGAAGCCCTCGCCGCCGCCACCTCGGCTTACGTCGTGGCCGATGTGCCGCTCTTTGCCGAGACTGGCTTTCTCCGCGAGCAGGCAGACCGGGTACTGGTGGTCGACTGCCCGCCCGATATTCAGAAACAGCGCCTACTCGCCCGCGGCAATCTGCCTGAAGATCTGGCCGACCTCATTTTGCAAGCCCAGGCACCCAGAGACATACGACTCAGCCTTGCCACCGAAGTGCTGGATAACTGTGGCACCCCGGAACAACGGGACGAAAAGCTGGACCGGATTCACCAGACCTATCTGACCCTCGCCGCCGGCAGCGAAAATAACGATAAAAACCCTACTTGCGTGTAACAAATGGAGCAAATAGGGCTATTATTTGAAGAATCTGCCATTTCGGCGCCACTTCAGGTCAAACACACCCCTATCGTGCTGATCTACGAATATCCGCTCACCGAACGCATTCGAGCCCTATTGCGGCTTGAAGACCTATTTGCGCGCATGGCGCACTATCTTGGTGCGCCGGACATTCACGATCACCACGCTGCGCTGACGGTGCTATTTGAAATTCTTGAAGTCGCTCGTCCCGATCTGAAATCGGAACTCTTGCAGGAACTAGAACGCCAGCGCCAGGTATTGATGGCTTTCCGCGACAACCCGAACATTTCTTCCGAAGCCCTCGATACTGCACTGAATGAAATCTCTGAAGCCCTTAGCCTATTGCATGCGCTAACCGGAAAACTGGGTCAGCATCTGCGGGACAACGAATGGCTCATCTCGGTGAAAAATCGCTCGATGATTCCAGGTGGCCTGAGCGAATTCGACATTCCTTCGTACCACCTGTGGCTGAATCAACCGACCGCGCAACGTCAACGTGATCTGCAAACCTGGCTGGAACCTTTCCTGCCGCTGCGCGATGGTCTGGCGATTGTGCTGCATCTGTTGCGCGATAGTGGTTCGCCTGAAGCCTACACCGCCTCACGCGGTAGCTATCAACGCACACTGGCCGGGGTCAATGCTCAGATGCTGCGCATCCGTATTCACGATGCGATGATCACGCCAGAAACCAGCGCTAACAAATACGCGCTGAATCTGCGTTTTATGGAAACCGACTTCCATCAGCGCCCACGCCAGGTTGAACGAGACGTCCGCTTCGATCTCACCTTCTGCGCCATCTAAAGCCGTGAGCACTCAAGTACCCTGCCCGCACTGCGGTGAATTGGCTCCGTTTTCTCCAGAAAACAAGTGGCGCCCATTTTGCTCAGAGCGCTGCAAAATGATTGATCTGGGTGCGTGGGCCACCGAGTCGTACCGCATCCCTGTGCAAGAGAACGATCAGGGTATGTCTGACGAAGCACCGACCGAGCAATAACGCACAAACGCCCTGCTTACCAACCCCGCATCATCGCTACACCCTGGGCACTGGCCGCTTTCGCTGCCGCGACATCACTGAACTGCATGCCACCAATGGCATACACAGGTAGTGCATAGCCTTCGATCAAATCAGCAAAAGACTGCCACCCCAACGTCGCTTGACCCGGATGCGTTGGCGTCGCATTAACCGAACCCAATACCACTGCATCCAATCCCAGACTGCTGGCTTTCCGTAACTCGTCTGGTGTATGACACGAAGCAAACACCAGCGGCAAATCTGGTCTGCCTTTACACGCCATCAGCATCGCCGAAGTAAGCTGAACCCCATCAGCACCTGCTGCGACCGCCTCTTCCACACTGCCGTTCAGCAGCACATGGCCGCCATACGCATGCACCCGTGCAACAACCTCACGGACGAACTTCAAACGTGCTGCTGTATCCAACTGCTTTTCGCGTACCTGTACCAGCAGGGGTCGGGCGCTTTCAATACGCGCTAACTCAGCATCCACACCAACCTCTGCTGCATTCGTCACGACATACACATCCGGCAACGCCAGCGCCCGCAGAATCGGTGTATTGGCTGGCAACACCGGGTTCACCGGCATCTGATCGAGATCCTTGCCACCGGCCAGCCAGCGGGTTTCAAGCCAGGCCGTGTCCGTGTGTTCATGGGGATGCAGCGCACCTTCCCAGGCACTTACCCGGAAAAAACGGATCTCTACCCGCGCATGCGGATACACAAAATGACGCGTCATCCACGGCGTCATCGCCGTTACGGTAATCCCCAGCTCTTCTTGCAGTTCCCGCACTAGCGCATCAGCGAAGCTTTCTCCAGCTTCTACCTTGCCCCCAGGAAACTCCCAGTAACCTGCATAGGCTTTGCCCGGAGGGCGCTGTGCCAGCAGGTATTCTGTTCCATCATTACGCAAGATCACGGCTGCCGAAACACGTGTCAGCTTGGCCTCAATCTGTGCACCCGACACTACCAGATCCTGGCCGCTCATAACTGACCCAACTGACCGACCCAATCACGGGCAAACTGTTCTGCCACACGTCCGCTGCGCGAACCACGTTGCACTGCCCAGTTCAAGGCATGCTGTCGCGCTTCGGCAATCTGAGCCGCCTTCAGTCCGTGGTGTTTCAGCCAACTATTCACAATATCCAGATAAGCCTCCTGGCTAAACGGATAGAACGATAGCCAAAGACCAAAACGTTCGGACAAGGAAATTTTCTCTTCTACAGCTTCGCCCGGATGAATCTCTTCACCGACATATTTCGTAGCGGCGTTTTCCGAAAAGTATTCCGGCATCAAATGCCGCCGGTTTGACGTGGCGTAGATCAGCACATTATCCGGCACCGCCGACACTGACCCATCTAGCACCGACTTCAAGGCCGTGTAACCTGCCTCCCCTGCTTCAAAAGACAAGTCATCGCAGAACAGGACAAAACGCTCCGGTCGACCACGCACCAGCGCCACAATGTCGGGCACATCGCGCAAGTCGTGTTTATCAATCTCAATGATGCGCAAACCCTGTTTGCCATAGGCCGTCAGCAAGGCGCGTACCAGCGATGATTTACCGCACCCGCGCGAACCCGTCATCAATACATTATTTGCCGGCCGCCCAGCAAGAAACTGTTCGGTATTGGCGACGAGCCGTTGCTTCTGTTCATCGATATCGCGTAATGCACTCAAGCGAATCGTCGAGACTTTAGGCACAGCAACCAACGCCCCCACGCCACGCTGTTTATTCACCACCCAGCGCCAGGCCAGTGCAGACCAATCGGGCTCCTGCGCTGCTGCCGGCGGCAGAATCGCCTCCAGACGGGTGAGCACCGACTCGGCACGCAGCAACAAACTGGCCAGCGCATCAACACCGGAAAGCCCTTCTCTCGGTATACTTGTCTTCAAATTTTTATCTGTCTTTTTCACGTCACCCTCTACTTGCCTTGGCCATGACTCGACCGAATTTCCATACCGCACACCATACTGCATTTCCCGGTCTTGGCCTACTTGCCGCCAGCCTTGCTGCTGCTTTTCTTGCTGGTTGCGCCACCACCGAATGTCCACCTTGCAAAGAAGCTGAAAAGCCGGCTGCCGCCATACAGATCATCAAACCGCTCAAGCAGGCCAACTGGTCAGACTTGCCCGGCTGGTCTGATGATAAAACCCTGGTAGAAGCCTTCCCGGCACAACTGCAAAGCTGTAACGCCCTCGGCAAAAAGCCAGCCTGGCAAGAGGCCTGCAGTGCCGCCAAAGCGCTCAGCGATACACAGCGTAAAGATCCTGGTGCATTGCGCGCCTACTATCAAAAGCACTACAAGCCTTATCAACTCGTGCAGAACGATGGCGTAGCCAACGGCCTTTTCACCGGCTATTACGAACCCTTACTGCAAGGCGCTAAAGAAGAAACGGGCAAAGCCCGCTACCCCATCTACGGCACGCCACCGGACCTGCTTACCATCGAACTCGGCGATATCTTCCCAGAGCTCAAGGGTAAACGTGTCCGTGGCCGACTCAGCGATGGCAACAAGATCGTGCCCTACTGGACGCGTGAACAGATCGAAGCCAACCCAAATCGCATGCATAGCAAAACACTGGCCTGGGTTGATGACGCGATCGAGCTTTTCTTCCTCCAGGTGCAGGGTTCTGGCCGCGTACAAATGCCGGACGGGAGCCGACTGCGGGTTGGCTATGCCGACCAGAATGGCCAACCCTATCAAAGCATCGGTAGCGTACTGATCAAGCAAGGCGCACTCACCAAAGATACTGCCTCCATGCAAGGCATCCAGAACTGGGCACGTAACAACCCCGCCAAAGTACAAAGTCTGCTCAATGCCAACCCGAGCTACGTCTTTTTCCGTGTGCTACCCACCGATCCCAACAATCCGGATGCCGGTCCTCCTGGCGCGCTGGGTGTACCGCTCACCCCGGGTCGCAGCATTGCCATCGACCCACGTGCCACACCACTGGGTGCTCCGGTCTGGCTAGACACCACATACCCCAATAGCAACAAGCCACTACAACGTCTGGTATTGGCTCAGGATACCGGTGGTGCCATTAAAGGGGCGGTACGTGCCGACTTCTTCTGGGGCTTTGGTGCAGAGGCAGGTAAAGAGGCTGGCCGCATGAAACAACCGGGCCAGATGTGGGCCCTGATCCCCCCGGCCGCCGTGCCTGCTGATAAAGTACGCGATTAATCAAGCCATAAACGCACTAACGGAGGGCAAAAGCCCGGAAGCGCACAGTTTTGGTGCGCGCATTGCCACGGTCTTGGTGCATTGCAAATGCTTGTAGACCCCGTTTACCGCCTAACGAACCAATAAATTGACGCGGTCATGCACCCGCACCAAACTGGCACACTAATTGCTTTTATTGGGGCATTACCAATCCTTGCGCACAAACTCGGTGCACCTGCCCCATGGAACTCATTAAAACAGCCTCAGACACCCTCTTTATTCTGCTAGGCGCCATCATGGTGCTTGCCATGCATGCTGGCTTTGCCTTCCTCGAAGTAGGCACCGTCCGCAAAAAGAACCAGGTCAACGCCTTGGTGAAGATTCTGGCCGATTTTGCCGTATCAACCGTGGCCTACTTTGCCATCGGCTTTACCGTTGCCTACGGCACCGACTTCTTCATCGGCGCCAGCCAGATTGCAGAAAAGAGCGGTTATGAAATCACCCGTTTCTTCTTCCTGCTTACTTTTGCTGCAGCTATCCCCGCCATTATTTCCGGCGGCATCGCCGAACGCGCTAAATTCAACCCGCAGCTAGCAGCTACCTTCGTACTGGTTGGCTTTGTCTACCCATTCTTCGAAGGCATTGCCTGGAACCAGCACTATGGCGTTCAAGAATGGCTCAAAGCCACGTTTGGCCAGGAGTTCCACGACTTTGCCGGTTCGGTCGTCGTTCACGCTATGGGTGGCTGGATCGCACTACCTGCGGTGCTGTTGCTCGGGGCGCGCCACGGCCGCTACGGCAAAAATGGTGTCATCGCGGCGCACCCGCCTTCATCGATTCCATTCTTGGCGCTGGGCGCATGGATTCTGGCTGTAGGCTGGTTCGGCTTTAACGTCATGAGCGCTCAGACCCTCGACAAAATCAGCGGCCTAGTGGCTGCCAACTCACTGATGGCTATGGCCGGTGGCACCATCGCCGCCCTCATCGTCGGCAAGAATGACCCGGGCTTTGCCTATAACGGTCCCTTGGCGGGTCTGGTAGCTGTATGTGCCGGCTCTGATCTGATGCACCCGTTGGGTGCGCTAGCTACCGGCCTCATCGCCGGCGGCATGTTTGTATTCGCGTTTACCTTCACACAAAACCGCCTGAAGATTGATGACGTGCTCGGCGTATGGCCACTGCATGGCCTCTGCGGCGCCTGGGGCGGTATTGCAGCGGGCATCTTCGGCGCAGAGGCGATGGGTGGTCTTGGCGGCATCTCTTTAGCAGCTCAAGCCATCATGACGGCCATGGCCATCGTCATCGCTTTGGTGGGTGGCGGTGCAGTCTACGGCGTGCTTAAACTGGCCGTTGGTCTACGACTGGATCAGGAAGAAGAGTACAACGGTGCCGACCTGACCATTCACCGTATTACTGCCACACCAGATACGCGCGATCTGTAACACGGCAAGCACTTAATAAAAACGGGAGCCTAGGCTCCCGTTTTTATTGGCTTTAATTGCATCAGTTGGCCTTAAGGACCTTCTCGATTTTATCCAGCGGCATATAGCCCGGAATCTTTTCCCCATTCGGGAAAAAAATCGCTGGCGTACCGTTCACGCCCAGACCCTGCGCCAACTTGCTATTACGCTCTAGCGGATTGGCACAACTTTCCGAAGCCGATGGTACTTTACCATTCAGCATCCAGTCATCCCAGGCCTTCAAGCGGTCACTGGAGCACCAGATCTTCTTTGATTTCACCAACGAATCTTCCGACAAGATCGGCACCATGAAGGTATACACGGTAGCGTCCTTCAAGTTGACCAGCTCCTTGGTCAGCTTCTTGCAATAACCGCAGTTCGGATCTTCAAAGGTAATCAGCGTACGCTTACCGTTACCGCCATTACCGTTCACGCGCTTAATCGCATCCTGCAATGGCAACAAGGCAATTTGTTGTTCGGCCGTAATATTGCGATGGGTTTTGCCATCGATCAGCGAACCGAAAACAAACACCGAACCTTTTTCATCGCTATAGAAAAGCTGGCCGCCCGCGTAGATCTCGTAAAGACCACCCAGATAGGACGTCTTGATAATCCGCTGCGGCTTGATGCCCAATTGGCTCTCCACCACCTTGGCCAGCGACGGCGAAGCAATTTCCTGCGCCACCGCCGAACCGGCACCCATGCCCATCACTGCAGCCGCCAGAACACCCAACATCATTCGCTTCATATGGCTTCCTTAAAAAACTCAGCGCTCAAGCGCATAGCGGATCAACATAGATTTTAGTGGCGTTAATTTATCCGTTAGGTTTAACCCAAAGTTGCGCAATACACTCAAGCCCGGTGTCTTGCTGGCAAATAACTTACGCATGGCGTCCGTCATTGATTGCAGCATCACGACTTCTTCGCGGCGGGCACGCTGATAGCGCGATAAAAAGCGTATGTCACCCAGATCATCTACCGGGCGCGCTGAACGAATCAGATCTGCCAGCACACGCACATCCTGAAAACCCAGATTCACACCATGCCCGGTGAGCGGATGAATGCCATGTGCCGCATCGCCAATCAGCGCAACACGCTGCGCTACCACTTGCGGTACACGTACGAGTTTCAAGGGGAAACCAACAGCCGGCGCCATCAACGTCAACTGCCCGAGTTTATTCTCACCGGCATTCGCTACGCGATACGCCAGTTCTTCTGCGGGCAGAGCAAGCAGCTCTTTAGCAAACACTTCAGGAGCGGACCAGACCATCGACACCATCTTGCCCTGATCTTCGCCTGAACCACCGGCCAAAGGCAAATAAGCCAATACCCCATCTTCACGGAACCACTGATAGGCTGTGCCGAAATGCGGTAACTCCGTGCGGAAGTTCGCCACTATGCCCAGTTCGTTATACGGATCATGTTGGCTACTCAGCCCCATCTGCTGGCGCACCCAGGACTCACGTCCATCGGCACCGACGACCAGTTTGGCGCGCAACATCTGACCGCTTTCCAGCGTCAACTCGGCAGCATCCGCACCTACCTTTAATGCTGCCGGTGAGGCTGGACAGAAACACGTCACATTGCGCTGACGGCTTACGGAAGTCCAAAGCTCACCAGCCATCTCGGAGGATTCCACAATCCAGGCCAGCTCTTCCGTACCGATATCAAAGGCGGAAAAATTAATCACGCCACCCGAATCGCCACTCACCACCATCTGCGCAACGCGCTGCAAACGATCCGAGGTCAGATGCCCCCAGCAACCAATCTGAGCCAGCAAATCGGCGCTACCAGGACTAATGGCATACACTCGGTTATCCCATTGTGTAGGCCATTCTTTAGGGCGGCTTGGTGGGCGGGCATCCATCAGCGCAATACGCAGCGAGGTGTCCGCCAAAGCCACCGCCAACGCAGAGCCCGTCAAACCGGCGCCAACAATGATCAGATCAAAGTCAGCCGCATGTAACGATTGTTCTTGTTTCGGCGCTGGCCGGTGAGGGTGATGGTGCGACATAACGTTATTGTGCCTCAACCACAATGTGTTCTGGCGGCAAACCTGCACGATGGCGTTCATTACTCAATTCATAGGCACACTCAAGATGTCGGACAAAACGTTGGGTATCAAATAGCGGCGCACGGAGCCGATTTTGTGTAATAGCTTCTCGCAGCAGCGCCAATCGCTCAGGTGATCGTGCCAGCGTAACGGCCATCGCTTCATAATCAGCAACATTAGTGGTGATAAGTTCCGACACACCCAAGGCAGTAAGTAAACTGCCTGCCACGCGACTGGCATAGGTATCGCCGAGTTTCGTTAACAATGGCAAACCGGCCCAGAGCGCATCACTGGCGGTCGTGTGTGCACCGTAATAAAACGTGTCCAGAAACAAGTCTGCTGCACGATGGCGCGCTAAATGTTCTGCCAATGGCATCTTGGTAGCAAAAACCAACCGGGCCGGATCAACCCCTCGGGCTGCGGCTTCTTTTCGGAGATTCTCTGCCGCTAGCGGATTGTCCTGATACAGCCAGAGCACACTCTCTGGTACTGCCAATAGAATATGCATCCAGCTATCAAATGCATCCGGCGTAATCTTATAGTTGTTGTTGAAGCAGCAGAACACAAAGCCTGTTTCCGGCAGACCCAGCTCGGCACGCGTAAAGACCTTCTCTGCAATCACGCGTTTGGCGTCATTCACCTGGTAGGTGTCGGGCAGGTAAATAATTTTTTCGGTATAAAACGGTCGGTGATCTTCCGGCACTAACACCGGGTCAGCCACCAGATAATCAATAAAAGAGGCGCCCAACGTACCCGGGTAACCCAGATAGTGCATCTGCACCGGCGCAGGGCGGTAAGCCAGAATACCTATGCGCGAATCCTTGGTGTGGCCCTTCAGGTCGACCAACACATCAACACCCAGCTTCCGTATCAGTGCTGCCACTTGTTCATCTGACAAATCAGTCACTTCGTGAAACTGATCAAAGGCATCACGGATTCGTTGACGCACACCATCCACCGGCTGCTCGGCATAATGCCCATGGCACAGGCCAATAATCTCAAAGCGCGTGCGGTCATGCGTCTCAAATAGCTCTGCCATCAGATAGGCCGTGGCATGCTCGTGAAAATCTGCCGACAGGTAGGCAATCCGTAACCGTTCATGCGTGGCGGGCGCATCGACCGGGGGCAACTGCTGAGAAACCGGCACCTGCAACTTTTCAGAAACTCCGCTCGCAGCTGCTTGCTGTTGCGCTTTCGTTGATGCAATCGCCAACAAAGGCAGCGGGGTCGAACGGACGTTACCACGTTCCATGCGCGCCAGAAAATCATCAGTTACCGCCGAGTCCATCGACCAATCACACAATTTACTTTGAGCCAGCAGCAACGAATCAAACACAAAGTGCAGTTTTGGATCTGAAGCAAAAGCCGCCGCCAAGTACTGGCGAGCATCCTCATAAGCACCCGCTTCATAGGAAGTTAGCCCTCGATTGCTTAGCTGCTTGGCATCGTTCGGGCGTAACTGTATTGCCTGATCAAAGCAGGCAAATGCCAGTGGGTATTGCTTTAGCTCCTTATAGAGCAAACCTAGATTATTCAACGCATCCACATTGACCGGATGGATCTCCAGCACCCGTTGATACGCAGCCATGGCCTCATTAAACTTTTTCTGCGCCGCAAGAATCAAGCCTAAGCTATTCAGCGCCTCAGGCATCGCAGGCACTAGCGCCAGCGCACGCTCAATACTGGTCTGCGCTGCTACGCACTGTCGTAGCCCCTGCTGCGCAATTCCCAGATTGCACCAACCACCGGCATACTCAGGAAACTTCTGGGTCAATGGCTGCAATACGGCAAGCGCTTCTTCAAATCGTTCCTGCTGGCACAATGCGGCACCCAACCCGGCTACTGCTGGCGCATAATCGGGTGCCAACCGAATGGCCTGCCTGAAGGTCGCTTCAGCTTCAGAGCGCTGTTCCAGCACATGGTGCGCATTGCCCAGGTTGGCCAGCAAACCCGGATCATTCGGACTAAGCTTCAGCGCCCGCTTAAAAACACCTACCGCTTCCGACATGCGATTCCGGTTGGCGTAAATCAAACCCAGATTGGTCAGTGCGCCCAGATCACTAGGGTCTACTGCAACCGCATCCATCAGCACGGCCAGCGCGTCATCCAGTGCACCCGATTGTGCCAGCGCTGCGCCAAGTAAAGTTTTTAACTGTGGGTAACGAGGAGAACGCTGTGCACCTGCTTGCAACCATCGAATGGCCTCTGCCAGCTGTCCTGTCTGATACTCGATTAGTCCCAGAAGAAACAATGCATCTACCGTAGCTGGCGCATTGCTCACTAACTGCATACATAAAGCACGTGCTTCCGCCAAACGTCCTGACTGAAAGAGCCCCTGCGCCTGCATTAAGTGCGCCTGTTCACCGCTGGCGTTTACCGCGCGGGAGCTGACCTGATCAAATGCTGATGTTTTTTTCTTTTTAACCACGAACGCACTTTTCGTTATTGACAGGAAGCGTCTGACACATAGCCTGGCACAGGCTTCTTCGATGAAGTGGTAATTCTAACTCGCCCCAGATTGCTGAGCACTACACAGAGCCTCTGCCCCGATCTTTTGCCAACAAAAGTGGTTGTACCATTAGCCACTGCGGCAGAACCATTTTTCCAGTTAAAGCGGAAATTCTGACGAATAGAACCACCCAGCTCAACCCCAGTCAACGATGACGAATCAGTCCGTTGTTGCGCCTCACAGGCTTTAGAGAAGCAATCACATTTAGGTACATTAGAAATGGCATAGCACCAGCGGTCGGTACCTTGCCCATTTATCTGCACATACACGAACCGCTGTTGCACCAAAGCTTCTGATCGAGCTACGTTCAAGGCATTAGCAAAACCCTCCGCTGCCGACTTCAAGCTTTGTCGTTCCAGTAATCGCTGAATGAAGGCACTGCCACAAGCCCGGCGACCAAGAGCAACACGAGGCAAACCAGGACTTCAATCAGCGCACACCCCTCTGAACAGCCTTTCGTTTAATCAACGATGCGCGTTCTGTCCGGGCGATACATTAATCGGACCCGTGCCGCCCTTGGGCGCTGCTGTCAGATACACCACCGAACCAGCGCTGCTAAAAGTGCCGCTTTCATTAATCTCGAGCGTCACGGTACGGTCGCCTTTAGCAAATACCAGAATACTGGTCTTCGCTTTAATCGAAGAAATCCCACTCCATCCGGCCTTTGGGAACTGATCACGGAAAAAGGTAAAAGTATCCGTTGTGCCCTGCGGGCAGCTAATCACAATACGTCCCGTCCATTGCGGCCCACCGCCCAGAATTAGCGACTGATCATTGCTGATTTTGGAGCCTTGTGGCAACGGCATATCGCCTAACAATTGTTGCTGAATGTTATCCAGACTCTCGGCACTTCCAAAGCCTCCCGAAGCACACGCCATGAGCGGCAGCAGCAGACTGATCAACAACACACGGCACAACCGTATTTTAAAAGACATGCTTGAGGCCTTTGGCATTCGTTAAATAGCTTGCATTAAACAAATTGTGATTTGGTAATTGTATCTTGAGTTGCCGCTACCACACGTTCAATAACCTCAGGCCATGTACCGCGCGCTTTCTGCCGGAACAAACGGGCTGTCGGATACCAAGGGGAATCCTCCCGTTCCAGCAACCAACGGTAATCGGGGCCGATAGGCAACAGAAGCCAAAACGGTTTACCCAATGCCCCAGCCAAATGAGCCACCGAGGTATCTACTGTAATCACCCAGTCCAGCTGTTCAATCAATGCGGCCGTCTGCGTAAAATCAGACAGCGCTACTTGCTGTAAAGACACTTGCGGATGCGCTTCTAACCAGACAGTATCCTCAGCTCGCAACTCAGGCTGCAAGGTCACAAAATCGGCATCACAAGCCAGTAACGGTGCCAATGTAGCCAGCGCCAAGCTACGGTTATGGTCGTTCTTATGGCCGGGATTGCCGGACCAGACCAAACCCACCAAAGGCCGCTTCACTTTAGGATGCTTCACTTTAGGATGCTTCACTTCGAGTGGCACCCAATCCGGGCTGCAATGTAGATACGGCACGTTGTGCGGCACTGTCTCCAAAGTTGTACCTAAAGCAAATGGCAAACTCATCAACGGGCAATGCCACTGGCTTACCGGCAGAACCGCACCTTTTGGCAGCACCTGTACACCAGGCCACTGATCTTTTAACAGATTCACCAGCAAAGGCTGCACTTCGAGGGTTATCTTAGCGCCCATAGACAATAATTGCGGCACATAGCGCACAAACTGCAAGGTATCACCCAAGCCCTGTTCCGCATAAAGTAGGATGTGGCTGCCATCCAAAGCAGCTTGCCCTAACCAGAGCTTCGAAGTGAAATTACGCCGTTGATCGGCAAATTCGGCCACCTCCCAACGTGCTTCAAATAACGACCAACCCGCTTTGAAATTGCCCAGCAGCAACTGAATCCAGGATTGATGCCAGCGCGCTTCCGGATACCCGGGGCGCAAGGCCAGCGCCTGATCATACGAAGCCAAGGCATCGGCATACCGATCTAATGTGCTCAGCGCCTTCCCGCGATTGAAGTATGCGTCTGGAAATGCGGGCCGCAGTGATAGCGCTTTACCAAAAGCAGCCAATGCTTCCTCTTCCTGATGAAGCTCAAACAACGCATTGCCCAGGTTGTTCCAGCCATCCGGATTATTCGGCGCCAACTCTAACGCTCGTGAAAATGCAGTCTGCGCTTCTGTGTAGCACTTCAAATCCACCAGCACCTTAGCCTGAGCCATACGAACTTCGGGATCTTTAGGTGACAGCTTGATGGCTAGTTCATAACTTTCAGCCGCTTCAGCTAAACGACCCGCTTGAGCCAAACCATACGCATGGTTATAGCGGGTCTCTGCTTGGAGCGGATTGATCTTTAGGGATTGGGCTAGGGCAATAACACCTCGATCTGATGCGCCCTGTTGCAAACAGGCAATCCCTAACAGCATCCAGGCTTCTGCATCCTGCGGTTGCAAAGCCACGGCTTCTTTTAATAACGCTTCTGCCATAGCGAAACGCCCGGACTGTAACGCCATGGAGGCATTGCTCATACGCTCCAGAAAAGGACGCTGATGGGTACTTTGCCTGACTGGTAGTTTAGAGAAAGCTGATTTCTTTTTAGCCATACAGCATTTTAAAGCACAAATAAAAACGGGAGCCCGAAGGCTCCCGCTTAACTTTAAATTTGGATTAAACCAAATTAGAAGTTGGTGCGCAGACCAGCACCGTAAGTTTGTTGACGTACGCCAGCCAGGTTTGTACCCGAAACCGGAGCGTTAGCAAACGAGTAGTTTGCGTTGGCGTTCTGGTTGATCTGGGTGTACAGACCGTAAACTTGCGTACGCTTGCTCAGGTAGTAACCCCAGCCCAGCGCCCACTGCTTACCACCGTTTTGGGTGAAAGTATCAGTTGCTGTACCAGCAGTTGCGCCGTTCGAGTTCGAAGTCAGCTGCCAGCTGATACGTGGCTCGTTGTTACCAAAGCGATACGAGGTACCCAGGAACACCGAGTTCGACGACAGCTTAGCAGCGCCTGTGGTCGAAGCTGCAGTACCACCATTGATCTGGTTAATACCCAGAGTGTTACGACCGTACAGAGCCGAAACCTTCAGACCTGGAACGCCAGTGTAAGCACCACCGATAACGTAGTTGGTCAGGTTGCCAGGAGACGAAGGCAGAACTGCAGCTACATACTTAGTAGCGTCAGCAGCTGTTTGGTTTTGGAACTGCAGCTTGTTCTGCTGGAAAGCGCCTTGCAGGTTGAAGCCGTAGCCAGTCCAGCCGAGGTTCAACGACAGAGCTTCGTTGAAGCCTGCGGTGTTGTTATCAGTCAGGTTGTTAGCGCCATTGCCAGTGTAGGCGATCGAACCATTGATGCCGTACAGAGTTGGCAGTGCGTAAGCAACTGCAGTAGCACGTGCATAGCTAGTCAGGCTGCTCGAAACAGCACCACCGTAAGCAATACGGCCAAAGATGTTGTCGATACGGCCGTCACCAGCAGCACCAGGCATTACGTCCAGCGACGAAACGGTTTGACGGTAAGGAGTCGACCAGTAACCACCGATCACAGTACCGTACTTGCTGGCAAAGCCAACACCGCTATCGCGGATCTGACCAAACAGTTGACCGTCAGTCGTCGTACGACCGTTAACGTTAGCCTGGGTAACACCCGAGCGATCCGAGTTGGCGGTACCGTTGTTAGCACCAGTCAGGTTAACCGTGGTTTCAGCTTGGAAAATAACCGAGTTGCCGTTGCCCAGCGACTCAACACCCTTGAAACCCAGAACCGAGCTGTTCGACTCAAGGCGAGCCTTGCCACCGTTAGCAGAACCATTGTCAGCTTGGTTAGTACCGCCCGAAGCGTGAACGCCTTGTACCGAAACGTCAGCAACACCGTAAATGGTAACGCTGGTAGGACCCGCGTCGTTTTGTGGGGCGATTTGTGCGAAAGCAGCGGTCGACAGACCGGCAAGTGCTAGAGCAACGATTTTCTTTTGCATTAGGGATCTCCTTAAGATTGATGGTCACTCGGCTTGCGCTTTGGGACCAGGAACCTCTCATCGGATGAGTGGTTGAGTGGATTGTGGAACACCCCGGAGGGCAAAGCAACTTAAATACAACAGATTTGACTCAGATGTGTTGTTTTGTTGCAACAATGCAACACTTTTGCCTTGCAAGCCTTATACAAACAACCTGGCCAATTCCACACCGGGGTCTGATGCCCGCATAAAGGCTTCGCCCACCAGAAAGGTGTTCACATCGGCATCCCGCAGGATTTTCACGTCCGTCGCTGCCAGGATGCCGCTCTCGGCCACCACGACGCGCTCTGCCCCAATTCGGTCTTTTAGACCCAGCGTCGTATCCAGCGACACCTCAAAAGTGCGCAGGTTTCGATTGTTCACGCCGATGAGTGGCGTTTTAAGGGTTAGCGCCCGTGCGAGCTCGTCGCCATCGTGCACTTCAACCAGCACGGCTAGCCCTAGGCTGAAGGCATAAGCCTCCAGATCATGTAGCTGTTCGTCGGCAAGTGCCGAGACGATGAGCAGAATGGCATCGGCACCTATGGCACGCGCTTCGGCAATCTGCCAGCGATCAATAATGAAGTCTTTACGAATCACCGGCAGCTCACAAGCAGCACGAGCCGCCTGCAGATATTGATTAGCCCCCTGGAAGTAATCCATATCCGTTAATACAGAGAGGCAGGCTGCGCCGTGTGCCGCGTACGAGGCGGCAATGGCCGCCGGGTCAAAGTCGGCACGGATCACGCCCTTTGATGGGCTGGCTTTCTTGATTTCGGCAATAACAGCCGGCTGCTTGGCGTTGAGCTTTGCACGGATAGCACCTACGAAATCTCGGGCAGGCGCTTGGGCTTTGGCCAGCGCTTCCATCTCAGCCAATGAACGCTGAGCGTAGCCTGCTTTTACTTCCACCTCTTTGGTGGCGATGATTTTGGCGAGGATGTCGCTTTTCTTATTCATACGGTTTGCGTGGTCGCGATAAATTCGTTGAGTTTGTTGAGCGCTGCGCCCGAAGCAATTACCTGACGCGCTTGCGCAATGCCATCGGCAATACTCTCAACGCGGCCGGCCGCGTACAGCGCCGCACCCGCATTGAGCAGCACGATGTCCTGCGAAGGGCCTTGCTCGTTAGCCAACACCACTTTCATGCGGGCAATGGATTCGGCCGGGTTTGCTACTTGCAATGCGCTAATTGGCGCTGGCGTAATACCAAAGTCTTCTGGTTTGATCTGATATTCGCGAACCTCGCCGTCAATCAGCTCGCCAACGAGGGTTGGCCCCGCTAGGGAAATTTCGTCCAGGCCATCCATGCCATGCACTACCAGTGCCCGACGACTACCCAGCCGCTGCAGCACGCGCACGAGAATACCCACCAGATCCGGATGGAATACGCCCAGCAACTGCGTACCCGCACCGGCCGGGTTAGTGAGCGGGCCCAGGATATTAAATAACGTGCGTACGCCAAGTTCTTTACGTACTGGTGCCGCATGCTTCATAGCGCTATGATGATTCGATGCAAACATGAAGCCGATGCCGCTTTGCTCAATACATGCAGCCACTTGCTGCGGATTAAGATCGAGCTTTGCACCCAGCGCTTCCAGCGCATCGGCACTACCAGACTGACTGGAAACCGAACGACCGCCGTGTTTAGCCACCTTGGCGCCAGCAGCGGCGGCCACGAACATCACGGTGGTAGAAATATTAAAGGTATGTGCACCGTCACCGCCGGTACCGACGATATCCAACAAATTAGCAGCATCGGTTACCGGCACCGGAGTAGCAAATTCGCGCATCACCGCTGCGGCAGCGGCAATCTCTTCAATACTTTCCTTCTTAACACGCAGGCCGACGAGAATGCCGGCGATCATGACCGGGGAGACTTCCCCCGACATAATCTGGCGCATAAGCGAGGTCATTTCTTCATGAAAAATCTCGCGATGTTCGATCAGACGCTGCAACGCCTCTTTGGGCGTAAAAACGATTTCCGCACTCATGCCTTAAATCCCCTGTGCTCTTTGAGGAAGTTATCCAGCATCTGGTGGCCTTGCTCGGTAAGGATTGATTCCGGGTGGAACTGCACGCCTTCAACGGCCAGGGTTTTGTGGCGCATGCCCATGATTTCGCCATCTTCGGTTTCGGCAGTGACTTCAAGGCATTCCGGTAAGGTAGCACGCTCTACGGCCAGGGAGTGATAACGGGTACAGGTAATGGGGTTCGGCAGACCCTTGAACACGCCCACATCTTGATGAAAGACCGGTGACGTTTTACCGTGCATGAGCTGTTTGGCATGGACGACTTTGCCGCCAAAGGCTTCACCAATGGCCTGATGACCGAGACAGACGCCGAGCAACGGAATCTTGCCCGCATATGCTTTAATGGCCGCCAGCGATACGCCTGCCTGTGCCGGTGCGCACGGCCCCGGCGAAATGACCAGATATTCCGGTTTGAGGCGGCCGATTTCTTCGACGGTAATGGCGTCGTTACGAATCACCTTCACCTCCTGGCCTAATTCACCGAAGTACTGAACCAGGTTGTAGGTAAAACTGTCGTAGTTATCAATCATCAGCAGCATTGCGGCAATCCTTGCGCCCGTTTGATGGGTTTGTGCAATAAAAGCGACATTCTCGCCCAGATCGCGCTACATAAAAAGCAGAAGCTTCCTTGACTTCGGGAAATTAGGCCCTATACTGTGAATTGTTGCGGTGCACAAAACGCGTTTTTGCCCTGCACTGCTAAAAGCTTTCTTCCTTTGCTTTCCCTTTGATACCCACATTAATACCCACTTTTAGGAGTTTCACATGACCCCGAATCTGAACCTGGAACAAGTTTTTGCCTCGAACAAGGCCAACATCGACCTGCTGCTGTCGGTTGCTCAAACCGCCCTGTCGACCGCTGAAAGCCTGGCTGCCCTGAACCTGCACACGGCTCGCGAAGCTTTTTCTGACAATGCCAAGACCGTTAAGACCCTGCTCGGCGCTAAGACACCACAAGAAGCTGCTGCTCTGCAAGCCCAACTGGCTCAGCCTGCTGTTGAAAAGGCTGTTTCGTACTCACGTAGCGTTTACGAAATCTCGACCGGCGCCGCTGAAGAAATGAACAAGCTGTTTCAAGGCAAGTTCGGCGAACTGAACAAGGCTGCTCAAGATCTGGCCCACAAGACTGCTTCGTCGTCGCCATTTGGCTCTGATGTTGCCATGGCTGCTGTTAAGCAAGCTGTTGCTGCCGCTAACTCGGCTTTCGACAATCTGAACAAGATGGCCAAGCAAGCTACGGACATGACCGAAGCCGGCGTTAACACCGTGACCAATGCTGCTGTTAAAGCAGCTGGCAAGAAGGCTGCTAAGTAATTAGCCTGCTGCACTAATAACAAAGGCCCGCGAGTTTTAAATCCTCGCGGGCCTTTGTGCTTTTTGACTTTTGAGTTTTAGCTGCCTACGTTAATCTGCGGCACCAACCCGGCTTCGGCCAGTTCTGCTGCGCGAATAACCGCCCGCGCCTTGTTCTGCGTTTCCTGCCATTCGGCATCCGGATTCGAGTCAGCCACAATACCGGCACCCGCCTGCACGTTAAGAATGCCATCTTTAATCACGGCCGTGCGGATGGCAATAGCCAGATCCATATCACCGCTAAAGCCTAAATAACCTACCGAACCGGCATACACACCGCGCTTTACCGGTTCCAGCTCGTCGATGATCTCCATGGCGCGCACTTTCGGCGCACCCGATACGGTACCGGCCGGGAACGTGGCTTTGAGCACATCCATGGCACTCAGATTGGGCTGTAGATCGCCTTCAACATTAGAGACGATGTGCATCACATGCGAATAGCGCTCGATGACCATGCGGTCAGTGAGTTTGACGCTACCGGTTTTAGCCACGCGACCCACATCATTACGACCCAGATCGAGTAGTTGTGTGTGTTCGGCACACTCTTTCTCATCAGCCAACAGATCAGCCGCCAGGGCCGCATCTGCTTCTGGCGTCGCACCGCGTGGGCGTGTGCCCGCAATCGGACGCAAGGTAATCTTTGGCGCCTGGCCTTCGGCCTCATTCTCCAAGCGCACCAGAATTTCCGGCGACGAGCCGACCACGTGGAAATCGCCCGCATCCACATAAAACATATAAGGCGATGGATTCAATGCGCGTAGCGTGCGATACAAGGATAGCGGGTGCGCATGAAAAGGCTTTTGCATGCGTTGCGACAGCACCACCTGCATGACATCACCTTCGGTGATGTAGTCCTTGGCCTTGAGCACTGCGGCCTTAAAGGCGGCTTCCCCAAACATGGATACGGGCGCTTGCGTATCCACCTTAGCCGAACCAACCTCTGGCGCTTCGGCCGGGGCATGCAAACGTTGCTGTAAACCTTCCAGCAATTCACGCGCGCTCTCGAAGGCATTGGCCTGTGTTGGATCTGCGTAATGCACCAGCGAAAGCTTGCCCGAGAGGTTATCAACAATGGCAAGCGTTTCGACCAGCATCAATAGAATGTCAGGCGTGACGAGCGGATCAGGATGGCTGTTCTTCGCCAAACGCGGTTCGATATAACGTACGGTGTCATAACCAAACACACCGACCAGACCACCGCAGAAACGTGGCAGGTGCGGCTGATGCGGCACCTTGAAGCTGGCCTGATAGGCAGCGATATCATCGAGCGGGTTAACCGATGCTTTTGACTCAACAACCTGACCGTTGTGAACACGCGTCAGCTCATGGCCACGCACGCTCAGTCGGGTATTGGCCGGCAATCCGATGAAGGAGTAACGACCAAAACGCTCACCGCCCTGCACCGATTCAAACAAAAAGGTATACGGGGCATTCGCCAGTTTGAGATAAAGCGACAGCGGTGTTTCCAGATCGGCCAGCGTTTCCAAGGTGACCGGAATGCGGTTATAGCCTTCCGCTGCCAGGCGCTGGAAGGCAGCAGCTGCGCCAGGATCAGTAACGCAAAGCGGATGATGAGCGTGCGAGGTATTCATAGGTCTTCTCGGTATGTCCGCTTAGTGTGCCTTGGTTAAAAGGATGCGTGCAAGCTCATCCAGCCCGCATACCAATGCATCACAATCTTCTGTCTTGATCGGATAGCCTTCGGCGTATCCGTAGGTAACGCCCACTGCCGCACACCCGGCAGCCTGCGCTGCCTGAATGTCGTTGCCCGAATCACCGACGTGGATGTTATGCGGCAGCGAAACACTCATTTCAGTGCACGCCAAAATAATGGGGTCCGGCGCCGGTTTTTTGTTCGGGGTCGAATCGCCACCAATCACCGCCTGGAAGTACGTGGCAAGACCAGTAGCTTCCAGCAAAGGCACCGTAAATTTCACTGGCTTATTCGTTACCACGGCCATCGGGTAACCCGCCGCTTGCAACGCAGACAAACCTTCCTTTACACCGGGATAGACCTTGGCATGTTTGCCATTAACACGGGTGTAGTGCTTCAGGTATGCCGCCAGCCCTTGTTCAAACAATGTGTCACTAGGCGCTGCACCGCTTGCATCATCCGTTAAGCAACGGCGCACCAGCGTATTGGTACCGCGACCAATAAAACGGCCAATTTCTTCTACGGAACGATCCGGTAGCTCAAGCTCTGCCAACATGGCATTACAGGCTTGATGCAGATCCAGCACGGTATCGACCAACGTGCCATCCAGATCAATCGTGAGACTGCGCGCTGTTTCCAGCGCCTCTGGCAATGCCATGATTACGCCTTAGTCAATTGCTCACGCATCGCCGCAATGGTCGCTGCGTAATCTGCCGTATTGAAAATCGCAGAACCAGCGACGAAGGTATCAGCACCGGCGCGCGCCACTTCGGCAATGTTGTCGATCTTGATACCGCCATCAATTTCCAGTTTGATCGGACGGCCGGTTTGCGCGGTATAGGCATCAATCTTGGCGCGTACGGCTTTGAGCTTATCGAGCGTGGCCGGAATAAATGCTTGGCCACCAAAACCCGGGTTCACTGACATCAGCAATACGAGATCCAGACGATCCATCACCCAATCCAAACATTCAATTGGCGTACCCGGATTGAGCACCAGCCCAGCCTTACAACCGGCCGAACGGATCAGCGCCAACGAGCGATCGACATGCGCCGACGCTTCCGGGTGAAAGCTGATCCAATCCGCGCCCGCTTTAGCGAAGGACTCGATCAGGCTATCTACCGGCGACACCATGAGATGCACATCAATCGGTGCTTTTGTATGTGGGCGGATCGCCTCGCACACCATCGGCCCGATGGTGAGGTTGGGCACGTAATGGTTATCCATCACGTCAAAGTGAATCCAGTCGGCCCCCGCCGCGATGACATTACGCACCTCTTCGCCCAGACGGGCAAAGTCGGCAGAAAGAATGCTGGGCGCGATTGTGTACATGGCAGGCACTTTCAGAAAACGTATCAGTTAGCTTCGGTAATCGGCGTTGATTTTGACGTACTCGTAAGACAGGTCACAGGTCCACACCGTAGCCTGGGCATTGCCACGCGCCAGGTCGATACGTACCGTAATTTCGGCATCAGCCATAATGGCCGCGCCCTGATCTTCAGTATACGTAGCAGCACGACCACCACGTTCTGCCACCAGCGTTTCACCCGCCTGGCTGGCAAGCCAGACGCGGATGTTATCGACATCCAGATCAGCAATACCGGCATAACCAATGGCGGCGAGAATACGCCCCAGGTTCGGATCGGAAGCGAAGAAGGCTGTTTTAACCAGCGGCGAATGGCCAACGGCATAAGCAACGGCACGGCACTCTTCTCGCGTTTTGCCGCCGCTGACTGCCACGGTAATCAACTTGGTCGCGCCTTCACCATCACGCACGATGGCTTGCGCCAGTTCCTGCGCCAAGGCCGTAAAGGCGGCCACGAATTCAGCCCAGCCCGCTTCTTCACCTGTCGTAAATTGCACACCGGATTGACCGGTCGCAATCGCGACAAAGGAATCATTGGTAGATGTATCACCATCGACCGTAATGGCGTTGAATGATTCATCGGCAACAGTTTTAAGGGTTGCCGCGAGCAGCGCAGGCGCCACGCCGGCGTCCGTACCCATAAAACCCAGCATGGTGGCCATATTCGGCTTGATCATGCCAGCGCCTTTGGAGATGCCTGTGAGCGTGATGGTTTTACCCACAACGGCTATCTGACGCGACGCAGCCTTGGCCACGGTGTCCGTGGTCATGATGGCATGCGCAGCGGCATGCCAGTTGTTAGCGGCCAGATCGTTAATGGCTGCAGGCAAGCCTGCCACCAGCTTATCCACCGGCAGCGGCTCCAGAATCACACCCGTTGAGAACGGCAGAATCTGGCTGGCATTAACTTTCAGTAGCGTAGCCAGTTCGTTACAAGTCTTATTCGATGCAGCCAGGCCTTGCTCACCCGTTCCCGCATTGGCGATACCGGTGTTGATGACCAACGCACGGATATCGGCATTGGCATGCGCTGCCAGATGGGCACGACACACTTGCACTGGCGCTGCGCAAAAACGGTTTTGCGTAAACACGCCTGCAACGCTAGCGTCTGCGTCCACCGCAATCACCGTCAGATCTTTACGATCTTTCTTGCGAATACCGGCAGCAGCCACACCCAGACGAATGCCCGCAACAGGATGCAATGCCTCAGGTACTGGGGTCTGGTAATTAACAGGCATTACTCAGCTCTTCCGTGGCAGAACTTGAACTTGTAACCAGAACCGCAAGGGCACGGGGCGTTACGATTAATGGTCTCTGGGTCATAGGTGTTGCCTTCCTGATCCTCAAACACGCCAGGTTCGATGTGCTTGTATTCCAGATTGGTCGGCGCTGCGGCTTCTGCTGCAGCGGCGGCCTCCGCTTCAATCTCTTCTGTGGTGCCAATACGCACAGTCATCAGCACGCGCGAGACTTCCCGGCGTACCGCGCTGAGCAGGTGGTCGAAGAGTTCGAAAGCTTCGCGCTTGTATTCCTGCTTCGGATCTTTCTGCGCATAACCACGCAGATGAATCCCCTGACGCAGATGATCCAGCGCCGACAGGTGTTCACGCCAGTGCGAATCCAGGCTTTGCAACATCACACTGCGTTCGAAGCCACTAAAGCCTTCTTCGCCCACCTGCGCCACTTTGGCGGCATACACTTCGTCAGCTGCTGCAATCAGGCGCGCCAGCAAGGCTTCATCATCCAGCGCATCCGCGCCCTGGGCGATTTCGGCAAGAGGTACACGTAATAGGTATTCGGCTTCCAGCAGGTTCTCCAGACCAGGCAGATCCCATTGCTCGTCAATAGAACCTGCTGGCACATAAGTGCGGAACACTTCTTCAAGCAGGCCGTGACGCAGGGCTGTCATCGTGGCGCTGATCTCTGCGGTTTCCAGCAGCTCATTACGCTGCGTGTAAATCACGCGACGTTGATCGTTGGCCACGTTATCGTATTCGAGCAGTTGTTTGCGAATGTCGAAGTTACGACCTTCTACCTTGCGCTGTGCCGATTCCAAGGAACGCGTCACGATGGCGTGCTCAATCGGTTCGCCTTCCGGCATCTTCAGGCGATCCATAATGGATTTGATGCGATCACCGGCAAAGATACGCAATAGCGAATCATCAAGCGACAGGAAGAAGCGCGAACTACCGGCATCACCCTGGCGGCCGGCCCGGCCACGCAGCTGGTTATCGATACGACGCGATTCGTGACGCTCTGAGCCGATGATATGCAAACCACCGGCAGCGATGACGGCGTCGTGCACCTTCTGCCATTCGGCACGTAGGGCAGCGATCTTCTTTTCCTTATCAGATGCCGATAATGATTCGTCTGCCTTGATGGCATCAACGTCTTTACCAATATTGCCGCCCAGCACGATATCGGTACCACGACCGGCCATATTGGTAGCAATAGTGATGACACCCGGCTTACCGGCCTGCGCAACAATTTCTGCTTCGCGTTCGTGTTGCTTGGCGTTGAGCACCTGGTGCGCCAGCTTTTCACGTGTCAGCAATGCAGACAGCAACTCCGAGTTTTCAATCGACGTGGTGCCCACAAGAATCGGGCGACCCGCTTCATGCTGTTTGCGAATATCCAGCACGATGGCGTTGAACTTTTCGTGCTCGGTACGATAGATCTGATCCTGCTGATCCTTGCGAACTGCTGGGCGATGCGTCGGAATGACTACGGTTTCCAGCCCGTAAATCTGCTGGAATTCGTAGGCTTCGGTATCAGCCGTGCCCGTCATGCCGGACAGCTTGCCGTACATACGGAAGTAGTTCTGGAAGGTAATTGCAGCCAGCGTCTGATTCTCATGCTGAATGGCCACACCTTCTTTGGCTTCAACGGCCTGATGCAGACCATCCGACCAGCGACGACCGCTCATCAAACGGCCGGTGAATTCATCCACGATCACCACTTCGTCGTTCTGCACGACGTAATGCTGATCCAGATGGAAGAGGTTGTTGGCACGCAAGGCCGTGGTCAGGTGATGCATCAGCAGAATGTTGCTAGCTTCGTACAGACTATGACCTTCGGCCAGCAAACCGGCTTGCACCAGAATGCGCTCGGCACTTTCGTGACCTTCTTCCGTCAGTAGAATCTGATTGGCTTTTTCATCCACCCAGAAATCACCCGGGCCGTCTTCTTCCTGACAACGCGTAAGCTGCGGCGCCAGAGCATTCATACGGACATACAGCTCAGTATGGTCTTCTGCCTGACCGGAAATAATCAGCGGCGTACGCGCTTCATCGATCAGAATGGAGTCGACTTCATCGACGATGGCGTAATGCAGTTTGCGCTGCACACGATCCTGCACGTCATAGACCATGTTGTCGCGCAGATAATCAAAACCGAATTCATTGTTGGTACCGTAGGTAATGTCGCTGGCGTAGGCTTCACGCTTTTCAACCGAACTCATTTGCGACAGGTTGCAGCCTACAGTCAGGCCTAACCAGCGGTGCAACTGCCCCATCCACTCCGCATCGCGACGCGCCAGATAATCATTCACAGTGACGACGTGTACGCCATTACCGGCGAGCGCATTCAGGTAGGCTGGCAGCGTAGACACCAGGGTTTTACCTTCACCGGTGCGCATTTCGGCGATCTTGCCGTAATGCAGGACCATGCCGCCCACCAGCTGCACATCAAAGTGGCGCATACCCAGCACGCGTTTACTGGCTTCACGAACTACAGCAAAGGCTTCTGGCAGCAGGGTATCCAGCGTTTCGCCGCCGGCCAGGCGGGTGCGGAATTCAGCGGTTTTGGCTTGCAGCGCCTCGTCTGAGAGGGCTTCCATCGCCGGCTCATGCGCGTTAATGCGCTCCACCTGTTTGCGATAGGTTTTGAGCAGTCGGTCGTTACGGCTACCGATGAGCGATTTGAGCAGGCCAGAAATCATGAGAAGGTTCCAAAAAATGTCCTCGCGATTTTACCATGCTGCACCTGCTCCGGCCGCGCCATATAGGCCTACAAGCCAGCTTCGGCTCAATAACCCGGCACATGCCCCGAGCCCGGCGCTCATCGACTACGAAAAACGTCGAAAATCGCACCAGACTCGATCCATATGCCGCCCCGCATCGCTTCTGGTTTATCAGTTCCGAAACCCCTGGCGGTCTAGGCATGTCGTGATTCAAAGGTTAGCCCGATTTACGACGTTTTTCGTAGTCGATGAGGGCGCCTTTGATCACGACATAGCCCACCCTAAAACTGACAAGAACCTAGGATTCGGCTAACCTGTACAGATGTATCCAACCCGCAGCAACTCTCGAAAACGTAGCTTCCGCGCCCTATCTGATGTTCTGGAATACGGCGGGGCAGCGTACAGCCAGGAGGCTGCTACGGCAACCCTGGGCGGGTTAATGCAGCATGCCCGCACCTTGCAAACCTTGCAGGATGCTTTAGCGAAAACGCTACCGCCAGCCATGAGCAAAAGCTGCCGGGTCGCCAATTTAAATGGGGATACGGTCAGCGTGCTGTGCAATCACCCGAGTCTGGGTGCCCGTTTACGCCAGATGGGACCCAGCCTGATCAATGCCTGGCGGCAAGTGGGCTTTGCCTGTAGTGCGTTAGAAGTAAGGATTCGCCCCGGGTTGCCGGAAGACAAAGAAGTGGTGCCGTTTCACCGCGACCCGTTATCGTCTGCCGCTGCCGAGGCCTTGAGTACTCTGGAAAAAGAAATCAGTGATGAAGGCCTCAAGGCCGCGCTGGCACGTTTACGCCAATCTGCAAAAACAAATTAAGCGCTCGATTAGGTTGTTAAGGCGTAGGCCTGCTGCATCCAGCGGGTAACACCTTCTGGCGCCTCGACCGGCGGCACAAAGGAAACGATCTCGTAAGACTCTGCATCGGCCAAAACAGCGCGTGCCAGCTTGTTATTCAGATCATGGCCGGACTTGTGGGCGGTAAATTCACCAATGATCGGATGACCGATCAAATACAGATCGCCGATCGCATCCAGCACTTTGTGCTTCACAAATTCGTCGTTGTAGCGCAAGCCATCGGCATTCAGAATACGGTATTCATCCAGCACCACGGCATTTTCCAGGCCGCCACCAAGGGCAAGGCCGTTTTCACGCAGAAATTCGACTTCCTGGGTGAAACCGAAGGTACGGGCACGGGCGATATCGCGCGTGTAACCCTGATCGGCAAAATCAAAACTGACCTGCTGACCGGTTCGATCAATCGCAGGGTGATTAAAGACGATCGAGAAATTTAACTTGAAACCATCGTAAGGCGTCAGGCTGGCAACCTTGTCGCCTTCACGCACTTCAACAGGTTTCTTGATGCGCAGAAAACGCTTAGGCGCATTCTGCTCACTAATACCAGCCGACTGGATCAGGAAAACGAATGGTGACGAAGAACCATCGAGAATAGGCACTTCGGCCGCATCCAGATCAATCCAGACGTTATCAATACCCAAACCGCACAGCGCCGACATGAGATGCTCTACCGTACCGATGCGGACACCATCCACATCCAGACAGGAGCACATGCGGGTATCGCCCACAGTCAAGGCGCTGGCCTTGATGTCGACCGGGCTTTCCAGATCAACGCGGCGGAACATGATGCCGGTATCAGGGGCGGCCGGACGTAGCGTCAGCGTGACTTTTTTACCCGAATGCAAACCCACGCCACTGGCGCGGATAACGGATTTAACAGTGCGCTGGCACAACATCTGAGACATATCACTTCCTGATGCGGACACGATTCCCGGGCAAATTGCCTAAACGGCAAGCACCCTTTTAAAACAGGGCCGGAGCCCTCGCCTGGTGAATTCTATCACAGACGGGGGCTCCTCCCGAACGGAGGCAAAACAATTACTGCTTATACTTCAACCAGTTAACCAAGTTTTGCAGCGCCTGCGCAGGGCGCTGCAACGGAATCAGTTTGTCTGGCGTTAGAACTGAACGATCAGTCTGCCTGCTTACGCAGGAAGGCTGGGATGTCGTAGTGATCAACACCCTGTGAAACAAAGGCTTCTACCTTCAGGTTGCTGGTAGCAGGTGCTGCAGCGCCCTGACGTGCCGAACGCATGCCCGGTGGCAGATCGTACTGGCTAAAGTCACCAAATGGTGTGGCATCGCCGGTACCCGTTGCACGCAGCGGCTCGATGACGGTCAAGGTTTCGCGGGTAGTCTTCACGCCACGTGCCTTAACGTCTTCCAGACCGGTAGCCACAACGGTAACGCGCATCTGATCGCCCATGCTTTCGTCAAACACAGCACCAAAGATGATTTCAGCTTCGTCCGAAACGTGGTCACCAATGGTGGCCATGACTTCGTTGACTTCACGCATCTTGAGCGACTTGGAAGCCGTAATGTTCACCAGCACACCCTTGGCACCCGACAGTTCAACACCTTCCAGCAACGGGCAAGCAACGGCCTGCTCTGCGGCCAGACGGGCACGATCCATACCTTCGGCAGCGGCCGAACCCATCATGGCACGACCCATAGCGCCCATCACGGTGCGAACATCTTCGAAGTCGACGTTGACTAGGCCCTTCAGCGTAATGATTTCAGCGATACCACCTACGGCGTTACGCAGCACGTCATCAGCTGCCTTGAAGCAGGCTTCCATTTCAGCATCGTCACCCAGCACGTCCATCAGGCGGTCATTCAAAATAACGATCAGCGAATCAACGTGTTGCTCCAACTCGGCGATACCGGCTTCGGCCGCCTTCATACGCTTGCCTTCGAACATGAATGGCTTAGTCACCACGGCAACGCTGAGGATGCCGAGTTCACGAGCCACTTCTGCCACGATCGGTGCTGCACCGGTACCCGTACCGCCACCCATACCGGCAGTGATGAATACCATGTGTGCGCCACGTAGGCACTCTTTGATGTGCTCACGTTGCTCTTCGGCAGCAGCACGACCTGCGGCAGGCTTAGCGCCCGCACCCAAACCCGAACCACCCAGTTGCATGCGATGCCCGGCCAGGCTGTTGTTCAGCGCTTGCGCATCGGTATTAGCGGCGATGAACTGCACACCATGCACGTTTTCACGAATCATGTGGTCGATGGCATTGCCACCTGCACCACCCACGCCGATCACTTTAATGATCGTGCCGTTTTCTTCTTTCTCGATAATCTCAAACATAACTGCCTCCGTTAAAAACTTTAAAACTGATAAGTGGAAACTACAGGTACTGCCTTTGCTGCTATTTCAATTGCGTACTGCGCATACGCAATCAGAAATTCTTCTCAAACCATGCACGCATGGATCCGAACACATCCTTCACACCGCCTTGTTTCTCGCGCACCTGCTGGCCACGCTTGCGCTGGTTGTAGGCTTCGAGGATGAGGCCGAAAGCCGTTGCATAACGCGGCGACTTGATCACATCAACGAGTGGGCCGCTGTACTTGGGCTCGCCCAGACGTACCGGCATGTGGAAAATTTCTTCACCCAGCTCGATCATGCCGGGCATGGCTGCAGAGCCGCCGGTCAACACGATGCCGGATGACAATACGTTCTCGTAACCCGAGCGACGCAGTTCGGCCTGAACGATTTCGAACAATTCTTCGACGCGCGGCTGAATCACATCGGCCAATGCACGGCGCGACAGCTTGCGGCTTGGACGATCATCGACCCCAGCCACTTCGATCACTTCTTCCGGATTGGCCAGATCAGCCAGTGCACAACCCGAACGGCGCTTGATGTCTTCGGCATCACGCGTTGGCGTACGGAGTGCCATAGCGATATCGTTGGTCACCTGGTTACCGGCGATTGGAATTACCGCCGTATGACGGATCGCACCCTGTGCCCAGACGGCGATATCCGTTGTGCCACCGCCGATGTCAATCAGGCAGACGCCCAAATCTTTTTCATCTTCGGAGAGCACGGCATAGCTGGATGCCAGCGGTTGCAGCACCAGATCATTCACATCCAGACCGCAACGACGCACGCATTTGACAATATTCTGGGCTGCAGAAATAGCGCCGGTAACAATGTGCACCTTCACTTCCAGGCGCATACCGCTCATACCGATCGGTTCGCGGATGCCATCCTGGCCATCAATCACAAATTCCTGGGTAAGGATGTGCAGAATTTCCTGTTCGGCCGGAATCGGCATGGCACGTGCCGTTTCGATCACGCGATCGATATCGCCCGGGCTAACCTCTTTATCCTTGATGGCGACCATGCCATTGGAGTTGAAGCTGCGGATGTGGCTGCCGGCGATACCGGTGTACACATCCTTAACCTTGCAGTCGGCCATCAGTTCAACTTCCTGAATAACCTTGGAGATCGCTTGCACGGTGTCTTCGATGTTAACGACGACACCGCGCGATAAGCCGCGCGCCTCCTGTGCGCCCACGCCAAGCACGTTCAAGCGGCCATCCTGTGCCACCTCAGCGACAACTGCAACAATCTTGGATGTACCAATGTCGAGGCCGACAATCAGTTCTTTAGTCTCTCTGCTCATGACTTGCCTTTACGGTCAGAAGGGATAGAAGCGGCTGCCGGTGCGGTTGGATACCGCACAGCCACACCGGCCGGATAACGGAGATCAACCACTACCGGCGCAGCCGGGCGATTGCTCACCAATTGGGGGTACAACGACACAAAAATATTCACTTGTTCATCAGCGCTATTGAGCGTGCGCTCGCGACCCAGCTCAACACGCGTGCCATTATCAAGACGCATACTCCATGACAGGCGCGGGCTCAAATCCAGCTGACGAATCGTGCGCCCGGTTGGCTGCAACAATGCGTTGTAGCGCACATAACGCTTCATGAGTTCACTGCCGGTATCCAGTGGACCATGCAGCACCGGAAGGCCCTGGCCTGCGCCATTCAGAGAGCTATCAGGCACTTCAAACACATCGCCATCCCGGTTAAGCCACTCGGAGCTTGTGCGTGTACCTTCATTCCCCCAGCGTGCCATCGGCACCTGTTCATCAATATTCAGCGCCAAGCTACCAAAGCCCTGGCGACGCACATCCGCGCGATATACCCATGGCTGCTGCTCGGCACCCTGGCGAATGGCTTTGAGATCTACGGTAAAGAAGTTGCCACCGATATATGGCGCGATACCGGCACGGATATCTTCTACCTGTACACGTTCCAGCGGCTTAGCCAGAACCACATCCCGCACCGGGAAGAACGGCATACGGATGACCATGAGCACACCTGTCACCAGGATGAGCAACAGCCCCAACCCCCAGAGGAGGTTAGCGAGTCGGTTCATCAGGTCGGGACGGTTCCAGATCATGATCGTCGCTTTCTTCAGGCGCCAGCCGGGTTGGCATCAAGACCGGCCATCGCAGCCACGGTCAATACCAGATGGTCATAATCGACACCAGCCGCCCGTGCCGCCATTGGCACCAGCGAGTGATCGGTCATGCCTGGCGCTGTGTTCGCTTCCAGCACATACGGTGCACCGGCACTGTCGAGCAGGAAGTCAATACGACCCCAGCCACGGCAACCCAGGGCTTCGAATGCTTCCACCGCCAGATCCTGCATGTGTTGCACCTGCGCCTCTGGTAGACCACATGGCACGTTGTATTGCGTGTCATCGCGGTTGTACTTGGCTTCGTAATCGTAAAACTCGGTTGCAGGGACAATGCGTACCGGCGGCAACGCCTGCAAGCCATTCGGCGTTTGCCAGACGGCCACAGTAAATTCGCCGCCGAGCAATGCGGTTTCAGCAATTACGGCCGAGTCATGGCGGCTCGCATCTTTCCAGGCCGGCATCAGATCGGCGAGCGTTTTCACCTTCGTCACACCTACGCTTGAGCCCTCATGCACCGGCTTCACAAACAGGGGCAGACCGAGCGCATCAATCACCGCCTGGGCATCCGAGTCGGCATCGATCAGGCGATACCCCGGCGTTGGCAAACCAGCCGCTTGCCAGACCAGCTTGGAGCGCCACTTATCCATGGCCAGGGCTGAAGCCAGTACACCGCTGCCGGTGTAAGGCAGACCGATCATTTCCAGAAAGCCCTGCAAGGTACCATTTTCACCAATGCCGCCATGCAGTGCGATAAATGCCCGGTTAAATCCGGCATGTTCAATCGCTGTGAGCGGCGTCTCTGCCGGATCAAACGCATGCGCATCCACACCCTGGCGTTGCAAAGCCGCCAGCACACGGCTGCCGCTATTCAGCGACACTTCGCGCTCGGCAGAAGAACCGCCGAAAAGAACCGCTACCTTGCCGAGAGATTTGGGATCGATCGTGCCAGACATACGCTTAAGACCCTGAAGAAAGAGAGGTAGGCTGTGCGTCACCGACGATGCGCACTTCCCGGATAAGTTGTACCCCCGTGGCTTCGGCAACGCGTGCCTGCACAGTGGTAATGAGCGTTTCAATATCGTTAGCCGTCGCGGTGCCTGATGCGTTAACAATAAAGTTGGCGTGCATGGTGCTCACTTCAGCACCGCCAATGGCAAACCCTTTAAGGCCAGTTACTTCAATCAGACGCGCCGCAAAATCACCCGGCGGGTTACGGAATACCGATCCGGCATTCGGCCAACGCAAGGGCTGGCTGGCGACCCGCTTTTCCAGCAAGGTTTTGATGCTGTCACGCGCCATCGATTGCGCCATCATCGGGAATCGGAACCATGCGCCGGCAAACACCTCTCCGGCTGCATCCGTATTCAATGCGGCGACATGCCGATAGCCGATGTCATAGGCCTGCGGCAAACGGACATGGCGAACACCCGCACGATCGATCGTGCAGACCTTTTCAACAAAGGACCAGGTCTCGGCACCGTAACAACCGGCATTCATGGCCAGCGCGCCGCCGATGGTGCCCGGAATGCCCGCCAGAAAAGCAGCATCACAACCGAGGTTGGCAGCAAAGCGTGCCACTTTAGGGCTGGCCACACCGGCTTCTGCATAGATCAGGGGCGATGTAGTGTTTGATTGCGCTGCCTCAACATGCAATTCGTTGAGTGCCGCATGTAAAAAAACAATCGTGCCGTTGTAACCATCATCACGCACCAGCAGGTTACTACCGAGACCCACAAACAGCACCGGCTCATCGGCAGGCAGGCTTGCCAGCATTGCCGCCAGATCATCCAGATCCGCTGGCACATAAGTGCGACGTGCCACGCCACCTGCCCGCCATGACACATGCTTGGCCATGGAGACGTGTTCAGCCCACTGGCCACGCAAGGCGGGCAGCGCTGGGTTGAAGTGACGTGGCTCATTCATCATCATTGTTCTGCAACCGCACCAACAGTTTCAAATAGTTTGCTGGCCGTACCACCGATAGAACCGGCGCCCATAGTCAGCAAGACATCACCATCCTGCAAGGTATCCAGCAACGCTGTCGGCAGATCGGCCACCGACTCAACGAATTGCGGCTCGATCTTGCCGATGACTCGAATTGCACGCGTCAGCGCGCGGCCATCAGCAGCCACCACGGGCGCTTCACCGGCAGCATAGACTTCAGTCAACAGCAGCACATCGACAGTACCCAGCACCTGGACGAAATCTTCAAAACAATCACGCGTACGCGAATAGCGATGCGGCTGGAATGCAAGCACCAGACGGCGCTCTGGGAATGCGCCGCGGGCAGCAGCAAGCGTCGCCACCATCTCGACCGGGTGATGGCCGTAATCATCAATAACGGTAACCGCACCACCTTTCGGCAACGGCAGTTCTCCATAACGCTGGAAGCGACGGCCTACACCGCGGAATTCACCCAACGCCTTGATAATTGATTCATCAGAAGCACCCACCTCAGTCGCGACAGCAATTGCCGCCAAAGCATTTTGTACGTAATGCACACCCGGTAGATTCAAGGTAATCGGCAGACGCGATACCGAACCATTTCTACGTACAGCCGTGAAGTGCATGCGACCGTTGTCCGCCCGGACATCTTCTGCACGGATATTGGCCTGCTCATTCAAACCGTAACGCACGATCTGCTTGGTCACCTGCGGAATGATTTCATTCACGTTCGGATCATCCGTGCACAACACGGCGACGCCGTAAAACGGCAAGCGTTCGAGGAAATCAACAAAGGCCTGCTTCAGCTTACCGAAATCATGACCATAGGTTTCCATATGGTCGGCATCGATATTGGTCACCACCGAAATCACCGGCGATAGACGCAGGAAGGAGGCATCCGACTCATCGGCCTCGGCCACTAGGAAGTCACCCTTGCCCAGCCGTGCATTAGCGCCGGCCGCATTTAAACGGCCACCGATCACGAAGGTGGGGTCAAAACCGCCCTCACCCAGAATCGACGCAATCAGGCTGGTAGTCGTTGTCTTGCCATGCGTGCCGGCAACAGCGATGCCTTGCTTGAGGCGCATCAGCTCTGCCAGCATCTGTGCGCGCGGCACAATCGGGATGCCCGCTTCACGTGCAGCGATCACTTCAGGGTTGTCTGCCTGCACAGCGGTGGAAACCACAATCGCATCCGCACCCACAATATTGGCTGCCTGATGGCCCAGTAGAATTTTTGCACCCAGCGCACTCAGGCGTTGCGTTGCTGCACCCGCCTGAAGATCCGAACCGCTGACCGTGTACCCGAGATTGAGCAACACTTCGGCAATACCGCTCATGCCCGAGCCGCCGATGCCGATGAAATGCAGATGATGGATCTTGTGTTTCATGCGGCAAGCTCCTCACAAATGGTGGCCACGGTTTGCGCCGCTTCTGGTCTGGCCAGGGCACGCGCTGCAGTCGCCTGTTGCAGCAATTGATCACGCGACTGCCGCAACAATTGCGCCAGGGTTTCAACCGTCAGATCGCGTTGGATGACGCAATGCCCGGCATTGCCGCGCACCAGAAACTCGGCATTCACGCGCTGATGGTCATCCACCGCATGCGGGAATGGCACCAGCACACTGGCTACACCTGCTGCAGCCAATTCCGCCACGGTTAGGGCACCTGCACGGCAAACCACCAGGTCCGCCCAGGTAAATGCAGCGGCCATGTCATTAATGAATGCCTGCACATCGGCATTGGCGTCGATAGCGGCATAGGCTGATTGCACGGGGACCAGATCACGTGGGCCAGTTTGATGACGAATCATCGGACGCTCGCTTGCCGCCAATTGCGCAACGGCCAGCGGGAGATTCTGATTAAGGGCCTGCGCACCCAGACTGCCGCCCACCACCAGCACATGAAGCGGTTCATTGCCCGGACGAGCAGAAAAACGCACTTCTGGCACAGGTAGCTGTGCAATATCTGCTCGCACCGGGTTCCCCACCCATTGACCCTCTGGTAACGTGTCTGGAAAACCTGTCAGTACACGGGTAGCGATACGGCTCAGCACTTTATTGGCCAAACCGGCCACTGCATTCTGTTCGTGCACCACCAGCGGCACACCCGCCAGACGTGCCATGACACCACCAGGGAATGTAATGTAACCGCCCATACCCAACACAACATTCGGCCGCACTTCTTTAATGACGCGATGCGCTGCCAGGCAGGCGCGCAGCAATGTGATGGGTAGCATCAGCTTACGCACGATGCCCTTGCCGCGTACGGCACCAAATTCGACCCAGGCGCACTCGTACCCTTGCGCAGGTACCAGCTTGGCTTCCATACCATTAGGATTACCCAACCAGACAATGCGCCACCCTTGCTGACGCAATACATCGGCCACTGCCAGTGCCGGGAAGATGTGGCCACCAGTGCCTCCGGCCATGACAAGTAGTGTCTTGTTCATGGTCGACGCCCCCGCATCATCTGACGGTTTTCCCAATCGATGCGCAACAGAATGGCAATGGCGACGCAATTCACCAGAATGCCCGAACCACCAAAGCTCATCATCGGCAGCGTCAGACCTTTGGTCGGCAGCAGTCCCATGTTCACGCCCATGTTGATGAAGCTCTGCACACCAATCCAGATGGCAATGCCCTGGGCTACAAGTGCGGCAAAGCAACGATCCAGTTTGATGCACTGCTTGCTTACCATGATGATGCGCTGAATGAGCAAACCGAACAGACCGATCACAACGATGACACCGACAAAGCCTAGCTCTTCGGCAATCACAGCCAACAGGAAGTCGGTATGCGCTTCCGGCAGATAAAAGAGTTTCTCGACGCTGCCGCCCAGCCCCACGCCAAAGAATTCACCACGGCCAAAGGCAATCAGCGAATGGGAGAGCTGATAACCGCGGCCTAGCGCATCTGCCCACGGATCCATAAAGCCGAAGATCCGGTCGCGACGATACGGCGACACGATAATCAGCACAGCAAAGGCCATGAGTAGCAGCAGAATCAGGATAGCGAACAACCGGGTCTTCATGCCGCCCAGGAATAGAATGCCGAATGCAATCGAGATAATCACCACAAAAGCGCCGAAGTCCGGCTCTTTCAGCAAGAGCGAACCCACCAGCACCATGGCTACAAACATCGGCAGAAATGCTTTTTTCAGGCTGTGCATCACGTTCATCTTGCGCACCGTAAAGTCTGCGGCATATAGCACTACGAATAGCTTCATCAACTCTGATGGCTGTAGATTCACGACGAACAGCGGCAACCAGCGGCGCGCACCATTCACATCACGCCCCAGACCAGGCACCAGCACTAGTGCCAGCAAAGCAATCCCGCCCACGAACAACCAGGGCGACCAACGCTGCCAGGTTTGAATCGGCACCTGAAACGCAGCGCCGGCAGCCATAAGGCCAATCATCAGAAAGATGGCGTGGCGGATCAGGAAGTAGTTCGGATTCCGACTGAAAATTCGACTACCTTCGGCAAATGCGATCGATGCGGAATACACCATCACCATGCCGATCAGCAGTAGCGCAAGCGCGCTCCATACCAATAGCGGGTCCACTTCCGATTGATCTTCGGGTGAATTGATAATACGCATCAGACGGTTCATGCCGCCCTCCCGTCTTTAACTGGCGCGCATGAGGTCAGCGTTTTCACCGTATCGATAAACACCTGCGCCCGTTCGGCGTAATTGCGGAACATATCCAGGCTGGCGCAAGCTGGTGACAACAACACGGTGTCACCCGGTTGCGACTGATCAGCCAACCAACGCGTGGCGGTCGGTAAATCAGCAAATCGCTCAACTGGCAGCGATTCAGGCATCACAGCAGCGATCGTGTCGGCATCCTTACCGATCAGTGCTACAGCACGTCCCGCACGTTCGACGGCTTGCGTGAGCGGCGAGAAGTCCTGCCCCTTGCCCTCACCGCCGAGCAGCAACGCGAGCTTATGTTGATGTTGCGCTGGGTCAAACAGACCATCTATCGCTGCTAACGTGGCGCCCACATTAGTGGCCTTGGAATCATCCACATAGCGCACACCATCCAGCGTGCTCACGAGCGATACACGATGTGGCAGGCTCTTGAACGACAGCACGCCGGGTAACAGATCGGCAGCCGACTTACCTACTGGCAGCACATGCGTGGCCAATGCCAGAGCCGCTTGTACATTTAAAGCATTGTGGCGACCTAGCAGCGGTAATTGATTCAGCCCAACAATTGCCGATTGGCCGCACATAATCTGTCCGTCTACCAAACCAAAATCCTGAGCACCGACTGGCGCATCATCACCAATGCTCTGGGCGTGTTGCTGATCCAGCCCATAGGCATCTGCCCAGATATCCGCACGATTCCAGATAGGGCTCGCACAATGTTCGTAAATGTGCGCCTTAGCCGCTGCATAACCTGCCATTGTGTAATGGCGGTCCAGATGATCTTCACTCAGATTGAGAATAATTGCCGCATCGCTGTGCATGTGGCTCGTCGCTTCGAGTTGAAAGCTCGACAGTTCAAGCACCCAGACTTGCGGCCACTTACCATGCACTGCGCGCGCCATGAAAGCATCCAGGGCCGATGGCGAAATATTGCCGCAAGCCACGGCATCAACCCCAGCCGTATTCAGCATATGCGCGGACAACGCCGTTGCGGTCGTTTTGCCGTTAGCGCCAGTGATGGCAATCACCTTGCTCTGCGGGCACTGCGCAGCGCGCGCCACCCTAAAGCAATCAATCTCGGACCAGACAGGGATATCACGTGCTTTGGCAGCACCGATCAGCGCATGATCAAAAGCCACCCCCGGCGACAACGCCAGCAAATCCACCTGGTTTAGACAACGATCGATCGCAGCGGCATCTAGAGTCGCGCCCTTGCAGCGCCACTCGGCACCAGTAACGGTAGCCAACAAACCATGAACGCCCGGTGGTTCTGCGCGGGTATCGACAAATGAAATCTGTGCCTGCTGCTGATGCAACCACTTGGCCATCGCCAGACCGGATTCGCCCAACCCAACGACCAGCACCCGGCGACCTTGAAGGTCTGCCGGTGTGGCTAGTGAAGAGATTGGTAGGCGAGTCACGATGAGTGTTCTTTATTGAATTAACGCAGCTTGAGCGTGGAAAGGCCGAGCAGCACGAGAACGATGGTGATAATCCAGAAACGCACGACCACCTGCGTTTCTTTCCAACCACCAAGTTCGTAGTGGTGATGCAGTGGTGCCATACGGAAGATGCGTTTGCCCTTGGTAGCTTTGAAGTAGCTCACCTGCATCATCACGGAGACGGTTTCGGCGACGAATACGCCACCCATGATGAAGAGCACGATTTCCTGACGCACGATCACGGCAGTAGTACCGAGCGCCGCGCCAATAGCCAGCGCACCGACATCGCCCATAAACACTTCGGCCGGATAAGCGTTAAACCAGAGGAAGCCCAGACCGGCACCCACCAGCGCGCCCAGCAACACACAAATTTCACCAGCCCCCGGCATGTAAGGCATGAACAGATACTTTGCGTAAACCGCGTTACCCGCCACATAGGCGAAGATCGTTAACGCGGCAGCTACCATGCAAGCTGGCATGATGGCCAAACCATCCAGACCATCCGTTAAATTGACTGCATTCGAGGTGCCGACGATCACCAGATACGTCAGCACGATGAAACCGCCTACGCCGAGTGGAATGGCCACATCTTTAAAGAAAGGTAGCATCAGCTGGAACTGCATCGGGGTATTGGCTGTCATGGCCAGAAACCCTGCCGCAGCCAGACCAATCACCGATTGCCAAAAGAACTTCCAGCGGCTGGCCAGACCCTTCGGGTCGCGATACACCACTTTGCGCCAATCGTCATACCAACCCACAGCACCTGTACCCAGCGTGACCAGCAACACGATCCACACATAACGGTTTTCCAGATCCCCCCAGAGCAAGGTCGAAAGACCGGTGGCAATCAGAATCAGGACGCCACCCATGGTCGGCGTGCCCGATTTCACCAGATGCGTTTGCGGACCATCGGTACGCACCGCCTGTCCGATCTTCTTAGCTGCCAGCCAGCGAATAACTGCCGGCCCTGCGACCCAGCAGATCACCAATGCCGTCAACGAGGCCAATACCGTGCGCAATGTCAGATATCCAAAGACATTGAAAGCACGCACGTCCTGCGCTAGCCATTCAAAAAGCCAAAGTAGCATCTTGTCGCCTTTACTCTTGTTCTACCAATGCATTCACCACGTTTTCCATCCGTGACGAACGCGAACCTTTAACCAGAACCACGGCATCACCACCGAGGTTGTTCTTTAACGTCTGCACCAACTCATCCTGAGAGGCGAAATGCCGTGCGTCGCCAGTAGCCGTTGTCTGATAGGCCTGCACGGCATGCGCCGACAGCGGACCCACGGCATAAAGCACGGCCACACCATGCCGGGCGGCATACGCACCCACTTCGGCGTGGAGCGCTTCGCTTTCTGCGCCAACTTCGCCCATATCCCCAATGACCAGAATGGCACGCAACGCTGCGCTACCCGAAGCCAGCACATCAATCGCTGCACGCATCGAGTCCGGATTGGCGTTATAGGTGTCATCAATAATCTGTGCGCCACCAATTGCCCGCTTGCGTTGCAGACGTCCTGCAACGCCACCGAAGCTTTCCAAAGCAGCAGCCATAGCGCGCACATCGAGTCCGGCAGCAAAGCCGGCGGCCATAGCCTGTGCCGCGTTGCTGGCATTGTGCGCACCCGTCAACGGCAAGCGCACCTGCACATCACCAACAGGCGTATGCATGCATAAGACCTGACCCTGCAAAGCCGTTTCTTTAATTTCGACAGCAAAGGATGGCGCAATCGCTAAAGCCTGCGCAGCCGACTGCACATGCGTACCCAGAACACGGCGATTGGACTGAATGCGTGCCAACCACTGGTCTGCATGCGGGTCATCTAGGTTAACGATTGCAGCACCGCCTTCCGGCAGCGCATCGAACAGGCGGCCCTTTTCTTCCGCCACGCCAACCAGCGAACCCATACCCGCCAGATGCGCACGTTGTGCATTGGTCACGATGGCAATAGATGGCTGCGCCAATTGCGCCAACGCAGCGATCTCGCCGGGATGACTCATGCCCAGTTCAATCACGGCGTAACGATGCTGCGGACCCAGACGCAATAGTGTTAGCGGTAACCCAATCTCGTTATTGAAATTGCCCAGCGTGCTGAGCACGGCATCTACACCAACCGCTGCGCTAAAGAGATGGCTAACGAGTTCTTTGGTGGTAGTTTTACCGTTTGAACCGGTGACTGCCACGACCGACAGGTTGTAACGCTGACGCCAGGCCTGACCCAGCGCACCTAACGCATGCCTTGTGTCATCACAAACAATTAACGGCCACCCATCCAGCGCGATGGATGACAACATCGGATGCCCGGCTTCAACAATCGCAGCAACAGCGCCCGCTTCACGAACTTCTTCCAGAAACTCGTGCGCATCGAATTGTTCGCCACGCAAGGCAACGAACAAATCGCCTGGCTGCAGGGAGCGCGTATCTGTAGAAACGCCCTGCACCATAATGCTGGCGGAAGCAGCAGGCAATGCGGCCGATAGCCAGTCTGTAACCAGCGACAGCGGCACGGCTTCTGCCAATCGAACGGAGCGCATGGGTTTCATCGCCATATCAGGCCTCCACCCCTGCTAGCTGATTTGTAGCCCAGGCAGCCAATGCAGTTTGGGCATGCACGGCATCATCAAAGGGGTACCGTTGCCCACGGACTTCCTGTTCCGTCTCATGACCCTTGCCCGCCAACAGCACCACGTCTTCAGCCGCGGCTTCGGCAATCACTTGCTGAATAGCCAGCGCACGATCTTCAATCACGCGAGCCTCAGGTGCGCCTACGGCAATTGCCTGCAGAATATCGGCAGCTGCTTCCCAGCGCGGATTATCCGATGATATGCAAACCACATCAGCACCCTCAGCGGCAGCACGACCCATTTCCGGGCGCTTACCCGGATCGCGATCACCACCACAACCAAACACACAGACGAGTTTCCCACCCCGCGCACGCGTTACATCACGCAGTGCGGCAAGAATGTTCGTCAATGCATCCGGCGTATGGGCATAGTCCACGACAACAAGCGGCGCATTATGCCCACCCAGGCAAGCCATACGGCCAGCCGGCGGTTGCAACTTACCTAATTCGACAACGATCTCTGCCGGCGCTAAACCCTGGGTAACCAGCACGGCCGCAACGGCCAACAGATTCGACAGGTTATGACGACCGATGATTGACGTTGCAAACGGCAGTCGCTCGCCACCAAACACCAACGTGGCACTCATACCTTGTGCCGTGGTCTGCACCGACTCTGCCCCTACCCAGGCCACACCCTTAGCCAGTGCCGCCGGACGTGCACTTAATCCATAACCCACCACGAGTTTTGCCGTTGTATTCGCAAACAGCGCCTGACCAAACGCATCGTCGTAATTAATAACGGCGGCACGCAACCCCTCCCATGCAAACAGCTTCGCCTTGGCGGCTGCATAAGCTTCCATGGTCTGGTGGTAATCCAGATGGTCTCGCGTCAGATTGGTGAATACAGCGCAATCAATCGCACTACCTGCCATACGTGCTTCTTCAATACCAATCGAACTGGCCTCAACGGCACAAGCCGTTGCACCATCTTCCACAAAATCGGCCAGGAGATGCGCATACTGGGCTGCGTCTGGCGTTGTAAATCCGGTTTCCACCATGGCATCCGGGTAGCCCGCGCCCAGCGTGCCAATCACAGCACAACGACCCGGCATGGTTTGCGCCAGCCATTGCGTCACCGTTGTTTTTCCATTGGTACCGGTAACGGCCAGCACGCGCATCTGTTGGCTAGGATTGCCGTATACCTGCTGAGCAATCGGACCCACCAGTGCATGCAAGCCATTCACCGCCACAACTGCTGCGCTACCGAACTCGGCTTCGCACAGCGGCAAGTCAGCTGCCCACAACACAGCACATGCACCGTTTGCCAAGGCATCACGCGCATACACAGCACGCGCACCAGATTCCGGCACTTCAGCCACAAAAAGATCGCCCGCACGCACGCTGCGGCTATCGGCGCACACGCCGGTAGGACGCAAGCCCTGGGATAACACCCAGCTCAGCACGTCTTCACGCGTGGAAAGCGGCATCATCAGTGCGCCCCTTTCTTTTTAGCGGGTGCCGATGGGGCAGCGGCCGGGGCAGGCGCTGGCGTTGAAGCCACTTTCAGTGCTGCCGGCGTCGAGTCTTTATCCTGCGGTACGCCCAGGGTACGCAAAGCACCACCCATCACTTCCGAAAACACCGGGCCGGCCACATCACCACCGTAGTGCGCACCCACCGGTTCATCGACCACCACACCGACGACTAGACGCGGATCCGAGATCGGGCCAATACCTACGAAAGAGGCCAGATATTTGTTCGCGTAACGGCCGCCAACCAACTTGTGCGCCGTGCCGGTCTTGCCGCCGACGCGGTAACCAGGTACAGCTGCCTTGTTAGCCGTGCCTTCCGGACTCACCACCATTTCCAGCATCAGGCGCACTTGTCGTGCAGTTTCTGGTGCGAACACCGGTTGTCCTGCGGCCTGAGCATTCGTCTTGAGCAGAGACAGCGGCACCGTGTCACCTTCGCGAGCAAACGCTGTATAGGCATGCGCCAGTTGCACTACCGTCACAGACACGCCGTGACCGTACGACATGGTTGCCTGTTCGATGGGTTTCCAGGTTTGCCAAGGGCGTAGACGACCACCCACTTCACCGGGGAATCCCAGGCCCAGCGGCTTGCCAAAACCCGCCTTGCTCATCATGGTCCACATGTCTTCATAGGAGAAGCCCAGAGCAATTTTGGCTGCACCAATATTCGACGACTTCTGAATGACTTGCGCCAGCGTTAATGCGCCATGCGGATGGGCATCGCTAATGGTGGCCGTACCAATGGTCATCTTGCCCGGCGCACAATTAATGATCGAATCAAACTTGTACTTGCCGCGATCCAGTGCCAATGCAGCCATAAATGGCTTCATAGTCGAACCAGGCTCAAAGCTGTCAGTCACTGCACGATTGCGCAACTGTCCGCCTGAAAGCTGTGAACGGTTGTTCGGGTTATATGTTGGCCAATTAGCCAGCGCCAGAATTTCGCCCGTTCTAATATCGGCAACAATCGCGCTACCACCTTTGGCATTGAATTTTTCTGCCGCATTACGCAGGGCGTTAAAGGCAATAAACTGGATCTTGGAATCAATCGCCAACTGGATGTCTTCACCATCCTGGGGTGGACGCTCCGAACCCACTTCTTCGACAATCTGGCCGCGACGGTCTTTAATCACAGTCCGCTCGCCATTGGCACCCACCAGGCGTGACTCGAACGCCAGCTCCACACCTTCCTGGCCACGATCATCCTTACCCGTAAAGCCCACCAGATGCGCGACCATATCGCCAGCTGGATAGAAACGGCTGTACTCACGATCCATCTGGATCCCAGGCAATTTCAGTGCAGCGATGCGCGCTGCAGCATCTGGCGATACCTGATGTTTCAGGTACACAAAACTCTTGTCACCATTGAGCTTCTTTTCGATCTGGCGTGGATCCATCTCAAGCAGATCACCCAGCATCTTGAGCTGGTCTTTATCCAGTTTGGCATCGGCAGTTGCCCATACAGCACGCATCGGCGTGGATTGCGCCAGCATGTCGCCATGACGATCGAGAATCTTGCCGCGCGATGCAGGAATATCGAGCACGCGACGGTAACGGGCATCCCCACGCTCTTGCAAGAAGTCCTCATTGATCAACTGCAGGTAGAAAGCACGACCCACCAGCGCCAGGAGTGCCCCAAAAATAACCGCAGACACCAAATGAATACGCCAGCTCGCGAGCTGGTCCTTTAGCACCGGGCTTTCGGTAAAGCGATGATCCTTCCGGCTCATTGCCCACCTCCCAGCTTCTGCACTTTCTTCATATCCGGCGGTTGCATGCCGAGTTTTTCACGTGCAATTTTTTCAATACGCGTATGCGCAGCCCAGGAAGACATTTCGAGCTGGAGCTGGCCAAACTCGACCTCCAGATTGTTTGTACGATCCCGTTCCTGCTCCAGTGCCTGCAGGCGCTTGCGTGCCTGATGCTGGCTGGTGATGACACCAATGGCCGACACCAGCACCACAACGATCAGGAGGAGATTGAGCCGACGCATCGTTAAGCCGCCAGCTTTTCTGCAATGCGCATGATGGCACTGCGCGAACGCGGGTTAGCCGCTACTTCGGCTGGCGTCGCCTTCACGGGCTTACCGATCACCGCCAGTTTAGGCTTGGGCAATTGTGCGGCGGTCAGCGGCACACCCTTAGGCGGCTCCGCCGGATTTGCGCCCGCCTGCATAAAGCGCTTAACCACGCGATCTTCCAGCGAATGGAAACTGATCACGACCAGGCGACCGCCCGGCTTGAGCAAATCCATCGCCTGCGGCAACGTTAGCGCCAGCTGGCCGAGCTCTTGATTGAGATAAATCCGTACAGCCTGGAAGGTGCGCGTCGCCGCATCCTGGCCGGGCTCACGGGTGCGCACGCACGAACGTACGAGCGCTGCAAGCTCCCCTGTTGTGGTGATAGGACGCTCGGCCCGAGCAACCACAATCTTCTTTGCAATCGAGACAGCAAACCGTTCTTCGCCATAGTCCTTAATTACCTCCGCCAAAGTTTTTTCATCGACTGCTGCCAACCAGGCTGCAGCAGTTTGTCCACGAGTGGTATCCATGCGCATATCGAGCGGCGCATCAAACCGGAAAGAAAATCCACGCGATGCCGTATCCAGTTGCGGTGACGACAAACCAAGATCGAATAGCACACCATCGACCTGCGTGATCCCAGCTTGCGCTGCGGCATCCGCCATACCAGCAAATGCGGTATGTGCCAGCGTGAATCGCGGATCGTTCAACAAGGCGCCTGCGGCAATTGCCTGCGGGTCGCGATCAAGCGACAGCAAGCGGCCTTGCGGACCGAGTTGCGACAGAATTTTTCTGGAATGGCCGCCACGACCAAACGTGGCATCGATATAGCAGCCGTCCGGGCGAATCGCTAACGCCTCAATAGCCTCATCAAGCAATACGGTCTGATGAAATTCGGACATCGGGCTTGCTAATTCTGCGGCGGCGAAGGAGACACTGGGGGCGCGAGGCTGCGGGCTACTCACCTCGACGCGGGTTATCACAGTGCGAAGTCCTCAAAGCCGGCCGGTGGCTCGGCAGATTGCAGCACCTCGACGGCAGCTGCATTTTGAGCTTGCCAACCGGCATCACTCCACAATTCAAAGTGCGAACCCAGACCCACCATCCACACCTTGCGTTCTAAACCGGCAAACTCTCGCAGCTCCGGTGCAATTAGCAGGCGACCCGCCGAATCCATCGCTTCTTCACGCGCATTACCAATCAACACACGCTTCAGCGCCGCCGAACGCGTATCAAAACTTGGCGCTTTCAGAATACGGTCTCGAATCGGTGTCCAGGCCGACTCAGGGTAGAGCAGCAGGCACTTGTGCGGATGCGCGGTCAGAATCAGACCGCCAGCCTCCGGGCTTACGTCACGTCCGGCCAACACAGACGACAGCGGCTCCCGGTGGCGCGCCGGAATGGCAAGCCGACCTTTGGCATCAAGCGTCAGAGCGATAGCACCTTGAAAGGACATGACCGTTTTTCAAAAATTGAAGGGGTGCGGATCAGCGGTTTCCCACTTTTCCCCACTTTTTTCCACTTTAGAGAACAAAAATAACTAGGTCAAGGCCTTTTTTCAGATTTTTCCTAATGACAACAAGGGGTTAGCGCACTTTTTAGAGACGGTGGCGCAGAAAAATATCCATATAAATCAAGGAGCCAAAATCGGCACTTAAAGTAGCTACTGAAGAAAACTCACAAAGTTATCCACAAAAATATTTTTACGGCAGCCCAATAAAAAATCGCTACCCCGGTGACGGCGTAGCGATTCACTAATCATGCAGAATTTAGTTGGAAAGTCGCCCGATAAGCCGGGTTCTGTGCACAACCGAGCGTACCCGGCTGCGTGGCAGCCATTCCTCTAGGCGATCCGTTGCCGGAGCGCTCAAGCAACCTACCCGAAAGCGACGCGAGCCACGCCATGCTTCCCTATTTGGTCTTGCTCCGGATGGGGTTTACCGTGCCGTCCGACGTTGACCCCGGACGCGGTGAGCTCTTACCTCACCCTTTCACCCTTACCTGGCGTCTGACGCCATCGGCGGTTTGCTTTCTGTTGCCAGCAATAATGAGACGGGACGAACCGGACTCAGACACTCATCATTACTGCCCACTGCTTCCAGTGGGACTTTCCGTCACCTCACGGTGCCCGGCCGTTAGCCGGCATCCTGCTCTATGGAGCCCGGACTTTCCTCCCCGCACCTGACGGTACGCAGCGACTGCCTGGGCGACTTCCCGCGCCTATTATACGGTGCCGACAAAAGACCAGGGCAGCGTATTACCGGCTTCGAGTGGCACCAGCGTATCGCCATTGATGTACGGATACCCGCTCGGCACCGTCAACGGCACACGCCGCAACACCACCTTGCGCTCATTGACCGGCAGCCCGTAGAAGGCCGGGCCATGCAGGCTAGCAAAGCCTTCGAGCTTATCCAGCGCACCTGCGGCATCAAAAGCAGTGGCATACATTTCCATGGCTTCGCCCGCGGTATAACAACCGGCGCAACCGCAGGCGGCTTCTTTAGTCAGCTTGGCATGCGGTGCCGAATCCGTCCCCAGGAAAAACTGTGACGAGCCCGATGTGGCCGCTTCGACCAGCGCTTCGCGATGCGTTTCGCGCTTCAGTACCGGCAGGCAGTAATAGTGTGGACGCACGCCGCCTTGAAAAATCGCATTACGGTTATAAAGCAGATGATGCGCCGTAATGGTTGCACCAACACCTTGGCCCGCACCGCGCACAAAGGCTGCGGCATCCGCCGTAGTGATGTGCTCGAACACTACACGCAGATCCGGAAACTTATGCAACAGTGGTTTGAGCACCTGTTCGATGAACACGGCCTCACGATCAAACAGATCAATAGCACCGTCGGTCACTTCACCATGTACCAGCAGCGGTATGCCCTGTGCTGCCATTTCGGCCAATGCAGGATAAGTCTTCTCGATGGCCGTTACACCGGCATCCGAATTGGTGGTTGCACCCGCCGGATAGAGCTTCACAGCCTTCACAAAACCCGATGCTTTGGCTTTAGCAATTTCTTCCGGCGATGTCGTATCCGTCAGATACAGGGTCATCAGCGGTTCAAACGTAGAGCCTGCAGGACGCGCCGCGCGAATACGATCTCGATAAGCCTGTGCTGCCTCAACGGTGGTCACCGGTGGCCGCAGATTCGGCATGATGATCGCCCGCGCAAACTGATGCGCGACATGCGGCACCGTTACTGCCAGCGCAGCGTCATCCCGCAGATGGATATGCCAATCATCGGGTTGGCGAAGAACGAATTCATTAATCACAGCAGTCACGGCAACATCCTTGAGCTAAATCATCAATGCGTTCATTTTACGCGCGCCGCAGCCCTCGCGGGCAATCAGTCTTTGAGTGCCAACGCCCGCTGATAGAGCATATCTTTAGGCGCACCCGTAAGCTGCTGGGCAATCTGCGCCACCTGCTTGGTCGGCAACCCGGCGGCTACCAGCGTCTGGACGACTTTCTCCGCTGCCTCGTCAAGCCCCGTTGCAACCTCTTTCTGCACGGCTGACGGAAAGACTACCAGCACAAACTCGCCGCGCGCGTGATTCGTATCGCTTTCCAACCAGGCCACTGCCCCACCCAAAGGCAAGCGCACAGACTGCTCAAATACCTTGGTCAGTTCCCGGCCAATCAGTATTTCGCGTTCAGCGCCAAAGGCTTCGGCTAAAGCGGCCAAGGTCTCATCAATACGGTGTGGCGCTTCATAAAACACGAGCGCCAGATCATCGCGTGCACGCGACTTCCAGTCTGCCAACACCCGTAAACGTTCTTGGTTTTTAGTTGGCAGGAACCCCGCAAAAATCCAGCCGCCACCGGTATGTGTCAAACCGGCAATTGACAGCGCCGCTGCCGCGGCACAAGCGCCCGGCACGGCTACAATCGGCCAACCCTCCGCGCGCAAGGCGGCGACGACGCGACCGCCGGGGTCTGAAATCGCCGGCGTGCCTGCATCGCTCACCAATGCGACAGACTGCCCCGCCGCCAGATGCGCCGCAATTTTCTGGGCGGCGCGTTGCTCATGATGTTCGTCCGCCACCAGCATCGACGCACCGCTCCCGACATGGCGCAGCAAAGCCGCCGTGCGCCGCGTATCTTCGGCCGCTACGATAGCTACCTCACGCAAAATCCTTGCCGCCCGCGGCGTTAAATCTTCCAGATTGCCAATAGGGGTTGCCACCACATAAAAAGTGGCCGTGCTGTTTTCTGGCGCTTGCGTTAGAGTAGCCATTGCGGTTAGATAAATCGTCTTGATTGAAGATGCGGATGCCACACCAAGATACCACGCTCACGCCCAAGCAAGTGGCCGGCAATGCGGCCGAAGATCTCGCCTGCACCTATCTGGAACGTGCCGGCCTGCGTATTCTGGTGCGCAACTACCGGGTAAGAGGCGGCGAAATCGACTGCATTGCGCTCGATGGCAACACCCTGGTATTTGTTGAAGTACGACTCAGGCGAAACACGCGCTTCGGTGGCGCCGCTGCCAGCATCGACACTCGCAAACAACAACGCATTATTCATGCGGCACGCTGTTATCTCATGCGTTACCCCAAACAAGCCGAGCGCCCCTGTCGTTTTGACTGCGTGCTGCTGGACAATCTGGACACAAACCAACCGGAGTGGATTAAAGATGCCTTTCAAGCAGATTAACCACGTTTGCAACCTAGCGACAAAACGCATCACCAGCGGCGTCCTGTGTGCGCTGCTGCTATGCCAACCAGCACTTGCTACGGATCCGGTACCTGTAGCTAGGGAAGCACAGGCCAAATCGGGGCAAGCCACGCTGCTGATCCAATCCTCCCCGCTTGCCGGCAGCCAATTTCATGAATTGCCGGATGTCGTTTCACAAATCCGCGTTGGCGATGCACTCACACTAAAGCGAGACCCGGCCAATCCGCACGACAGCAATGCCATTCAGGTGTTATGGCATGAACACTTACTCGGCTTTGTCCCACGTCGCGAAAACAAAGCCGTGGCCCGCGCCATGGACCGGGGAGACCTGCTGGTTGTTAGGGTTGTCGCATTGCGCCCCGATGAGTCACCCTGGCGGCGACTCCGTTTTGAAATCAGCGTCCGGCTTTCTGATTAAAACACTGGCCATTAAGGCTGCACGCGGCCCATGTTAAGATCGGGGCAACTTTTCATGGCTTACTGGTCAGTCAATTACGGAGCAGCCTCATGGATTTGCAAGCCCGCGTAAAACGTCATTTCGAAGATAGTGCTCAAACCAAACTGCGTGCCGCAGAAACGTTAAGCGCACCGGTTGCTACAGCCATCGACACGATGGTGGAAGCGCTTATTGCCGGCGGCAAGATTTTGGCCTGTGGCAACGGCGGCTCGGCTGGAGATGCCCAGCACTTTGCTGCCGAGCTGGTTGGTCGTTTCGAGCGCGAACGGCAGGAGTTAGCTGCTATTGCACTGACCACGGACACCTCGATTCTCACCGCCATTGCCAATGACTACGCCTACGATGTCGTGTTTTCCAAACAGGTTCGTGCGCTCGGCCACCCGGGCGATGTGCTGCTGGCCATTTCAACCTCAGGCAATTCGAAGAACGTCATTGAGGCGATTAAGTCTGCCCACGAACACGACATGAAAGTCATCGCGCTCACCGGCAAAGGCGGCGGCCAAATTGGCGAGATGCTGCGCGACGGCGACGTCCACCTCTGTGCGCCCGCAGATCGTACAGCGCGTACGCAAGAAACGCACCTGACCATTATTCACGCCCTGTGCGATGGCATTGATGTCTCGCTGCTCGGAGAAGATGAATGAAGCTGAATGCCAAACGCACCATTGTCACGGCCGTTGCCGCGATCTGCATCTCGACGCAACTCACCGCCTGTATAGAAACGGCCATCATCGGTGCTGTGGCTGCCAGCGCCATTGTGCTGTCTGACCGTCGCCCATTTACTGTTTACTCCAGGGATGCATGGATTGATGTTCAAGCCGCAACACCGCTAGGAGAGATTGGCCCAGTCGCAACGACGCATATCATTGCAAATGCCTTCAATGGCCGTGTCTTACTCACTGGTGAAGTCGCTACTGAAGCCGACAAACAAAAAGCGACAGATGCCGTTAAAACCATTTCAGGCGTTAAAGGCGTTGATAATCAACTGACTGTTGGGCCAATTACATCGCTGGATGTACGCAACAACGATAGCTTCATCACCTCTAAAGTGAAAAGTCGTCTGATTGGCGATAACCCGGAGCTCGCCAATGCCTTCAAAATCATCACAGAAAATGGTGTTGTTTACGTCTTGGGCATCCTGACGCAGAGCGAACTGGAGCGTGGTGTTGAAATCACCCGTACCACTGCCGGTGTGCAGCGTGTGGTGAAGACGTCTCTGATCACCATCATCAAGGAACCTCAGGCTCAGGCGCTGGATCAAGCTGCTCAGGAAGATGCTAACAAAACACAAGGCACCGTAACCCCATTGCCTAGCGGCAATCAGCAGCCCACCACGCAAGGCATCAACTAAACACCTTGCAGTAGTTTAGCCTCGGCAGCCGCCATCGCATTCGGGCTGCCGAGAAGCACGACCACATCTCCTTCTTGTAGCCGCGTTTCCGGCCCCGGTTCCAGACCGCGAATGCCGTGCCGGCGAATGGCGCTTACTTCTATATCCTGCAACGCCAGTTCGGCTAGGCTCAGCCCGATGCCAAAAGCTCCCGATTCGATCAGCACAGAAGACATTCGTGCCGACTCGGCATCTGTTTCTTCCGTTGAGTCAGACATGCCTTTAAAGAAACCACGGAGTAGTCGATAGCGCGCATTACGGGCATCTCGTGCACGCCGCATCACGCGATTGATAGGCACGCCCATTAGCAACAACGCATGCGAGCCCAGCATCAAACTGGCTTCTTGTGCATCTGGCACCACTTCTGCAGCGCCCGCCGCCACCAGGCGTGGTAGCTCACGTTCATCTTCGGTACGCACCAGCACCGGCAAATCTGGTCGTAGCTCCCGGCAATAATGCAGCACTTTTTCTGCCAGCGGCGTATCGGCAAAAGTTATCACCACCACACTCGCCCGCTTAACACCCGCCGCAATCAGATTCTCACGCCGACCGGCATCACCAAACATCACCGATTCGCCACCCTTTTCTGCGGCGCGCACTCGCTCCGGATCCAGATCCAACGCCACATAACTGATGTTTTCCTGCGCCAGGATACGCGCCAACGATTGGCCGCTACGCCCGAAGCCACAAAGCACCGCATGCTTCTGGGTCGCAATCGAGGCGGCTGCCAGCTGCGTCAGCTGCATGGATCGCGCCAGCCACTCTCCGGCCGAGAAGCGAATCACAATCCGGTCGCACCAATGCACAATAATCGGCGCCAACATCATCGAAATGAGGAGCGCTGCCAGCACCACCTGAATAATTGGGCGCGGCGCCAGCTTTGCCGCAGCAATTTCTGTCAGCAACACAAAGCCAAATTCACCGCCCGCTGCCAGCCAGAGCGCCGAGCGTAAGCCCGTAGATTGGCTACCGCCAAATGCACGGGACAGGCCATAAACAATAGCGGCCTTCACCAGCAGCACCCCCACAATTAATACCAAGACCAGCCAGAACTGATTCCAGATCACCGTCGGGTTAAGCATCATGCCGATGGTGACAAAGAATAGCCCCATCAGCACATCACGGAACGGCTTGATGTCCTCTTCAACCTGGTGCCGGTACTCTGTTTCGGAAATCAGCATCCCCGCCACAAATGCCCCCAGCGCCAACGATAGTCCGGCTTCTTCCGTGACATACGCCAGCCCCAGCGTTACCAGCAGCACATTCAGCACAAATAGCTCTGAGGATTTACCCCGCGCCACAATATGGAACCAGCGGCGCATCCACTTCTGCCCCAGGAAAAGCACCACACCAAGTACCACCGTGGCTTTAATCAAGGCGACACCAACCTCCACCGCCATATCCGCTGCGGGCTGACCCAAGGCCGGAATGACGATCAGCAAAGGCACCACAATCAGATCCTGCGCCAGCAGAACGCCCATCACTTCACGGCCATGCGGCGCCTGCAACTCGCGGCGCTCAACCAGGAGTTTGGATAACACCGCCGTCGAAGACATGGCCACCGCCCCACCCAGCGCCAACCCCGGCTGCCAGGAAAGTCCGGCCAGCATCGCAAATCCGGTGACGACACTCATCGTCACCAGCACCTGCGCCATCCCGAAGCCGAACACCGTCTTGCGCATCGTAAACAGACGCGCCACCGAAAACTCCAGCCCGATCGAAAACATCAGAAAGACAACGCCGAACTCGGCTAGGGTATTGGCCGCCTTCACGTTTTTCAGCAACGACAGCGCGTGCGGACCAATTAATAGCCCAACCAGCAGATAGCCGAACATCGGCGGCATATTTACCCGGCGCACCAGAATCACCCCGAAAACCGAAGCGGCAAGCAGCATCAGGACTAAAGACAGGGTGGACATAGCGATCGATAGGTCATTCGCACCGGATCGGTGCTATTGGTTTGTTATACTCGAACTCAATCATACCTCTGCCGCAACCCATGTCTGCACACCCATCCGCTGACGCTGTAAATAATTTTGCCAAACCAGACGCCACCAGGATTCTGGATCTGGCGCGTGGCGTTTTGCAAACGGAAGCTGAAGCGCTTCTGGAGCTAGCGCCACGACTGGGTGACGCTTTCGTTGCCGCTGTGAGATTACTACTCGCCACCGAAGGTCGCGTCATCGTCTCCGGCATGGGCAAATCCGGACACATCGCCCGCAAAATGGCGGCCACCTTTGCTTCTACCGGCACACCGTCTCATTTTGTGCACCCGGCCGAAGCCAGCCATGGCGATCTGGGCATGATTACCGGCGCTGATGTTTTTCTGGCGCTCTCCTACTCGGGCGAATCCGAAGAGTTACTCAATATTCTCCCCGTGTTGCGCCGTCGCGGCACGCAAGTGATCGCCCTCACTGGCAACCCGCAATCCACCTTGGCCAAAGAAGCTGATGTGGCGCTGGATGGCAGCGTTGCCCGCGAAGCCTGCCCTCATAACCTCGCACCAACCACCAGCACCACCGCTGCTCTCGCGCTGGGTGATGCTCTGGCGGTTGCTTTGCTGGAAGCCCGCGGGTTTAGTGCAGAAGACTTTGCCCTCTCGCACCCCGGTGGCGCTCTGGGGCGGCGACTGCTCACGCATGTGCGCGATGTCATGCACGCCAAAGGTGATTTACCCTGCGTTGGGCCAGACAGCTCACTGGCCGATGCCGTACTGGCCATCTCTCGCGGCTCGCTGGGCATGACGGTTATTTGCGACCCACAGAATCACGTACTCGGTATCTTTACCGATGGCGATTTGCGTCGTGCCTTTGGCAAGCAATTGAATCTGCAGCAAGTAAAAGTGAGCGAGGTTATGACGCCCGCCCCCAAAACCATTCGCGCCGATAAGCTTGCCGTCGAAGCCGTGGCGCTCATGGAAAAACATCGCATCAACCAGCTCATCGTCATTGATGATCAAGGCGCCCTAGCCGGTGCACTCAACATGCACGATCTGTTCAAAGCCAAGGTTGTCTGATGTCAGCCCTGAAAAATCTGAAATTCATGGCTTTCGATGTCGATGGCGTCATGACCGATGGCACCCTGACTTACTTGCCTGATGGCAGCGAAACTAAAACCTTCTACACCCTGGATGGTGCCGGTATCCGCATGCTGCAAAAGTCGGGCATCGTTGTCGGCTGGATTACAGGACGTTCATCTCCAGCAGTCGAGCATCGCGCCAAGAATCTGGGCATCACCCATCTGGCCCAAGGCGTGAGCGATAAACACAAGGTCTTTAGCACCTGGCTGCAGGAGGCTGGACTAGATTATTCTCAAGCCGGATTCATGGGAGATGACCTCATTGATCTGGCCGTCATGAAGGCCTGCGTCTTTTCAGCCGCGCCCGCCAACGCCGTGAGCATCGTGAAACAGACGGCCGATCTGGTGACCGTAGAAAACGGTGGCCGCGGTGCTGTACGCACTGTCTGCGAACACATACTTCAGGCGCAAGACAAACTCAACGATTTTATGAACAGCGGCATTCACTAAGCATGTTCAACCGTACACCAGGCGCAGTTGTCCAGCCCGTACTCCGTGACATCGTCACGGCTGCCTACCCCATCGGGTTAATGACGCTCCTCGCTGCACTATCTTACTGGCTGAACATTGTCGCCACCGCAGAACCCGTCGATATCGGTGGCCGTTTTCGTCACGACCCGGATACGATTGTCAGAAATTTTGATGGTGTCAGCTACGACCAGGTAGGCAATCGCAAAGCGGGCTTAAAGGGCGTAGAACTCCGACACTTTCCTGATGATGAAAGCAGCGTCATACAGAAGCCTTTTCTGCGCCGTTTTTCTACAAGCGCCGAAGCATCAACCGTTAATGCCAACCAGGCTGTCATCAATAGCGATGGCTCCGAAGTGGACCTGACCGGCGAGGTTAAAGCCGTGCGTCCGGCACAAGGTGGCAAACCGGCACTCACCCTGACCGCACCCCACATGCATGTGATGGTCGATGAAGAGCGCGCCCGCACGCCCGGTTTTGCCCGTGTACAGCAAGGTAGCTCTTGGATTAGCGGCACCGGCTTCGAAGCGGATAACGTCACGCAGACTTTCAGCTTCCATAGCAACGTCACTGGCAGCTATAAACGCTAATGCCTAGAATGCCCCGACTCCGCTGGTCACTGGCCATTGTGCTTTCGTCGCTCCTTGCCAGCCCGGTGCTGGCCGACAAATCTGATAGCAGCAAGCCGATGGACTTCCGTTCCAATAGTGCCAACATGGACGAATACCGGAAGCTTTACAACTACATCGGCCAGGTACGCATGACCCAGGGTTCACGCCTCCTCACGGCTGACAAAGTGGCTATCAAACAAGATGCCGCCGGCTTCAGCAAAAGTGTGGCTACCGGCTCCGCCAAAACACTGGCTTACGTAAAACAACGTGAGAATGATGGCAAAGGCTGGATGGAGGGCTGGGCAGAACGCATCGAATATGATGACCGCACCGACAAGTTTATCTTCTTTGACCAGGCACGCATCAAAACCTCAACCGATGACGCCAAGGGCGAAGTGATCATTTACGACAACGTGACTGAGCGTTATCAGATCCTCGCCAAGGGCCAGCCGATTCCGGAAACAGGTAAAGCACTGCCAGCACAGCCTGCACCCGCACCGCACCCACCTAAACCCACGGGCGGCACTCAGGCACCTAGCAAAGCGACACTGCCAAGCACTATGGCGCCGGCCATCAGCAACGCGCCGGATGGCCGTGCAAAAGCGGTCATCAGCCCGGGCAAATAAACCTTCGCAACAACTCAGTCGCGATAGCGCCAGGTTAATCTGCGGCGATCCACTTCGGCAATAATTTCCTGTAGCGCCTGCTCGACGCGTGCCGCCGGACCGGCAACACCTAATTCCAGATGCCGGCGAATACCTTCTTCCGTGAGCGATGGCAGCGAGAACAAACGCAGATTCGGGTAACTCGCGACGATACGTTCCATCAGATCCAGCAAGGCGCTTTCATACGCGCCATCACCTGTTAGCAGAATAGCCCGATCTACATCCGGCTCACGATTGAAGTAAGCGCTGTAATAACGATCCAGCACCCATTCGAGCATCGGATGCGCCATTTGCGGAAAGCCCGGCACAAAGTAATGCTGATGCATCATGAAACCGGGAATGCGATTGAACGGATTCGGAATAATTTCAGAGCCCACTGGAAACGTGCCCAGCAATAAGCGCTGCGGCGTCACCTCTTCCGCGGCAAAGCGTGCACGAATCTCCCGTTCGGCATCTGAATGAAGCACCAGCCGTACGCCGAAGGCCTCTGCAGCAGCCTGGCGAGTATGGTCATCCGGCGTGTTGCCAATACCGCCGAACGAAAAGACCACGTCTTCCGCGGCACGCGTTCGTTGGAACACCGAAGCAAGGCGCGCACGATCATCGCCCAGATATTCCACCCAGGAGAGGCGCAAACCACGCTGCGCCATCACACCGGCTAGCCAGGTGAAGTGTTTGTCCGATCTTTTGCCCGAAAGGATCTCATCACCAATAATCACAGCGCCAAATGTTGGCATGCGCATTTCACTCATCGCAACCTGCTCCCCGTAACAATGACTTCACCTTCGACGACCTCGCCCGCACCATCGCTCTGGCCCCGCGACAGACTCAACAACTCCAGTGCCGCCACAGCAAACATGAGCGCGGTGAACGATGCCGCAAAAAAACCGAGGATCGGAATATGTGCCATTAAAGCCCCCACGCCACCAATCACAAACAAGCTACCGCGATAACGGCGGCGCAAGGTCCGCATCTCCGTGTCATCCGCATGACTCGTCAACGCATCAAAACTCAGCGTGCGTGCATTGAACCAGGCCAACCAGCCTACCGGCAGCACAAAAGCCAACCCTGGCACCAGCCATAGCGGTAAGGTGACTAACCAACCAAAGAGATAAACCACCGTAGCAGAACCACTTACCCACGCAGATTGTAGTAACCGATCCGATCCATGGCGACGCACTTGCGGATACGCGGATTTCCCCAGCCAATCCACCAGGCGGCTCACAATCACCAAACCGGAAAACAGCGCCGCACAGCCATAACTGATTGCAAAGATCATCAGCCAGGCGGCAACCCAGGAAAAAATCTCGGCCACGCCAGTCCAACCGATGCTGCTTAACCATGTTGCGGGTGACATCAGTAGAAACTGGGCCGACAACGGCTGTAGCGCAGTAGCCAACAGCACCACAAAGACCACCACGGCCACCAGCACGGGCATCATCAGCAACTTCCAGAGTGCAGGATTCCGCACCGAAGCCAGACTACGCCAGAACACCCGTGTCACAAAAATCAGATCCAAAATAACCCCCTACGATGCATGACCCAGCTGCTGCCAGGCTTTTTCCAGACGCTTTACCGAAATCGGCAGCGGTGTTTTTAATTCCTGCGCATACAGGCTAACCCGTAACTCTTCCAGTTGCCAGCGAAACTGATTGAGGCGCTCATCCTGCACACCGGCTCGCGCCAGATCCCGTGCCCGACGTTCATAAGACTGCCACAACCGTGACCAATCCGCGAGGGATGCCTCATCGCGTGCTTGCGCGGGCAAGCCCCCACTCTTCAAGCGATCTAACCGTACCGTGTGCGCTTTGAGATAACGCGGCACGTGCTGCAGTTGATCACGGCCAATCTCGCGAACAAATGAGGGGCTAATCAATCGGTCAAGATGTGCTTCAATATCGCTCACTGCCTTGGGCCAGGCTTTAGCCGTTAACAGCTTTTTACGCACTGCCGTCCACTCATCCAGAATACTGCGCACCAAACGGGACAATTCCTGAATCAATAATCCAAAGCGCTCCCGCCCCCGTCGCGCTGCTTCAGCAAAGGCTTCTGCATTACGCGGCCAATCTTTATCCGACTCCGGCAAACAGGCTTGCGCCAGCGCACACCATACAATCTGCTGCGCTAACTCTGCGGCATCACCCAACGGCATATAACGCATGCCGAGTTCGCTATCCTTACGCAGCTGTTTGTCGAAACCTTTAAACGGCTCGTGCAGTGTAATGGCAAATAATCGCAATAGCCCCTGGCGATGAATCTCTCGCGCCGCCTCCGGCGAATCAAAGACGCTTATAGATACCGACTCCCCATCATCATGCAATGCGGGATAGCCAAATAGAGTCTGGCCACCAACCGTCAGCTCCATCAATTCGGGCAGCTGACCGAATGTCCAGCTTGTGATGCCAGCGGTCTCCACCGGTACGCTAGCCGTAGCCGCTCCGGACACCACAACGTCTTTGGCCTTTTGTACCACTGTCTGCGCTGCTGCTTGAGCCGACTGACTAAAGGCTTCCCGCGCCTCCTGCGCCCATCGCGTACGCAAATCAGTCAGACTACGCGACTGATCACGCTGCCGCCCATCACCATCCACCAGCCGGAAGTTCATCTGCAAGTGCGCGGGCAGCGATTCGGGTGCAAACGCGTCCGGCGTTAATGTCCAACCACGTGCGTTGAGACCCCGTTCAAACAGAATGTGATGAATCAGCGCGGCCAATAAACCGGTAGGTGCCTTATCTGAGCCCGCTTCACGCATAGCCAGTTGTGCTGCAATGAATTCATCGGCAAACGCCGGCAACGGCACCAGCTTACTGCGATAGCGTTGCGGTAGATTCTTAAGCAGCTGCAATACCTTATCGCGCAGCAACCCAGGCACCAACCATTCGCAAGCTTCTGAAGGGATACGATTCAAATGAGCCAAAGGCAAGCTCAGCGTCACGCCATCATCATTCGCACCAGGCGCAAAGTGATAGGACAAATCGTAACGCACGCCGTTGATCAACGTTTCCGGTGGGAAGTTATCCGTCGTCACGCCACCCGCCTCATGACGCATCAAGTCATCACGGTTCAGATACAACAACTTCGGATTGGCCTTCTCTGCTTCACGACGCCAGGCATCAAAGCCGGCACCATTCACCACGTCAACCGGAATCCGCGCATCGTAAAAGGCTTCAATGAGTGCATCATCGACCAGCACATCCTGGCGGCGCTGCTTATGTTCAAGCTGCTCAATGTCTTCAATCAGTTTCTGATTGTGTTGATAAAAGGGCCAGCGATTCACCCAGGCCTGATCAATCTCTCCGGCCACCAGGCCTTCGCGGATAAAAATCTCGCGCGATGCGGCCACATCCAGCGGGCCATAATGCACGCGTCGTTTTGCCTGTAGGGTCAGGCCGTGCAATGTCGTGCGCTCAAAGGCCACGACCTGCATGGCTTTCTTTTCCCAATGGGGCTCGCTATAGCTACGCCGGATCAGATGTTCGCCAATCTGTTCGATCCACTCAGGGTTTACCCGAGCGACACAGCGCGCGAACAAACGCGACGTCTCGGCTAACTCGGCAGCCACAATCCACTTACCTGCCTTCTTCTGCAAATAAGAGCCCGGATGAACGACAAAACGGATGCCGCGCGCACCGAGGTAATCGCCCTTCTCTTCCGACTTGCAGCCGATGTTGCCAAGCAGCCCCGTCAGCAAAGCCCGGTGAATCTGTTCATAGGTTGCTGGTGCCGTGTTGAACTTCGAGCCCAGCTCACCAGCCAATGTATGCAACTGCCCGTGGATATCGCGCCACTCACGCAAGCGCAATATCGACAGAAAGTTTTTCTGGCATAGCTGCGTCAGCTTGCGCGAGGAGTTGTGCTTCATCGCCTCGTTATACCAGGCCCAGAGTTTGAGCCACGCCATAAATTCGGACTGCTCTTCTGCTCCAAACATCATGCGTCGATGCGCTTCATCGGCCGCCTGCTGTTGCTCCGGCGGACGCTGCCGTGGATCCTGCGCACCCAGGGCGCTGGCAATAATCATTAACTCGGTCATACAATGGTTTTCGCGTGCGGCCAGCACCATGCGCCCAAGACGCGGATCCAGCGGTAGCCGCGCCAGATCTCGTCCAACCGCAGTGAGCCTTTGCTGCGCATCGACAGCCCCCAGCTCCTGCAAGAGCAGCAAACCGTCACGAATGGCTTTGTCTGGTGGCGGCTCGATAAAGGGAAACGCTGTTACATCACCGAGCTTCAGATCCAGCATGCGCAGAATCACGCTGGCCAGCGATGAGCGCAGAATCTCCGGATCGGTAAACTCATCGCGCGATTCAAAATCCAATTCGTCGTAAAGACGAATACAGATGCCTTCAGCCACACGGCCGCAACGACCGGCACGTTGCCGTGCCGCTGCGCGAGAAATCTTTTCGATCTGCAGCTGTTCTACTTTGCTGCGATAGGAATAGCGTTTAACGCGTGCCAGACCGGCATCCACCACATAGCGGATACCTGGCACCGTGAGCGATGTCTCGGCCACATTGGTTGCCAGAACCACGCGGCGCCCACTATGCCCACGGAACACACGATCCTGCTCTTCCGCCGATAAACGGGAGTACAGAGGCAGAATCTCGGTATGCGGTGGATGGTGCTTTCGTAGCACTTCGGCCGCATCGCGAATCTCGCGTTCGCCAGGCAAAAATACCAACACATCACCTGAGCCACAGCGGGAAAGCTCATCAACCGCATCACTAATCGCTTCGTAAAGCCGATCTTCATCGGCCTCACGCGCTTCACGGCTGGTCTTCGCAAGCTCGCGTGACGTCACTGCACCCAGCTTTGCTTCAACCTTCTGTTCGCGGGGATCTTCAATAGGGCGCCACCGCACCTCTACCGGATACAGGCGGCCGGAGACTTCAATCACCGGCGCCGGTTTTCCATGCATCGTGAAGTGCTTTGAAAACCGTTCGGCATCAATCGTCGCCGAGGTAATAATCACCTTAAGATCCGACCGCTTATGTAACAAGCGTTTGAGATAGCCCAACAGAAAATCGATATTCAGGCTGCGTTCGTGGGCTTCATCGATAATGATCGTGTCGTAGGCTTTGAGCAGCGGGTCATGCTGCGATTCGGCCAGCAAAATGCCATCCGTCATCAGCTTGATCAGCGAATCCGGTGATGTCCGATCCTGAAAGCGGATCTTGACGCCCACGCCTTCGCCGATCCGAGTATCCAATTCTTCTGCCACCCGTCGTGCCACAGAGCGCGCCGCCAGCCGCCTTGGCTGTGTATGCCCGATCAAACCCTGCACGCCTCGCCCCAGCTCTAGGCAGATTTTGGGCAACTGGGTGGTTTTGCCCGAGCCTGTTTCGCCACAGACAATGAGCACCGGGTTGACAGCAATGGCTGCAGCAATCTCCTCCTTACGGCCGCTGACGGGTAGGTCTTCCGGAAAACGGATCTTTCCCGCCATGCTGGCCAATCGTGCCTCTCGAGCGGCAATTAGCGCAGCTATTTTTGGGGAAGTTTTCGCAGAAGAAGCGCCTCTCATAGCCTGCATTTTACCGGCCGCACCGGGTCGAATGCGGTAAAATGCATCGCAATATTTCCAATACTAGTGACACCATCGTGAGCCACGCAAAATCTCCCGCTACGCCAACACCACCCGCCTCCAACTTTCTGGTGCAGGTGGTCGAGCAGGCATTAGCAGATGGCAAATACGCGACACGTCACTGGTCAGGCAAACCGGGGCCTGCGGCCCAGCAAAAAGCAGGTGCACTAGACCCTGCCGCCATCCGCACACGGTTTCCGCCAGAGCCTAATGGTTACCTGCACTTTGGCCACGCCAAATCGATTGCTCTTAACTTCGGTTTGGCTGAACGTTTTGGTGGCGCCTGTCATATGCGCTTCGATGACACCAACCCGGCCAAAGAAGAACAGGAATACGTCGATTCGATCATCGAATCGGTTGAATGGTTGGGATACGGCTGGCAATTCCAGAATGAAACCAACCTGTACTTCGCCTCGGATTACTTTGACTGGCTCTACGCGTTTGCCGAAAAGCTCATCGAGGCAGGCCATGCCTATGTCGATGAACAAAGCGCAGATGAGATTCGCCTGAATCGCGGCACGCTCACACAGCCCGGCACCAACTCGCCCTGGCGTGATCGCCCGGCTGCAGAGAGCCTGGATCTATTCCGCCGCATGAAGGCAGGCGAATTCGGCGATGGCAGCCTGGTACTGCGCCTCAAGATTGATATGTCCTCCGGCAACATCAATCTGCGCGACCCCCTAGCCTATCGCATCCGCCATGCCCATCATCACCGTACGGGCGATACCTGGTGCATCTACCCGCTGTACGACTTTACGCACGGCGTATCGGATAGTCTGGAAAACATCACCCACTCCATCTGCACGCTGGAATTCGAATCACATCGTCCGCTTTACGACTGGCTTAACGAACGTCTGGCCGAACTGGGTTGTCTCAACACCCCATTGCCACAACAATACGAATTTTCCCGCCTCAATCTCACCTACGTGGTGCTATCGAAGCGCAAGCTCATCCAGCTGGTAGAAGAAGCTCACGTACAGGGTTGGGACGATCCACGTATGCCGACACTGGTAGGCGCCCGTCGTCGCGGTTACACACCCGCTGGCTTCCGCCTCTTTGCCGAACGCATCGGTGTCTCTCGCTCTGACTCACTGATCGACTACACCGTGCTCGAAGACTGCATGCGTGAAGATCTCAACATCGCCGCAGAACGTCGTATTGCCGTACTCGACCCGGTCAAACTGGTCATTACCAACTATCCGGAAGGCCAATCTGAAATCTGTCACGCGCCAAACCATCCACTCAAGCCAGAGCTCGGCAAGCGCGACATTATGTTCTCGCGTGAACTGTGGATTGAGCGCGAAGACTTTGCAGAAGTGCCGCCTAAAGGCTTTCACCGTCTCTATCCGGGTAACAAAGTGCGCCTGCGTTACGGCTACGTCATCGAATGTACTGGCTGCGAAAAAGATGCCAACGGCAACGTCACCACGGTGTACGCCACCTACTTTGATGATTCGAAGAGCGGCACACCAGGCGCTGACAACTACAAAGTTAAAGGCAACAGCCACTGGGTCTCTGTACCGCACGCCTGCGCTGCGGAAGTGCGTCTGTACGACCGCCTCTTCAAGCGTGCCAATCCCGGTGGCAAATTACCGGAAACGCCAGAAGGTGAAACGCGTGACTTTATTGATGATCTGAACCCGAATAGTATTTCCACGATTCAGTCGCAGGTTGAAGGTGGTCTCGTCAATGTGGCCGCTGAAACGATCTTCCAGTTTGAACGCCATGGCTACTTCGTGGCAGATCGATTCGACACGCAACCCGGCAAACCAGTATTCAACCGCACCGTCACCCTGCGCGATAGCTGGGGCAAAGCGGCTCAGTAGCCCGCGTTGCAGCCTGCGCTTTTACCGGTTCTAACAAGCATGGATTGCCGCCCCAATTGCGGCGCCTGTTGCATCGCCCCTTCGATTAGCAGCCCGATTCCCGGCATGCCCAATGGCAAACCCGCTGGTGTCCCTTGCGCGCAGTTGGATGCAGACTATCGCTGCAAAATTTTTGGCCAGCCCGGCCGCCCTGCGTGTTGTAGCGGACTTCAGGCATCAGCAGAGATGTGCGGCAACCATCGGGATGAAGCGCTCGCCACGCTGCAACAACTAGAGCGCCTAACGCGCCCCTAAGATACTAAGGCTAATCAAAAGCCTTCGTCAGAACCCAGCAAGCGCCATTGCCCGACTGGCAAATTACCCAACTTGATCTTCCCGATGCGAATGCGCTTCAGGCCAACGACGCGCAGGCCAACCAGCTCACACATACGACGGATCTGACGTTTACGTCCTTCTCGCAAGACAAAGCGCAATTGATCTTCGTTCTGCCAGTTCACTTTAGCCGGTCGCAACTTTTTGCCATCCAACGACAGGCCGTGATTCAACAGCTTCAAGCCATCAGCCGATAGCTTGCCGGTCACACGCACCAGATACTCTTTATCGACATCCGAATCGTCGCCGATCAACTGGCGGGCAATGCGCCCATCCTGCGTCATCACCAGCAGGCCCGTGGAATCAACGTCCAACCGTCCAGCCGGCGCCAGATTGCGCAACATGCCATGGGCAAAAGGTTGCTGCCGTGCAGAAGGATCTTCTACCCAACGGGAGGCACCACCAATCAATTGCACCGCTGGTGTACAGCCGGGCTCCGGTTGCCCGGACACGTAGCCTACGGGCTTATGCAGCAGAATCGTCACGCGTTTGGCCTGTGCGCTCTGTGCCGAATTCTTCAGTTCAATCGATACGTTGGGCAACACCTTCGTCCCCAACGTGTCGACCACTGCACCATCCACTAAAACCCATCCGCGTTCAATATAGCTATCGGCTTCGCGGCGCGAACAGAGTCCGCGCTCGGCCATCAACTTCGAAAGACGGATGGGCTCCTGCATGCTTGAGGCTTATTTTGTACCGAGTAGCTCGACTTCAAATACCAACGTCGCATTTGGCGGAATCACGCCACCTGCACCACGGGCACCATAGCCCAGCTCTGGCGGAATCGTCAGCTTGCGCTTGCCGCCAACCTTCATGCCGACCACGCCCTGGTCCCAACCCTTAATGACCATGCCCTGGCCCAGTGGGAACACGAACGGATCATTGCGATCTTTGCTCGAATCAAACTTCTGACCATCAGTCAGCCAGCCGGTGTAATGCACCGTCACCATTTGACCTGCTTGTGCCTCAGCACCAGTACCCACTTCAAGATCTTCAATCTTCAACGTCATCTTTTGTTTCCTTTCAGAGCAAGCGCTCAAATTCATGCCCAGGCCAGCAGCCACGGGCAACACTAAAAAACGGGATAAAAACTGGCGGCGGCGCATTAGCAGGCACATCCATCATGAGACTTCGGCGCACCTTCGGCATCCGGACCTTCAATCAGCACATAGGCTAATGCCGCATCCATCGTCTGTGCATGCTGGTTAAACCAAGGCACCAGCTCTTCAGCCAGCCGACGGCCGATAGCAAAATCACCACCAGCCACCATCTGGCGTACTTGCTGCACAATGGCCAGCACACGATCATGTTCACCGATGTGACAGCCCTTGGGTGGAAAATTCGTGCTTTCCATCCACGCACGTTCCTGCTCGAAGTGCGCAACGGTGTGTTCGATAAACTGATCAACCGCAGCCAGCATCTCATCGTCCGGCACGGCCAGCATATGATTAATTTCAGCAATGAATTCGTGATGCGTCTCATCCATCTTCGGATGATTGAGCGTCCATTCCTCTTGCCAAGGGATTTGCTTGTTTGTCATAGGCATCATTATCGCATTAACCCGACGCGTCATTCAGGGCATGGTCAATCAACAAGCCCGCTGCGACCATGCCGAATACTGCCGTCACCGTTACCAGCGAGCCGTAGCCGGCACATGCTAGCGGCGCACCGCCACTTGGATCAAAAGGGGCGCAGCTATCGCCTTCCTGCACTGGGCGCTTCACCGCTTCAGTTGAATAGACCGCCTGGATGCCGAAGCGGGTTTTCTTATTCCCGGTTTTGAGCGGCTTTAACTGGCCGGCAGGAAAGCGATGATCTCTACGGAGACAGCTACGCACCTTGGCCAGCAAAGGGTCCTGCGTCGTTTCACTCAGATCCGCCACTTGCACCAGTTCACCGCGCAGCTTGCCGCCAGCAGCACCACAAGTCACTACCGTCTGTTTGTGCCGCTTACACCAGGCAATGAGTGCCACTTTAGCGGCAACCTGATCCATCGCATCCAGCACCAGGGGCTGCGAATCGGCGCCGATGATTTCACCCACATTCTCTGGCGTCAGGAAATCATCAATGCAACGAACGTCACAGGCAGGATTAATCAAAGCAATACGCTGCGCCATGGCCTCGACCTTGGCTTGACCAAGCGTAGGTTCTAGCGCGTGCAATTGCCGATTGAAATTTGATTCGGCCACATGATCCAGATCGACCAGCGTTAATCGACCAACTCCGCTTCGTGCCAACGCTTCGGCGGCCCACGAACCCACACCGCCAATGCCAATAACAATCACATGCGCTGTCGCAAGGCGGCTCAGCGCCTCAGTGCCATAGAGGCGGTTAATGCCCCCAAAGCGGCGATCTAAATCTAAGCGTTCTGACATCAAAGAGACGAATCAGGCACCACTTGCCTTCTTTTCTTCTTGCTCGCGCCAATAGTTCAACCCCTGCGCGTTCAAATCCAGATCCGTCGCAAAGATTTCTTTAACTTCGGCATCAGGCAATGTGCAGCCATGCGCATGCACTTCCTTGAGCAGGTAATCGGTCATGGCTGATTCAATAGCCTGTTTGCGTGTATCGCCCTCTCCCGGTGCCTTGTTCGTAATATCCACAAGGGCATCGATATGGCGGTGCAGATCATCAGCCAACTTATCAATCTCGGTCACCTGGCTGTAATGCGTTAGATAAATACCCTGCGGTTTGAACGAGCGCATCAGTTCGATCGATGCATGCATGGCATCCGGCTCAAAATTAACCGGCGTCGTTGTCGGAAAAATGAAGGCCTTACCATCGACATCCAGCTCACGGTATGAAAGACCAAAGGTGTCTCCCGAAAAAATACCCTTGGCTACATGGTCCACAATACTGATGTGATGACGGGCATGCCCTGGGGTATCCAGAATCTCTAATGTGCGTTGACCTAAGGTCAACTTGTCACCATGTTTACCGACTTGAATCCGTGCTTCAGAGATCGGCAGCAAATCACCATACAGACGCTTGGCATTCTCTTTGCCATAAACCACCTCAACACCGGCGTAGAGCTTGCTCGGGTCTGCCATATGGCGTGCGCCGCGCTCATGCACCACCAGGGTGGCATTCGGCAATTTGGACATGAACAGACCGGCACCGCCGGCATGATCCAGATGCACGTGCGTCAGAATCAACCAACGTACATCGTCCGGCTTGCGACCAATCTCTGACAAGGCTGCTTCAACCTGGGGCCAGGCACCGTTGTGTGCTGTATCAATAATCGCCAGTTCACCACTGTCTTCAATCACATGGATTGCATCAAGAATCGGGCGCACGTAGTCCGAATCCACTGCGTAAATACCATTTTTGTAATCGATCATGATCCTGCTCCGCATGGATATCACAAAGGTGAAGATGATAAGCCAAGCCGCTTCATTGCGACAAATCACGCCCAAATAAAAAACCCACCCCTTTTTGAGGGATGGGTTTTTTGGAATGGGTGCCTGGCGGTGACCTACTTTCGCGAGCGAAGTGCTCACTATCATTGGCGCTCATTCGTTTCACGGTCCTGTTCGA